>Ga0302325_10017004_pt1 | contig 15392 bp, 13 predicted proteins | sample Palsa_T0_2_FD_201948 | JGI IMG/M metagenome (GOLD analysis project Ga0302325, IMG submission 201948) | Peat permafrost microbial communities from Stordalen Mire near Abisko, Sweden - Palsa_T0_2 | ecosystem: Environmental > Terrestrial > Soil > Palsa > Peat permafrost | place: Sweden: Abisko...
TACTCAACGGTCTCAAGTTTCGGCGTCAAGCTTTGCCGGACCCGCCCCCTGGATGGAAAAGGATTCAGATTGCGGACATCGCCGAAGACACATGCGGAAAACTGTGGCTGGCCACCATTACCGGCATATACGTGATCGGCAAGCCAGAAGCCGTACACAAGGGAGAAGCCGTACAAAGGATTAGCAAACTGAACGGCCTGCCCAGCGATTATGTGAACACGTTGCTCGCGGTGAAGGACGGTAGTCTCTGGACTGGGACCCGCGGCGGATTAGCGTTGCTGCGCGACGGCTGCACAGCCGGAGCGCCGGGCGTCCAACGAGTCTACCCGGCGGACCTCGGGCAGAATGTGGTGGCGCTCGCGGAAGGATCCGACGGCGCCCTCTGGCTGGGCACTGCTGCCAACGGAATCATCCGCTTGCTTCCCGCCGCCGGCTCCTCATTTCAGAACCCAACCCGAGGCCAGGACCCCATCCCAGCCCGGCACTTGACACGCGCTAACGGCCTTACCGACCGGGCCATCTTTTCGCTGGCCTCCGACAAAGCCGGAAACATATGGGCGGGGACTGAGGGCGCCGGCGTCATGAATATTCGACCCGCCGGATTCACCACGTTTCGCGAACAGGACGGCCTCTCGTCTGATCGTGTCTGGTCGGTCCTGGGCGATCGCGCAGGGTCGGTTCTGGCCATCACCGCTTCTGAAAGTCAGACGACTTGGTCACTGAATATTTTCGATGGAGCCAAGTTCCGCTCCATGCTGGCGCCGAAGGTTTTTGCTGAGCATCGCACATGGGGGAACCATCGAATCCTGCTGCAAACCAAGACGGGCGAATGGTGGGCTGCCACCGCCAGGGGTCTTTGCCGGTACACTGCGCTGACGGCGGAGGGTCTTGCGAACCGATCCCCTGAAGCCTGCTACGCCCAGCCGGACGATGTATTCCAGATATTCGAGGATTCCAACGGCGGCGTGTGGGCATCGGCCCAGTCTCCCCCCCAGGGCAACGCGCTCATGCGATGGGATCCTGGCAAGAAGGCAATCGTTACGTTTGAGGAGTTTCCCGGGCGGGACACGCTGGTGAAGTCGTTTACCGAAGACCGGCAAGGCAACATCTGGATGGGCATGTGGGGCAACCGCGGTTTGTTTCGCTACAACGGCAACAGGCGGGAATTCACGAACTTCAGTTCGCGGGACGGCGTGCCGCCAGGCACGATTTTCGCACTGCTGACTGACAGTCTGGGGCGACTGTGGATTGGCGCCGCGGGCGGCCTTGCAATGCTGGAGAATCCTGCCGCTACGCAGTTCCGAGTACGCACATACCACCAATCGGACGGATTATCCAACAACACTGTCCGCGCCATCGTCGAGGACAAAGAGGGCTACATCTATGCGGCCACCGCGGCCGGCGTCGATCGATTGAATCCGAAAACGGGGCACATCAAACACTTCTCGGCCGCGGACGGATTGGCACACGGCGAGATGCAATCGGCGTTCCGCGACCCCTCGGGAAATCTTTGGTTCGCAACGGCGCAGGGCCTGTCGCGTCTGGCGCCGGCTGTGGCTCGCCCGCTCCTCAATCCCGCGGTCCTGATTACAGGTCTTCAAACTGGCGGCGTGCCGTTTCCGGTGTCGCAAAGGGGCGAGACGTCCATTTCCCGCATCGAATTGGAACCCTCCCGAAACCAGCTTCAGGTCGAATTCGTGGCCTTCTCCGCTGAACCCGAGGCCAACCTCCGGTACATCTACAAACTGGATGGCGCTGCCGATTCGGATTGGAGCCCGCCCCGGCGCCAGCACCTTGTCAACTACGCGGCGCTGGCCGCTGCGAAATATCGTTTCCTGGTGAAGGCCGTGAATTCAGACGGCCTTGAGAGCGCTGCGCCCGCGGAAGTGGATTTCACGGTGCTCCCGCCGTTTTGGCGCCGCTGGTGGTTTGAAGGCCTGGCGCTGGCGGCGCTGGCCTCCATCGTGTATCTGCTGCATAGCTATCGCGTCGCGCACATGGTTAGCCTGGAAAGGATGCGGACCATGATCGCAACCGATTTGCATGACGACATCGGAGCCAGCCTGTCGCAGATAGCGATTCTGAGCGAAGTAGCGCGCGCCGGCGTGAGCCGCGAGAACCGGCTCCCACAAGAATCCATGCAGCGGGTGGCCGCTCTCGCCCGCGAGCTGGTCGATTCCATGAGCGACATCGTTTGGTCGATCCGCGCCGAGCCGGATGACCTGGATTCCCTCGTCCGGCGCATGCGCGAATTTGCGCTCGATCTGCTCGCGAGCCAAGGCATCGGCTTCGAGCTGCGAGCTCCCCAACCGCGAGAGAACGTGCACCTGAGTCTTCAAGCGCGGCGGCAGTTGTTCTTGATGTTCAAAGAGTGCATTCACAATGTGTCCCGCCATTCCGGTTGCACCGCAGTCAAGGCCGAACTGAAGGTTGTCGAGCGCGAGATCTCGCTCACTGTCGAAGACAACGGCAGAGGATTGAATCCGGCGGAAAAGCCGGCGGCATGGACCGGTGGCACTGGGATCCCGGGCATGCGGCGGCGGGCGGAGACCCTGGGCGGCAGCATTCAATTCAACTCGAAACCCGGCGAGGGCTGCACCGTGTCTATCCGGCTTCCGGTGCGGCGAGGCGCTTTCGCCAAGGAGCTTGTGTAATCCGCTCCCCCGCTGGTAGGGCGGAACCCCTGTTCCGCGGGCGACCCCCCAGTCGCCCATTGCCCGCTCGACTACTGGAAAGGTCCACTCTCATATCGCCCCCTACGCGTTCGTGCAGGTGGCAAGCGGCCTGCCCTGCATTACACTGAACTCGGCAGGCGGCATTCGTGGCGGCAGACCAATCCAAAACGCCGGTCATCGGCGTGGCGATCGTCGAGGATCAACGGGAGACGCGCGAAGGTCTATCCTTTCTCATCAACAACACCCCTCCCTTTGAATGCAGGCATGCTTACGCCTCAATGGAAGATGCGCTCGCCGGCATCGGCGTTGACCCGCCGCGCGTCGCCTTGGTCGATATTGGCCTGCCAGGACTAAACGGCATCGAGGGAGTGCGCATCCTCCGCGAGCGCTATCCCTCGATAGCGCCCGTTCTGTTGACGGTGTTCAAGGACGACGATCGGATTTTTCAGGCGGTTTGCGCGGGAGCTTGCGGATACCTGCTGAAGAAAACGTCTCCTGCCCGGCTGCTCGAGGCGGTGAAGGAAATTGCGGAGGGTGGCGCCGTAATGTCCCCGGAAGTGGCGTCGCGCGTGGTAGAGTTGTTTCGCAAATCGCAAGCCCTGGCACAGCCGGCATCCGGCCTGTCGCCGCAGGAGATGCGGCTGTTGAAGCTGCTGATGGAAGGCCACCAGAACAAGACCGCGGCCGAGGAACTGGGGATCAGCGTTCACACCGTCAGCTTTCATCTCCGCTCTATTTACGAGAAGCTCCACGTGCATTCGCGGTCGGAGGCGGTTGCCCGCGCTCTCCGCAACGGGTTGATCAAGTGATTTCTCAAGAAAACCATGTGGGACAGGTTGCCAACCTGCGGCCGATTGTCAATCGGCCTTGCGCTCCAAATTGGCGTGGAATGCGCGGCAGGATGCGGGTGTCCAACCCTCCGCAGCTTAACAACCTGCCCCACACATACCCCGCCCGCTCAACGGTTGAAAGGATATTCCTCAACCCAGTGGAAGCCGCGGCTAACCAGCAGGAACTTACTCTGGTCAACCCGGTGCAATTGCATGTGAACCTTGTGGCGATCCATGTTGCCATCCAGGATCAATTGGTCCGCTGCCGCGCGCTGGAAAGTGAGGCTCGCTTTCCAGTCCTTGTCGCCGCCCTTGGTGAGCGCGAGCGTCTTGTCGTTGGTGTTGATCGACGCGCCATAGCGGGCGAATGAATCGTCCATGCGCTGAAACGCCATCCTGTCCGGGAACTCGAAGACGGCGCGGCGCCAGCGGCCGTAATCAATGAGAAGCGGCGAGCGGATTTGGCCGTCAATCGAAAGCTCGTCCACATCCCAGATCCCGTAAAGCGCCGACTTAGGGCGTCCGCCGCCGAAAGTGTGCCAAGCCCCGGCAGCGCTATAAGCATTCATCCCGATGAGCCACATACCGACCATGATCTGCGCGGCGAGCGCGATCCGGTTGGCGCGGCGCGTCTGGAAAAGTTGAGGCTGCGTGGAGGGCGAGGCAACGCGATTGCGGAAAAAGAAATCCGCCAAACGAGAAAACTCCGGCGCAAGCAAAAACACGGCCATCAGAATCAGGTGGAATGAGAAAAGCTTCACCGGGGTGTCGTACGTCATGTTGAGCAGGAAGACCTGAGTGAGGTCTGCCAGACAAACCAGCGCGCCGAGCATCGCCGTCCGTGGAACGACGAGCAGGATTCCGCCCAGCATTTCCGCGCACCCGGCGAAGGTTTCATACGCCGGAGACGCGCCGATCGAAGCCCAGAGAACCCCCATCGGAGAGAAGTCACGGAATGGCTCGAGCAATCTGGTGAGATACGGGAAAGGCATTTGCAACGGAATGACTTTATCCATGCCGTACACAAACATCTGCCCGGCAAGCGCAAAACGAAGGAAGAGCCGAAACCATTTGTGCAGCGTCACATAATTTTCGCGCTTGCGGTCGAGAACCGACCAGACGCCCGCAGCCAGTGCGGCGAAGACCAGCAGACAGAATGCCAATACCCAGTCGAACGTTTTGTCGCCGCTTCCACTGCCCGTGTATACCAGTGGGAGCTTGGCATGGAAAATGCGCGCGGCAGCCCAGAAGGTGACCGGTCGCATCGGCCAAAGCACGCCTGCGCCATCGATATCCACCATGGAGGTGGGAAACAGGCCGCCGATGATCTGCGTGGCAACGCAGAACAGTGCGAAGTAAAGGAAACAGAAGCGAAACGCAACGCGATGGGCAAGGCTCCAGTGCGGCCTGGTTGAATTCTCCTGAAGTCGAGCCATTTGCGCCTGAGCGCCCATTCGAAACCTCTCTGAGGCTAGAGTTTACCTCAGCGGGAATTCCGGGTCGTTAGTGCCAAGTTGCGGGAGTCCGGCGTCCGCTCCCTGGCGCTTCGCGAACCACGGCCGCGGTTCGGTGCAAGCCGCTGACAGCACTGAACCGCGCGCGTCAGCAAGCGGACAGACGCCAACTTCCCCATTTGGCGCTAGGCAGTAGCCGTTCCCGACTGTGCGCCAAACGTCACCTTGAGGCTCGATGGGAACGGGCCGGCGTGTTGCAACTTGCCCGCGTCACCTGGTGCGCGCTGTAGCGAGCTCGCCGCCAGCACCGGCTTCAGGATTCCTGGAATCTGGATCGCGTTGATGTATTGGCCGAAGCAGGTATGCAGGCCATAGCCCCAGTGCATGTACACGTAAGGAGGGCGGTCGATGCGGAATTCGTTTGGCTGGTCGACTTTGGCATCGTCAAACATGGCCGATTGTGTCGCCGCCACCACCGAGGCGCCCTTGGGAATCGTCGCCGCGCGCAAAGTTCCTCGAGCCACCGTGTAATCCTCGGCCGCAATGCGAAACACGCCCGGATTGTTCGGGTTGAATCGCAGCGCCTCGAAAACATAACGTGCCACCAGCGCATCGTCCCCCGCGCGAGCCGCCTGTTGCGCCGCCACCAGCTCGGCGGGCCGGTTGAGCAGTTGATCGAGTGCCTGCGCGCAGCATTTCGACGTGGTGGGAATCGCGCCTACCAGCAAGCCCAGCAAGTTGTTCCGGATGCCAAGATCATCCATGCCCGGAAGACCGGCTTGCTGGAGCGCCAGGCACCTGTCGAGAACGTCGTCGCTGCCGGTAGGATGCGCCTTGCGACCGGCAATGGTCTGGTCAAGCCACGCACGAGTCTTTCCGGCAGCTTCTCGCGCGGCGGAATCCACCGCCGGATCGTTGTTGAGGTCGGTGAAGAGATATTGAAACAGCACCGTCCCCCAATCCGCCAACTCCTGATCTGACGGCGGCGGGCAGCCGAAGTACGTGGCGACGACTCGCGCGGGCACAGTGCGGCTGAGCGTGACCACATCCAGATTGCCGCCGGAAGCGGCCACCAGTTCCGCCGCGGTACGGGCGATGAAGGGAACGATGATCGACGCTACGTCCTCGCGCCGCATCACGCTTCGCATGTGAGCCACATCGCGCTCGTAATCGGGCGAATTCTGCATGCCGAGAAAGAAGTTATTTCCCCCAGTGACGATCTCCATCTTGGTCCCGTACGTGACTCGAAACACATCGTCGCGGGAGAGCACTTCCTGAACGTCGTCGAAGCGCGTGACCACCGCCACGTCCTTCGCCATCAGGATGGGCTTGACGCGGCGCAGAATCGCAAACACAGGTTCGGGGTTTTGGAGGAGCGAAGCCTTTAGTTTGTCGACAAAATCGCTGACATCGGCATCGGCTCCCGCAAGCGCGCGGTCCACGTCACCGGCCGCATCGCCGGTAACCTCCTGGAATCCCGAGCCGCAGCGCGTTTCGAGATCGGAAACAAGACTCTGAAGACGTTCGAGGAGCGGCATCGACGTATCCTCAACGCGGGTCCACCGAGCCGTCGCCGATCAAGCGTAACGCCGTGAGGCTGGGCAGGAAGAAGTAGCCTCCGCCGCGCACCTCGACAAACTGGGGCAGACTCCCGCAAACGAAAGGTGCGTTCCCCGGATCGGCAGTGCCCTGAACAATGTGCTTATCCAACCCGGGTTCGTGACGGCCAACCAACGGATCTTTGTCGTTCCCGAGGTGGGCATCGTTGCCGTACTCAGTCCACTGTTGCTGCACAAACTCAAACTGGCGAAAGAGACTCGCGCCCAGCGCCATGAACACGACTCCGTGGTCGTCCTCGTCCCGGGCCGGCTGGTCTTCCGGCGTGTATTCTCCATATGGCATGCCGCGGCGCATGATACGCCGGCGATTGACCAGGGCGCCGTTGAATCCAAACGCGTCGCGTGGATTCATGCGCCGGATGTGACCTCCCAGCGGGCACCGGACACCGGCCATATCATTCCCGTAAGTGAAGTTGGTATTGCGCTGCGGGTCCTTGACCAGAGCCGGATCGGGTTTGTCGGGCGATAACTCGACCGGCGTCCCGTCGCGCCACCTTCCGGCAAACTTAGCGGCCAGTTTCTCCTTGCCGCCCGCGTACGCCTTGCCCTTCTCCTCGAGATACCGCCGAAAGCTCGCCACATTCTGGTGAAGCTTCCGAAAGGCCATGTAAGTTCCGTTGATTCCGAGTAAGTAGGGCACGGGGCAAGCCGGCAGCTCCTGCGATTCATCGGGATAGCCGAGGATAAACTCGCCCGTGGCCAAGGGCGCCCATTTTCCATCCGCCGTCAGCTTGCCTTGGCCGGGGATAGTGTTTCGCTCGACGCCCTCGAAATCCGGATTGCCAAAGCCGTCGGTGAAGCCGAAGTGTTCCTTCGGGGTAGGTTGGCCATCGATATAAACAGCCGAGGCAGGCTGCGTCCCGAGCAGACGCGCTCCGCCGGTTTCTTCCATGAGGCGGCAAACTTCGGCAGTACGTTTGGCAAGCTCATCCGGGTTCTGGGCATTTACGGCCAGCCAGACATGCACCCTGTCTTCCTGCCAAACCGGATCCCAATGTTGCGGGTCGTTCTTGCCAACGTCGCCGAGGATGTGACTGCGCTGGCGCATTCCCTGGCAGAACTCCACCGGGAAGCTGATGAGTGTGGCGTCCGGGAGACCCAGCTTGACGAAGCCCTGCCACGTGAAAGCGATATTGAGTGTCGAGAGCGGCTTCTTGCCCTGCTCCCAACGTTCCGCCGTCGTGACCTGTTCGGCGACGCGCCGAACAAAGTGGCGCCCATTCCCGGGATCGACGATTTCCGCCAGAAGGAAGCTGGCCTTCGGGAGGTTGTACCCGCGCGCCACGAAACCCTGGATGTCAAAGACATTCAGCTTTGTCATGGCGCATTCCCCGAAACGCCGGCCACGCGGATTCGAGTCAGTTCTCTGGCGCCCGCTCGCAGCGGCGGCAATTGCTCGAGACGATGCCAGAACGTGGAAAACGCCGCCTGCAGCTCGGCGGGTGGCCTGCCCTGATTTTCCTCCACGAAAGCAGCGAACTCAACTTTGGTTTGCAGTGCGCGCAAAGTCTGCTCCACCGTCTTATCGTTGACAGCGGCAAAGAAAAAGGTAGTTTCGATCTGGCAGTTCTTCATGTAGGCGGCAAACGCTTTCGGGTCGCGCACGCCCGGGTAACCCACGCAATGCGACCAAATGTCGTTCACCACGTCCGGTATCTTCGCAGCCATGTCAGCCAGGTACGCGTCCAGGTCGCCATAAAAATTGGAGGTGAAAACCAGATACTTCGACTGCAGATGCTCTTGTTTAGCTGGCGCCCCCACGAATACCACATCGTCCATCACCACCAGCCGGCAGAGATGAGTCGCCGAAACCTTGGCGAACGGGCCGTCTTCGTGCCTGGGCAGCTTTTCGAGATAAATGCGGAGCGCGGTGTCATGCGAGATTCGGATCGTCGGATCGTCGAGGATCGGCGACAGAATCGTCAGTCCGTACACATTGCCGCTCTGATTAGGCAAATGGCAACTCCTCCAATAGGGTTAGGTACCCACCGGCGCCGGTCCAATCGCGCCGAGGTCAGGCTGAACTTTCACCAGCAGCTCGAGATACGCCTGCTGAAACTGCGCGGGAGTCAGTTTCTCGCTGCCTTCGGCGAACAATCGAACGGCGTCGTCCACGCGAATCGCGGCTTTCACGTCATTGATCGCCGCGTAAGGGTACGAATCGTAGTAATAATCGGTATCGAATTGGACCAGGCTGATGTAGCGTTTGAACGGCGTAATCGGGATGGACCCGGGAAATTTCTCGCTCCACCGCCAGATCAGGTTCAACCCACCCGCAAGCACATCCGAGAATGCGTCGATGTACTGATTCCACGTGCCGTTGAAGTTGCTGAAGAAGAGCAGATAGTCATAGTCCAGGTCCTCCGGAGGCTGGCTGGACGCGAGCCTCGGAAACTGGCCGCGCTTCACCACCACCCAGCGCGCAAAGTGGATAAACGAGAGGTCAATCAGCTTGTTCTGCAGCGGCTTAATCGCCCCCAGAAGAAAAAAGACAAGCTTCAGAATCGGCGTCTTCCATGGCTTCATGGGAGTCACCGCGTTCATCGCGTACGCCTTCCCGTTAATGTTGGTCACAGCGTTTCCACACGTCCCGCCCGCCGGCCGGACAAGTCCCGGCCCAGGCGGAACACGTTGATTGTACACGCCAATCGAGTCGGTTGGAGCGTTTTTTTGTGAGGAGCTTCCGGCCGCCGGCCTGTGACTCCTTCCGTTGGAGCCAGTCCAACACCCCGAGCCGAGACGCGACCGTCAGGGAGCGTTTTCCAGCCAGACAGGAGTCACTCTGTTCCACCCGGCCCACTGGAGGTCGCGCCCGCCGCGAATGGAATCACGCCGCCCGGTGCGGTCTGATTCGGTCGGCAATCTCGACGCCACGCAAATCTTGGGCTAACTCAAGCTCGTAGTTCGCCTGAAGATTCATCCAAAACTGGGGCGTAGTCCCGAAGTATCGCGCCAGCCGGAGAGCGGTGTCCGCGGTAATCGCACGCTTGCCGCGAACGATATCATTTACGCGGGTCACCGGCACTTGCAGCCCGATGGCGAGGCGATTGGCGCTCAGGCCGAGTGGCTTCAAAAAGTCCTCGCGTAGCGTCTCCCCCGGATGGATCGGAGGCATAATCCTGGTCTTCCTTGCCATATCGAAGCTCCTCAATGGTAGTCCACAATCTCAACTTCAGCGGCATCAGGATCAACCCACCGGAAGCAGATGCGCCATTGGTCGTTGACCCTGATGCTGTACTGCCCGGTCCGATCGCCGCCGAGTGGAACGACCGAATCACAATTCGATGTTACTACCGCGCTGCGTTAAACGCAAACCGGCAAGCAACAGCTCTTTGAAGCGGATCGCGAGTACCGCAATGCGGTATACTACGAGACGTCTGAAACGAGTCCAACAGAAAATGCCAAAGAGAGTGGCTGCGAGAAAGAAGACAACCTTTGGAGCCGACCTGATCGAGGGAATGAAGCTGGTCCTGGCGCACCAGCGCGGCAAGATCGAGCCCGATCAGGTCTGGCCGAAGCCGATCGACGTGAAGGCTATTCGCAAGCAAGTGAAAATGTCGCAGACCGAATTCTCGCGCGCTTATGGCATCAGCAAACGCGCGCTGCAAGAGTGGGAGCAGGGCGGACGGCAGCCGGACTCGGCTGCACGCGCCTATCTCGCCGTCATCGCCAAAGAACCCGCCGTGGTGCGCCGCGCGCTCGCCAGCGAATGAATTGCCCGAAAGCAGGCCTCCGACCTGATGAATCTGCATCTGACGCCCCTCGGCGTATTCGGTCACAGAAGTCGAAAATATCGCCATCTCCAATCGCACCAATATTTTAAGCCCTGTGCCGCAACGCCCAAAGTTCGTTTCACCGCCCTCGCATGCTACCTTCAAATCGCTCTCAGGACCATTGCCTGACTGCCTTTGCTCTTCTGTTTCTTGCTTTGAGCCAGCCGCCGTCGCGCGCTCCTGACTCGTTCTGAAAATCAACCAGCCCGGCGTGCACAACCGCGTGCATTCGTCTCTGCCGCCGCGAAAAAGGGATTCGTCGACTTAACAACACGAATCGAAAGGAGCCTTCAACCTCATGTCCTCCGCCGCACAACTTTCCGCCAATCGCGCCAACGCCCAGCTTTCCACCGGCCCGCAAACCGAAGCCGGCCTCGCCGCCGTCGCCCACAACAATTTCCGTCACGGCCTGGCAAGCGCTTTCGTCGTCCTCCCATCCGAGGACCACGCCGCCTACGACGATCTCCTTCTCAACCTGAATCTCGAATTCTCCCCATCGACGGAAACCGAAGAAATCCTGGTGACCGCCATGGCCCAGCATCATTGGCTCACCCAGCGCGCCCTCCGCCTCCAGCAACCTCTCTTCGAAGCCGCCGTCGAAACCGGCGCCGCGCCCGACGCCAAGCAACTCGGCCTCTATCTCCGCTACCAATCCACTAACGATCGCGCCTATCACAAGGCCCTGTCTCAGTTACTCCGCCTGCGCTCCGATCGCCGCCGCTCCCAAATTGGCTTTGAATCGCAAAAAGCCCGCAACGATCTGCAACAAGCCAAGTTAGTCGCTTTCGCCGAAGCCCAAACAACCAAGCAAACACAGGCCATTCGCGCACAGGAAATGAAAGAAGAGCTACACGCGGCCAAACTTCGCCAGGCGGAAGCCCACGCTAACTATGCGGAACTGGAAGATTACATGAAACGGACCATGGAAGCGCCTCTGCCGGGCGAAGGCCGTGTCGATATCGAACAGATTCATGAGGTCGTGGTGAACGCCATCCGCATCGCCAACGCCCGAGAGCACGCCAAGAGGCAACAAACAGCAGCGTAATCCTTTGAGCCGGGCCAACGTGTGGGGCAGACGCCCTCGTCCGCGCGCGACCCCCTTGGTCGCGCCTCCGGTCCGCACCCGAACCTCGGCTGCTTCGTCGCATTGCGAGGTAAGATTGGACCATCAATGTCTGTAGCCGAGAAGTACACAAAAGAGGGACATCCAACAGTCGACGAATTGATCGCCGGGCAGGGCGTCGTGTTTCCGAGCGACCCGCAGGATCTGCTCGGCGACTTCTGGCCTCACGAGGAGTCTATTGATGACTTCCTCAGTACTGTCCGCGAATGGCGAGGGCACACCAAGACCGACCCGGCGGCGTGACACTGGTCGTTCAACCTACGCTGCCTCTTCCAACCTGCGCTCTCTGGTTTCCGGCAAGCTGAAGATCAGGCCCGCCCCGAGAAGGAAGAACAACGACGTCAGCATCAAGGCAGCGCCGTAACCGTACCGGTCAGCGAGGAGCCCTATCGTGTAGGGAGCCAGCGCCGCGCTCGCCCGACCGACGTTGTAAGTGAAGCCCTGGCCGGCGCCGCGCACCGAAGTGGGATACAGCTCCGCGAGCATCGATCCGAACAAAGAGAAGAAACCCGTGCCGAAGAATCCAATCGGAGGAGCGAGTAACTGGAGCCATAACTCCTGGTGCGTTCCAGCCCAGAGGGGAACCGTTCCGTAAATCGGCACCAACGCGGCGACGATGATGACGTAGGCCGCAAATGAAATGCGGCGGCCAAAACGGTCGGAGAGAAAACCAAACGACACGTAGCCGCACCAGGCGCCGGCTTGAGAAAGAAACACGAAGCGGGCGGTCTTGACGATGCTGAGGCCGGCTCCGCCTTGATCGAGAGGCGCTCCTAGAAAACCGGGCAGCCAGGTAAACAAGCCCCAGTAGGCGAACAGGACCACGCAAGCCGTGATCGTGGCGCGGGCAGTGCGCGAGATGAGGCCGCGCGTCAGCGCATCGCGGAGGCGCACACGTCGGCGGTGAAGCCAGACTTCCGGTTCGGGCACGGCGCGGCGAATCCACAAGGTAAGCAGGGCCGGCGTGAGTCCCACCAGGAAGAGAGCGCGCCAGCCGTAAGCGGGCAAAATGAAACCGGCGGCAACGGCAGCCAGCATATAACCGATGGCCCAACCGGCTTGCATGAATCCGACAGCGCGTCCGCGTGTCTCGGGCGGCCAGCTCTCCGACACGAGGGTTGCGCCCGCGGACCACTCACCGCCGAGCCCGATGCCGACCAGACCCCGCCAAAGCATCAATTGCAGGAGGCTTCGCGAGGTTGCGGTGCCGGCCGAAGCGATCGAATAGATGAGCACGGTCAAAATGAGCGTGCGTGCGCGGCCAAAACGGTCACTGAAGAACCCCGCGCCAATGCCGCCCGCGGCGCTGGTGAGAAGCGCTGCCGCGCCGATGAGACCCGCTTGGGCATTCGTAAGGTGGAATTCCTGCCGCAGGCTGGCGAGAGCAAAAACCAGCAGCATGACGTCCATGGCGTCGAGCATGAAGCCGAGCATGGCGGCCCAGAGGGCGGGCCAGCGGTGGGCATAGACGATCGGACCGGTGATCGGCCCCGCAGTGGAAGACATGTTGAGAGGACGGACAGACTATGGTCGCAAATGGAACTGCCCAATCGTGGCGCGCGCAGTCCTGCGTGCCGCGTCGGCATTCGTGCCGACGTTTGCCTTGCCGCCGCCACAGTTGTGCCGCATCAGGGCAAAAGCTACCCAACCGGCGCCAACTCCGCCTGCACTTCGATTTCCACCAGCATGCGTGGATCGATGAGGCCCTTCACTTCGACCATCGTGGTTGCCGGGCGCACATGGCCGAGCAGCTCCGAATACGCGCGTCCGATTTCCTGCCACCGGCTGATGTCGGTAACATACACTCGGGCGCAGACGATGTCCTCGAGTTTGGCCCCGGCGCGATCGAGCGCCCGCTCGATATTGCGAAGCGCCTGGATGGTTTGGGCGTAGGGATCGCCGGCGCCGACGATCTCACTCTGCTCGTCGGTAGCCGTCGTGCCCGTCACGTAAACGCGCGTGCCAAAACGCACGGCGCGGCTGTAGCCGACGATATCTTCCCACTTGGCTCCCGAGGAAATGTTCTGGCGAAGAGGCGTCATGAGGCGATGGTACCCCGACGCTGTTGTCAACAAAACTGGGGCTAATTTCTACACTCGCGCAAGCCCCATGCGTCAGCTTGGGGCTATTTCCACGCACACGCGAGCCCCACGCTCACGCGATCGGGCTATCGCGCCGCATATTTCTTCGACTGCTTATTGCGCGCGTCGTAGACCTCGAAGCTGCCGTCTTCCCACGCGGTCAGCTTCAGGTAATAACCCGTATCGGCCTCCACTACATTCGCAATGAAAGCGTCGGGAGCGTTGTGTTCCTTGCCGCCTGCATTGGCAAAGTGGAGCTGCCAAAGATCTTGGAACCCGGGGCTGCTGCGAATGGTGTCGACGGTAGAGGCGTCGCCACCCTTCGTCGAGCCGTTATCCATAATCGCGACGCGGAAGCCAAGCGACTTGACGAGCACCGGGTTGCTGCTCAAATCCGCGCCGTGGTGCGAGACGATATAGACGTCCACAGGCGCGAGCTTCATGCTGGGACAAGCGAGCTGGAATTCCTTGTTCCAAGTCAAGTCACCAAGGTCGATGGTGCGAAACTTCCCGAACTGGTAATAGGTGCCAATCGAGCGGGCGTTTTCGCTCGTATCCACTTCTTTCTCGACATGGCCCGAGCAGAGCGGGTTCGGCGCGCCGCCACCCGCCAGCGGGCTTGTGATCACCTCGCCATTGGAGCTGACCACGGTGACGTCGAGGCCCTTGATGGGAATCTTGTCACCCGGCTTCGGAATGATCCGTTGGGCGTTTGCGATGGCCTTCCGGTAATCCGCGTAAAGGATTTTTTCCCGGTTACCTGTTTCCACACTTTCGCCGTGATCGATGAATGTGCCCACAGGAATTTTCTCGACAAGTTGCGGGACGCCGCCCACGTGGTCTTCATGAAAGTGCGTCACCAGAACATAGTCGATCTTCTTGATGCCCGCGAGCTTGGCGGCCTTGGCGATACGCAGGGCATCGCGATACGCATGACCCGGCCAGCCCGTATCGACAAGCAGCGACTGGCCGGACGGCGCCACGAAGAGCGTCGCCTGGCCGCCCTCGACGTCCACAAAGTAAATCTGCAGAGGCTTTTCGGCGGCAGCCGGCAACGACGCGAGGAAGACAGAGATAAACACGCTGGCAAGGGCACGCATGGCAACGAATGTATCATTAGCCGCGTCGTGCAAATGCTGGCGTGCGGCCCCCAGGTGGACCGGGTGGAAGTAGAATACGGGTGAGATCAGGGGCGGGCGTGGCAAGACATTTGCTCGATCGGGGATTCCATCGCGGGCTGTATCGCGCATTGCGGCTCAATAGACTGCTTTGGGCGCTGTGCTGTCTGCTGCCGCTGTTGATTCCCTCGCGGCTCGCGGCTGAGACCTTCAAGCTGTATCTCAAGGGCGGCGACTACCACATGGTGCGCGAATATCAGGTGATCGAGGACCGTGTGCGCTACTACAGCACCGAGCGCGGTGAGTGGGAGGAGATTCCGAAGGAGTTGGTCGATTTAGACAAGACCGAGGCCGAGCGCAAGAAGCTTCGGGAGTTGGTCGAAAAAGACGAGCGGCTTCAGCAGGCAGAAGACAAGTATGAGCGGGCCGAGCACAGGGAAGTCGCGTCGATTCCCGCGGAGCCGGGGGCCTATTTCGTCGAGGCGGGGAAGGTGCGCACCATCCCGCCGGCGGATTGGAAGGTAGAGACCAGCAACAAGCGGCACGTGCTGCAGGTCATCACGCCGGTGCCGATTGTACCGGGCAAGGCCACGGTGACGGTGAAGGGCGAACACTCGAATTTCGTAGTCCATGCGGCGGAGCCCGAGTTCTACGTGAGGCTCGACCAACTGGAGAGCTTTGGCATCATGCGGCTCACGCCAAAGAAGGACAAGGACCAG
>Ga0302325_10017005_pt1 | contig 15391 bp, 16 predicted proteins | sample Palsa_T0_2_FD_201948 | JGI IMG/M metagenome (GOLD analysis project Ga0302325, IMG submission 201948) | Peat permafrost microbial communities from Stordalen Mire near Abisko, Sweden - Palsa_T0_2 | ecosystem: Environmental > Terrestrial > Soil > Palsa > Peat permafrost | place: Sweden: Abisko...
CGAGCGCGACCATCTGGCGGCTGGGTTCGTGGTCAGCGCGGTTGACGTGATGCTCGCGATTCGCGCTGGCCAGCTCGATGAAGCCGAGTCCCTGGTGATCAGCTGCGCCAAGAACGGCGCGGCCGCGGGCGACGTCGACCATGACTGGTGGTCCGCCGCCCAGCTGGTGACGATCCGCTGGTACCAGGACCGCCTCGTCGAATTGCTGCCGATGCTGCAAGAGCGGGTGCATTCCCCCGCCTTGAGCGCCATAGACAACTCCGCGGCGGCCGCGCTGGCCGTCGCCGCGGCGCTGAGCGGCGACCAGCGCACGGCGGCCAGCACACTGGCCGCGCTGTGCGGCCGCGACCTCGGCCACCTGCCACGATCCAGCAGCTGGCTGGTGACGATGAACGGCATCGTGGAGGCCGCCTACCTGCTGGCCGATGCCGAGGTGGCGGTCCGGGCTTATCAGCTGCTCAGCCCGCACGCTGACCTGCCCATGGTCGGCAGCCTGGGCGTCACCTGCTTCGGCTCGGCTCACCAGGCCCTCGGGGTTGCCTCGCTGACCTCCCAGCAGCCCGACCGGGCCGTCCATCACCTGCGCGCGGCCACCCGGCACAACCTCGCGCTTGGCCACTGGCCCGCGCTGGTCGCCTCCCGGCGGCGGCTGGCCCAGGCGTACGCGCTACGCGGCAGCCCCGGAGATGCCGACGCGGCCGGACGCGAGCTGGATACGGCCACGGCTGAGGCGACCGCGCTTGGCCTGCCTATCCCTGACTACCCAGGCGCCGGGTCTGCCAGCCCGCTCGCGCAGTGCCACCGGGCCGGCCGGAGGTGGCGGCTCGCCGTGCGGAATCGAGCGGTGGTGGTAGAGGACAGCATCGGGATGGTCTACCTCGCCGTACTCATCGCCAATCCCTGCCAGGAGATCAGGGCAGCCGAGCTGGTGGCCGGGCTAGCCGCGCTCGGCAGTGCGGCCGGCGACGGCGGAACGGCACAGCCAGTGCTCGATCACGAGGCCATGAGCGAGTACCGGAACCGCCTGAAGCGCCTGGATGCCGAGCTTCGCGAGCTGGAGACCGACGATGACGGCGAGCGGGCGGCGCGCGTTCGCGCTGAGCGCGACTGGCTCGTCGCTCAGCTGGCTAGCGTCACGGGACTCGGCGGCCGCCCCCGGTCCTTCTCCGACGAAGGGGAGCGTGCCCGGGTAGCGGTCAGCAAGGCCATCCGCCGGGCTATCGGCCGGATCACCGCGGCGGATGCGGTCATCGGCGAGCACCTGAGCCAGACGGTACGCACCGGCATGCGCTGCTCGTACTGGCCCAGTTAAGGCTGGCCCAGTTGAGGCTGGCCCAGTTGAGGCTGGCCCAGTGGAACGGGATGTCCCTGGATGGACCGCCCTACGGTCAGCTACCGAGGGAGCAGCCGCATGTCATACGAGGACAAGATCAAGGAACAAGCCGGGCCCTACCTGCTGGACGGCGAGCGCGTGCTCGCCGCGTTCATCGCCCGGCCCCGCGGCGCCACGACGGCAGCCGCGGGCGGCCTGGCCGCGGGCCTGGCCGGCGGGCGGAAGATCGGCCAGCAGAATCATGCCGCCCAGGAGGCCGGGCTGAGGCTGGCCAACCCGATGGCGCTGGCCCTGACCGGCAGGCGACTGCTCGTGCTCCAGGTCAGCCCGCCGATCGCCCTGGGCAAGGGCGGAGACGTGAAGGATCTCGTCAGCCAGGCGCCACTGACGGACGTCGAGTCGATCGAGGTCAAGCGCCTGCTGGTCGGCAAGGTCGTGACGGTCACCGTCCGCGGCTGGCAGTTCAAGGTGGAGGTCGGCGGCGGCGGGGACGCCAGCGGCCTGGCCGGGGAATTCGCGCGGGTCAAGGCAGCCGCCTGAGTCGTTAGAATCGGACGGTGACTGACGCCGCCAAGGAAGAAATCGCCCTCTCGCGCGTTTTCGACGCGCCGCCGGAACTGGTCTACCGGGCCTTCGTCGACCCCGACCAGCTGTGCCTGTGGTTCGGGCCAGACGGCTTCTCCGTCCCCTGCGAGAGCGTGCAGATAGACGCGCGGCCCGGTGGCTTCCAGCGCTTCACGCTGGAGAGCGACACGGCCCCGGAAATCCGCAGCCGGGTCGACGTGACCTTCGCCGAGGTCGTGGAGAACGAGCTGCTCGCCGGGCACCAGGAGATCGAGGGAACTGCAGGCAGCAGGGTCATGCTGCGGCTTGAGTTCCAGCAGGAGGCGGACGGCAAAACCCGGCTCGACCTGCGCCAGGGCCCGTTCACCGAGGAGCGCGGCGAGGACACCAAGGCGGGCTGGGAGAGCTCGTTCGGCAGGCTCGACTCCCTGCTGCGGCGCTCGCTCTAACCGGGAGGCGGTATCCGTCCGCCGGCTTAGCGCCATTCCTGGCGGCAAGCACCACAGCCCGTTCGGGAAAAAAGATTTTAGAACGGACGGCCGCGCTCGGCGTGCAGGCCGGCCAGCACGCCGGCCAGCCGGGCGGCGGCCTGCGGCCAGGTGAACGAGGCCGCCAGCCGGTCGCGGGCGCTGGCGGCGGGCTGGTCGCGGCCGTCGATCGCGTTTCGCAGCGCCTGGGCGGCGGCGTCCTCGTCCGGCGCCCACCACCGGGCGCCGTCGAACAGCGCGGCGGCCCACGGGACGCCGGACACGTCGGCCGGCTCGAGGCGTGCCGGGATCAGCTGGGCGACCTCGGCGTCCAGGTAGGTCAGGTACGCGGTGTGCCGCGGCGCGATGAGCCGCAGGCCGGCCGCGGCCGCCTCCGTCATGGGCAGGTCCCAGCCCTCCCCCCGCGACATGCTCCAGTAGTGGCTCGCCGCGGTGTAGAGCCCGGGCATCTCCGCCTCGGTGAACAATCGGTCGGTGAACAGGACCGGGGCGGCCTGGCGCAGGCTGCGGCCGAGCGCCTGCTGCATGATCGCGAGCCGGCGGACCAGGTCGGTGGCGGCCGCGCGGGAGGACAGGGACAGCTTGATGATCAAGATGGCGTCGTCGTCAGCCGACGTCGCGGTGATCCAGGTCCGGACCAGGCCCGCCAGGTTCTTGCGCGGCTGCGGCTCGGAGACGTTCAGCACCCGCACCCGGTAATCAGCCACCGGCCGGCCGGCCGGACCGGCCAGGGCGAGCGGCGGCACACCGGGGGCGAAGCGGTCGACGTCCGCCCCCAGCGGGCAGATCCGGATCTCCTCCGGCGGGAATCCCCCGGCCAGCCACGCCTGCCGCGACGACTCGGTGGGCACGATGACCAGGTCGTGGGACCGGCCGCGGGACACCCAGTCGGCGGGGACCGGACACGCCTCGAACATCGTGTAGTTGACGGTTAGCCGGCTGCCGTCGGTCACCACCTGGTGCGGCATGCAGAACTGGAGCACGGCCTGCGCCGGCACGGGCGCGGTCAGCTGCTCGAACCACGGATCACGGGCGCCGGCAGGAAGCTTGACCAGATGCCAGTCAGGGAAGTCGGCCAGCTGAAGCCGGATGCCGCGGGCGGCCAGGTGCCTGGCGAACTCGCGCGTATGGTGGTCGTGCCCGGTGAGCCCGCGGAACGAGCCGCGGATCACCAGGGACGGGGGCTCCTGGGCGGCTTTCACCAGGCGATTCTGGCATCGGGCGGCGGGCGGCCCGCGGCCGCGCGGGGAGAGGGGCGTCGTGTCGGGAGGCTATGTCCTGATTCTCACGCCGGCCAAGAACGCCAGCCCGTTCCTTGAGACGTATTTCGCGGCGCTGTCGAAGCTCAGCTATCCCCGCGAGCTGATCTCTCTCGGCTTTCTCGAGAGCGACTCGCGGGACGACACCTACGAGCGGCTGACCCGGCACGCCGCGGAGCTGTCCGGGTGCTACCGCAGGGTCGGGGTCTGGAAGCGGGATTTCGGGTTCGTGCTGGCGCCGCGGATGCCGCGGTGGAGTCCGCAGGTGCAGGCCGAGCGGCGGACGATCCTGGCCCGGAGCAGGAACCACCTGCTATTCCGGGCCCTGGCCGACGAGGACTGGGTGCTGTGGATAGACGCCGATGTGCTGGATTACCCGGCCGACGTCATCGAACGGCTGCTGGCCACCGGCAAGGACATCGTGCACCCGCATTGCCTCATCGAGCCCGCCGGCATGCCGAGGAGGACGTTCGACCTCAACGCGTGGCGTGATCGGGGGCGGCTGCACATGGACGATCTTCGCGCCGAGGGCGACCTGGTCCGGCTGGACAGCGTCGGCGGCACGATGCTCCTGGTCAGGGCAGACGCGCATCGCGACGGGCTGATATTCCCGCCGTTCTGGTACGGGACCGCGAACCCGCTGATCCGCGATCACGTGGACCACTCCCCGGCCGGCCAGGGAGAGATCGAGACCGAGGGGCTGGGGCTGCTGGCCGGCGATATGGGCTACCAGTGCTGGGGGATGCCGAACCTGGAGATCCTGCACTATCCGGGCTGAGCGGTTTTTTGGCAAAAGCTGACTCTGCCCGGAAATAACTTGAGTAGCTCAACTGTTTAGCTGGTCAAGAGATGCGGAGACGGGAGGTGATCAGCGTGGATGAGACAGCCGAGACGACCGGGGCTTACGAGGCTCTAGGTAGCAACGGCGTGGACCGGGACATCGTGAACGGATTGACCGATCTCGTGAAGCGGGCTGGCATGATCAGCCAGTCGATCGCCGACAGCTTCGACATCGCCCCCAGCGACCTGCTGGCGCTGTTCAAGCTCGACGAGGTCATGACGATGAAAGAGCTGGCGAAGCACATGAGCTGCGACCCCTCCTTCGTCACGACCATCGTCGACACGCTCGAAAAGCGCGGGCTGGCCCGCCGCGAGCCCAGCCTCAAGGACCGCCGGGTGAAGAACCTGGTGCTGACCGGTGAGGGCATCGCCGCCAAGGAGCGGATGATGCGGGAACTGGCGCTGCGGATGCCCTGGTGTTACGCCCTCAACGAGAAAGAGCGTCACATCTTCCTCGCGCTTATCCAGAAGATGCTGGCCGCGGGGACCGAACCAGCGCAGCAGCCGGATGGAGGGGAGCCGGTTACTATTTCCGCCGCTACCGCGTCGTAGCGGGCTTCGGGGTTTCTTTTCCAACAGTTTCAGCAGCACGCCGGGTCAACGTGGTCACGGCGATAGATCACTGCGCCCGAAATTCAGATTGAGGGGATTATCTTGTCTGCCACTTCACCAGATACCGGGACCGCACCCGGTACCGCCGTGTCGGCCAGGGCCGCCGCCGCGGCCGCCAGTACCGCGCAGCCGCCCAGGCGGCTCGGCCTGGCCCTGGCCGTCATCGCGACGGCCCAGCTCATGATCGTGCTCGACTCGTCCATCGTGAACGTCGCCCTGCCGCACATCCAGGCTGCGCTCGGCTTCTCAGACTCGAGCCTGGAATGGGTCGTGAACGCGTACACGCTGGCGTTCGGCGGGCTGCTGCTGCTCGGCGGGAGGTCCGGCGACCTGCTGGGGCGCCGCCGGATCTTCATCGCCGGCATCGCGGTCTTCACCCTGGCCTCGCTGGCCGGCGGGTTCGCCACCGACCCGGCCTGGCTGCTCACCGCGCGCGTCATCCAGGGCATCGGGGGGGCGATGGCCGCGCCCACCGCGCTGTCGCTGATCGCCGTCACCTTCCCGGAAGGACCGCCGCGCAACCGGGCACTCGGCGTCTACGCCGCGATGAGCGTGGCCGGCGCCGCGGTCGGCCTGATCGCCGGCGGGCTGCTGGTCAGCTACCTCAGCTGGCGCTGGGTCATGTTCGTCAACGTGCCGATCGGGCTCGTCGTCGCGGCCCTGGCCACCCGGGTGCTGCCGGAGTCCGAACGACGCACCGGGCGCTTCGACCTGCCCGGCGCGATCACCGGGTCGCTCGGGATCGCCGCCCTGGTGTACGGGCTTTCCAACGCCGCGACCAGCGTGAGCGGCGTGTCGCACTGGGGTGACACCAAGGTCATCGTCTCGCTGGTGGCCGCGGTGGTGCTGCTGGTGGCGTTCGGATTCATTGAGGTGCGCAGCAAGCACGCGCTGCTCCCGATGCGGGTACTGCGCAACCGGGACCGGTCCGGTGCCTACCTGATCAGCTTGTGCGTGGGGACCGCGCTGTTCGGCATGTTCTTCTTCCTCACGCTCTTCGTGCAGGACGTGTGGGGGTACAGCCCGCTGAAGGCGGGCCTGGCCTTCCTGCCGATGGTCGCCACGATCATGGCGTCCTCCGGGATCGCGTCGCAGCTGGTCGCCCGGGTCGGCGCCCGGCCGCTGATGATCACGGGTGCTTCGATCATGACCGGCGGGATGATCTGGCTGTCCCGGATCACCGAGCACAGCAGCTACGCCGGCGGCCTGCTCGGGCCGATGATGCTGACCGCGCTCGGGCTGGGCCTGGTGTTCGTGCCGCTGTCCCTGGTCTCGCTGACCAAGGTGGGCAACGCCGACGCGGGGATCGCGTCCAGCATGCTCAACGTCGGCCAGCAGGTCGGCGGCTCGATCGGGCTCGCGGTCCTCGGCACCGTCGCATGGAGCGCGGTGGCGAACAGCCTGCGGTCCCAGGCGGCCGCGGCCGCTAAGGCCGGCGCGCAGCACGTGACCGGCGCCAAGGCCGCCGCGCTGCAGAAGGCGATGACAGACCACGCGCTGGCGACCGGCTTCTCGAAGGGATTCCTGGTCTCGGCGGGGATCGCGGTGCTGGCGCTGATCATCACGCTGGTCGCGATCCGGGTCACGCGCAAGGACCTGGCCGGCGTGGACCCGATGGCGGCGCCGGTCGGATAATTTGGGGCCTCGTGGTGGTTTATCTGGGGCCTCGTGGTGGCCGGCCGGACTTGTTCCGGCCGGCCATCGCGGTTTCGGGTGCTCTGGGGCCGGGTGGGCGGCGCGGTTCCCGCGTCCGGATTGCCAATAATTCCGATAAAGCCTATAGTTTTAGTAGGAATGACCTCGGCTGGGTGCCCTGGGGGCAGCAAGAAGGGAGGCCGACCATGCAGGTGCTAGTGCACCGGCTTCACGTCGACCTTCGCCTGACCGCCAGCTGCCTGTGTCGGTGACCTGACCGAGCCGTGCTGGTTTGGCCCGTCATCGCCGGGCTGCCGCGCTTCGTTTTCCGCGCGCTGCCGTCCTTATCTGCGCACCGCATCTGCGCACCGCATCTGCGCACCGCATCTGCGCACCGCATCTGCGCACCGCATCTGCGCACCGCATCTGCGCGCCGCCCCAGGAGAGCTCATGTCCGCCGTGCCATCCGCACGATCACGTCCGCTGCGTTTCGCGGCCTTCTTCATCATCAACACCGCGGCCGACCCCGTCTCGGGCCACTGGCGCCCGGCCCTGCCGCGTCAGGCCGACTTCGACGACCTTGAGCGCTGGGTCCGCCTCGCCAGGACGCTCGAGCGCGGGAAGTTCGACGCCGTGTTCTTCGCGGGCGCCGCCGGGCTCCAGGCCCGCCGGAGCCGCGAGGAGGGCGGATACGCCGAGGGCAGCTTCCGGACACCGAGCAGCGATGCCTCGGTGCTGGCCGGCGCGATCGCGTACGTCACCCAGCATCTCGGCATCGCCTTCACCGCCTCGGTTGTGCAGGAGGATCCCCTCAGCTTCGCCCGGCGCATCTCAAAACTCGATCACGCCAGCAAGGGGCGGATCGCGTGGAACGTCGCCGACGACCCGCCCGGCGCGTGGACGGAGGAGTACGTCGACGTGACCTACAAACTCTGGGAGGGCTCCTGGGATGAGGATGCGCTGCGCCCGGACGGCCGGGACGGCAAGGTTCACCGGATCAACCACCAGGGTCCGCGGTACCAGGTGGCGGGACCGCACCCGGTGAGCCCGTCGCCGCAGCGCACGCCGCTGCTGTTCCGGGCGGGCGCGTCCGAGGCGGACCGCGTATTCGCGGCCAGGAATGCCGAGGTGGTCTTCCTTCAGTCCCCCAGCCCGGCCGCGGCCGGGCACGACACCGCTGACATCCGCGCGCGCGCCGCGCGCCACGGCCGCCTGCCCCGGGACATCATGTTCTTCCAGGGGCTGCACGTCGTAACGGGCGGTACCGAGGCTGAGGCCAGGCGGAAGGCAGCCGCGCTTGATGAGCAGGCCGGCGGCGCCCCGCGGGCGGCCCGCACCGCGGCCAGCGGGCGGATCGCGGGCACCCCCGAGCAGATCGCCGATGAGCTGGCGAGCTGGCGGGACGCCGGGCTCGACGGGGTCAGCCTGGTGAACGCCTGGCGTAGCCCGGCGCCGTACGAAGAGTTCGTCGACCACGTGGCGCCGGTCCTGCAGGGGCGGGGCCTGATGCGGCGGGAGTACGCCGACGGCTCGCTGAGGCACAAGTTCTTCGGCCGCGGCGACCGGGTTTCCGAGCGGCATCCAGCGGCCCGCTACCGCGGCGCCTTCGCGCCGCAGCACGTCTGAGGAGCGCAGCCGGTTCATGCCGCCGCCGGCGATCGCGGCCCGAGGATCACGATTGAATAAAACCGGTCGGATAAGTAGGATTTGTCTCATTCCACGGACGCGCTCAAGGAGGATCACGTGACCGAGACCCTGACCAGCCGTTTCGAAATCCGGCCAGCCAGCCCCTTGATCGGTGCCGAGATCGAGGGCGTCGACTTCACCCAGCCCGTTGACGAGGCCACCGCGGAAGCCCTGCGGGAGGCTTTCTGGAGCTACAAGATCCTGGTCTTCCGCGGCCAGAACCTGTCCCCGCTCCAGCACGTGGCGGCGGTGCGCATCTTCGACGAGCCATTCGACCACCCCCTGTGGGTCAAGCGCCATCCGGACACCCGGCTGGTCTACCCGTTCAACTACGAGACGGGCACCGCCGACCGCTGGCACATAGGCGGCGTCTGGCGCAACCCGCCGTTCCATATCGAGTCACTTACTTACCAGGTGGTGCCCGAGGTCGGCGGCCGCACGCTGTGGGCCGACCTGCAGGCGGCCTACGACGGCCTGTCCCAGCCCGTGCAGGAACTGCTGGAGTCGGTCAGCGCCGTCTACAGCGCCTACCCGGGCGACGGCACCAGCGAGCGGCCGCCGGTCACCGAGACGGTCGAGCACCCGGTCGTCCGTGCCCACCGCCACACCGGCCGCAAAGGACTCTTCATCAGCACCGGGGCGCTGCGGCTGACCGGCGTCACCGAGGCCGAAAGCCAGGCCCTGCTGCCCTTCTTGCAGGCTCACGCCTCCTCCCCCAACTACACCGTCAGCTTCGGCTGGAAGCCGGGCGACTTCGTCCTGTGGGACAACCTTGCCACCTGGCACTACGCCGTTAACGACTACGACGGGCCCCGGGTCTACCGTAAGGTCATCGCCGGTTAATCCGATAGGAATAGAGGGTGTCATGAACGGTACGCCTCCGACCGCCGAATCCGTCAGCACATCCCCGACCCGCGCACCACGCCCGCGCACTGATCGGCCCTTTGGCGCCGCCGATTCGCCGGTACGGCCGGGCACTTGGCTCGGGGGTCGTGTTCTCCTCCCGGCCGTGATAACGTCGAGGTCGTCGCTCTGGACCTCGGTGACTGAGGCGTTCGCTGACTGCCACGCCGCCGGGACGCTCGGAGCTTTCGATGCTGGGATTGGCCAAGACCCGCACGGCTCGCGCTGCTGCTGCGGCCAGCCAGGCCCGCAGCCAGGTCGTCTACCAGCGTTACGCCGCCGCGCTGTACCGGCAGGCGCTGCTGGCTCCCGATGAGGACGATGCAGGAAGCCGCCTGGCCGAGTCGATCGTCCGGCGCTCTCACCAGCTGGTCACCAGCCTGGCACAGCTAGATCGCCGCCGGGGGCGGCGGCCTGCCTGGGGCGCCGCCGGCGGGGTAGATCCTGGCGGGGTAGATCCTGGCGGGCTTGCGGGCGGAGCCCCCGGGCCAGGAACCGCACTGGGGCTGCGGGCGCTCGGGTCCCTGCCGGGCGCGCGGCGGTATGCAGCGATGCGGAAGATGTGACGCGTGCCGGCCGCCGCTTCGTCGCTATTCGTGATGGGGATCCCGCCGCGATATGGCCGGCCATCAGGTTCCGGCTTGTTCAGGAGAGGCGGCGGTTGATCCGCCGGAAGCAGTACCCGGTCAGGGCCAGGGCCAGGGCCAGGTAGATCGCGGTCTCGGTCCACTGGAAGCGCCAGTAGCGGCTGGCGGGCTGGTAGGTGATGGCCTCCCGGATGCCGTGGCTGCCCAGGCAGCCAAGGAAGGCGGCCGGCCCCGTTGCCGGTGCGGAGCCACTCTGCGTAGCCTGGCTCGTGCCGGTGTTCGTGCCGCCGGTGTTCGCTATCGATGCGCAGGCGGCCGGGGTGGTGCTGACTGGCTGCCCGGCGGCGTTGACCGGTCCGCTGGACAGGAGCCAGGCACCAGGCTGGCCGGGGATGATGGCGGCGAAGAGCGTGAAGGTGCTGCCGCCCGGGCCGGACTGTGCCGGTGAGAAGTTCCCTTGCCCGCTGACCGGGATGGCCACGTGGTCGGGCGGGGCGAGGTTGGGGCGGACCCACAGCGGCGTGGCGACCTGGAGGGCGGCGAAGATGGCCAGGGTGAGGGCCATGGCCGGGACGGTGCGCCGGATCAGCGCCCCGGCGGTGACGCCGAGGGCGAAGGCGAACGCGGCGTAGCCGAGCGGGGTGATGCCGTGGGTGGCGAAGTTCAGCTGGCTGAACCGGCTCTGGGCGAACCCGATGGAGGCGCCGTCGGCGGCGGCCTGGCTGATCGGCGCCGCCCACCAGGTCTGCATCAGGCTGAGCGCTTCGGTAAGGGCCATGACGGTCAGGCCGCCGGTGGTGAGCTTGACGGCCAGCCACCGGGTCCGGGTGATGGACTGGTTCCAGGCCAGGGCGGCGGTCCCGGTCTCCAGTTCGCGGGCGATCAGCGGCGCTCCCCAGAACAGGCCGATGACCGCGGGCGCGAGGAGGATGACCCCGATGCTGAGCAGCCACAGCACGTCGTAGGGGCTGCGGATCAGCGACCCGGCGAAGTAGTCGGCCAGGTTCGTGCAGCTGCCGCCGTGGCAGCTGTCGAGCCCGTCGGCGGCGTATGTGCTGGCCAGGTGCGGCCCGGTGGCCGCGAGCAGGATCGCGTACGCCGCCATCGCAGCGAAGGCGACTATGGCCTGGGCGCGGAACTGCCGCCAGGTCAGCCAGGTCATTTCTGCACCTCCAGGTGGTGGTTGCGGCGTCCGCCTGCGGCGGCCTTGCTCATGTAGGCCAGGACCAGGTCTTCCAGGCCGACCTCGGAGATCGTCCAGGCCGGGTCGAGGACCGGGCCAGACGTGCGGACCAGCAGCGTGCTCTGCACGTCGGTGTGGCTGGCGGAGATGACCTGCACGCCGCCGGGGAGGCTGCCGGGGTCGCGGCGCGGGCCGGTCAGCCGGTGGTGGGTGGCCAGCAGGTCCTCCACCGGCCCGGCCACCCGCACCCGCGAGGCCACCAGCACGATCAGGTAGTCGCAGACCCGTTCCAGGTCGCCGACCAGGTGGGAAGACAGCACCACCGACAGGCCCTGCTCGGCGACCGATTCCATCAGGTCCTGCAGGAACTCCCGCCGGGCCAGCGGGTCCAGGCTGGCCACCGGCTCGTCCAGGATCAGCAGCTCGGGTCGTTTCGCGACGGCCAGGGTCAGCGCGAGCTGGGCGCGCTGCCCGCCGGACAGCGTCCCGGCCTTCTGCCGGGGGTCCAGGTCCAGCCGCCCCATCCGGCCGCGGGCCAGCTCCGCGTCCCAGCCCGGGTTGAGGCGGGCGCCCAGCTTCAGGTGGTCGGCGACCGGCAGCCCGGCGTAGAGCGGCGCGTCCTGGGCCAGGTACCCGACCCGGGCCAGCTGCGTCGGCCCGGCGGCGGGACGGGCGCCGAGCACCTCGATCGTGCCGGCGGTCGGCACCAGCATCCCGGCGGCGACGCTCAGCAAGGTCGTCTTCCCGGCCCCGTTCGGCCCGACCAGGCCCACTACGTGCCCAGCCGGGACCGACAGCGTGCAATCCGACAGCGCCCACAGCCGCCGGTACCGCTTCCCCAGCCCCTGAGTCGCTATGGCGGCGGTCATGCTATGTCCTCCTCAGCCGCGGACCGAAAAGTGCTGGCGAACAGGGCCTCGATGGACTCATCGTCCAGCCCGGCGCGGCGGGCCCTGGCCAGCCACCGCTGCAGGTCGCGGCGCAGCGGCCCGTGCGCGGCCAGCGAGCCGCCGTCCAGCGTCCCGGTCACGAACGTCCCGATCCCCGGCCGGGCCGCCGCCAGCCCCTCGTATTCCAGCTCCCGGTACGCCTTGAGCACCGTGTTCGGGTTGATCGCCAGCCCGGCCGCCACGTCCTTGACCTTTGGCAGCTGGTCACCCACGCGCAGCAGGCCCAGCCGCAGCGCCTGCCGCACCTGGTGGATCAGCTGCAGGTACGGCGCGACGCCGGACCGGCCGTCCAGGTGGAACTCGATCACCAGTCCTCCACTTTATCTAGGTGCATAGCACTATAGCTCCGTACCTAGATGGCATGTCAAGAAGGTCAGGATGACCGCCGGTATCCCGGCAGGCCGCAGGGCGGACTGCGCGGACTGCGCGGACTGCGCGGACGCAGGTGCAGTCCCCGGCAAACCCGGCGCTCCCCTGTTACCGGCACTCCCGACTCGCAGCTAAAGGTCGTACCCGCGGGCCTTCGCGCTGCGGCCCCAGAATCGTCTAACGCGTGAGTGGCCCATCCGCATATTTATGCATCGGTGTTTTTTGTGAGACCATCCGCATCTGACGCGTCCAGTGGTTGTGACAGGTGTCGCAACGGCCGGGAAGCGCGGCCTTAGCCAGGGACCTGCCGTGCTGCTCGAACGCTTCCTGGAGTAGCCGCAATGCCTTCGGGCCGACGCCGTGCAGCTTTTCCAGCTCGGCGGCGGGCGCGTTCGCGAGCTGGCCCGTCAACGGCTATAGCCCCATGCCACTTAGCCTGTACGGCCGCAGAATGCCCAGGTGTGCCGCCTCTCCAGCACTATCGGGCATCTCACGCCACTCAGCGGCATGATTCGAATTTATCGCGCGTCATTACCCCCTCGATCAGGGGGGTCCTGACACGCGATAACGATTTTCCCCGATTTACAGCCACTTTATCCGGACGGTCCTGCTGCAGGACTCGTTTTCCGGGGCTAGCCTGCCGCTTACTCCCCCAGCCGGCCGCATGCTACGTGGCATTGGGCTATAGCCAGCGGCCATCAGAGCTGGGATGGCTGGCGCCCCGATGTTCCGGGAAAGGCCCGCTTCAAGGCCACCTCCCGCGCGCGCACCGGATCCAGCCTGCGTCTCCCGGACTCAAGCTCCGGGAGACGCCGGGTGAACAGAGCGGCCGGGTGCCGTGGATGCGGCGCTGGATTATCGTGCCGCGCTTCCTACCACGGAGGGCCGCGCCGCAGCCTCTTGCGGCTCAGCCGCGATATCGGGCAGCGGGTGCACGGAAGCTGTGCCGTCGAGGTGCTCCACCTTGTAGGTCTGAAGCGCCGGGAATACTATCCTCTGCACCAAGGTGGCTGCTTGAACCGTGGTAATCGACTTGGTCTTGAAATTCTGCGGTGAACCCTCGATGACACCGACCGACGGTACGAGCACCGTGAAGGTGGTCACAGGGCCGCCCAGAAACGGGCCTTTGACGAGCACGACCGAGACGAGCGCGCCGACATTGTCGATTTGCTGAATACTGACGTCCGCTTGACCGAATGTCTTCGACAGGTTGCGATCCTGATAGACGAAGAACGTTTCTGGGACACCTTCGATTATCGGGCCGCCGGCACCCGCGGGGAAGAACGAAGCTGTAATGCCCTCGCCCTGGAACGTGTATTCGGTGGCATCCAATGAAATTGACATGCTGTACCTTCCTGCGGTTGTCGTATCTTTCCTGGAGCGGCTGCCGATGACTGACTGCTGTTGCGCATGGTCTTTAGGCAGGCGGCCCTTCAACGTACGGAGCACGTCGATACGTGCCTGATACACGGACTCGCCGAACCGGAGCGTTCGATCCGTCGCCGCCGTTATGCCACGATGGGGTCATGGGTTCGCAGCGTTTCCGCGGCGTCATCGCCGCCGGGCCCCGGGGTAGCGCGGTCATCATGCTGCCGTTCGACCCAGATGAGGCGTGGGGCGCGAAGGCCGACCACCCCGTCAGCGGCACGGTCGGCGACTGCCGGGTCCGCACCAGGCTCGTGCCGGCCGGCCACGGATGGGTGCTGCCCTTGGCCCCCAAGCGCCTGATCAGCATGGGGATGACGATCGGCGACGAGGTGAGTGTCGTGCTGGCTCCGGAAGGTCCGCAGCGCGGCGATCTCGCCGGCGATATAGCCGCTGCGCTCGCGGCCGACCCGGCGGCCGGCGCGTTCTTCGATACCCTGGCGCAGTTTTACCGCAAGGCTTACCTGCGCTGGATCGACGCGACCACCCGCCGGCCGGACCTGCGTGCGGCCCGCATTGCCGAGGTCGTCGGACTGCTCGCGGCGGGCGTCAAAGAACGGCCACGGCCGTGAGGCAGGCTGCCCGCCGCGCCCATCCGCCGTGGGCTCGGCCCCGCGCTGGCGTCACGTTTACGGCGTCTCCGCGGAGACGCCTTGTGCACGATTTCACAAGCCGCCTCCGCGGAAACGTGCTGACTGAAACAGATGATTGCCCCTGATGGGGGTCAGTCTCGTCCGCGCAGCAGCGATACGCGGAACGGGCGGAGTTCGCCGCGTGCATAGCCGCCGCGGACCACCGGATCCTCCTCCATGACCTGTCGCGCGGCCTGCTCGTCGGGAGCATCGAAGATGGCCAGGCCGGTGTTGACCGTGCCCAGGGTCGGACCGGCCAGGATGAGCTGGCCGCTGGCCAGCAGGAGTTTCAGTCGCTGGAAGTGCTCGGCCCAGACGGCCTCCTCCTTGGCCGTCATCGTCGCGGCGAAGTCATCACGCGGAGGGTGGAGGAGATAGATCCATTCCGTCACGGGCCAAGTCTTCCCGTCCGCCGCAGCCCCGTCAATGCGTCACTCAGCCATCAGGTGCCGCGCTGGGTCGACCCGCTGGCGTTAGCCGAGGGTGGCCTTACTGAGGTCGACTTCGAAGAGCTGGCCGGCCCCTGCGGTGACGGCGGGGAGCAGGCCAGCGGCCTGGGGAAGTAGCTGCTCGGCGTAGAAGCGGGCGGTGGCGATCTTGTCCTGGAGGAAGACCGTGTCGGAGCCGCTCGCGTCACGCAGCAGCCCGGACGCGGCCAGGGCCGAACGGGCCAGCAGCCAGCCGCCGATGACCAGGCCGCACAGCCGCAGGTACGGCGTCGCCCCGGCCAGGACGTCGTTGGGCTCGGCCGGGAGTTTTGCGCCGAGCCAGGTGGTTGCCTCGCGCATCGCGCTCACGCCGCTGGTCAGCGCGGAGCGCACCCCGGCCAGCTCCGGGCCGGCGGCGGCCAGCTCCGGGTCGAGCGACTCCATCTTGGCCAGGAGGTCGGCTACCACTCCCCCGTGGCGCATCGGCAGCTTGCGCA
>Ga0302325_10017007_pt1 | contig 15391 bp, 11 predicted proteins | sample Palsa_T0_2_FD_201948 | JGI IMG/M metagenome (GOLD analysis project Ga0302325, IMG submission 201948) | Peat permafrost microbial communities from Stordalen Mire near Abisko, Sweden - Palsa_T0_2 | ecosystem: Environmental > Terrestrial > Soil > Palsa > Peat permafrost | place: Sweden: Abisko...
CCCGCATTCGCACGACACCGCCGACCAGGTCGACGCGGCCCTGGAAGCGAGCGCCGAGGGCATGCGAACGCTGTGGATCTCGCTCGCCGTGCTCGGGGCGACCGCGTGCATCCAGGCGGCCGTGACGGTGCTGTCCGGGTCGGTCGCCCTGTTCGGCGACACGCTGCACAACGCCGCCGACGCGCTGACCGCGGTGCCCCTCGCGATCGCGTTCCTGGTGTCCCGCCGCCCGCCGACCCGCCGCTACACCTACGGCTACGGGCGGGCCGAGGACCTGGCCGGCATCGTCATCGTGCTGACCGTCGCCGCGTCCTCGGCGCTGGCCGCCTACGCCGCGTTCGACCGGCTGCTGCATCCCCGCCCGGTGTCCGACCTGGCCGCGGTCGCGGTCGCCGCGCTCGTCGGCTTCGCGGGCAACGAGTTGGCGGCCAGGTACCGCATTCGCACCGGGCGCAAGATCGGCTCGGCCGCGCTAGTCGCCGACGGCCTGCACGCCCGCACCGACGGGCTCACCTCGCTGGCGGTGCTGCTCGGGGCGGGCGGCGTCGCGATCGGCTGGAACTGGGCCGACCCGGTCGTCGGCCTGCTCATCACCGTGGCCATCTTGTCGGTCTTGCGGCAGGCGGCCAGGGAAGTCGGCCGGCGGCTAATGGACGCCGTCGACCCCGCCCTGGTCGACCAGGCCGAGCGCACCCTGCGGGCGGCGGACGGGGTGCTCGGCACCGGCCAGATCCGGCTACGCTGGGTCGGCCATCAGCTGCGGGCCGAATGCGAGGTCGTTGTCCCGGCCGGCATCACCGCCGCGGCGGCCCACCAGGTCACGGTCAATGCAGAGCATGATCTCCTGCACGCGATCCCCCGGCTGGCGGGCGCGCTCGTGCACGCCGACCCCGACGGGCCTGACGGGCCTGTCGGGGCGGACGGGGCGGACGGTGCCGACGGGACCCGCGAACCCGCCGCCGACCCGCATCTAGTGCTTGCCGATCACCGTCTCAACACCGCCGCAACCCAAGCCGCGCCCCCGCGCTAGCGCCACCGCCCGTCCGCCGCTTCATCCTGTCCGGATGAGGCGCGCCCCGGCGGAACCCCGCTCGAGTACATGGCGGTGTCGGCCAACTGATCTCGGCTTGGATTCACCGCCGCGGCCGATCAAGATCATCTTTATCGGAGAGCGTTGCGGCATTATCCAGGCAAAGCCAGAATGCCGTTACCGATTTTCTTCCGGGCAAAGTCGCGCGGTCGCCATCAGGCCGACCGTGGGGGCAGCCTTATGCTGATGCGATATTCGGCCAGGCATTTGTTCAGCCACCGGGCCCCGTCGGCGTCGTCAAGGCGGATGGCGCTGCCCGGGACCTCCGTGAGCGGCGGCGCGGCGCACCGGTCGCCGAACAAGATAAGCGAATCTCTGCCCAGATCCCGCCGGGAGGGCCAGATGAAGCCGTCGGCCAGCGGTGCCTGGCCGCGCAGCCAGTGGGCCCAGTGCCTGGTCTGCGGATAGCTCGGGGGATCGGCCTGCACGAGCCATTCGTCCTGGCAAACGGCGGCCAGGTCGGTGTGGGTCCGCAGCGCGACGAGCGAGAGATCGCGGCCCGGCTGGAGCGCGGTCAGCCAGACGTCGCCGACGGTGGCCCGGCGGATGAGGCGGCGCCCCTTGTCGTCAAACGGGATGCCGCGGACGAGGGTCTCAAGCAGTGCCGTCTGCTGTTCAGGGGCCGCGTAGAGGTAGGGGTATTCGTCATCGCTCGTCGCGTCGAACCGGTTGCCGCCGAACCACGGGTCGGCCTTGGTCGGGTTGAACGTGGTGACCGGCCACTTCTGCTTGTGCACCCGCCAGAGGACGGTGCCGGCCGGCAGCGTGGCCCAGTGCGGTGAGATGTTGGCCGAGGCGGGCGGGGGAACGGGAGGCACGTCCGTCACCCCACGTCGAGTTCGGCTCGGGCCGCCCGGACCAGCAGCGCGTCGTCGACCTGGCCGATGAGGTCGGCCGGGATAGCATCGAGCCACGCATTGCGGCCCAGCCACCAGTCGGCCACCCCGAACGGGTCATCGTCGGCGTCGAGCAGGCGGTTGATCGTCAGCACGACCGCGATCGGCGTTCCGGCCTGCGAGAACTGGAAGGCCGGGATCTGCTGCCGCCCGTCGGGCCGGTCCAGCCTGATCAGGCCGGGCTCCCCCGGGTCGGCGCCGCCGTCGCGGACCTGCTGGCCGGTGAGCGCGGGCGCCGCAAGCAGCCGGTCCGCCACCTCGTCGGGGTCGGCCGGGTCGGCCGGGCCGGCTGCCGGCGGCGGCCCGTCGTCGTCGTCGGCCTGGCTCAGCAGGGTCAGGGCCGTAATCGCCTCGAGCGAGGCGGCGACGTCGCGCAACTGGGAGTCGGGCGAGGCAGGCCCGGCCAGCAGGGTGCCGCCGGAAATGGCGACGCTGACCGGGTGCCCGGCCGGCAGCCGATCGTACAGCACCGTGGTCAGCCTGAGCATCGCCGCGCGGGCTTCCCTGGTGTCCCCGGTCCCGGTCCCGGTCCCGGTCCCGGCAGCGGCAGCGGCAGCGGCCGCCGCGGTGAGCCGCGCCGTCTGGCGGACGAGCCGCACGTCCTCGGGCGTGAGGTAGCCGGCGGTCTCGGCCCAGTGGGAGGACAGGCTGCGGAAAACGTCCTCGGCCGCCATTGCATCCCCCGTTCTGCCCGGCGATAAGCCTTATTCAATTCCTGTCAATATCGGCCAGCGATATATAGCTGCCTACAATAATCTGAACTTGATGCCCAGCGCGGGTGATTCGGGAGGGGAAGGCGTGCAAATGCCGGACGGCCCTGGGGAAGAAGAGGAAGAGCAGGAACTGCCGGAAGGCGTCGCCGAAGCCGCCGGCCGGGTGGACGCGATCATGGCGAACCTGGCCGAGATCACGGCCGCCGATGACCCGGGCATCGCGGACGCACTGCGGTCGGCCGACGACGAGCTGGCAAGCCTGGAGCCTTGCTTTGACCCCGCGCCCTGGCTGGTCCCCGCGCTCGACTGCTACCGGGGCATTGTCCGCCTGGAGCTCTGGGAGCGCCTGGACGACCAGGCCGATCTGGAGGCGGCCTGCGAGCTGCTGCTGAGCGGCGTTCTCGGCTCGCCCGAACCCGACCCGGATGACGTCTCCTCGCTGGTGCAGGCGCTCGCCGAGCGCCTGATGAAGAGCCCGTCGGCCCGGGACAGGGACGCCTTCATCAGCTGGGGATCATGGCTGTTCTCCCACCCGGACGTGACCGGCCAGCCCGACGGCCCGTCCGGGATGGAACTGTTGCTTCGCGAGCAGCTGGCTCTCCAGCTGCTCGACCGGGTGGAGGCGGGCGACGGCGACCGCGCCGCCGACCTGGACGCGGCCATCGGGCAGTACGAGGCGCTGATCGTGGCCAGCCCGGCCGGGGGCCCCGAGCGGGCCGAGCTCCTCGGGATGCTGGTTCTCGCCTGCTGGGATCGGATGGGCGGCGACGCCAGCCAGCAGGCCGAACTGGACCGGCTGGTGCGGCACGCGCGCGAGGCATGGGCCGCGCCCGGGCTGCCGGCCGACCTTCGCAGCCTGGTCAGCCTCTACCTCGGGATCGGCCTGTTCGAGCAGTTCCGCCGGGCGGATTCTGAGATCGCCCGAGGCGACGTGGACCTGGCCGTCCGCTCGCTAGCGGAGATCGGGCCGGACCTGCGGGCCGAACCCAATGTCGGCGTGCTGGTCGACACCAGCCTGGGTCTGCTGCTCGTCGGCCGGGGGCAGCGGTTCGGCTCGGCGGCCGACCTGGCCGCCGCGGAACCGTTCCTGATGCGGGCCGCCGGCGAGCTGCGACCCGATGATCCCGACCTGTCGGAAATCACCTACAACCTCGCGGTGGCGGAGTCCGTGCTGGCTATCTTCGGCCTTGACCTGGCTCACTCGGATCAGGCGATCCGGCTGCTGCGCGCGGCGGGCGAGCATCCGTCGGCCGAGCCCGACCGGGCGGCGATGATCCACCTGGCCCTGGGCGCGCTGCTGCTCGGGCGAGTGACGGGACAGCGCGGTCCGGCCGCCGACGAGGGCATCGAGCACCTGACCCTCGCATTTCAGCTGGTCCCGGTCGGATCGCCGACCAGGCTGATGGCCGCCTGGAATCTCGGCAGCGCGCTCGCCACCCGGTTCTACACCACCGGCGACCGGCAGGACCTGCAGGCCGCGCAGTTCTACCTCCATATCGTCGACACGGCCAGGTCGGCGGGCGCGTTCGACGGGCCGGCGGGCCCGTTGGCTGGCCCGGACGCGATGTTCGACAACATCGAATTGATGTCGGCCAGCCTTCGCGCGCAGATCGCGATGGCGCGCGGGGTAGACGGGGATCTGGCCGGCCTCGATGAGGCGGTCGGCAACCTGCGCACGGCCGTCGGTATCGCCGGTCCGGGACATCCGTGGGCCGGGCGGCTGCGCAGCGACCTCGGCCTGGCCCTGACCGTGCGCTTCGATTACGGCCGCAGAGACCCGGCCGACCTGAGGGAGGCGGTGGCCGAGCTGGAGGCCGCCGCCGAGCTGATCCCGGTCGGCCATCTGCTGCGCACCATGACCCTGACCCGCGCGGCGCCGGCCCGCTGGCTGCTGGCGAGGGACAGCCGCGATCAAGGCCAGATGCGAGACGCGATCGCCCGCGTGGTCGAGCTCCGCGCGGACCCGGGCCCGGGCCCGGGCGACCCGACTCGGCTGACCGCCGTGCTCGCCCTGATGCACGCGGACCGTTACGAGATCACCGGCGCCGCCGCGGACCTGGCCGCCGCCCGCGACTGGTTCGCCCGGGCGGCGACGGAGTTCGAGGATCAGCCGGGTCATCCCAATCATGCCCTGCTGCTGATCGCCCGGGCCAGGGTGGAGCGCCGGACGGGCGATAACCAGGCGGCGCTTCGGTCGGCGCGCGCCGCGCTGCGCGTCAGGGCGCGCGACGCACTGATGCAAACCGGGCCGGCGCACGGGCTGGCGGCCGCCAGGGTCGCGGCCGCCGAGGCGGTCGAGATAGCGGGCTGGTGCCTGGCGGACGGTGCCTTCGGCCTGGCCGTCGAGGCCCTGGAGCTCGGCCGCGGCCTGGTCCTGCACGCCGCCACCAGCGCCGCCGGGATGCCGGAACTGCTCGAGCGGGTGGGGCGGCCCGGCCTGGCGGCCGAGTGGCGCCGTCACGCTGGGGCAGCCGGGCCGGAGCAGCCCTGGGACGCCGATGACCAGAAAGACACGCTCAGCCGGCTGCTCGAGGGCGAATCGCTCGCGGTCCCGAGCGATCTGCGTGAGCGCGCGCTTAACGCACTCGACGCCGACGTGCTGGTGGCGCCGCCTGACCACGGTGAGATCGCCGCCGCGCTCGCTCGGACCGGCGCCGACGCGCTCGTCTACCTGCTGCCGCCGACGACCGACGCCCCGGGGCGCGCGCTTATCGTGCCGGCCGACGGGTCGAGCCCCCGCGAGCTGTCGTTGCCGCAGCTGAACCACCAGACCAGTGCCGCCCTGGACCAGTACGAGGCCGCCCAGGCCCGGATGCTGACGGCGGCGCCTACCGCCGCCGACGAGGAGGAATGGGGCCGCAGGCTCGGCCTGCTATGCGACTGGGCGTGGACGTCGGTCGTGCGCCCGCTGCTGGCCGAGCTGGCGCCGGGCGCGCCGGCCGCGGCGGCCGGGGGCGCGGGCGCCGCGGGCGCGTCGGACCGACCGCCACGGCTCGTGCTGGTCCCGATCGGCCGGCTCGGCCTGGTCCCGTGGCACGCCGCCCGGCGGGCCGGCCCGTCACCGGCAAGCGCGGACAGCGCGGACAGCGCGGGCAGCGCGGGCTGGCGGTACGCCATCGCCGACGCGGTGTTCTCCTACGCGGCCTCCGGCCGCCAGCTGGCGGAGGTCAGCCTGCGGCCGGCCCTGCCGCTGGCCGACGACCCGGTGATCGTCGCCCCGCTGAACGACCTCCCGCTCATGCACCGGGAGGCGGCGGCGCTGCGCGACCGGTACCCGAACGCGCGCTATCTCGGATTCTCACTCGACCGGCCGGCTGACGACCTCGCGACGCCGGACGCGGTGCTCGGCGTGCTGGCGGCCCGGGATCGCGCCGGGGCATCCCTGCTGCACCTGGTCTGCCACGGGGTGGCCACCAGCGCGGGCGCGGACGCCTCCTACCTGGTGCTTGAGGACGAGCAGCGGCTGACGGTGAAGGCGATCCTCCGCCGGGCGCAGGGCAGGCCCGTCGGCGCGCCCGGCGGGCTGGTGGACCTGGTGGCGTGCCGGACCGACGTCACCGCCGCCGACTACGACGAGGCGCTGACGCTGGCGACCGCCTTCCTCGCGGCCGGAGCGGTCACCGTGGTGGGCTCGGGCTGGAAGATCCCGCAGTCGTCGAGCGCCGTGCTGATGTTCATGTTCCATCACTTCCTGGCCGCCCGGGACTGCTCGCCGCGCGATGCGCTCCGCCGCGCCCAGCTGTGGATGACAGATCCCGGCCGGGTGCCGCCCGCCTCGATGCCCGCGGGACTGCGGAAGGCGCTGGCGGAGGACGGCCGCACTTCGCTCGACGACGTGCTGGCCTGGGCCGGCCTGACCCACCAGGGCCGGTAGGGCCGGCCCCGGCGGTTACGGCTGCGAGCCGAGCGTCACGGTCGCCTGCTTGCCCGTCGCCCCGTCCCGCGCGTACCCGATCGTCACCGTGTCCCCCGGCTGCTTGGTGAGCGTCAGCTCCTGCAGCTGGACGTTGGTGGTGGCGGTCTGGCCGTTGATCTCGGTGATCACGTCGCCCTGCTGGAGGCCCGCCTTGGCGGCCGGGCCGCCGGCCACCACGCCCGCCACGAACAGCCCGCCCTTCAGCCCCGCCTGCGCGGCCGCGTCGGCCGGGATCGGCAGGGTCTGGACGCCGAAGTACGAGTGCGAGACGCGGCCGGTCGAGATGATCTCGTTGGAGATCGTCTTGGCGATGTTCACCGGAATCGCGAAGCCGAGCCCGACGCTGCCGGCCGAGGCTCCGCCGTCTGCGGTGGGCACGGTCGCGCCCGCCGTCGGAACGCCGATGAGATCACCCGAGCAGTTCACCAGCGCCCCGCCGCTGTTGCCGGGGTTGATCGCGGCGTCCGTCTGCAGCGCCGACACCAGCAGCGCCGACTGATCGTCCTCGGCCGGCACCTCGACCGTCCGGTCCATCGCGCTGACGATGCCGGACGTCACCGTGCCGGACAGCCCGAGCGGCGCCCCAATCGCGACGACCGGCTGGCCGACCTGGACCGAGTCCGACGATCCGAGCCCGATCACCTTCAGGTTGTCCGACTGCGCGACCTTGAGCACGGCCAGGTCGGTCAGCACGTCCCGCCCGACGATCGTGGCCGGCACCGAGGTCCCGTCCGCGAACATCACCTCGACCTTCCCGCCGTTGGCGGCGATCGCGATCACGTGGTTGTTGGTCAGGATGTAGCCGTCGGACCTGATGACCTCGCCGGACCCGGTTCCCGAGCCGCCTGCCCCGGCCGCGGCGATCGTCACCACCGACGGCAGCACCTTGTCGGCCACCGAGGTGACCGGGCAGCCGACGGCCGAGCTCGCGGAGGCGCTGTTGCCGGTCGTGCTGCTGCTGCCGGTGGACGAGCAGCCGGCCAGCGCGGCGCCGGCCGCGACCGGCGCCAGCACCCAGGGCAGCCACCGGCGATGAGCGATGCGGCGCTGGCTCATCCCGTGAACTTCCGGCTCGCGGTGGTGGAGTCGGCGGCGGCGGCGTCACTCGCCCGCTGCCCGGGAACGCTGACGTCTCCGGCCCGCTCCTCGTCTCGGGCGGCGCTCCGGACGGCGTGCCTGAACGCGAACGCGCCGAACATTTCCAGCACGCCCATGACCACGAACCAGATGCCCATCAAGATCGCCAGCGTGGTGATCGAGGCGATCGGGGCCGAGATGACGACGATGCCGGCGATCAGGCTGATCACGCCGAAGAAGATCGCCCAGCCGGTCCCCATCCGGGTCGCGCCGCCGGAGACGCCGGCGATCAGCGCCGCCAGGCCCTGCACCACCCAGGTCAGGCCGATGACGAGGCCGATCAGGGCGAGGCTGAGGTGCAGGTGCCTGATCAGCACCAGCCCGGCCACGATGAACACGACGCCCGCGATGCCGCGCCAGACGCGGCCGCGCTCGTCGCCGCGGAACGCCTCCACCACGTTGTAGATCCCGGAGAAGATCACGAGCACGCCGAGCAGCACGGCGATGACGGCCAGCGAGGCTTCCGGGACGGCGGCCACGATGATGCCGAGAATCGCGGTGGCCAGGCCGAGCAGGAACGCCGCCCGCCAATCGAGCAGTCCGCCCAGCGTCAGCTCGGACCGGAGCGACTCGTCGGAACGTTCGGATGTCATCTGTTCTGTCCCTCCTAGTTTGCCGCCAGCGTGCCCCGGGCACGTCCGGCCGGCCTCATCCCAGGAGGGTGAATTTCCCGGCTGTCAGCTCCGGGGCAGGACGAACCGCTCCATCGCGTTGGCGAAGCCCTCGTCGTCGTTGGACGTGGTGACCCGGCGGGCCGCGTGCTGCACCTCGGGGCTCGCGTTGCCCATCGCGATGGAGAGCCCGGAATGGGCGAACATCAGCACGTCGTTCGGCATGTCGCCGATCGTGGCGATGGCCGCCGACGGGATCGAGTACCGCTTCGACAGGTACTGCGCGACCGCGCCCTTGTTGGCGTCCGGGTGGGTCACGTCGAGGTAGTAAGGCTGGGACCGGGAGGCGGTCACGTGGTCGCCGAACTTGTCGTGGGCGGCGGACGAGGCGCGGGCGACGGCGTCGAGGTCGTCGCTCACCCCGACCAGCTTGGCGATGTTCTCGGTGAGCCCGTCGAGGCCGGTCATCACCTTCGGCTCGAACTTCACGGTGGCCGTCTCCTTGGCCACGTGCGCGCCCTTGGGGTCGGGCACGTACCAGTCCGCCCCCTGGTAGACCCAGGTGTCGAGGCCGAACGAGCCGAACAGCTCGGACACCGGCTTCACCAGGTCCTCCGGCAGCACCCGCTGCTCGATCACCGACATGTCCCGGTTCACCAGCAGGCCGCCGTTGAAGGCCGCGATCGGGGTGGTCAGGTCGAGCGGCTCGATCAGCATCGACATGCCCTTCGGCGGCCGCCCGCTGGTGACCGCGAACAGGATCCCGGCCTCGCCCAGCTTGCGCACCGCCGCCACCGCGCGGTCGGTGAGCACCTTGTCGTTGGTCACCAGGGTGCCGTCGACATCGGCCAGGACCAGTTTGATGCTGCTGCTCGCCACGAGGTCTCCCCGGATCGCCGGCCAGAAGAAAAATTCAAAAACGATGCTATCGAACGGACCGTTGCTCCGCCGTGACCGCCCATTACCCCGTCGGGTATGAATATGTTTAATTTTGTGTGAACGCAATCCAATGTCGACGAAGACCTAGCACAATGTAGCCATGCGGTCACAACTCACTCGGATCCGGGCGAGGTTCACGGCAGATCCAAGGCTGACGGTCGCGCTCGGGGCCGCGCTCGTGCTTGCCTCGATCGGCGGCCTCTGCTACCTGATCGCGCCGCCCGCGGTGCCCACCTTCCTGCTCGCCTCGACGGCGTTCAACCTGCTGATCGGCGCGACCGAGGCCCGCTGGCGGCTCTACGGCTGGCGCGACCCCGGCGCCGACGCGGAGATCGCCTGGCCGGACCCGGTCCGGCCGGGCGACGAGCAGCTCTCGTTCGACTTGATCGTGCCGCTGCGGGACGAGGCGAACGTGATCGGCGAGACGCTGCGCGGCCTGCTGCGGCAGACGCATCCCCGGCTGCACATCGTGGTCTCGCTGTGCGATGACGACGAGTCCACGATCGAGGCGGTGCACACGATCGTCCGGGAGAACCTGCTGACCAACCGGATCACGATGATCAGCGATCACTACGACAACCCGACCAAGGCGCAGCAGCTCAACCGGGCGCTCGAGGTCTGCACGGCCGACGTGGTCGGGGTGATCGACGCCGAGGACGACGTCGCCGAGGACCTCCTGGTGCACGCCGAGGCGCTGCTGACCAGGGACGGCGCCGACGTGGTGCAGGGCGGCGTCCAGCTCATGAACCTGGGCATCGGGCTCGACAAGTGGTTCCAGGTGCACAACGTGCTCGAGTACTTCTTCTGGTTCACCAGCCGGATGGCGTTCCACGCCTCCACCGGGTTCGTGCCGCTCGGCGGGAACACGGTCTTCGTCCGCCGCGAGCTGCTCAACCGGGTGGGCGGCTGGCCGCTGTCGATCACCGAGGACTGCGCGCTCGGCGTCCGGCTGACGGCCGAGTTCGGGGCGAAGGTGGCGACCGCCTACAGCCCCGGGCTGAGCACCCGCGAGGAGGCGCCGACGACGATCTTCAACAAGGAGATCGGCTCGCTGTTCTGGCAGCGGGACCGCTGGATCCGCGGGTTCATCGAGCAGTTCATCGGCGGCCGCTGGCTCAGCATGCCCACGCCGCGGCAGCGGCTGCTGGCCGGCTACATCCTCGCCACCCCGATCCTGCAGGCGATGTCGTTCTTCCTGCTGCCGACGGCGATCATCATGGGGCTGATCGTGAACTCGCCGATCGCGCTCGCGCTGCTGCTATTCACCCCGTACATCCCGATCGGGGTCACCGTCGCCAGCCAGCTCATCGGGCTGCACGAGTTCTGCCGGAAATACGACAAGAAGGCCAGCCGGTGGCACTACGCCTCGCTGGCGTTCCTCGCGCCGCTCTATCAGATCGTGCTCTGCGGCGCCGCCGCGGTCGCCGTCTGGAAATACGCGACCGGCGACAAGACCTGGTACAAAACCGGCCGCGCGAGCGAGCATCGAGGCGTGGCCGCGCGGGTCGTGCCCGCCGCCGTCATCTCGTCGTCGCCGGCCGACCTCGAGGACACCACCGGATGAACGTGCCGGCGACGACGCGGCCGGCCCCGGACGAGCCGCCCGAGGAGCGGCCCGGTGGCCTGGCACCCGGCCACGCGGGCTGGACGCGGACGTACGGGCGGACCGCCCGGCCGCAGTTCGTGGACCGGCTCGAGGCGTGGGTCCGCGCCCACCGGACGGTCCTGCTGTCGCTCGGCATCCCGCTCGCGCTGGTAATCGCGGCCACCGCGTGGAACCTGCAGGGCTGGCCGGGCCGGGTCGACGAGGACGAGGGCACCTACGTCGCCGAGGCATGGGCGATGATCTCCGAGCACCATCTGGCCCCCTACACCTACTGGTACGACCACCCGCCGCTGGGCTGGGCGCAGCTGGCCGGGTACAGCTGGCTCACCGACGGGTTCGCCCGGTACGCGAGCTCGATCGAGGTCGGCCGTGAGTTCATGCTGCTCGTCACCATCGCCAGCAGCGTCCTGATCTACGTGCTGGCCCGGCGGCTGCGGTTCCGGCCGGCCACGGCCGGGATCACGGTGGCGCTGTTCGGGCTCTCCCCGCTGGCCGTGTACTACCACCGCATGGTGTCGCTCGACAACATCGGGACGCTCTGGCTGCTGGCCGCCATGGTCGCCGCCACCTCCCGGCGGCGGAGCCTGGGGGCCGCGTTCTGGGCCGGGATGTTCTCGGCGGTGGCGGTGCTCAGCAAGGAGACCATCGCGATCCTGCTGCCGGTGGTGCTCTGGCTGATCTGGCAGCAGTCGCACCAGCGGACGCGCACCTGGCACCTGGCGGTCTACTCGGTCACGGTCGGGCTGCTGACCGCCTTTTACCCGCTCTTCGCGGTGTTGCGGGGCGAGCTGTTCCCCGGCAGCGGCCACGTCTCGCTGCTGTGGGCGGTGTGGTGGCAGCTGTTCGGCCGCACCGGCAGCGGGTTCCTGCTCAGCAACGGGACCGCCGCCAACGGCCTGCTGACGCTCTGGCTCGGCACCGATCGCTGGCTGCTGTTCGGGGGGATGGCGGCGACGCTGCCGGGCCTGTTCACCCGGCGGCTGCGCCCGCTCGCGTTCGGCCTCCTGCTGCAGACGGCGATGGCGCTGACCGGCGGCTACCTGCCGTATTTCTACGTGACGGCGATGATCCCGTTCGCCGCCCTGCTGATCGGCGGGGTGGCCGACACGCTCTGGAACCCGGTCCGCTCGGAGCTGCTCGAGTGGGCCCGACGGATGGCGGCGATCACGGCCGGGATCGCGGCGGTGCTGTTCGTCGTCCCGCAGTGGGGAGGCGCGCTGGTCCGGCAGGCCGGGGAGAACGGCGCGACCAGCGCACTGCGGGCGACCGCGTGGGTCGAGGCGCACGTGCCCAAGAAGGACGTCGTGGTCGTCGACGACTACCTGTGGCTGGACCTGAAGCGGGCGGGCATGAACCCGCTCTGGGAGCAGAAGATGGCGTCGGACGCCGAGAGCCAGGGCGTGCTCAGCGACGGCTGGCGCTCGGTCAACTACGTGGTGGTGACCGGCCAGATCATCGGGACGCTGGCCACCCTGCCGATCCTCCAGCAGGCGATCAGCCACTCGGTGCCGGTGGCCCGCTTCGGCGACGGGATCGTGGTCCGGCGGGTCAACCCCGGCTGGCAGACGACTGGCCCTCGGGGTAAGGCCACGGTCCGTTCGAGATAATCGGGTTTGATCTTTTTCCGCTGGTCGTGAACCTGGGCCGGGTCGGGTGCAATAGACCGGGTGATGGACGACGACGAGCTGATCGCGAGCCTGGCCGGCGGTGATGACACGGCGCTGCGGGAGCTGTTTGCCCGGCACGCCCCGTGGCTGGCCGTCCGGCTGCGTAAGGCCCTGCCGCCGGACGACGTCGAGGACGTGCTGCAGGAGACGTTCCTGGCCGTGTGGAGGAACGCAGCGGCATACCAGCCCCGGGGCACGCCCGAGGCCTGGCTGTGGGTGATCGCGCGGAACCAGGCCGCGCTGCTGCTGCGTAGACGGGGGCCGGCGGGCCACGCCCTGCTCGACGACGGCCCGCTGGCGGCCGACCCGGCCGAGTCCGCCGCGGCGCGGGCCGACCTGGCCGTCGCCGCGGCCGCGCTCGGCCCGCCCGGGTGCCCCGAACGTGAGGTGTGGCGGCTGATGTACGAGGAAGACCGGCCGGTCGCGGAGGTGGCGGAGCTGATGGGCGTCCCCGAGGGAACCGTGAAGAGCCGCGCGCACCGGGCGCGGCGACTGCTGCGCGCGGCGCTGGGAGGAGCGCGATGAACGATGAGATGAGCTGCCAGAGTCCCGGCCCGGCCGGCGATGGCGTCGACCTCGACCGGGTGTGGGTGAACGTCGCGGCCGAAGTCTGGCGGCGCCATCCGGGGCGGCTCGAGCGGACCGCGGCGCGGCTGCTGCGATCGCCCGGCCTGGCGCGAGCGCTGCTCAACACGCCCTCGCTGCTGCTGCCGTGGCTGATCGCGTCCACCGTGGTGCTCGCCGCCGGCGCGCTGGCGCAGCGCGGAGCGGGCCAGCCGCTGGTCTGGCTGATCGCCCCGGCGGTGGCGGCGATCGGCATCGCCTACTGCTACGGTCCCGGCCTCGACCCGGCCTGGGAACTGTCCTGCTCGATGCCCGTCAGCGACCGCCTCGTGCTGCTGACCAGGGCAGTCGCGGTATTCGCGGTGAACGCGGGGCTAGGCCTGATCGCGAGCGCCGCGACCCTGGGCACGCACGCCGCGACCGGCACGGCCCAGCTCACGTTCGGCTGGCTGCTGCCGATGACCGCCGCCTGCGCGCTCGCCCTCGCGGTGGCGGTGGCGATCAGGTCGCCGATCGCCGGCGCGGGGGCCGGCGTGGGCGGCTGGGTCATCCTCGTGCTCGGCTACGGCGCGGCCGATGGCACGTCCAGCGCAGGCAGCCGACTGTCGGCCGCGGCGCTGTCACCCGTCCTGACCGACGCGAACCTGTACCTCCCGTACCTTGCGGTCGCGGCCTGCTGCGCCGCGGTCGTGACCATCACCATCCGCCCCCGGAGAGGCCTGCTGTGAACATCGAGATGACGGACGTGACCAGAACGTTCGGGCGAAGCAGGGCGGTCGACGGGGTGAGCCTCGCGGTCGGCCCCGGCGTCTTCGGCCTGCTCGGCCCGAACGGCGCGGGCAAGACCTCGCTGCTGCGGATGCTCGCCACCGTGCTGCCGCCGTCGTCGGGCGCGGTGCGGCTGCTCGACCGCGACCCCGGCCGCCCCGGCGCCCGGGTCGAGATCAGGCGCAGGCTGGGCTACCTGCCGCAGAACCTCGGCTACTACCCGTCGTTCACCGTGTCGGAGTTCGTCGAGTACTTCGCGCTGCTCAAGGAGATGCCGGCCAACCGGGTGCCGCAGGCGGTGGCCGGCGCCATCGAGCGGGTCGATCTCGGCCCCAAGGCGAAGGCGAGGCTGCGCACGCTGTCGGGCGGCATGCTGCGCCGGGTCGGCATCGCGCAGGCGATCGTGAACGACCCGGAGCTGCTGCTGTTCGACGAGCCGACGGCCGGCCTCGACCCCGAGCAGCGGGTCGGGTTCCGCACGCTGATCCGCGATCTTGGCCGTCAGGCGACCGTCGTGGTCTCCACCCACCTGGTCGAGGACGTGGGCGCGGCCTGCTCGGAGGTGGCGCTGATGGCCGCGGGCAAGGTCGTGTTCCGGGGCACGCCCGACGAGCTGACCGCCCGGGGCGCCGGCTCCGAGGTCGGCGACTCCCCGCTCGAGCGCGGGTACAGCGCGGTCCTGGCGGCGTCCCGCAAGCAGGTGGCCGCGTGACCGCGGTGGCCGTGGCCCGCCCGGCCCGCTTCCGCCCGGCCCGCGCGCTGCGGCTGGAGATCAAGCACAGCCCGGTCGCGTGGACGTTGCCGGTGCTGGCCGTGATCTTCTACCTCGACACGTACCGGACGGCGACCGGGCTCCCGCCGACGTGGGCGTACCACGCCTCGGTCATCACCGGGCACATGCTCACCTACATCTGCGTGTTCGGCGCCGGGCTCGCGGCCTGGGCCGGCACCCGGGAGGGCCGCAGGAAAACCGGTGACCTGCTGGCGACCACCGCCCGCGCGGCCTGGACGCGGAAGGCGACGGTGCTCGCGGCCACGGCCTTCTGGATGGTGCTGGCGTTCCTGGCCGAGACCGCCGTCATCTACGTGCAGACCGCGGGCCAGACGACCTGGGGCGGCCCGCCGCTGTGGCCGGTGGCGGTCGGCGTCGTCTGCACGATCACGGCCTGCGCGATCGGATTCACCGCGGGCACCCTGTTCCCCGGCCGGTTCACCGCGCCGATCATCGCGGTCGCCGTCTTCGTGCTCGAGTTCGTCGGGTTCAAGGCCGTAGACGACACCTACGACTTCAGGTTCAGCGGCGGGAGCTACGCGGTGCTGACGCCGGGTCAGGGACTGCCGCACCTCGTCGAGGCCGGCGTGTTCTACCGCATCCCGCCCGACGTCTCGATCGCGCAGCTCATCTTCATGGGCGGGCTCCTGCTGGTGGCGGCCGGCCTGCTCGCCCTGTCGCCCGCGGCGCGGGTGCCCGGGGTCAGGGGCCT
>Ga0302325_10017008_pt1 | contig 15391 bp, 14 predicted proteins | sample Palsa_T0_2_FD_201948 | JGI IMG/M metagenome (GOLD analysis project Ga0302325, IMG submission 201948) | Peat permafrost microbial communities from Stordalen Mire near Abisko, Sweden - Palsa_T0_2 | ecosystem: Environmental > Terrestrial > Soil > Palsa > Peat permafrost | place: Sweden: Abisko...
TGCGTTTTCCAGCAACTCGATCGAAGGCGAAGAATGGACGGCGGCTGCAATCGCCCGGACGAGTTCGGCGCCGGTCGCGTCGCCGCCGGCGCGCAGAATCCGGCGCCGCGAATGGGCCGCTTCGCGGCCGAGCGCATAGTGGTGCGCGGCGTCGAGATCGAAGCGCACGCCGAGCGACGCGATCCGTTCGATCGCGTGGGGCGCATCGGCGGCCAGTCGCGCCGCGACGCGCTTCTCTACCAGGCCCGCACCGGCCGCAACCGTGTCGCGCGCGTGTAGCGCGGGCGTGTCGTCGTCGCCGACGGCCGCTGCGATGCCGCCCTGCGCCCACGCCGACGACGTTCCCTCGCCGAGGCTACGATACGATACGAGTGCGACCCGCAGAGGGCGCAGCTCGAGCGCGGCCATCATCCCGGCGAGCCCGCCTCCGACGACGATCGCGTCGTACGTTTTCATGTGGCCGGGCTTTGGTCGCGGCGGACGGCCGTCATGCGTTCGACCGCGCGGCGCGCGCGTTCGGCGACGGCGGTGTCGATCTCGATTTGCGGCGTCATCGTTTCGAGCGCGCGCAAGATTTTCGGAAGCGTGATCCGCCGCATGTGCGGGCAGAGGTTGCAGGGCTGGGTGAACTCGATCTCCGGGAACGCGTCGACCAAATTGCCCGCCATCGAGCACTCGGTGATCATCGCGACCCGCGCCGGCCGGCGTTCGCTACAGTAGCCGAGCATCGCCGTCGTCGAGCCGACGAAATCGGAGGCCGCCAACACGTCCGGCGGGCACTCCGGATGCGCGAGCACGACGATGCCCGGATGCATCTCGCGCAACTCGGCGATCTCGGCGCCGGTGAAGCGCTCGTGCACTTCGCAGTGGCCCTGCCAGGTTACGATCTCGACGCTGGTCTTCGTGGCGACGTAGGCCGCCAAATATTGGTCCGGTAGAAAGATGACTTTGGGAACGCCGAGCGACTCGACGACGGCGACCGCGTTCGCGGAGGTGCAGCAGACGTCGGATTCCGCTTTGACGGCGGCCGACGTATTGACGTAGGTGACGACGGGCACGCCCGGATGCGCCGCGCGCAGCGCGCGCACGTCGTCCGCGGTGATCGAATCGGCGAGCGAGCATCCCGCGGCGAGATCGGGGAGGAGCACGATTTTCCCGGGATTGAGCAGCTTCGCCGTTTCCGCCATGAAGTGCACGCCGCACATGACGATCGTGTCGGCGTCGGTAGACGCCGCCGCTTGCGCGAGGGTCAACGAGTCACCCACGACGTCGGCCACGCAGCGATAGATTTCGGCGCTCTGGTAGTGGTGCGCGAGCACGACCGCATTTCGCTCGCGCTTGAGATCTTCGATGCGCGCGACGTAGGGCGCGTACAACTCCCACTCCGCGCTCGTGACGCTGCGCGACACGCGTTCGTACAAATGACGCGTCGCGAGCGTGACGTCGCTCGTGTAGGGAAGATTCAGGCGGTCCGGTGCGGCGATCATGACAACTCCTACGACGCCGCAGTACGCAGGCGCGGTTTCGTTTTCATGCCGATTCCAGCACGATTATTCATGAAACGATCGTTTCAAGAATTGCGCGCTCGGGCGGTCTAGAAGCCCTTGACCCGGGCCCCCGAGGCGGCCCGGGCTGCAGGCGGCGTATCGATCTCCGGCAACGCGGCGTCGATGCCGGCGAGGATCGCGCGGGCCGCTCCGTACGGGTCGCCGGCGGCGGCACCGGCCGGAGCGAGCCGTTCGGCGATACGCGCGTCGACGCGGCGCTCGAGATCGCCCAACACGAGCGCGCGGACGCGATGTGCGAACGCGCCCTTGCGCTTGGCTTCGAGTTCGCCCGTGGTGCGCAGATACGCGGCATGCCGGCCGATCGCTAACCACAGCTCATCGATGCCGACCCCCTCGCGGGCCCGCGTCGTTACGAGTTCGGGCACCCAACCGGCGAAATCGAGCATTTCCATCATGCTGCGGATCTCGCGCTTCAGTTGGAGTGCCATCGGGTGGTCGGCTTTGTTGACAACGAAGACGTCGGCGACTTCGAGGATCCCGGCCTTGAGCAACTGCACGGAGTCGCCGCTGCCCGGTTGAAGCGCGACCAGCGTCGTGTCCGCGAGTTCCGCGATCTCGATCTCCGATTGCCCGACGCCGACCGTCTCGACGATCACGACGTCTTTCCCGAACGCGTCCATGAACGCGACCGCGTCGCCGGTCGCGCCCGCGAGTCCACCGAGATGACCGCGGCTCGCCATCGAGCGGATGAAGACGTCGGGGTCGGTGAAATGCTCGGTCAGCCGGATGCGGTCGCCCAGGATCGCACCGTGCGAGAACGGCGAACTCGGATCGACCGACACGACCCCGACCGTCTTTCCTTCAGCGCGGACCACGCGAACGAGTTCCGAGCAGAGCGTCGACTTCCCGACGCCGGGGGGTCCCGTGAGGCCGATCGTCATCGCGCGCCCGGTGCGTTCGAACACCGCGTGCATCAAGGCCTCGCCTGCTCCCGATTCCGCCCGCGAAATGGCGCGTGCGAGCCCGCGTTGCCGGCCGGCGTTGAAATCTTCGAGTATCCGGCGGTCTGCGTCGATCACTACGGCACGCTCTTCTGCGTCGCCGTTCCGCTCCTTGGAAAGTGCCGGTCGGCCAGCGCCGCCGCGAATCCGCGCAACGCCAGCAACCCGAACACCGTCGGCAGCGCGGCCAGGAAAACGAAGACTGCCGGCCACACCGCGAAGCCGCCCGCGCGCGCGAGCGCTCCCGCGAAGCCCAGCCACAGGATCGCCGCGCAGAGCACGTTGCCGAAGATCGAGAACGCAAGCCGGGCGAGTTCGGAGGCGACGGCGAGCGAGCGCCGCTCGGGCGCGATCGCGGCGATCGCCTCGACATAGCGACGCCGGTATCCGAAGTACTTGTCCAGGAAATGCTCGCGAAACGCCGACACCCGCGCGGGCTTCGGCGAGACCGGTTCCCGCGCCCGGGGGTCCGGGGGAAGGGGGCGCCAAATCAGCCCCGCATGAGCCAGCTCGGGTACTATCGCTTCGCGACCATCGTAGATGACGCGATCGTCTTCGTCTGCGAGGACGATCTGTGGTCGGTCGCACGGAGCGGAGGCGCCGCCCGGCGGCTCACCGCAAGCACGGGCGAAATCACGACGCCGCGCATCTCGCCCGACGGCCGGACGATCGCTTTCGTCGCGCGCGAAGAAGGCCATCCGGAAATCTATACGATGCCGTCGATCGGCGGCGTGGCGCGCCGCATGACGTTTCTCGGAGCGGAAACGTGTACGGTCTCCGGCTGGACGCCCGACGGCGCCTCGATCCTGTTTTGCTGCGACGCGAACGCACCGTTCTCGCGCGAGACGCGCGCCTTTCGCGTCGGCGCGGAGGGCGGCGCCGCCGAAGCGCTCAACCTCGGGCACGCGCGCGCGCTCGCGCAGCATCCCGACGGCCGCATCGTGATCGGCCGCAACAACGACGATCCGGCGCGCTGGAAGCGCTACCGCGGGGGCACCGCCGGCGACATCTGGGTCGACCGCAACGGCGACGGCATGTTCTCGCGGTTGATCTCGCTGCCTGGGAATCTCGTGTGGCCGATGTGGGTCGGCGAGCGCATCTACTTCCTCTCCGATCACGAAGGCGTGGGAAACATCTACTCGGTGCCGGCCGACGGCAGCGACATCCGCCGCCACACCCACGAAACCGAATACTTCGTACGGTTTCCCGCGACCGACGGCAAAACGATCGTCTACACGGCCGGCGCCGCCGTGTTCACGCTCGACTGCGCGACCGATCGCATCGAACGCATCGAAATCGAGACGCCGTCGAGCGAACCGCAGACCGTGCGCCGGTTCGTCGAGATCTGCGAAAATCTCGAGCACTTCGCCCCGAGCCCGGACGGAACGGCGCTCGCGATCGTTTCGCGCGGGCGCGCGTTCACGATGCCGCTGTGGGAAGAAGCCGCGGTCGCGCACGGCAAATCGAGCCGGACCCGCTATCGCCTGGCCGAGTGGCTGCACGACGGTGCCCGCTTCGTTTGCATCAGCGACGAGGGCGGCACCGAACACCTCGAGATCCGCGAGGCGTTCGGCGATGCGCCGCCGGTAACGCTGCAAGCCGATATCGGTCGCGTCGTCGAGCTGGCGGCCTCACCCGTGGCCGACGTCGTCGCGATCGCCAATCACCGTCACGAGCTCCTGATCGTGGAACTCGGCGAGCAGCGCGTGCGCGTGATCGATACGAGCCCGGCGTCCCACGTTCGGGATCTCGCTTTCTCGCCCGACGGCCGCTGGGTCGCGTATTCCACCGCGATCGGTCCCGACGCCGCGACGACGCCGAATCCCGACACCGCGATCATCCGCATCGCCAAGGTGAAGTCGGGCGCGATCCACGACGTGACGCCGCTGCTGCGCGTCGATAGCGCCCCGGCCTGGGACCCCGACGGAAAATATCTCTACTTCATTTCGACGCGCGATTTCAACCCCGTTTACGACGCGCTGCAGTTCGACTTGAGCTTCCCGCAAGCATCGCGACCGTTCTTGGTGACGCTGCGCGAAGACGTGCCCAATCCGTTCACGCCAAAACCGGCGCCGCTCCACAAAAGCAAACACGACGACGATGAGCGCGACGAAGACGAGGGCAAGAAGCCGGCACGGATCGACATCGACTTCGAAGGCATCGGAGGACGGATCCTCGGCTTCCCGGTCGAGGAGGGCCGCTACGAGCAAATCGTGGCCGCCCGCGGACGCGCCCTATTCACGCTCTTCGCCCTGCACGGGATCAAGCCGGAAGGCGCGAGCTGGGACGACGATCGCGACACGGGTACGCTGCTGGCGTACGATTTCGAACAGCAGCGCTGCGCGCCGCTCGCGCCGGAGGTCGGAGACATCCGGCTCGGCGGCGATCATCGCACGATCGTCTACACGTCGCACGAACGCGTCCGGGCCATCGATGCCCTCAGCGACCTGCCCGAAGAGGGCCAGGACGATCCGGCCAAGCTGCTTCACGACCCGGGGCGGCGCACGGGCTGGCTCGATCTCTCGCGCGCGAGCGTGCTCGTCGAGCCGCGCGACGAGTGGGCGCAGATGTACCACGAAGCGTGGCGCATGCAGACCGAACAGTTCTGGGACGAAGCGATGTCGGGCGTGGATTGGGATCTCGTGCGCTGCCGCTACGCCAAACTGTTACCGCTCGTGCGCACGCGCTCCGAACTTTCCGACATCCTCTGGGAGATGTTCGGCGAACTCGGAACGTCGCACGCCTACGAGATCGGCGGCGATCATCGCGTTCCGGCGCAATACCGGCGCGGCTTCCTCGGCGCCGACATCGTGTGGACTCCCGAGCACGAGTCGTACACGATCGCAAAGATTTACCGCGGCGACTCGTGGAACCGCGAGATCGACTCGCCGCTCGCGGAGCCGGGCCTTGCGATTCACGAAGGCGATACGCTGGTAGCGATTGGCGGCCGCGCGCTTTCGGCCGGCGTCACCCCCGAGGAGTTGCTCGTGAACGCCGCCGGCCGCGAGGTTTCGCTCTCGGTCGCGGCCGGAAAGAAGACCCGTCGCGTGGTGGTGCGCGCGCTCAAGAGCGAGCGGATGCTACGCTATCGCGCCTGGGTCGACGCGAACCGCACGTACGTGCACGAGCAGACCGGCGGCCGCGTCGGCTACCTGCACATCCCCGACATGGGGCCGTGGGGATTCTCCGAATTTCACCGCGGCTATCTCTCCGAATTCAACCGCGACGCGCTGATCGTCGACGTACGCTACAACCGGGGCGGACACGTCTCGCCGCTCCTGATCGAGAAGCTCGCGCGCAAGCGCGTCGGCTACGACATCCCGCGCTACGGACCGCCGGTACCCTATCCGCCGGAGTCGGTCGCGGGCCCCGTCGTCGCGCTGACGAACCAGTTTGCCGGAAGCGACGGCGACATCTTCAGCCACGTCTTCAAGCTCTACAAGCTCGGGCCGCTCGTCGGCAAGCGCACCTGGGGCGGCGTCGTCGGCATCAATCCGTATCACCGGCTCGTCGACGGAACGATCACGACCCAACCGGAGTTCTCTTTCTGGTTCGTCGACGTCGGCTTCCGGGTCGAGAACTACGGGACCGATCCCGACTACGACGTCGACATCGCCCCGCACGACGAGAGGAACGGCACCGATCCCCAAATGCGCAAGGCGCTCGAGCTGATCGCCACGATGCAGAGCGCGAGTCAGAACGGTAAACCGCACTTCGACGGCCGACCGCGGCTCCAGATTCCGACGGAGCTCGCTCCGGCGACGTGAGAGCCCCGTTCCTGGCGTTCGCGCTGGCCGCGTTTGCGGCGACGGCGGGACCCGTGCTCGGGCAAGAAACTCCGGGCTCGGGCGCCGTTCCGACGGCCGAAGAGCTGGTCTCCCGCTCGCGCGCGGCGCTCGATTCCGAGCGCCGTCCCGAAAGCGAACGCGAAGTCTGGAACATGCACATCACCGGCCTCGACGGCTCGCTCGAAATGGTGCGCCGCGGCGACGACATGGAGACCGAGACGCAGCTCGGGCCGTTCCGGTCGGCGCGCGGCGTGTGGCACGGCCAACATTGGCATCAGAACGAGAACGGCGAGACGGTGCTCGACCGCTCGGAGCCTTCGCAAGTCGAACATGCGGTCACCCAGACGGTGGCGCGCGTGCACGACCCGGTCGACGGCTGGGAGTTGACCACGACCTTCACGAGCGGTCACATTACCCGGCTGTACTACGACCCACGCACCTACTACGTGATCCGCAGCGAGAAGACGGTGGCCGGCCACACCTCGCACACCAACTACGATGATTTCCGGACCGACCCGCACGGCCGCGTGCGGTTTTGGCGCTACTACGGCGGCGACGACCGGCCCGACAACGATTTCGACTACCGCCTCGTGCGCGACGACCAGAGCGTCGAGGTCTCCGACGCCGATGTCGGCATCCCGCGCGACCGGCGCGCCCTCGTCGAGTTTCCCGCCGGCATCGACACCGTGCGGCTGCCGGCGCGCATCGAGAACAACCGCATCTACGTGCGGCTGGAAATCCAAGGCCGGGGGCTCGATTTCTTGCTCGACACGGGCTCATCGAATCTCACGATCAACGACACGCTCGCGCGCGAACTGAAGCTTCCGCTCTACGGGCGCGCGACTCAGACGGTCGCGGGCTCGTTCGTTACCGGCCGCGTCGTCGCGCCGCTGGTCACGATCGGCAACCTCACGATGCACGACGTAGTGATGCGAACCGTGCCGCTCTCGTCGAACGAGGGAAGCGACACGCGCGTGGTCGGGCTGCTCGGTTTCGATTTTCTCGATGCGGTCGCGCTCAAGATCGACTACGCGAACGGTGAGGTCGAAGCGATCCGCTCGAGTTCGCTCGCCGTACCTTCGGCGGCGACGGCGCTCGAGGTCCGGCTCAACTCCGGCGCCCCGGTCGCGCGCGCCGCAGTCGGCGACGTCGCCGGCGACGATTTCATCATCGACACGGGCGCCGCGTTTTCGTTCGTCGTCTTCCAGCGGTTCGCGCGCGCGCACCCCGAAGCGTTTCCGCCTTCCGACGATGCGCGCGTGTTCTACGGAACCGGCGTCGGCGGGACGATGCCGTACCGTAAGGTCGAAGGCAGGCGCGTCGCCCTCGGCAGTTGGACGTTCGACGACGAACTCGGCGTCGAGGCCCTCTCGCCGAACGCGCTCGGATTCGACAACGAGGACGGCTTGATCGGTGCGGACATCCTAAAGCTCTTCACGCTCTACCTCGACTACGCGTCCAACCGCATCTACCTCGCGCCGAACGGGCGCGCCGCGATGCTCGAGGCGGCGGGCGCGCCACCGGCCGGTGCCGCTCCCCGCGAGGGCCTCCGCTCGCCCGCCCCGAGCGCGAGCCCGCTGCTCGGGCCGCACAACTCGCGGCCGGACAGCCGCCGGCGGTCCGATCGGCGTTGACGCCAGGCAGGCATTCCTGCTACCATACGCGGGCCGAAGCAGGGTCGCGAGAGCGCCCTCACCGGATGCCTGCGGGCGATCCGGTCGCACACGAGGGAAGCCGACGGTAGGTTTCCGCCCGCGTGGGATGCTTTGGCATCGCCACTTTTTTTTGCCTAGGAGCTTGCCATAGCACGACCGCTGCGCATCAACGATCAAATCCGAATCCGCCAAGTCCGCGTAATAGATGATGAAGGCACCCAGCTCGGCGTCATGCCGACCGAGAACGCCCTCGCCCTCGCCCGCCAGAAGGGCCTCGATCTGATCGAGGTTTCCCCGACCGCAGTTCCACCGGTTTGCCGGATTTCCGATTATGGCCGCCTCAAGTACGAGCAGTCGAAGAAAGATAAAGACGCCCGGAAGAAACAGAAGAACTGGGAACTTAAAGAAGTTAAGCTTCGTCCGAAAATCGAGACTCACGACTACGAAACCAAGGCCCGCATGGCCGAGCGTCTGTTGCTCGACGGCGGCAAGGTCAAAGTCACGATCATGTTTCGCGGTCGCGAGATCACGTACACGAGTTTCGGAAAGCGCCTGCTGGATCGGATGGCCGTCGACATGACCCCGATCGCAACGGTCGAGCGCGACGCGAAGCTCGAAGGAAAGAACATGTTCATGATTTTGGCGCCGCGCGCGGTTCCGACCGGCCCGCCGAAATTCACCCAACCGCACCACGATGCCGCCGCGACGGCCGCCGCCTCCGCCGCGATCGACGCCAAAGCCGAACGCGAGGAAAGCGAACCGGAAGTCCCGGCGCAAAACGGTGCCTCCCAAGGAGTCGTCTCCAGTGCCTAAGATCAGAACGCATCGAGGAACCGCAAAGCGCGTGAAGGTCAGCGCGAACGGCAAGGTTTCGCACCGTCACCAGTTTAGCGGCTGCGGTCACATCCTCAGCAAGAAGTCGAAGAAACGCAAGCGGCATTTCCGCAAAGATCAGCCCGTGTTCAAAGGCGATCTCAAGCGCTTCGCCCCCCAGATCCCGTACCTGCTGTAGGAGCGTAACGACACATGGCACGTATCAAACGCGGAATCCAGAAACAAAAGGGACGCCGCAAGGTGATGAAGCTCGTCAAGGGCTTCCGGGCGGCACGCCGCCGCAACTACCGGGTCGCCAACGAAGCGCTCCTGCACTCGCTCCACTACGCCTTCCGCGACCGGCGCGTGCGCAAGCGCGATTTCCGGGCCCTGTGGATAAGTCGCATCAACGCCGCTGCTCGGCGCGAGGGCCTTTCCTACTCCCGTCTGATCGACGGGCTCAAGAAGAGCGGCGTCACCCTTAACCGCAAAGCGCTCGCGGATCTCGCCGTGAGCGACCAAGCGGCCTTCGACTCGCTCCTGGCGGTCGCCAAAGCGCAGCTCGAAGCGCGCGATTCGACTCCGATTGCCTCGTAGTCTGCCGAATCGAAAAGAGGGCGGGCTCGCCCGTCGAACCCTCGACGCGGCCCGCCCGTTTTCAGGGCGGGTTTACCGGCGTGCGAAACACTAGAGACTTCGTAGCATAAGGACAAGTATGGAACAAACTGCCCCGAGCGTGGTCAAGGCCAAACGCGACTATCCGATCTTCATTGCCCTAGCGATCATCCACGGAATCGCCTTGCTGGCGTTCTTTCCGGCATTCTTCTCCTGGTCGGCGGTCGCGGTCGCAGTCGGACTCTACTTCGTGACCGGCCTCGGGATAACGCTGGCCTTCCACCGCTTGCTCACGCACCGCAGCCTCACCGTTCCCCGCCCGGTCGAATACGTGCTTGCGATCATCGGCGTGCTCGCGTTGCAAGGCGGCCCGATCGAATGGGTCGCGCAGCATCGCGCGCACCACGCCAACACCGATCGCGACGGCGACCCGCACGATTCGCATCGCGGTATGCCGTGGGCGCACATCGAGTGGATGTTCCGCACCAATAAGGATCGCATCGCACCCGAAGACCGTCCGCGCTGGACGGCCGATCTCATCAAGGATCCGTTCTACGTTTTCATCGAGCGCTACAGCGTGTGGTGCACCGTCATCCTCGGGCTCATTCTGCTTGCCATCGGCGGCTGGTCGTGGGTGATCTGGGGTATCTTCGCGCGCCTCGTGTTCACGTACCACTGCACGTGGCTGGTCAACAGCGCCTCGCACGCGGTCGGCTATCAGACGTTTCGTACCGACGACCGCTCGACCAACAACTGGTGGGTCGCGATTCTGACATTTGGCGAGGGCTGGCACAACAACCATCACGCCTTCCCGTTCTCGGCGCGCCACGGTCTGCGCTGGTTCGAGTTCGATCCCACCTACTGGACGATCAAGGTCATGACGTGGCTGCGGCTTGCGCGCAACGTGAAGCTGCCAACCCGCGAGATGATCGAGCGCCTCAAGCTCCCCAAGACGAGAGCCGCCTAAGCTCGCCTAGGGTCGCGGTCCGCGCAGGTCGCTCGCGAGCGTCAGCGCGCGAAAGCTGACGTCGTCGGAGGGGAGCACGCCGCCCGCGCGCAGGTTGCGCAACACCTCGAAGAGCCCGCCGCTGCCCGCATAGCGTTCGACGAAATCAAGGCGCGTGGCGGACGGCGCGCTCAAGATCCGCTCGACGAGATCGAGCGCCGCGACGGCGGCACGCGTCATCGTCTCGCGCACGCTCGCGCTCGCCGGCGCCGCGGCATCGAGCGGCGTGTCGCCGCTTTCCGACGCCAGCAGCAGCGCGTAGTCGAGCGCCGCGGCGCTCGCGAGCACGTCGCCGCCGGCCTCGAGTTCGAAACCGCTCGCGACCAGATATCGCTTGGCGGCGTCCATCAGGAAATGCTGCAGGCCCGCGACGTCGCGCGCGTTGAGGATCACGCGCGCGGCTGCAGGCACGCCCAAGCGAGCGCGATCTGCGTCTTCGCGTCGCGCAACTCGTCGTTTTCGACGAGCTTCCAGGCTTCGTCGAGCGACCAGACGCGAAGTTCGAATTCTTCGTCGTCCTCCGGTTGCGCGTCGCCCGGGGTCAACCCGTCCGCCACGAAAAAGTGGATGCGTTCCTCGCAGAAACCCGGCGTCGTAAAGATGCTCCACAGAAAGCGCAGTGACTCCGCGCGATAACCGGTCTCTTCCAGCAGTTCGCGCTTGGCGGTTTCGATCGGCGGCTCGTTGCGTTCGATCATCCCCGCGGGAACTTCCCAGAGATCGGAATCGACCGCGTGGCGGTGTTGCTTGACGAGGACGATTTGACCCGGAGCCGGCCGGGCGATGATCGCGACCCCGCCCACGTGCTCGACGACCTCGACCTTGCGGCGCCCCCCGCCACGCACTTGCGCGACCTCGTCCACGCGCAAGTTGAGAACGCGGCCCGTATAGATGCGCTCCGAAGAAAACGGCTTCACGGCGCGGCCGGCAAGCAACGCGCGAGCAGCTCGATGGCCAACCCGAACTCCACGGCGGCGATCGTCGCGCCGAGCGACCACCGGGCGGGTGCGAGCACGAACGCGATCGCCGCGGCGACCGCTGCCAGAAACGCGCCGTCGCGGGCCGCATGCAGGCGAGCGTTCGGACCTCCCGCCAGGTAGTTCCGCCGGAAAGCATAGATGACGGCCAACCCAACGAGCGCGAGCACCGCGACGGCGAGCCCGTGGAACTGGGCGACGTCGTAGACCCAGGCGCGGCCGCCTACCAGGAACGCGAACATGATCAATCCGATGACGGCGGCTTCGAGGAGGCGGGAGGGCACGGGGCTGCTCTCGGCCGCGGCGCCGCCGGTCTCCTGTGTCACGCAGCGGAGAGGGGGCACCCGTCGAAGCTCCCGCGGGTGACGACCCTTGGCGCTCATTCTCCCAAATTGGACTCCGTTCGCGACCTGCGGACCAAGCGCGGCCGCCGCGAGCAGGGTCTGTTTGCCGTCGAAGGCCCGACGATGCTTGCCGAGGCTCTGGCCGCCGGGCTTGCGCCGCAGGCCGTCTACGCCACGGACGCGTGCCTCGAGTCGCTCGCCGACCGGGCGCGATTCGAAGACGTCCTGTTTCGCGTCCCGGAACGGGCGATGGCCCGGCTCTCGGACTTGGAATCGCCGCCCGGGATCCTCGCGGTCCTTCCGATCGCCCTCGCCGGGCTCGAGGACCTGCTGGAGCGGGGCCGGCCCGTCGTCGCCTTAGCCGGTGTGGCCGATCCCGGGAATGCCGGAACGCTGCTCCGCTCGGCCGAGATCTTCGGCTTTGCGGGCGCGATCTTCGCCGCGGACGCCGTCGAACCGCACAACCCGAAGGTCGTCCGGGCGAGCATGGGAGCGATCTTCCGCCTGGAAGTCGCGGTCGCGGAGCCCGCCGGCTTGCTCGAGGTCGCCGGCCGTCACGGCTATATGGTAATTGCCGCCTCGCGGGAGGGCGAGCCGCTGCCGGGCTTCCGCTTCCCGGCGCGCGCGGTGATTGCGATTGGTCATGAGCGCCGGGGCGTCGCGGCGTGGCTTCCGCGGCACGACCGGTCGGTCTCTATCCCGCAGTCCGGGCAAGGCGAAAGTCTCAATGCGGCGATTGCCGGTAGTATCATACTTTACGCATTTTCGCAACAGGTTGAGGCCCAAAATTTCGACCCTCAAACCACGGAAAACCCTTGATTTGTCAAGACTTGGCGGGTCCCTAGCCCTATGTTATACTCACTGCGTTCTGGGCGGAGACGCCGTGAAAATAAAACTTGAGAAGGGTACACGCCGACTGATGCGCACAAACGACCGCTTCTGGAAACTATTCACGAGCACCGGATCGATCTACGCCTATCTTTGGTACCGTCAAGTCAACCAGGCACCGGTAAGCAGCTAGCCCGCCCCCACAAACGTTCGCGAAAAAGATGTGAGCAACGCTCGGCCGAAACGGCCGGGCGTTCATGTTTTCCGAGTTATCCGATAACCTAGCCTCGCTCGGTGCGCGTTTGCGCGCGGCCCTCGCGGCGGCCGATGATCACGCCGCGCTCGAGAGCGTCCGCGTGACCTTCCTCGGAAGGGCCGGCGAAATCACGCTCGTGCGCCGCGCGATCGGCACGCTCGCGCCCTCCGATCGTCCGGCCGCGGGCAAGGCGATCAACGATGCCGTCGCGGAATTCGAGGCCGAGCTCGACGCGCGCGCACGCCTCTTGGATTCGCAGGCGCTCGCGGGCGAACTCGCGGTCGAAATCGACGTGACGTTCCCGGGCACCGCGCCCGTAACGGGTTCGCTGCATCCCGTGCGCCGCGCGATGGAAGATGCCTGCGGCTATTTCGAGCGCCACGGTTTCGCGGTCGTTTTGGGCAGCGAGATCGAAACGGAATACTACAACTTCGACGCGCTCAACATTCCCGCCGACCATCCGGCGCGCGAAGGGCTGGACTCGTTCTATCTGCGGCCGGGGCTGCTCTTACGCACGCACACCTCGCCGATGCAAGTGCGCACGATGCAAGCATACCCGCCGCCGATCGCGATCGTCGTGCCGGGAAAAGCGTACCGCCGCGACGCGCTCGACGCGCGCCACTCGCCGATCTTCCATCAAATCGAAGGGCTCTTGGTCGCGCCCGGGATTCATCTCGGCCATCTCAAGGGCGTGTTGACCGGACTCTTTCGCGAGGTCTTCGGACCGAAGCAAGCGGTGCGTTTTCGGCCTTCGTTTTTCCCGTTCACGGAACCCAGTGCCGAGGTCGACACGACCTGCCCCGGCTGCTACGACGACGCGGAGCGCGCCGCCGGCTGCAAGACCTGCGGCGGCTCGGGTTGGATCGAGATCGGCGGGTCGGGGATGGTTCACCCCGCCGTGTTGCGTGAGTCGGGTTACGACCCCGAAACGGTGAGCGGCTGGGCGTTCGGCATCGGCATCGATCGCATCGCGATGGTGCGCCAGGACCTCGACGACATCCGGGTGTTGTTCGAGAACGACCCGCGCGTGCTGGAGCAACTCGCGTGAAGCTGCCCATCGCTTGGCTGCGCGACTACGTGGACGTCTCGCTCTCGACCGACGAGATCGCGGCGCGGTTCGCGGCGCTCGGGTTTCCGGTCGAGGAGATAGTGCGACGGCCCGAACTTTCGGGCGTACGCGTTGGCCGGCTACTGCGCGTGGAGAAGCATCCGAACGCCGATCGGCTGCTCGTGTGCACGGTCGACGTCGCGGGAGCGCAGACGCTCACGATCGCGACGGCGGCGACCAACGTGGCGGAAGGCGACGTCGTGCCGGTTGCACTGCTGGGCGCGCAACTCGCCGGCCTCACGATCGGCCCGCGCAAGATGCGCGGCATCGATTCGGAGGGGATGCTCTGTTCGGCGGCCGAGCTCGGGCTCGAGGCCGAGTGGTTCGAAGACGGCATCTTGCAGCTCGAAACCGATCTCGAAATCGGCGCCGACTTCATCGAACGCTTTGGGTTGAGCGACGACGTGCTCGACGTCGAGGTGACGGCGAACCGCGTCGACGCGATGTCGGTCGTCGGCTTGGCGCGCGAACTAGGAGCCGCAATCGGCGCTACCGTGCGCGCGCCCGAGACGCGCCTTTCGCCCGCCGCCGAGACGCCGACCGGCCCCGTCGTGCGGCTCGAAAGCCCGGATTGCAAGCGTTTCGTCGCGCAACGCATTTCGAACGTGCACGTGCGGCGCGCACCGTTCTGGATGCGCGTGCGGCTCGCGCTCGCGGGCCAACGCCCGATCAACAACCTCGTCGACATCTCGAACTTCGTGATGCTCGAGACGGCGCAACCGCTGCATTTCTACGACGCCGCGCAGCTCGCGGGCGATCGGCTCGTCGTTCGAGATGCGCGCGAGGGCGAACCAATCCGCACGCTCGACGGCGCGGAGCGCAAGCTCGATCCGCGCTTTCTCGTGATCGCGGACGAGCGCGAGCCGCAATGCATCGCGGGGCTCATGGGCGCGGCACCGAGCGAAGTCACCGAGGCCACGCACGACGTGCTGATCGAAGCCGCCACGTTTTCGGGACCGCGCGTGCGCCGCATGAGCGTCGCGCTCGGCTTGCGCACCGAAGCGTCGACCCGCCACGAAAAAGGGCTGCCGATCGGACTCTCGACGTGGGGCGCGGCGCGCGCGGCCTACCTGTTGCAGCGCGAAGGCGCGACGATCTCGGCGCCGTTCGAAGCCGGCGCGGCCGAAACCGAGGCCGCTACGATTCGCGTGCCGATCGGCCGCTTCGCGGCGCTTCTGGGCGTTGCGGTCGGCGCCGAAGAAGCGGTGCGAGCGCTCGTGGCGCTGGGGTTTTCGGCGCACGCTGGAGCGGAGGGGGCGATCGAAGCGACGCCACCGTTCTGGCGCGGCGACGTGCGCATCGTCGAAGACGTGATCGAGGAAGTCGCTCGCATCGTCGGCTACGACCGCATCGAAGCGATCGTCCCGGCGATCGCCGAAAGCGGCGTGCCGAGCGAACAGTATCGCACGGAAAGCCGCATCGCGCATGCGCTCGCGGCGCAAGGGTACCGCGAGGCCGTCACCTTTGCACTGCAACCGGCGAGCGCCACCCC
>Ga0302325_10017012_pt1 | contig 15390 bp, 16 predicted proteins | sample Palsa_T0_2_FD_201948 | JGI IMG/M metagenome (GOLD analysis project Ga0302325, IMG submission 201948) | Peat permafrost microbial communities from Stordalen Mire near Abisko, Sweden - Palsa_T0_2 | ecosystem: Environmental > Terrestrial > Soil > Palsa > Peat permafrost | place: Sweden: Abisko...
ACCCCGACGCATTGCCTGAACACGACACACGGCTCGATGACGCCATCCGCTCCGCCTACGGCACATCCGACGACTCTGCGATCCACCAGATCACCGAATCGTGGCGCCCCTACCGGGCCTGGGTGGCGCTCCTCCTGCGAGCGTGGCGCGAGGCCGAGACGGGCGAGATCGCCCGGGGCCGGCGCAGCACAACGCGCTTGCAACCCCCCGACGCAACTGGCCGCCGGCCCCTGAGGGCCGGCGCCCTTTTCGTTGCGCTCAGCGCGTGCTAGGGCAGGTTCTTGTTAACGCTGGGACCGACCTTGGTCGTCGTCCCGCCGCTTGTCCATTCTGCGATCAGGCTGCCGTTTACCGCGCCGACCCGCACAAGGTCATCAGGCGGATTAGCGTGCAGCTGGTCGCATAGGACTTTGATCTCAGCTGCGGCAACTTCAATCATCGATTCGTTGCTCATGCGGTTGAGCGTACCCACTACCGTCCGTCGGCGCACACTTTGGGATACTTCGCTGACTACTGGCGAGGAGCGAGGCGATCGAATGGACGTGGGTGCGAGTGAGGGGCCGTCTGGGGGTCCTCCGCGGCTCGCTCATGACGAGCTCGTCGCGGCACAGAGGCAGACGCTGAGCGCTCCCCGGCGCAAATACAGCCTGGCCGCCCGGGCGCTGTTCGTGACGTTGGATCTCGTGTACGGCAAGCGGCGGACGATGGCGAAGTTCAAGGTTCTGGAGATCGTCGCGCGCGTGCCCTACCAGACATGGGAGCACGTTGCGTACATCGCGGTCACCCATGTACATCAGAGCGTCGGGTTCGCGAAGCGCATCCAGAACCGCATCGTCGAGGCGCGCAGCCAGCAGGACAACGAGCTGTGGCATCTGCTCATCCTCCAGGAGCTGATCATCCGCGAAGGCGCGCCCGAATCGCAGCTCAAGTTCTTCTGGTTGCCGCAGCTGATCGCGTTCGGCTACTACCAGTTCTCCTGGCTGCTGTTCGTCGTGAACCCAAGATGGAGCTACGGGCTGAACGCCGATTTCGAAGACCACGCCGAGCACGAGTACATGCAATGGGTCGCAGACAATCCCCAGTGGGACACCGAGCCGTTCAGCTCGGACTTCGAGGAGGATTACGGCGTTTTCGACTCGATGGCCGATCTCTTCCGCCAGATCGGCCACGATGAGCGCGTGCACAAGCAGGAGAGCATCGCCGCGATGGACGCGCCACGGTTCGAATAGACGCTACCGTCCTTTCTGATGAAGGTTCTCGTCATTGCCAGCGAGCCGATTTCCGCCGATCGTTTACGGGCGGCGCTTGGCGCGGCGACTGACGATGCGGAGGTCGTGGTCGTGGCGCCGGCGCTTCACCGCTCTGCGCTGCGTTTCTGGCTCTCCGATGCCGACGAGGCGATCCAACGCGCAGAGCTGGTCCAGCGCGAGACGGTCGAGGGCTTCGACGACGCGGGATTAGATGCGCGCGGCGATACCGGCGAGGGCGATCCGGTCAAGGCGGTGCAGGACGTTCTCGCCACCTTCCCAGCCGAGCGGATCGTGCTCTTCACCCGCCCGGTCACAGACCAGCGCTACGACGAAGGCATCGACGCCGACGCGCTGCAGCAGCGGTTCGGCCTGCCTGTCCAGCGAGCCGGTTAGCTCACTGTGTGACGTACGGTGGCGTCGAGGACGCCGGCACGGTCCTTGTGGGCGAGCTCGTAGGAGCGCACCTTGCTGGTGGTCTCCGCGCCGCGCCCTGCCAGACGGGCGGTGATTTCGCGGACCTTCTGTTCGTCGTAGCCTGACCACGGCTCCTCGGTCGTCAGCTTGGCGATCCTGTCGATGATGGTCGCGCGGTTCTTTCGCTTGGCCTCGTAAGCGCCGACCATCCGCAGTTCACGCTGGCTGAAGCCCTCGAGCTTCGTGGCGATGCCGTGCGCCGTCTGCTTGTCGTAGTCGATGATCGGCAAGTCCTGCTCGGACGCGAAGGCGCCATTCAGGACGGCTTCGGCAGCTACGACTCCAGGGATCTTGCGAGCTTTGTCGGCAATGGTCATGCGCTTCTCCTATCGGTCAAATGGCCCAGCCGCCTCAAGACCTACGCGATCACGAGTCCGCGCTTGGTCCTGCGGCTCCGTTCGAGGAGTCTGGTTCGGTGATCGCCAGCTCTGCCGCGACCGTCTTGCGGTCCGCGAGCGCGCGCTCGCGCTCCTCGGCGGCTTGTTCGCGATCATGCGCCGATGCGCGGCGGTCCTCAGCGGCGAGCGCGCGATACGCAGCCGCTTGTACACGATACTCCGTGGCGCGCCGGCGGTGCTCGGCGGCACGCGTGACGATCTCCATGCCAAAGTCCGCCCGGGCTCCGGCTTGCTGAGCCTCAGCGTCGCGGTGTTCCATCGCCAGATCGCGCGCGGCGGCGGCCTGATCCCGGGCGAGCGCCGCGAGATCGCGCGCCTGCGCGACGGCGTCGCGCTCGCTGGCGACGTGCAGACGCGCTCGGTTGGTCTGCTCACGCCGCTGGGTGGTGCGCTCACGGATGTCGCGCGCGATCTCGTGCTCATCTGCCTCCACGTCGGCCGGCAACTCGCGATCGCTCGCCGCCTGGTCTTTGTCGGCAGCGACCTGGTCGCAGTCGGCGCTCGTTTGATCGCGGTCAGAGCTCGTCTGGTCGGTGTCGGAGAGCGTCTGGTCGGTGTCGGAGAGCGTCTGGTCGGTGTCGGAGCTCGTCTGATCGGTGTCGGAGAGCGTCTGGTCGGTGGTGGAGAGCGTCGGGTCGGTGGTTGCTGTCGGCGGCCGCATGCGCGCTCGCTTAAGGGTTGGTTCTCTTGTGGCCATTGACGGCGTCGGCGGCCCTGTCGATGGCGTCCTTCGCGGCGCCCTTGGCTTGGTCGACGCGTCCTTCGTTCTTGAGCTGGCGGTCTCCGGTCAGCGCGCCGGCAGCTTCCTTGACGCGACCCTTCGCCTTGTCGATGTTCTTGTCGGTCATGAAGTTCTCCTGATTGCTTTGTGAGTAGTGATTGCCCCAGTCGGTGCTAGCGGCGGGTGCCGCTGATGAGCCGCGCGATCAGTCCGTCCACGAACAGGTAGACAACCGCTGCGAGCGCCCAGTTCACGAACCTCGAATGGGCGCCACCAGACTGCGTGAGAAGCTGTGAGGGGCTCGGGCACTTCGACCTCCGGATTGCCCTGAATGCAGGAACTTCGGAAGTCAGATCATGTTGCCGGTCCGCAGCGGACCGACCGCACGTTGTTGCCCTCTTCTTCCGACTCTACTCCCCGCTCGGAGATACGCAAGCGGGCCCGACCGATCGTCGGCGCTCAGACCGGCAGCTCTGCCGTCGCCCCGACCGGAGCGGGGGCGAGGCGGGCGGCCGCGCGGCGAGCGCCGAGGGCGCCGAGCGCGCGGGACGCCACTTCCTGGCGCATGAACGAGCAGTACTCGGGGTCGTCGACCCGGGGCACGCGGCGCAGCGCCGCCGACGCGTAGCCGCTGAGGTAGAAGAGGGCCGAGAGGGTCCGCGAGTCCGCGCCCTGGGCGGCGATCGGGGCGCGGGCGAGGACCCAGGGGAGGGGAAAGCGCACGATGTAGGCGCACCGGCCGTGGCGCGCCCGGCCCCGCATCGAGCCGTCGGCGCTGCCCCAGGGGCGGCGATGGATGGCCACGAGATCGGGGAAGGCCCGGGTCCGGTACCCGCGCATGCGCGCGTAGACCTCGTCGATGGTGTCCCACCCCAAGCGCTCATGCATGCCGCCGATGGCCTCGAAGCAGGCCAGCGAGTAGCACTTGAGCGCGCCGGGGACGTGGTAGTCGGTGGGGGGGCGCTCGAACCTCCAGCCGGTATCGGTGGGCTCCTTGCGCACGCCGCCGGCGAGCCCGAGGCGGGAGTCGGCGGCGAAGCGGGCGAGCAGGAGCTCGAGGTATTCAGGGGGCAGCTCGGTGTCGCCGTCGAGCTTGGAGACGTGGGTGAAAGTCCGCCAGGCCACCGACTCGAGGCCGATGTTGAACGCCTTGGGGGCCGCGGCCAGGGCCAGCCGGTCCTTGACCGCCGCCGAGCTCGCGGCGGCGAGCGGCGGCGCCACCACGGTGAGGAACTCGATCTCGCGCTCGAGCGCGGCGAGGATCTCGCTCGTCCCGTCGGTGGAGCCGTCGTCGACGATCACCCAGGCATCGGGCGGGCGGGTCTGCGCGGCCATGGCGCGGGCGACGCCCTCGATGTGGTCGGCCTCGTTGCGGACGGGCGAGACGACGAGGAGACGTTGGTGACTTGTAGCGTTCATCAGGCTCTCCGCCCGAGCAACGCCGCCCTCGCGCCGATACTTGCGCCGCGAGACGCCGCGCCGCGCCGCGAGAACGGCGCGGCACCGCGCGTTCCTCGTCAGAACATGTGCGGGATAGTGGGAAAGGTATCGCCGGGAGCCGTCGTGGACCGCGAGGTCCTCGAGCGCATGTGCGCGGCCCTCGAGCACCGTGGCCCGGACTCGCGCGGCCTCGCGCTGGAGGATGAGGCCGGACTCGGGATCCAGCGCCTGGCCGTGATCGACCTGGTCACGGGCGATCAGCCCATCTACAACGAAGATCGCTCGGTCGCGGTGGTCCTCAACGGCGAGATCTACAACTTCCGGGAGCTGCGAGCCGACCTCGCGCGCCGCGGTCACACCCTCGCGACCCACGGCGACACCGAGGTCATCGTCCATCTCTACGAGGAGTACGGCGCCGACTGCGTGCGCCACCTGCACGGGATGTTCGCCTTCGCCCTGTGGGACCGCAAGCGCCGCCAGCTCCTGATCGCGCGCGATCGAATCGGCAAGAAGCCACTGTTCTACGCGCAGCTGGGGGGCGGGCTGGCCTTCGCCTCGGAGCTCCGCGCGCTGATGGAGGACTCCGACGTGCCCCGGGAGATCGACCTCGCGGCCATCGACCGCTTCCTCGCCTATGGATACGTTCCCGCCCCGGGCTCGGTGTTCAGCGCGGTGCGCAAGCTTCCCCCCGCGCACACCCTCACGCTGCGCGACGGGCGGGTGACGCTCGCGCGTTACTGGAGCCTCGACTACTCGCGCAAGCTCCAGGTCTCCGACCCGCGGGAGCTCCACGAGCCGATCCGCGACGCCCTTCGCGCCGCCACCCGTCGCCGGCTCATCGCCGACGTGCCCGTGGGAGCGTTCCTGTCCGGCGGCATCGACTCCTCGGCCGTCGTGGCCGCGATGGCGCAGGAGGGTACGGGGCAGGTGAAGACGTTCTCGATCGGCTTCGAGCAGGAGGCCTTCGACGAGCTCCCCCACGCCCGGCTCGTGGCCCAGCGCTTCGGCACCGACCACCACGAGTTCGTCGTGCGCCCCGATGCGATCTCGATGGTCCCGCGCATCGTCCGCCACTACGGGGAGCCCTTCGCCGACTCCTCGGCCATCCCCAGCTTCTGCCTGGCCGAGGTGACGCGCCGCCACGTCACGGTCGCGCTCAACGGCGACGGGGGCGATGAGTCCTTCGGCGGATACACCCGCTACGTCTCCCAGCGCATGGCCTCACGGCTCGAGCGCCTGCCGGGCTTCATGCGCCGCGGAGCCGCCAGCGCCGGCCGGCGCCTGGGCGGACGCGAGGTGAGCAGTCTGGCCAGCCGCGCGCGCCGGCTCACCGAGGCCCTTCCCCTCGACGCGCCGACGCGCTACTCCCGCTACATGTCGTGGCTCGACGAGGACCGGCGCTCTGACCTTTACACCCCGGAGTTCGCCGCCTTGGTCGACATCCCCGCGGCGCGTGAGGTGATCGCGAGGCCGTGGCGGGAGGCCTCGGGAGACGACCTCGTCGACGTCATGCTCGAGGTCGACGCCGGCACCTACCTGCCCGACCAGCTCATCGCCAAGGTCGACATCGCCACCATGGCCCACGCGCTCGAGGCGCGCTCGCCCATGCTCGACCACGAGTTCATGGAGTTCGCGGCCTCGATTCCCTCCGAGCTCAAGGTCCGGGGCACGCAGAAGAAATGGATCCTGCGCGAGGCCCTGCGCGAGTGGCTGCCGGGCGAGATCCTCGACCGCCCCAAGCAGGGGTTCACCGTTCCTGTGGGCCACTGGTTCCGGCACGACCTCCGCGATCAGGTGCGCGACGTGCTCCTCGATCCGGCCGCGCTCGAGCGGGGCTACTTCCGCCGCGAGGTCGTCGAGTCGATGATCGACCGGCACACGTCGGGACGCAGCGATGAGGCCAAGCCCCTATGGGCACTGTTCATGCTCGAGCTCTGGCATCGCGAGTTCGCCGGCGAGACCGGGATTCGCGCTCCCCTCGCCGCCGCGGCATAGAAACCCCGGCACCCGGCGCGAATCGGCGCCCTCCCGGGCCGTTGATAAGACGATGGAGCCGAGACTTCGAGGTCGGGCCGCGTCCGCGGCCAAGCAAACCATCCGCCGCCTGCCGGCGACGGGGCCGGTCAAGCCGTGCGTCACCGTGGTCGTTCCCGCCTATAACTACGGGCGCTTCCTGCCCGAGTGCGCGAGCAGCGCGCTGACCCAGGAGGGCGTCGAGGTGCGCGTGATCATCGTCGATGACTGCTCGACCGACGACACGGCGCTCGTCACGGCAGAGCTCACGGCCCTCGACAGCCGAGTCTCGGTCATCCGCCACGACCAGAATCGCGGCCACATCCCATCGGTCAACGACGGCCTCGAGCGCGTCGAGACCGAGTATCTGGTCAAGCTCGATGCCGACGATCTCCTCGCCCCGGGCTCGCTGGCGCGCTCCACTGCGCTGCTCGAGGCGCACCCGAACGTCGGCTTCGTCTACGGCCGGCCGGCGCACTTCTCCGGCGCCGTGCCCAAGGCCCGCCGCGCGAGGACCAGGAGCTGGAGCATCTGGCCCGGACGCGAATGGGTCGCGGCCCGGTGCCGCCAGGGCGACAACGTCATCAGCCAGCCCGAGGTGGTGATGCGCACCGACCGCCTGCGGCGCCTCGGGTCCGTGTGCGCCGAGTTGCCCCACACCTCGGATCTGCACCAGTGGCTGCGCCTCGCCTCGATCGGCGACGTGGGCCGGATCAACGGTCCCGTGCAGGCCTACTACCGCGTCCACGATCAGAGCATGCAGCGCACCGTGCATTCGGGCGAGCTCCTGCGCTTCCGCGGCCGGCGGGCGGCCTTCGAGGCCGCCTTCGAGGCCGAGGCCGGCGCCCTGGAGGGCGCCGAGGAGCTGCGCGAGATGTTCAAGCGGTCGCTGGCGGAGGGCGCGCTCGAATGTGCCTGCCACCGCTACGACCGGGGACGCACCGAGGCGGGCGGGAACTCGACCGACGAGATCGTCGCCTTCGCTCTCGACATCTGGCCCGCGGCGCGCCGGCTGCCGGACTGGCGGGCGCTCGAGGACCGCCGCGCCGTCGGCGTGGAGCGGGCTCCGCGGCATCCGCGCTTCGTGGCCGATGCCCTCGGCCGGCGCGCGCTGATGGAGATGCGCCGCTGGCGCTGGCGACAGACCGGCGAGCTGTGAGCGACTCGGACGCCGACGGGCAGAGCCTGGCCGGGGACATCCAGCGCGGCCTCGGCTGGGCCTTCGCCAACAACATCGTCTTGCGCATGGCGAGCGTCGTGCTCGGCATCATCCTCGCGCACCTGCTCGTGCCCGCCGCCTTCGGCGTGTTCGCCATCGGCCTGACCGTGCAGTCGATCCTGCTCATGCTGGTCGACCTCGGCCTGAGCGCCTATCTCGTGCGCTCGGACGACGCCGAACGGCTCGCGCCCACGGTGGCGACCCTGAGCCTGGCCTGCGGCATCCTCCTGGCGGCGGCGATGGCCGCCTCCTCGAGTCTGGCCGCCAACCTCCTGAACGAGCCCAAGGCCTCCGACGTCATCGCCGTCCTCTCGTGCAGCCTGATCGCCAGCGGCTTCGGCATCGTCCCCTACGCGAAGCTCTCGCGGAACTTCCAGCAGCGCAAGCTCTTCGCCTGCACGCTCCTCGACTTCACCGCCTACACGGTCGTGACGGTAACGCTCGTGGCGCTCGGCGTCGGGCCCATCGCGCTCGCCCTCGGGCGGGTCACCGGGCAGACGCTCGACACCTCGCTCCAGTTCGTGCTCGCCCGGGTCAGGCCGCGCTTCGGCTTTGACCGGGCGGTGATGAAGGGCGCGCTCACCTACGGGCTGCCGATCGCGGGCGCCAACATCCTCTCCTGGGCCCTGCTCAGCATCGACAACGTGGTCGTCGCGCGCGTGGCCGGAGCCACCTCCCTGGGCCTCTACGTGCTCGCCTTCAACATCTCCAACTGGCCGATGACCGCGATCGGGCAGGCCGTACGCTCGGTCTCGCTGCCCGGGTTCTCGCGGACCAGTGGTCAGGACGGGGAGGGGGCGCTCCTGCGAGGGCTGGCGCTCACCTGGTCGGCCGCCATCCCCGTCGGCGTCCTGCTCGCGGCGGTCTCGCATCCGCTCGTGGACCTCCTCTACGGCCACCGCTGGAACGCCTCGGCGGCCGTGCTCGCCGCGCTGGGGATCTTCGGCGGACTGCGCGTGGCCTTCGACCTCATCGCCACCTACCTGATGGCCCGGGGAGCGGCCCGCCCCGTGCTCTACGTGCAGATACTGTGGTTCTTCGCCCTGATCCCCCCGATGATCCTGGCCACCGAGGGGTTCGGGATCAAGGGCGCCGGATGGACGCACCTGGTCACCGGCGTGCTCGTCATCCTGCCCGCCTACATCTTCGCCCTCACCCGCGTCGGGGTCCGCCCCCGCACGCTCCTGGCCGCGACCTGGCTCCCCACCCTGGCCTGCGTCCCCACCTGGTTGGTGGCGAGCACGGTGGCCGCCCAATTCCACGCCTCGGCGCCCGCGCTCTTCCTCGGAGGCGGCGCGGGCACGCTCACCTACGTAGCGCTCTCCTACTGGTGGGTGCGACGGCTGCTCCCGTCGCGGCCCCCGAAGCGCGAGCCCGCGGTGCCCGATCTCGTCGAGGCCGATCTCGTCGAGCAGCCCGTGCTGAGCAGCGTGTCATGAGACGGGCGACCGCGATCGAGCGCGCGCGCCAGGTCCAGCGCCTGCTGCGCCAGGAGGGGTACGCGGGCGTCGCGTCCCGCGTTCGCGGCCGGGTCGCGGACGCGATCTCGCCGCCCGGGGACTGGCGGCTGCGCGTGTCGCGCGAGGACCTGTTGAAGGCGGCGGAGATCGCCGCGGCGGGCTGGGTGCTGCCGGCCCCGCTCCCGACGCGCGCCGGGGAGCCGCTCACCGTGGCCTGGGTCTGCGTCCCGCCGGGTCCGGGGGCGGGCGGGTTCACCACCATGTTCCGCATCATCGGCTCGGTCGAGCAGGCCGGTCACCGCTGCATCATCTATCTGCACGACCGCCACGGGTGGTCGATCGACCAGCATCGCCGCACCATCCGCGAGTGGTGGCCCTGGCTCCGCGCCGAGGTACGCGACTGCGCCGAGGGCATCGAGGACGCCCACGCCATCTTCGCCAGCTCGTGGGAGACCGCCTACCCGGTCCTCACCACCCCCGCGCGGGGCGCGCGCTTCTACCTCGTCCAGGACTTCGAGCCCTGGTTCTACCCGGCGGGCAGCGAGGCGATGCTGGCCGAAGCCACCTACCGCTTCGGCTTCCACGGCGTGACGGCCGGGCGCTGGCTGGCACAGCTCCTGCGCGAGCAGTACGGGATGCGGACCGATCACTTCGACTTCGGCTGCGACCTCGACCGCTACCGGATCGACGACCACGTCGCCCGCACTGGGGTCTGCCTCTACTGCCGGCCCGAGACGCCACGCCGCGCCTTCGAACTGGGGGTGGCCGCGCTCGACATCTTCGCCCAGCGCCATCCCGAGGTCGACATCCACCTGTTCGGCAACCCGACGCCCAAGCTTCCCTTCGCGGCCACCGAGCACGGCCGGATCACCCCTGACGAGCTGGGCCGCCTCTACAACCGCTGCATCGCCGGCCTCGTCCTCTCGGCGACCAACGTATCGCTGATCCCGCACGAGATGCTGGGCGCCGGGTGCATCCCGGTGGTCAACGACACCGACCACAACCGGATCGTGCTCGACAACGACATGGTCAGCTACGCGGCCGCGAGCCCCTTCGAGCTCGCGGGCCGCCTCTCCGAACTCGTGGAGCGCCCGCCGCAGGAGCGCCGCGCCGCGGCGCAGGCCGCCGCCGGGAGCGTCCAGGGAGCGTCCTGGGACGACGCTGGCGCCGCCGTCGAGCGCGTGATCCGTGACGTGGTAGGCGAGCGGACCGCCCAGGCTCGGGTGTAGCGGTGCGCAAGTCGCGAGCCGCCCTGATCATCGCCGTGGTTGCGCTCCTGAGCGTGGTCGCGCTCGCCCTGGCGGCGAACCGCAGGCCGCCCGGGGGGCCGTCGCTCATCCTCGGCGTGCGCACGATCGAGTCCAACGCCGACGGGGAGCCCTCGGGCGACTCGGAGGCGTTCCCGTTCCGGGCCGTGGCCTCGGGAACCGCGCGATGGCTCGCGCTCTACGTGGACACCGGCAATCAGGCCCGCACCGTTCACGTCGCCGTCTACAGCAGCTCGGGCGGCAATCCGCGCACGCTGCTCGCCTCCGGCGCCACACGGCACCCCGCCGCGGAGGAGTGGAACCACATCCGCATCAGCGCCGTGGCGCTCCACCGTGGCGACACCTACTGGGTTGCCGTACTCGGCACTCAGGGCGCCGTGACCTATCGGGACCGGCTGCACGGGTCCTGCTCGAGCCAGGAGAGCGCCCAGACCTCGCTCACGGGCTTCCCTCACCGGTGGAGCAGCGGACGGAGATGGTCGACGTGCTCGATGTCGGTGGCGGTCGGCGCCACGGCGAGCGTGAGGCTGCAAAAGCCCAGCCGGTCCGGGACGCACAAGCCCACCGGAACGACCAAGCCACCGACCTCGACGAGCGAGACCAACTGCGTGGCCAGCCCGATCCGCTGCGGCTTTCCCGATCCGTCGGACACCGGGGTCCCGGCGGGCACGGCGCTGACCCCATCGGGCTCGATCTCGGTCAACACGCCGAACGCGACCATCTCCGGCCTCGCCGTGAGCGGGACGATCGACATCTACGCCAGCGGGGTCACGATCACCGACACCTCGGTCACGACCCAGGACACGGCTGATCCCGGCATCGTCATCCACGGTCCGGCGACCGGGATCACGATCGAGAACACGACGATCGCGGGCGCCCCCGGGACCGCGACCGGCATCGCCATCCACAACACGACGGGCACCGACATGACCGTGGAAGGCGTCTACATCCACGACGCGGCCGACGGCGTCGACGGGCTCCAGAACACCTCGAACTCCTACGTCATCACCGACGGCTACGTCCCGGGCGCCCACGTGGAGCCCGTGTACCTCCCCGGCGCCGGCCCCAGCAACCCCGAGTCGACGGTCGAGCACAACACCCTGCTCAATCCTCAGGATCAGGTGGCCGCCGTGTTCGCCGACTGCCATGCCTACGGCCCGTGTTGGAACATGGCCGTGAACGACAACCTGATGCAGGGCGGCGACTACACGGTCGAGTGCTGCGACGGCTCGGGTGCGGTCTCACCTTCGGGGAACACGTCGTTCACCAACAATCGCTTCGCGCGCACCTACTACCCGACCAGCGGCCAGTACGGCTGGGAGAGCGGCATCGATCCCTCCCGCACCACCTGGTCGGGCAACGTGTGGGACAGCACGAACCGGCCGGTGCCGGCGAACTAAGGTCGGCGGTCGGGCCCGACCGGCTGGTCGAGCCACAGTGCCGCTCGCGGCGGCTGGCAGAAGGGCGGCTGCGAGGGACGGATCAGCGTGCGCAGGGCGCTCGCCGCCGCGACGCGTCGCGCCCGCGTCTCCTCGGGCTCGCGCCCGGGCGCGAGCGAGCGGAAGGTGTGTCGTGCCCCGATCGCGCTCAGGTAGAGGGCGCGGTGGGCGGGGGAGAAGTGCTTGTGCGCGTACTGGCGACGGGCGTAGGCGTCCTGCGCCGCCATCCGGGGGTTGCGTCCGGCCTTTCCCGCGTGGTGGATGATCGTCATCAGCGGCAGGTGGCGCACCGACCACCCGGCCCGCTTCATGCGCAGGCACAGGTCGGGCTCCTCGCATTGGAGGAAGAAGCGCTCGTCCATCACCCCGGCGCTGAGGAGCGCCTCGCGGCGCGCGAGCATGAACGCGCCCACCGTCCAGTCGCACTCGTGCTCGTGGTCGTAGGCATCGAGCTCGAGCATGCGCTCGCCGGCCCACGACGGATGCACGCGCCAGCGCTCGGAGCCCAGGGCCTCGCCCAGGGCCCGGGCGGCGTTCGGGAAGCGTCGCATGGAGGGGTACAGGCTGCCGTCGCTGGCGAGCTGGCGCACGCCCGCGAGACCGACCTCGGGCCGGGCGTCGAGCGCCTTGACCAGCTCCTCGAAGGTCCCATCGACGATCTCGGTGTCCGGGTTCAGAAACAGCGCGTAGCGCGAGTCGGCGTGCTCCCATCCTCGGTTGTTGGCGTACCCGAAGCCGCCGTTGGGGGAGGTGACGACCGTCGCCTGCGGGAAGGTGGACTCGACGAACTCGCGCGTGCCGTCGGTCGACTGGTTGTCGACGACGATGGCCTTGAGCTTGGCGTCGCCTGCGTGCGCGTAGACGGTGGACAGGCAGGGGCCCAGCCAGTGCGCCTCGTTGGTCGAGATCACGATGACCGCCAGATCGTGGGTTGGTCGTGAGCTCACCATCGGTGCTACTTGAAGGGCAGCTCGTGGGCGATCTCGCTCAGGCGCGGAGCCGAGGAGTCGCGGGCGGAGGGAATGAGATCCTCGACCGGGAGGGGCCACTCGATGGCCACCTCGGGGTCGTTGTAGGCGATGCCGCGCTCGGTGCCGTCGGCGTAGTAGCTGCTCTGCTTGTACATGACGTCGGCCACGTCGCTGAGGACGCAGAAGCCGTGGGCGAAGCCGACCGGACAGTACGCCATCCGCATGTTCTCGTCGGTGAGCTCGAAGCCCTCCCACTGCCCGAAGGTCGGTGAGCTCGCGCGCAGGTCCACGACTACGTCGTAGATCGCGCCACGGCCACAGCGCACGAGCTTGGCCGCCCCCTGGCCGATCTGGAAGTGCATGCCGCGAATGATCCCGTAGCGAGAGCGGGAGTGGTTGTCCTGCACCATCTCCTCGGGGATCCCGAGCTCGGTGAACACGGTGCGCCGGTAGGTCTCGCAGAAGAATCCGCGCTCGTCGCCGAGCACGCGGGGGGCGAGCAGGGCCGGGCCCTCGAGCTTGGTCGGGACGCGCTCCATCTCAGCCGGCGACGTTGCCGTTATGGAAGGCGGCGCAGCTGAATACGACGTCGGGCTCGACCTCGGCCATCGCACAGTCGAGGGCAGCCGTATCGGTGATATCGAGCTCCTCGCACGTGAAGGCGCGAGCCTCGTCGCCGAGCAGGGTCACGGGATCGGAGGCGAGCTGGCCTCCCCCGCCTGCGATCAGGGCCCTCATAAGACGGAGGCAAAGGAGTCGACCGTCGGCTTGACCTCGTGCAGGAGCTCGAGCCATCTGATGTTGTAGGCGCGCGGGTCGGTCAGGGCGATGCGGTCGTCCGGGTTGATGCGCGCGAGGATGTCGGTCACCGCCTCGAGCACGGATCGCCGCGGGATGAATCCGAGCGTGGTTGAGAGCTTCGCGTTGGCGCACTCGTAGTTCCGGGTCAGCGCCAGCGAGGGGACCTCCTCGAGGGTGACGTTGCGGCCGGCGAGCTGCACCGAGCCCGCGACGATCATGGCCAGCTCGCGGATCTGATAGTTCGAGTGCACGACGTTGAAGACCTCGCCGCGTACCTTCTCGGCGGGCGCTTCGTAGCAGGCGATCATGGCGTCGGCGCAGTCGGAGATGTCGACCAGCGGCCGCCACATCCAGCCCCCGCCATGGAGCTTGAGCGCTCCACCGAGGAGGGCGTCCTTGACGAAGGTGTTGACCACCAGGTCGAAGCGCATCCGCGGGCTCCAGCCGTACACGGTGCCGTTGCGCAGGATGACCGGGCACAGTCCCTCGCCGGCGAGCTCGAGCAGCCGCTCCTCGCCGAAGCGCTTCGAGGTCGCGTAGGCGGCCCGGGGCTGGATCGGAGCGTCCTCGCCGTGCATGCCGGGCGGCAACCCGTCGTAGAGCGAGCAGGACGAGGCAAAAACGTAGCGCTCGATCCCCCTGGCCACGCACGCGCGCCCGAGGCTCTCGGTGGCGAGCGCGTTCATCTGCCAGTTGGCCTCCGGGTTGAACTCCGCCGTCGGGTCGTTGCTGAGGCCCGAGAGGTTGATCACGCCGTCGACATCCGCGAAGGCGGAGTCGGGGACGTCGCGCACGTCGGCGACGACGAGCTCGATCCGGTCCGCGACCGAGGCAAGCGATTCCTGCCCGAAATAGAGGCGGTCGAGCACGCGTACCTTGTATCCGCGCGCGAGCAGCTTGGGGACGAGGATCGAGCCGATGTAGCCGGCACCGCCCGCGACGAGGATGCGCTGGCCGGGGTTGGGTGCGACCGGTGAGAGGCCGTTGTCCCGGTCGAGGTCCGGCGGGGTGATACCCGCGTGACCGTTACTGCTGTGGGTGGTTTCGCTTGATCGTTGCATTCCCCCGAATAACGCGGTGGCTCGTGACCTTCTTGCGGAGCGCGAGGATGGCGGCTGCTCCTGCGTTACTTGGCCAGTGGACCGTCCTGAGCGCATCACGATGTTGCTGGAGAACAACCCTTACCCGCGCGACGTGCGCGTGCGCGCCGAAGCCGAGTCGCTGGTCAGAGCCGGGCACCACGTCACCGTGATCGCGCCCCGTGGCGCCGGGCAGGCCCGGCGCGAGCGCGTCGCGGGCGTCGAGGTCGTTCGCTTCCGGTGCGTGGATGGCAGCAGCCGCGGCGCCGCCGGGTTCGTCCTCGAGTACGTGCTCGCGGGCGTGATGCTCCATCTTGCCGCCGTGCGCGAGCTCATGCGCGGCGCGACCGTGCTCCACCTGCACAACCCTCCCGACATCCTTTTCGGCGCCGGCGTCCTGTTCCGGCTCGCGGGCCGCAAGGTCATCTTCGATCACCACGACCTCTTCCCCGAGACCGTACGGGCCAAGTTCGGACCCGGTCCCGCGGAACGCGTCGCCGCGCTCGCGCAGCGCTTGACCTTCGCGGTCGCCGATCATGTCATCGCCACCAACGGCTCCTACGCCGAGGTGGCGCGCAGCATCGGTGGCAAACGGCCCGAGGACGTCACCATCGTGCGCAACGCCCCGCCGTCGGCGTGGACGCGCTTGCCGCTGCGCCAGCGCGAGGGGAGCCTGGACAGGCTGCGCCTGGCCTACGTGGGCGCCATCTCCTCTCAGGACGGCGTCGAGGGGCTCGCGCCCATCCTGGCCCGGATCTGCGACGGCGCAGGCCCGCTCGACGCGCGGCTGACCATCGTCGGCGACGGCGACGCCCGTCCCGCCCTAGAGCAGGCGCTGGCCGAGCATGGAGTCGCCG
>Ga0302325_10017013_pt1 | contig 15390 bp, 17 predicted proteins | sample Palsa_T0_2_FD_201948 | JGI IMG/M metagenome (GOLD analysis project Ga0302325, IMG submission 201948) | Peat permafrost microbial communities from Stordalen Mire near Abisko, Sweden - Palsa_T0_2 | ecosystem: Environmental > Terrestrial > Soil > Palsa > Peat permafrost | place: Sweden: Abisko...
GGAAGCCAGGCGGGGCCGGCGGTCGCGCAGCGCGTCGTGCTCTACGAAGAGGATTCGAACGATCCGCAGGGTAAGCGCTATGTCGGCTCCGCGATCTGGCGCACGGAAACGGTGTCGCCCGGACCGGGTCTCGCTCCGGAACTCGCCGTGCGCGCGGACGTGGAGATTCCCGAACGCCGGATCACCATGACCTGGTCGCTGCGGCGCAACACCGACCAAGCTTTGCCGGCCAGCCACACGGTCGAAATCATGTTCAATCTGCCGGCCGATTTTCCAGGCGGCGGCGTCGCCAACGTGCCGGGTATCCTGATGAAGCAATCGGAGCAAGCGCGGGGCACGCCGCTCGCCGGACTTGCCGTCAAGGTGACGAACGGATTCTTTCTGATCGGGCTTTCGGCGGTCGACACCGACGTGCAGCGCAACACCCAGCTCCTCAAGGAGCGTCCGTGGTTCGACATCCCGCTGGTCTACACCTCCGGCGGCCGCGCGATCCTCGCGATCGAGAAGGGTCCGCCCGGCGAGCGCGCATTTGCCGACGCCTTCGCTGCCTGGGAAAAGAAGTAATCCGCACGACCGTTTCGCCGGATCGGGCGTGTTGGTGAGCGGTATTGGGACGGACGCAAAGATGAGTGTGAAGAAAAACTCGGCCGACGCCAGGGTGCTGAACGCGCCGCCGCACGCGTTCGTAGCATCGGCGCTGCGCACGCTCGAAACCGAGCGCGAGGGTCTGGCCGCTCTGGCAGCCGCGATGTGTGATGGACTGGGAACGTCTTTCGTCGCGGCGGTCGACGCAATTCGAAAGGCCCGCGGCCGCTTGATCGTGACCGGCATGGGCAAGTCCGGCCATATCGCGCGAAAAGTCGCGGCGACGCTCGCCTCAACCGGAACGCCGGCCTTTTTCGTACACGCCGCCGACGCCAGCCACGGCGATCTCGGCATGATCATGTCGGACGACGTGATGCTGGTATTGTCGTGGTCGGGCGAGACGGAAGAACTAACGAGCCTGATCGACTATTCGCGCCGTTTCGGCATTGCGCTGATCGCCGTCACCGTCAATGCCGGGAGCACCCTCGGCAAGGCCGCCGACATCGTGTTGGCGCTGCCGCAAGCCCGCGAAGCCTGTCCGCACAATCTCACACCCACGACTTCAACGCTGATGCAGCTCGCGCTCGGCGACGCGCTGGCGATCGCGTTGCTCGAGAGCCGAGGCTTCACTGCGATCGATTTCGGCGTGTTTCATCCGGGCGGCAAGCTCGGCGCCGCGCTAAAATTCATCCGCGACGTCATGCATCCAGGTGCCTCCGTGCCTTTGATCGCGCGGGGATCGCCAATGTCCGAGGCGATCGTCGAGATGTCGGCCAAAGGTTTCGGCTGCGTGGCTGTCACCGACGCCGGGGGAAAACTCGCCGGCGTCATCACTGACGGCGATTTGCGCCGCCACATGCGCGACGACCTGCTGCGGACACCGGTCGACGAGGTGATGACGGCGTCGCCGAAAACCGTCAGGCCGGATCAGTTGGCCAGCGAAGCGCTGCAATTGCTCAATGCCTCGAAGATCACGGCGCTCATCGTCGTCGAGCGCGGCCGTCCCGTCGGCATCGTACATTTCCACGACCTGTTGCGCGCCGGTGTCGCGTAGGTTCTTGCGCCCCTGGATACCGCGAAAGCGGGGGCCGACAAGTTTCGGGAGATCGATCCGCCAGCATGTCGGCCGGATTCCCGCTTGCGCCGGAACGAGCGGACCTGAATCGGGTGCGACGAATACCTAATACAGTCCGCCTTGCACCGCGCTCTGATCATTGGGCGGACGATTGCTGTTGGGTATCGCCTGCACGTTGGTATTGCCGGCAGTAGAAGCGCCGGCGGGTACGCCAGCGGCGGGGACTGCCGCCGCGCCTTGCTGGCGAGCACGGAACTCGTCGTAGCCGGGAGCGCCTGGGCGCGGCGGAACATCATTGGGCATGCCCCCGGCCCAGGTCGGCCAATGATCGGATACGGCCGAGGAAAACGAAGTGCACGACCCCAGAGCCAAGGAGATAAAGAGCACCAGCGTTGGCGCAACCAACTTGATCATGCTGTCCGTCAGCCTTGTATGCCGATGCTTCCGGGCCGGGACCGAACCTGTGAGCCGTTGACCATTTCATCCGACCGCGCAGGGGCGTTCTCGATAGGCCAATGGGCCGGAACAAGGAGCGCCTTCATGGCGGGACTGTGTCTACCCGAGGGCCCAAAGCGTAAAATCGCTGCCGCGGTTGTAGCCCTTCGGCATCAAGGATTTGCTAACGGGCGTTAAATTGCCCCGGGCGCGGTTTCAGCATAGTCGTAACCGGAACAAACTGCGAGGTTTTCAGGGTTGATGCTAAAACCGCCGCGAGGTTCCCGGAGTTCTTTGCAGGACGTCGCTTGGACGGCGCTGCTGTTGCTCGCGGCCGCCGCGCTCGCGGGATGCAGCGGGCTTGCATCAACGAACGAGGAAACACCCGCCATCGGCCCGGACCCCGCTTCGAACAAGATCGTCGCCAATTACCTCAACACAACGTTCAAAGACCGAACCCTCTACAACGCATTCGAGATATCTGACTTTCGCTGGGTGCACACCATCAAGGGCTGGAACTGGCTCACCTGCATTCGCTTCCAGGATCACGGTCATCCGCGTATCTATGCGATATTCATCAAAGGCGGCGCGATCGTTGACAGTCGCTATGCCGTTCAAACCGACGGCTGTGACACGTCGAACTATATTCCATTTGATCTGATGGCCGCCACCGGCGCGACAAGCCCCGGCAAGTTAGAGCCCCTGCATTAGGCCCTTCGAAATGATCGCATTCCGCGCGTCCGGCGATATCGCGCCGTCCTTGTTCGGCGACGTGCTGCGCGGCGGGGAAAAGTCGTGACACGCGTGCTGGTGACCGGCGCATCGGGATTCATCGGCCGCGCCGTCGTGACGGCTTTTGCGCAAAGCGGACAAATGGTCCGCGCCGCCGTGCGGCGGCCGCCGCAACCTGCCTTTGCCGGCGAGGTCGAAGCGATACAGCATCCGGATTTGTTGCAGCCGTTCGACTGGAGACCCCTGCTCGAGGGAATAGATCAGGTCGTCCATCTTGCCGGCATTGCGCATACCGGCCCCGGCATTGCTCCCGGGGCTTACGACCGCATCAACCGGGCGGCGACGGCGGAGCTCGCCGCCGCTGCGGTGCAAGCCGGCGTCAAGCAGCTTTTATTCGTGTCTTCGATCCGGGCGCAATGCGGACCATCAGCCGACCACGCGTTGACCGAGCGCGATGAACCGGCGCCGACCGATGCCTATGGCCGCTCAAAGCTCGCCGCCGAGACGGCGGTGCGCGCATCGGGCATTCCATTCACGATCCTGCGGCCGGTCTTGCTGTATGGTCCGCGCGCGAAAGGAAATTTTGCCTTGCTGCTGCGCGCGGCACGCTCGCGCTGGCCCCTGCCGGTAAAAGATTTCGTCAGCCGCCGCTCGCTTCTCGGCATCGACAATTTCATCTCCGCGTTAACCTTTGCGCTCGCCACGTCCGCGGCGATCGGTGAGACGTATATCGTCGCCGATCCGGGGATTCCGCCGAAGCTTGCCGACCTGATCGCAACGCTGCGCAGGGCGCAGGGCCGGTGGCCGCTCGTCTTCCCGACCCCGACGCACTACTTCGAAACTGCCCTGCGGATGATGGGCCGCGACGATCTGTGGGAACGCCTGGGCGGCAATTTGCGCGTAGACCCTGGCAAACTTATCGCCGCCGGCTGGCGGCCGGCCTACGACACCCGCGACGGTCTTGCGGCTCTGATCGAGGCGGAATCGCGCTCACGCAACACCATGCCGCCGGCGACACCGACGCCGAAGACGTAAAGCCAGCCGGACGTGAAATCGAACAAATGCGAATTGAAAAGCGAGGACACGACATTCTGCGCGACGACGATCATGCCGATCCAGGCCGGCAGTCCGGCGCCGCGCAGGAACAGCAAGAAATGCGCGATCCACATTGCCAGCAGCACGACGGCGCCGACGAGCCCCAGCTGGATCGCGACGGCGAAAATCTGATTGTGCGGGTTTTCCGCACGCTCCGACGAGGCGCTGTCGTGACCGACAGCGGCGTTACGAAACTGCTCCGGAATCGAGCCGGTGCCGTGACCGATGATCGGCGCCGTTTCGACGAAGATCAGCGACTTCCGCAAAAACTCGAGATGCAGCCCCGTCGAGTTCGGCGCATCTTTCACGCGATAGGCCCGCAACTCCGCGACCGACGTCATCAAACGACCGCGCAAATAGGGCGATCCAAACCAGATCGTGACGCCAACGATGCAGGCCAGCAGAGCGGCGCCCACCAGACCCTTCCAGCGGAACTCTCGCCAACCGAGGAGAAGCAGCAGCGCCGGCGCGACCAGAAGGGCGGTGCGGCTCGTCACGACAAAGAAGATGTTTGCGAAAAAGAGGATCGCGACGGCAAGCAATCCCAGAGCCGGGCGCCATTGTTGTGCGCGAGCGGCTTCGCCGACATAACCCAAAAGTGCGAACGCGCAGAGCAGAAAATTCGCGCTCTGGAAGATATAATCCTTGGTGGGAACGCCGAGTGCCCGGCCGCGCCAGGGCAAGCCGGGGATTACCGCCAAACCCCAGGACACGAGCAGCAGCGCCAGCGTCGAAACAAAGAATCCGTAGACCACCCAGATGCCGTTCTCGGACCGGCGGAAGTGCAGCAACAGGATAGGAATGACCAGCAGCCGATGGAATTTACCGAGGCCGCCGAGGCGTTCGGCTAACGTCACGTCGGCCCACAGCATGCCGACAGCCGCGAGCACCCAAAGCAGCACCGGCAGGAATCCGGCGGCGGTCGCAAGCTCGCGCCGGATCGCGGGGACGTCCAAAGTGGGGAGAACCGCGATGAGCCACAGCACGATAAAAATGGCGGTCGCGGATGTCGACCACGGAAGCGTCAGAGCGACGCCTACCGCAAGCCAGTCGGCCGCCTGAACCCAGCGCGCGCGATCCAAGGCGGTTCGGATCGAAAGACTGGTCATTCGATGAGCCATCGCCGGTCAGGATTCAACGATCTTCGTTGACCGGATTGCCGGGTCGGCGGATTCAGCCGAACGACGCACCAGGCCCGTGGTCGAGTGACCGGGGACGAGGCTGACGAGGACGACGTCGCCGCCGGCGCTTTCGACCACGTCGCGGCCGACGACCTCCTCAATTCGGTAGTCGGCGCCCTTGACGAGCACCGCCGGCCGTACGCGTTTGATTAATTCGAGCGGCGTGTCTTCGTCGAAGACGACGACAAGATCGACGGCCTCAAGGGCAGCCAATACCTCGGCGCGGCCTTCCGCCGGATTGATCGGCCTGCCTTTCCCCTTCAGCCGCGCGGCCGACGCGTCGCTATTGAGGCCGACCACCAGGCGGTCGCAGGCCGCACGCGCCTCGGCCAGCAATTTGACATGACCGCGATGCAGGAGATCGAAACAACCGTTGGTGAAGCCGATCCGCAGACCATGCCGGCGCCAGCCGGCGAGGCGCTCGTCGAGCACCGACCAGTCGAACACGATCTTGTCTTCGGGCGCCAGCGAGGCCGCCGGCAGGATGCGGTGGCGTAATTCGGTGAGCGAAACGGTGGACGTACCACGCTTGCCGACAACGACGGCAGCAGCGGCATTGGCCGCGCGCATGGCAAATTCGTACGGAGTTTTCATCGCCAGCAGCACGGCCATCACTGCGGCGACGGTATCGCCGGCACCCGAAACGTCGCGCACCTTGACCGGATAGGCCCGAATGTGGATCGGCGCCTGGCCCTCAACGTGGAGGCTCATCCCCGCTTCGCTACGCGTGACCAGCACGGCTTCGCTTTCGACCACGCGCGCCAGCTCGGCAGCGGCGGCGGCGATCTCCGGCTCGGTCGTGACCGGCCGGTGGACCGCGGCGGCAAGCTCCTTGGCATTCGGCGTAATCAGCGTCGCGCCACGATATACGAGGTAATCATGGCCTTTTGGATCAACGATGACCGGTTTGCCGGCGCGCTGCGCCGCGCCGATGATCGCGCGGATCACGCGCTCGGTGAGCACGCCTTTGGCGTAGTCGGACAGCACCACCGCGCCGGCTTTCGGCATCGCCGCTTCGGCATGGGCGATGATCGCAAGCTCGCTTGCCGCGCCGGCGGGTTCGATGGTCTCCCAATCGGCCCGCATCAGATGGGCCGAGTGGTGTTCGGAGACAAAGCGCACCTTTCGCGTGGTTTGCCGGGTCTTGTCAGCGACCAGGTCGGGGGTGATGGAGCCGAGTTTGACCAGCGCATTGCGCAGGATCAGGCCGGCCTCATCGTCGCCGACCAGGCCGACGAAAATGCATCGCGCACCGAGCGCGGCGATGTTGCGCGCAACGTTGCCGGCGCCGCCGATCTCGACGGCGTTGTGCCGGACCGTTAACACCGGCGTCGGCGCCTCCGGGGAAATCCGCGTGACTTCGCCATAGACGAAGTCGTCGAGCATGACGTCGCCGACGCAAAGAATGGTCTGCGTGGAAACAAGCCGCAGGGCTTCTTCGAAGTCGAACATGCTGTGCCCCCGGCCCCGCTCCCGCCCCGCGTTTACCGATAACGATCGGCGCGGTCGAGATAGCCGCTGACGTAGCGCTTGACCCCTTGCTCGATCGAGGTGAAGTTCGCTTCGAAGCCCGCGCGGCGCAAATTGCCGATCTCGGCCTGCGTGAAATACTGATAGCTGTCGCGGATCGACAACGGCATGTCGATATATTCGATGTTGGGCTCACGGCCGAGCGCCGCGAACATGGCGGTCACCAAATCGCGAAAGCTGCGCGCCTGCCCGGTGCCGACGTTGAAGATACCCGATACCGCAGGCGTCTCCATCAGCCAGCGCACGACCGCGACCGCATCGTCGACGTAAATGAAATCGCGCTTTTGATCGCCGTCGGCGATGCCGTCACGGCGCGATTTGAACAGCCGGATCGGCTCGCCGGCCTTGGCGTTGTCGAACCGTTTGGCGACGAGGCTCATCATTTCGCCTTTGTGGTACTCATTGGGGCCGAAGACATTGAAAAATTTAAGTCCGGCCCATTGCGGCGGCAGTTTTTCCTTGCGCGCGACGCGTTCGACGACGGCAATGTCGAACATATGCTTGCTCCAGCCGTACAGGTTCATGGGCTTGAGGCGCTTGAGCGCATCGAGCGACCAGTCGTCGGAAAAGCCAGCCGCGCCGTCGCCGTAAGTTGCTGCCGAGGAGGCATAGATGAACGGCGTGCGCGTCACCGCGCACCAGTCGAACAAACGCAGCGACAGCCGGAAATTGTTTTCCATGAGAAGATCGCCGTCGGTCGCGGTGGTCGAGGAAACGGCGCCCATATGCACCACCGCGTCGAGCTTGCGCCCGTCGAGCCAGCGCAACAGGTCCGTCGGGGGAATAAAATCGGCGAGCCGGTGGCCGGCGAGGTTGCGCCATTTGCCGTCGCTGCCGAGGATATCATTGACGGCAATGTCCGCGCGCCCGGCCCCGTTGAGGCTCGCGAGCACGTTCGATCCGATGAAACCGGCCCCGCCGGTGAGCAGTAACATCGCCGCTGTGACACCGTGAGGTTGCCCTTGATCCCCCTTTGCCTCAGTCTCGTTCCCGGCGCAACGCCGGACCGCGGCCGGCGGCAGCGGCCAAGCCAGGCCATGCCTAGGATTGAATGAATCAGCATTCATTATATAAATGAATCTAAATTCGCAAATAGATTGGCGCGCGCCTGCAACGGATACCAGTTCGATCCTGATGGTGCCGTATATGTGGATCGGAGATTTCGTCCGCTGCCATTCGGTCGTCACGCTGCTGCGCCAACGCTTCCCCGATTGTGCGGTCGACATTCTGGCGACGAAGCTTTGCGCACCGTTGGCCGACTACATGCCCGGCATTCGTCAAGCCATCGTCTCAAACCTGCCGCGCGGGAAGCTCGCGCTCGCACAGCAACGCGCGCTCGCCGAACGCTTCAAACGCGAAAGCTACGGCATGGCGCTGATAATGCCGCGCACCTGGAAATCGGCGCTCGCACCGTTTTTCGCCGGTATTCCGCACCGCACGGGATTCGTCGGTGAGGCGCGATTTTTCCTGATCAACGACTTACGCTTCGGCGAGCGTGCGCTGCCGCGCATGGTGGACCGGTGCGCCACGCTGGCACTGCCGCGCGGCGCCAAACAGCCCGCCGCCTGGCCGATGCCGGAGCTTAGAGTCCCGCCAGCCGAGATCGCGGCGTGGCGCAGCCGGCATGACTTGATGGCGGACGGCCGCCCCGTCGTGGCGCTCGCACCTGGCGCCGTCGGACCATCGAAGCGCTGGCCGAGCCACGCGTACGCCGCCCTCACCCGCCGGCTGATAGCCGACGGTCTCGCTGTTTGGGTGCTGGGCGGTCCCGATGAAAAGCCTTTGGCAACTGAAATTGCCGGCGACAGCGGGGCGCGTGACCTCACGGGCCACGACCTGCGCGACGCGATCCTCGCGCTCGCGTCCGCTTCGGTCGCGGTCTCCAACGATTCCGGCCTGTTACACGTGGCTGCCGCTCTGGGAACGCCCTCGATCGGGATTTTCGGTCCAACAAGTCCGTGGCACTGGGCGCCGCTCAATGCGCTCGCCGGCGTCGTCGAAGCCAAAAGCGAACTCGCCTGCAGGCCGTGCCACAAACCGGTATGCCGGCTCGTCCATCACCGCTGCATGCGCGAGATCACGCCGGAGGAGGTTCTGGCGACTACCCGCAGCGCGCTCACGGCTGCGGCGCGCGGGCCCGAAGTCCCGGCATAACGGCGTATTCATCAAATCGGCGTAATGCGAGACCGTTGAGGAGACAGGTTGCGGCATGACGGTATTGGTCACTGGCGGAGCCGGATATATCGGCAGCCACATGGTGCTGGAGCTGACCGACGCCGGCGAGCGCGTCGTGGTGCTCGACGATCTCTCCACCGGCTTCGCGTGGGCCGTTGCCGAGGGCGTGCCGCTCGTCGTCGGCGACACCGGCGATCAGGCCCTTGTCGCCCGCCTTATCCGCCAATACGGAATCGACGCGATCATCCACTTCGCCGCGTCCATCGTTGTTCCCGACTCGGTGCGCGATCCGCTCGCCTATTATCGGAACAACACGGTCAATTCTCGCGCGCTCATCGAATGCGCGGTGAATAACGGCGTGCGCCATTTCGTCTTTTCCTCGACCGCCGCGATCTACGGCAATCCGGCGGAAGCCCTGGTGAAAGAAGATGCACCGACACAGCCGATCTCGCCTTACGGCTGGTCGAAGCTGATGAGCGAAATCATGCTGCGCGACGCCGGCCGCGCGCATGGTCTCGGATATGTTGTCCTGCGCTACTTCAACGTCGCCGGCGCCGATTCCGATTGCCGTGCCGGGCAATCGAGCAAAACGTCGACGCACCTGATCAAAGTTGCGGTCGAGGCGGCACTTGGTTTGCGGCCCAAGCTTGAGGTTTACGGCGACGACTACCCAACGCCGGACGGCTCCTGTATCCGCGACTACATTCACGTCAGCGATCTTGCGCGCGCGCATTCCGACGCGTTGCGTCATTTGCGGTCCGGCTTGCCCTCGCTGACGTTGAATTGCGGCTATGGCCACGGTTTTTCGGTGCTCGACGTCGTCGAGACCGTCAAGCGCGTCTCCGGCGTCGATTTCAAGGTCGAGACTGCGCCAAGGCGCGAGGGCGATCCGGCACGGATCGTCGCTGACTCGCAACAGGCGCGTGCGACGCTCGGCTGGCAGCCGCGCCTCGACGATCTTCCGACCATCGTCGCGCACGCGCTTGCCTGGGAACGCGCGCTGACAAAGCGCCGCGCGGAAGAGCGGCGTCAAGACAAGGAACTCGCGCCGGCCGCCGCGAACGCAAGTTCCAAACGATCCTGACGGCGCCGAAATAGCTTGAAAATTCCGGCCCTTCCGGGCATGGAACGCACGGGGCACAGGCGTCGCGCATGTCGGCCGCAGCAGGCCTCGCGCATGCCGCGCAGCAGCAGGACGCAACGGATCGCGTATGAAAGATTCTACGGCCGGATCCCCGGATGAATATTCTACGCTTGCTCTGGTGCGCCGCCTTCTGATCGACGAGGCATTGGTGCACTGGCCGCGCTACGCTGTAGCCTTCGGGCTCATGGCCGTGGCCGCCGCCGGTACCGCGCTCAGCGCCTATCTCCTCGGCACGATGACCAACGAGGCTTACGTCGATCGCAATTTCCGGGGCATCGTCATCATCGGCATTGTCGCGGCAACGATCTTCGCCATCAAGGGTCTGGCGACCTACGGCTCTGCCGTCATGCTCTCCTCGATCGGCAACCGCATCGTCGCCGACAACCAGCAGCGTATGTTCGACAAACTGTTGCGGGAAAATATCGGCTTCTTTGCCGACCGCCATTCGTCCGAATTCATCGCGCGCTTGACCACGGCGCCAACGCCGTCAGCCAGGTGATCAATCTCCTCATTACCGCCATCGGCCGCGATCTGATGTCGCTGATCGGGCTCTCGATCGTGATGGTCGTTCAGGATCCGGTGATGTCGCTCGCCGGCCTGATCATGGCGCCGCCGGCCTTGTTCTTTCTGCGCAAGCTGATCCACCGCGTGCGCGGCATCGCACGGATGCAATTCACCGGCGGCACGCGGATCATCGAGACCATGCAGGAAGCGCTGCAGGGCATGCGCATGGTCAAAGCCTTCTCGCTCGAAGACGAGATGCGGCGGCGGCTTTCGGTCAGCGTCGAAGGCGTCGAGCGCGAGTCGAACAAGATGGCCCGCGTCGCCAACCGCGCCAGCCCCATGATGGAGACGCTCGGCGGTTTTGCCATCGCATTGGCGACAATCTATGGCGGCTACCGCGTGATCGAAACCGGCGCGACGCCCGGCCAGTTCGTTTCGTTTCTTGCCGCGTTTCTGCTTGCTTACGAGCCGGCCAAGCGGCTGGCGCGGCTCAATATCGATCTCAACAACAATCTGGTCGGCGTTCGCGTGCTTTACGAGGTGATCGACAGCCCGCCGGGCGAGTCAAACGATGCCGACCACCCGCCGCTGAAACTCGCGACCGCGCGCCTCGAATTTGCCGACGTACGGTTTGCCTATCGTCCCGGCACGCCGGTGCTGCGCGGCATGAGTTTCCTGGCGCAGCCGGGAAGACTTACGGCCCTGGTCGGCCCGTCGGGCGGCGGCAAATCGACCGTGCTCGATCTGATCCTTCGTTTCTACACCATCGACTCCGGCCGCATTCTGATCGACGGCCAGGACATTGCCACCGTATCGCGCGACTCGCTGCGCGGGCAGATCGCTTACGTCGGCCAGATCGTTCAACTGTTCCGCGGCACGATCCGCGAGAATATCGGGCTCGGCCGGGTCGGTGCGGGCGAAGCCGAGATCGTGGCCGCGGCCAAAGCCGCGCACGCGCACGAATTCATCCTCGGCTTTCCCGCCGGATACGACACGCCCGTCGGCGAGCACGGCATGCAGCTTTCCGGCGGCCAGCGCCAGCGTATCGCCATCGCCCGCGCGGTGATCAAAAACGCGCCGATCATCCTGCTCGACGAGGCGACGGCGTCGCTCGATTCGGAATCCGAACGTTATGTCCAGGAGGCGCTCGCGGAATTACGCAAGGGGCGCACGACGCTGGTCATCGCGCACCGGCTCTCAACCATTACCCACGCCGATAACATTCTCGTGGTCGAGAACGGTTTGGTCGTTGAATCCGGCCGCCATGACGAATTGCTGCGCAAAGGCGGCCGTTACGCTTCCTTCTATCGGCTGCAGCTCAAGGAGCAGAGCCCCGCGCTGGAGTCCTTCGCGGTCGGATAACGGGCGACGGAAAAGCCATCCGCCGCCCGCGGCGTTTGTCTACTGCAACCCTTCCGCCTTCAGCGCTTCCTGCACCTTCGGCCGGGCGGCGACGCGATCGACATAGGCTTTAACGTTGGGCCACTTGCCGAGATCGATCTCGACGCGCGGCGACCAGCGCAGCACGGTGAACATATAGGCGTCGGCGACGGTGAACTTGTCGCCCGTGAGATAGTGTTTGCCGGCGAGCTGCTGGTCGATCCAATCGAGCCGCTTGCCGATAACTTCCCTCGACAGCCTTTTGAATTCATCGGGCGTGGTCGGCCGGAACAGCGGGCCGTAGGTCTTATGCATTTCCGAACCGACGAAGTTCAGCCACTCCTGCACGCGGTAGCGATCGGGAGACGCGGCCGCAGGCATGAGGTCGGTGGCATTCTTCTGGTCGGCCAAATATTGCACGATGATCGGTCCCTCGGTGAGGCGCTGCCCGGCGTCCATTTCAAGGACCGGCACCTGACCTTTGGCATTGATGCTCAAGAAGTCCTTGCCGCTCTTGGTCTTCTTTTCGCGGATATCGACTTGTTCGAGCTCGAGTTCGATGCCGGCTTCGCGCGAAACGATGTGCGGCGAGAGTGAGCAGGCGCCGGGCGCGTAATAAAGTTTCATGACAGTGAAGCTCCCAAAATAGAGTGTTTGCGAACGTGGCCGGATGTGAAGGCGAACCATAGGTAAGTCAAGGAAACCGCGGCCACAACGGCCGGGAAGGAACTTTAGCCAAATTGGCTGGTTGAGAAGGGAACATGGTCCATTTTGGAGCTTCGCCGATGGGCGCCCGCCGCGTTACGCTTCGTGTGCAACCGCCAATTCCGTTCGGTGACGTGACCATGGTGCCGGCCTTGCTGAGCGCGCGACCCGAGGCCGAGATGGCGCGCGCCATGGCCGCGGCGCTCGCCGATATCGATGCGCCGTCCACGGCCGACGTCTACAACCGCCTGCGGCGGTCCTTTCCGCTGGCGCCGTTAAGCGCGCGGGTTGCGGCGCTCGGCGTCATCATAGAGCGGTTGCGGCATTCCTTCTGACGCTTCCTGACTTTCACCCTACAGGCCAAGATACGCGCTGCGGACGCGGTCGTCGGCCAAGAGTTCGTCACCGCTGCCGGACAGCGTCACGCGGCCGTTTTCCAGGACATAGGCGCGGCTCGCAAGCTTCAGAGAAAGCGCGACATTCTGCTCGACCAAGAGACAGGTGATGCCTTCGCCGTTAAGGTCGCGGATGGTGTCGAGCACGCCGCGAACGATGACCGGCGCCAGCCCGAGCGAGGGTTCGTCGAACATGATGAGTTGCGGCGCGCCCATCAGGCAGCGCGCGATCGCGAGCATCTGCTGTTCGCCGCCGGACAGCGTGCCCGCGGCCTGCCGCGACCGCTCGGCAAGCTTGGGAAACATCGCCAGCACACGCTCGCGGTTCCTGGCGCGGTGGGCGCGGGCACGCGGGACCATGGCCCCGATGTCGAGATTTTCGGCCACCGAAAGCGAGGGAAACACCTGACGTCCTTCCGCCACCTGACCGAGCCCCAGATCGCAGACCCGGTGGCTTGGCCAGCGCGAAATATCGGCGCCGTTAAACACCACCCGGCCGCGGGGGGGGGGGGGCAATGCCGGAAACCCCCGGGGGTGGGGGGGGGGTGCGGCCGCGGGGGGGCCCCCCGGCCGCGCGCTTGCGGCAGCATGCCGGCAAGCGCTCGGATGAGCGTCGTCTTGCCGGCGCCGTTCGCGCCGACGATGGCGACGATCGCGCCTTCTTCGATGTCGAGCGAAACCGAGTCGAGCGCCTGCACGTCGCCGTAGAACACATCGAGGTTTTCGACGCGCAGCATCACGTCTCAGCCTTCCAGCGCATATGGCGGGTTACATCGCCGCGTGAGCTTTGGTAGTGTTCGCTCCGAGGGGTTCATTCTTCGCGATTCGAAAAACAAGAGGTCGGAATGTTGCGCATCGTTACTATTGCCGCGATGTTGGCGCTCGCCGTGCCGACATTGGCAGCGGCACAAGCAAATAATCAACATCATCCGGGCGGGAAACCTCCTCCCGGAAAAGCCGGCGGGCCGCCCGGCGGCGCCAAGCCGTTCGTGCAGCAGCGCGGAGCACCACGCGCCGGGGTCGCAGGTCCGCGCCCGGGAGGTCCAGGCCCGCGTCCGGGATTGGTGGGCGCGCATGTCGGCGGCCCGGGCGGTGCCCGACAGTTCTCCTATCACGGCCGCCCATTCAACCGCGTCCATCTCTCGCCCTTCGTGTATCCGAACGGCTGGGGCTACCGGCGTTGGGCCATCGGCGCGGCATTGCCGGCGCTCTTCCTGGCGCCGGCTTACTACTATGCCGATTGGGCAACGCTTGGATTGGATCCGCCGCCGCCCGGCTTTCAATGGGTACGCTACGGACCTGACCTGCTTCTGGTGAACGTGGCCGACGGCCAAATCGCCGAGACGATCTACGACGCGTTCGACTAGACGCATCACACCGCCTCGACGCCGAGATAGGATTGCACCACCGCGGGGTTGCGCACGACTTGTTCGGGCGCACCCTCCGCGATGGCGATGCCGTGGTCGAGCACAAGAACCTGGGACGCGAGCGCCATCACCGCACGCATCACGTGCTCGATCAGCAGGATCGTCAAACCGTCGCGGTTGAGCGATTGCAGGATCGCGACCATGCGGTCGGTTTCGGTCGGCCGCAAACCCGCCATCACCTCGTCGAGCAGCAACAACCGCGGCTCGGTCGCGAGCGCGCGCGCGACCTCCAGGCGCTTGCGATCCGGCAGCGTCAACGTCGAGGCGACACGGTGCCGCTTGTCGAACAGATCGAGCCGCTGCAACAGCGTCCGCGTCCACTCCCGCGCCTCCTCGACATCGTGGTGGTGCAGCAACGCGCCGATGATCACATTGTCCTCGACGCTCAGCGCCGGAAAAGGCCGCACGATCTGAAAAGTGCGGGCGACGCCGCGCCGGCAGATCACGTCGGCGGTCAAGCCCTGGACCGGCTTGCCGGCAAACGTAATCGTGCCGGTATCGGGCGCCATCGCGCCGGCGACCATGTTGAACAGCGTGGTCTTGCCGGCGCCGTTCGGCCCGATGACGGCGAATATCGCGCCCTGCGGCACTGCGAAGCTGACCGCGTCGACCGCGACAAGGCCGCGGAATCGCTTGCTGACCCTGTCGAGCGTCAGGAGCGCAGTCATTTGTCGACCTTCCCGACGCCAAGCCGGCGCGCCAACGGCGGCCACACGCCGTCCGGCAGCGCGACGACGACGATCAAAAGACATATGCCGTAAAAAACCTGCCGCGCTCCCGGAAGTTCAACGCCGAGTGCCGTCATGGCCGAATTGAGCGTTTCGGCAAGGCCGGTCAGCACGAAGGCGCCGAGGATCGGACCAAATAGCGTCCCAATGCCGCCGATGATGGGGCCGAGAATAATCTCGATGGAGCGGGTAATGCTGAAGATCTGCTCGGGAAACAGGTTGTTGTAGAAGAACGCGTAAAACACGCCGGCGAACGAGGTCACCGCGGCGGACACCATCACCGCGATCATCTTGTAGCG
>Ga0302325_10017014_pt1 | contig 15390 bp, 16 predicted proteins | sample Palsa_T0_2_FD_201948 | JGI IMG/M metagenome (GOLD analysis project Ga0302325, IMG submission 201948) | Peat permafrost microbial communities from Stordalen Mire near Abisko, Sweden - Palsa_T0_2 | ecosystem: Environmental > Terrestrial > Soil > Palsa > Peat permafrost | place: Sweden: Abisko...
CCGTGCACTTGCGTTGTTACCGCAGCACGGTACTGTTCTGGAGCTTGGTAGCGCCTTTGGGCGTGACGCGGCTTATATCAAATCGCAAGGCTTCAGAGTCATTGCGACCGATGCTGTTCAAGGCTTTGTCGACTTGCTACAAAAAGCCGGTCACGATACCAGGTTGCTGAACGCTTTGACTGATGAGTTTGGGCAAAATTACAATATGATCTTTGCCAATGCGGTGCTGCTTCATTTCAGTCCGGATCAGACTAAGGAAGTGCTTCAGAAGGCCTATCGGAGCCTTAGGCCTGGCGGCGTGCTGGCTTTTTCGGTCAAGCGGGGAAGCGGCTCTGCCTGGTCGGAGGCTAAGCTGGATGCGCCGCGACACTTTTATTATTGGGAACATGATGACCTTGAAGCCACTGTCAAAGCTAGCGGCTTTGACCTGCTTGAACTAACCGCAAGAGTTGGTCCGAAGGACAAGTGGCTTCAAGTTATTGCCAGAAAATCCTAACTGTCGGAAGGCCGCTGTCGGCCGCGTTGCCGGGCGACAACCCGGCCGCCGCCGGCCCGCATCAGCCGGAAAGCCAGGCTAATGATCCAAACTGCCAGGAGCAGGACAGCAAAGCTTACAATCAGGACAAAGACATTGCCACTTGCCTGGTGGACGCTCACTTTGATACTAAACAGGGCACCTAGAGCGATGGCTCCCTCGATACATATGAGCAACTGGGTTAGGCGCTTGCTACGCCGGCTTTGTGCAGCGTAGCCGATCAGCCAGATAGCGCCGAACGCGATAGCTACCAACATATAAAAGATGATTGAAGTAATGACGTTTGTGATACAGTTACTGCCGTCTTTGTGACAGGAGCTAACCGCCGAAACCAGCTGGCTGACTAATGTCAGCAAACTGAGCACCAGGAACTGGATCAGGGTAGCGATGCCGGTTTGGTAAGTCAGCTTCATGCTTAACCATTATAAGCGACAGCCCCAGTCTTGCAAAAATCTTATAATAGTGTTAGTGTAAGTATAATCACTACGGTGAGGTCGAATTATGCGTTATTTTGTCGCTTTTGCCGCTATGCTTGGGCTGTTATTCGTAGTACTTTTTTTGCTATTTCATCACGGCGGCGGCTCCAAGCCACTGACCCCGCCGTCGCTGTTGAGCTATGCCACGACCGATGCCCAGGCCCAATTGACCATTGACGGGCCGGTTAATGCCGACCAAAATCACCAATCGGTGCAAATTACGGTTAATAACAATAACGTGACGTTTCAGCAGTTTCAGGGTTATCAGGGTGACGCTGTTAATGCGCAGAACTTTGCTAATAATGATAATGCCTACGCTAACTTCTTGCTGGCGCTGGCCCATGCCGGCTTTACCCTGGGGAGTAATAACCCGGCGCTCAGCGACGAACGCGGCTACTGCGCGGCCGGTGACCGCTACGTCTTTCAGCTGACGCAGGATGGCACCACCATCGAACGCTATTGGGCGACAAGTTGTGGCAGCCCGAAAACCTATCTCGGCAATGTTATCCTGACGCTTGACCTGTTCCAGGCCCAAGTACCCAACTACAGCCAACTGGTCGCCGGTCTCGCGTTGTAAGATAGAGGTATGATTAAAGCCATACTCTTTGACTGTTTCGGGGTGCTGGCTACCGAAGCCTGGCTGCCATTCAAAAAGCAATATTTTGGCAATGATCCCAAATTGTATAGGCAGGCCAGCGATCTTGCCAGCCAGGCTAATAGCGGCCTAATTGATTATGAGGCATTTATAAGTTCAGTTGCTGACCTAGCTGGCGTTGACTCAGCAACTGTCCACCGGGCCATTACTCGTAATGTGCCAAACGGGGAACTCTTTGATTACATTCGCGAACTAAAGCCAGACTATAAGATCGGTTTTTTGAGCAATATAGCGGGCGACCGCCTGAAGCAGATCTTTACAGCCGATCAACTGGCGTTACTGGACGTGATCGCGTTGTCATACAAAACTGGCTTTATAAAACCCCAAGCTGAAGCCTATCGTAGCATCGCCCAACAGCTAGGCGTAGCGGTTGATGAGTGTGTGTTTGTGGATGACCAGGAGCGACAGGTAGCTGGTGCGCACCAGATTGGCATGCCAGCTATTTTGTATCAAGATTTTGAACAGTTCCGAACGGCACTGAGCAGACTATTAAAAACGACTTAGCCAATGCGGAATGTCAGCCGCTTGTCGATCTGGCAACGGCGCTTGATATCCGGTCCGCGCAGCCTTAGCGTGTTGGCCAAAGCCGCACTCGGCACGCCGATAACGATGTCATGGTTCCGGACCATAACCGTCACGGTTGTTTGAAACTCATCCTGGACGTACTTTTTAATGCTCGCCATCTCCGGCGGTTCACCAAAATCTTTGTTGCTGAGAATATTGAGAAGCGAATCCATAACTTCATTATAGATTACAATAAAGTTATATGCCGGAGTTGCCAGAAGTTGAAACTGTCCGCCTGGGTTTGGCCCGCCTGTTGCCGGGCCGTGAGATTATCAAGGTTGATTTTGATTGGCCGAAATCGTTTCCCAATGCCGATACGGACGTCCAAAAGTTTTTAATTGGCGCCGAGGTAGTAGCTATTGCGCGCCGCGCCAAGGTTTTGCTAATCGAACTTTCGACCAAGTATTCGCTGGTTATCCATCTGAAAATGACCGGCCAGCTGGTGTTCCGCAGCCGCCGCGAGAACTTCGGCGCCGGCCATCCAAACGATTCAATGGTCGGCGAGCTGCCGGACAAATCGACGCGAGTGACGTTGACATTCGCGGACGGCAGCCGGCTGTTCTTCAATGACCAACGCAAGTTTGGCTGGATGCGCCTAATACCGACTACCGAGGTTGCCGAGCTGGATTTTTTCAAGAAGGTTGGTCCCGAACCGCTCAGTGCCGACTTTACCTGGCAGACTCTGCACGACCGGCTAATGCGCCGCCAAAACACCTCTGTTAAAGCCGCGCTGCTCGACCAAACTGTGCTGGCCGGTGTCGGCAACATTTACGCTGACGAGTCGCTGTGGGGTGCTAAAATCCATCCGGCCATGCTGGTTCGGAGTCTCTCCGCCCGGCACTTCCACAATCTCTACGATGAGCTGACCTACGTGCTACGGTTGGCGATTGAGAAGGGCGGTTCAACGGACAAGAATTACGTCGACGCCGAGGGCAAACGTGGCAGCTATTTGAGCTTTGCCCGCGTCTTCCGGCGCGAAGGCCAAGCCTGCCCGCGTTGCGGCACAACCATCATAAAAACGCGCGTCGCCGGCCGCGGCACGCACTTGTGCCCAAAGTGTCAAAAACAGCCGGTTGCCTAGACCAGTTTGCGGAGCAAGGTGGTGACTTCCCGCGAAGAGGGCAGGCGATACTGGGCGCGGGTGCGGCCGCGGCCGACCTTGATGGCGTGCGCCGTAGGTGGCAGAACCGCGAACAGGGTTTCGTCCGTAACGTCATCGCCAATGCTTAATATAAAGTCGTATTGCCGCCGCAGCCAGCGCTGGGCCGCTTCGGCTTTGCTGACGCGGGGGTTCTTGAGCTCGAGAACTTTGTTGCCTTGGAGCAGCTCCAGGCCGTAGCGCTTGAGTTCCGGCCTGAGGGTACGCTTGATAATAACAACGTATTTTTGGGCTTGGTAGGGCGCCACGGCACGATAGTGCCACACCAACGAATGAGGTTTAACCTCAATACGGGCGCCCGGCGCCAGGGCGGCATACTTTTCAAGTACCGGCTGCAGCACCCGCTTCCACTTAGTATCGACTTTCTCGATCGTTTGCCAGGCCTTGCGGCCGTTTATGCGGAGGCTGGCGCCGTGTTCGGCCACCAGGTTGAGCGGCAGACGGCCGAACCATTCTTGCAGTTCCGCCGGGCTGCGGCCGCTGATCAGCACCACGTCAGTGGTCTTGTTGGCGCTAAGGGTTTCCAGCAAGTTCAGCAAACTTTTGGACGGCCCCGCCGCCCTGTAATCCTCGGTGAACGGCACCAGGCTGCCATCATAATCCAACAGCAAAAGATGTTTTTTGGCTTGGCGCCAATCGTTGAGCAGGCGGAGTTCCAAACGGCCCTTTAGCGTCCGGGCCAGGCGCGGCGTGCCGGGCAAGGGCTGCTGCAGCGTAGACACAAAATTGCCAGCCCACTCCTGCACCGTATTGATGGCCAGTTGCTGCTGCATCCTTTTTAGGCGCCGCCGGAGCTCGCGTTTGCGCATGGTCAGAGCTTCGTCTAGAGCAGCGACAAGCGTTTCCGGCTGCTTGGGATTGACCAGCAGGGCGTCCTGGAGCTCCTCGGCGGCACCGGCCGTTTCGCTCAGAATCAGCACGCCGGCCCGGTGCTTGCTAGCCACGAACTCTTTGGCTGCCAGGTTCATGCCGTCGCGCAGCGGCGCAATGAATGCCACGTCGGCAATTTGGAACAGCGCCGTCACCTCCTCAAAAGGCTGCAATACGTTCATGTAATCAATCGGTTGCCACTTGGCCGTGCCATAGGTATCGTTGATTTCATGCACCAGGGCGTCCAAGCGCTTGGCCAGCCGCCGGTAGGCTGGGACATCGGTGCGCGATGGCGCGGCCACCATGCTGAACACCACCTTGCCGCGGAGGCGCGGCTGGCGCTCTAGGAGGGTGGCGTAGGCTTTTAGACGTTCCACTAGCCCTTTGGTCGGATCCAGCCGGTCAACGGCAACGATGACCTTGAGCCCCTTGTAACGTTTGCGATAACGGCGGTAAGCGGCCTTGACCGGCTTGGACTTTACGGCCGAAGCGTATCGTTCATAGTCGATGCCCATCGGGAAATCAGCCACCCGGACCATCCTGTCGCCGACTACCAGCTCTACGCCGTTCAGGGTAGTGATGCCGTCGGCCCGGCAATTGTCGAGAAAATTAGTTACGTAACCGGGCGTGTGGAAACCAACCAAGTCGGCGCCCAGCATACCGTTCAATAGTTTTTTGTGCTCCGGCACACGGCTAAAATTTTTGATGTCAGGGAAGGGAATGTGCAAGAAAAAGCCGCTGATGACATCGGGACGCTCAGCCCGCAGCAGTTCCGGCACCAGCATTAGCTGGTAGTCGTGCACCCACACCCGGCTGCCGCTTTCGGCCACGTTGATTATTGCTTGTACGTAGTGCCGGTTAACTTCGCGGTAAACCTGCCACCAGCGCTGCTGTGTGTCAGTATCCACGGTCTGGCGCTGCAGGTTATGGAACGCCGGCCATAGCGCGGCATTGCTGTAGCCGTTATAAAAATCATCAATCTGGCGCTGGGTCAGGAAAACCGGATAGCAGTGGTGTTTGGCCAGCTCAGTGGCAACGGTTTCCCGGTCAGCGGCCGTCAACTCGTCACTGGCAATGCCCGGCCAGCCGATCCAGCGGTTTCTCCGGGCGTTAACATACGACGATAAACCGGTCGCCGGACCGCCGGCGCTGCGGTAAAAAATAAGCTGGCCGTTCTCTTTCTTAGCGCTAACGGGCAGCCGGTTGGAAACGATAATAACCTGTGGCATAAGGGGGTAACTCCTTATAGCATACCAGATTGTATCAGATAGGGCTGTGTATATTGCTACAATGATGGCATGATTATCACCTTAACGGGAGAAAATACTTTCGGGCGCCAGCGCGAACTGCAGCGCCTGGCTGCGGCTTTCGTAGCCAAACATAGCGACCTGGCGCTGGAACGGCTGGACGGCGAAGAAGCCGATTTTGCCCGGCTGCGGGCGGCTTTGACTAGCCTGGGGCTGTTGACGAGCCAGAAACTGGCCATACTGCGTACGCCGAGTAGCAATAAGCAATTCAGTGAGAAATTTGAGCAACTTTTAGATGAAATCTCTGACACAACAGATGTAATCCTGGTCGAACCCAAGCTGGACAAGCGCACGGCTTACTACAAATTGCTCAAATCTAGGACCGACTTCCGCGACTTTCCGGCGCTGGACGCAAACGGCCTGGCACACTGGCTGGTGGCGGCCGCCAAGGACCGCGGTGCCTCATTGAACCCGGCCGATGCCCGCTACTTGGTAGAGCGTGTCGGCACTGACCAGCAGCTATTGTCCAACGAATTGGACAAATTATTGTTGTACGACCCGCAGATTTCGCGCCGCAGCATCGACACGCTCACCGAGCCGACGCCGCAAAGCACCATTTTCCAACTGCTCGAAGCGGCTTTTGCCGGTAACAGCAAACGGACGCTGGATCTCTATGCCGAACAGCGGGCGCTCAAGGTCGAGCCGCCGCAAATCGTTGCCATGCTGGCCTGGCAGCTGCACGTCCTGGCGATCATCAAGACAGCCGGCGACCGTCCGGCCAGCACCATCGCCAGCGAAGCCAAGCTCAACCCCTACGTTGTCCAAAAGAGCCAGGGCATCGCCCGGGATTTGTCACTGGCCCAGCTTAAGAAATTAATCGGTGATCTCCTGCGAATTGACGTTGCCAGCAAACGTACCAACATCGACGCCGACGAGGCTCTGCAGCACTACCTGCTTTCTATATCCTAGCTAATATTGTATAATAGCTGTATGATAGCCGGTGCTGAGGTTTTGACCAGAAAAGAGGCTATGAAAGAGGTTGTCGGACCTACCCTGACAACACTGCTGAGTCCGATCTACGTCGGTGAATTTACCGATCGAGAACAGGCAATAATACCTACAATTGGAGACACAAGAGATTTACAATACTTCTCTTCGGCCGCTGCAGTCATATTGGCTCGCAGATGTATGGAGCTCTCTCCTAGCGGGGAACATCTGGATCAAATTAATAAATTGCACGAGACAATCGGACTTTTTCATAGACGTACCACCGAGGATACGATTGACGAGGGAAGACTCACAGGCGTCATGGTGCCGCTCGGTGTCGCCAGCCACATAGCAATCCTGGAGGATTCACCAGATAGCAGAAAGGATTTTGATCCCTATACTTTCAATCGTTCCATAGTCTTTTCGTTGGACGTGCAAGCATTAATGGCCATAATGAACCGGCCGAGCTTTGATGATATTATTTTGACTTTGGCAAAGGGTCACAACGGCACGCTAGGCGCACGGACTACAAATATCAGTTTCAAGGACCCATATTTCTTTGATTTCCAGCAAGAAAAGGGTAGCCGCTTGCCGCTGCCTGAGGCCTATGAGCTCGATAAGGGGAAAGTTACCGGCCTGAGCAGTCAATTCCGGTTGGCAGCCGCGGCGACCAGACGCACCAGAGTTGAACTGCTTACAGAAGCAGGAGACAGCGCTGCCGATGTTAAAGACATGCTGGCAGGCTGTCCGGTAAGGCATGCTTTTGCAGATGAAACGGGCATCCTGCGAGATCCACTTATAGTGACCAGCAATGGATTTCTGATAGGTGCTTTGCAGGTTGCGCAGGCTAAACAGGTGTTGGAGCCTATTTCTTCTTAGCGGCAGGAGCCTTTTTGGCGGCGGTTTCCTTGGCTGGCGTGGCTCTCTTAGCGACGGCCTTGCCGGGTTTGACACCGGCAGCTTTGGCTTTGGCGGCGGCGCGTTTCTTGAGTCGGGCAGCTTTGTTCTTGTGGATGACGCCTTTGTTGGCAGCCCTGTCGAGGACGCTCTGGGCACTGCTGTGGGACTTGGCCGACGGGTTCTTGGCAAAAAGCTTCAGCGCGCTCTTGAGGTTGCGGCGAGTTTTGCTGTTGCGGACCGCGGCCTTACGGGTTGTGCGGACGCGCTTCTTGGCGGATTTGATAATTGGCATGGCTTATGACTATAACAGATTACGGCTCAGTTTGTAAAGCGTCGCAGAAAAAGATAGACAAGCATGAGCTTTTATGCTAGTCTGCAAACAGTTAATACGCTTGAAACAAAAAAATTGGAAAACAGGTCATGGAAGACCCCAAGCAACAGCTTATAGAACGGCTCAAAAGCGCCAACAACGTCTTGGTGACGGTGAGCCGCAACCCTTCGGTCGACCAGCTGGCCAGCTGCATCGGCCTGAGCTTGCTCCTCAACAAGCAGGGCAAGCATGCTGCTGCCGTGTTCAGCGGCGAGGTGCCGTCGACGCTTGAATTCCTGAAGCCCGAAGACACCATCGAGAAAAATACCGATTCGCTGCAAGATTTCATCATTTCGCTCGATAAGTCCAAGGCCGACAAACTGCGCTATAAGGTTGAGGACAATATCGTCCGCATCTTCATTACGCCGTATAAGACGTCGATCAGCCAGGAGGACCTGGAGTTCAGCGAGGGCGATTTCAACGTCGATGTCGTAGTCGCACTCGGCGTCCGACAGCAAGAGGACTTGGACGAAACCATCGTAGCGCATGGCCGGATCCTGCACGACGCCACCGTAACCAGTATCAATACCGCGCCGGACGGCGGCCTAGGCAGTATCAACTGGTATGACCCGCAGGCCAGCAGCCTGAGCGAGCTGGTGACCGAGCTAACCCAGGCGCTCGGCGGCCCGGACCTGCTAGATAACCAGATTGCTACGGCCTTGCTCACCGGTATCGTATCCGAGACCGCCCGTTTCAGCAATGACAAGACCAGCTCCCGAACCATGAGCGCCAGTGCCGCCCTGATGGGGGCGGGCGCTAACCAGCAGTTGGTGGCCAGCAAACTCGAGGAAAAGCCGGCCGCTGCGGTTACCGGCCAAACCAGCCAAGCTGGCCCGGATAGTAGCGGAACGGACAAGCCGGACGGCGGCACGCTGCAAATTGACCACGCCGCCGAGTCGCCGGGATCACCAGACTCGCCGCCGATGCCGGCTGACGTCGAGCCAATGCCGATGGTGCCTGAAGAAGCCGCTGTTACACCTAAGCCTGACAACCAGACCTCCAATCTCTCGTCCGGTGCCAAGCTGCTCACCGAACCGCCTACTTTGGGCGGCACCCTGACGGCCAATTCCCAACAGGAAGGGCTTGATCCGACAACCGACCCGATGAGTATGCCGACGACCGAGCCGCCCCAGCTTCTGGATCACAACAAGCTAGGCACACCGACCAGCCCGGGTTCGCCATTGCCTGAACCTGTCACCCCAGTCATGACACCGCCACCCCCGTCGTGGACTGTGCCCCCGACGCCGATAACCGGCTCACCCAGTGCTATCCCTAGTCCGCCGCCGGATGCTCCGAGCAATCAGACACTTTCTGAATTGGAACACTCTGTAGGAGATCCCCACGCCGTGGCGGAAACCGTTGACTCGGCGCGCGACGAAGTTAACAAGGCTTTGTTGAACGGCGATGCTCCGGATGAGCCTATCGAAGCGCTCAACGCCCAGCCGTTGGGCGGCAGCCTGCACACTGACAATAACTCCGGTGGGACTCAGCCCGACCCGACAGTTGTCGTTTCCCCCACTATCGACCCAAACGCGCCACCGCCGGTACCGCCGCCAATCCCATTCCAGTTCGGTGACACCACACCGCCATCAAATCCGCCTCAATAGAGTAAACTGGTGCCATGCAAGGCATTCTTCTTATCGACAAACCGCCGGGATGGACGAGCTTCGACGTCGTCAATTACGTCCGTAAACAGGTGGCCGCGGCCGAGGGCAAACGGCCCAAGCAGGTCAAAGTCGGCCACACCGGCACACTCGACCCCTTTGCCACCGGCCTTTTAATTCTTTTAATTGGCAAGGACTATACCCGCCGCGCCGGCAAATTTTCCAAGCTGGACAAAACGTATGAAGTCACCATGCGCCTCGGCGCCACCAGCACCACCGGCGACCCGGAAGGCGAAACCACCCCAGTTAATGACAAAGAACCAACGCTTATGGAGATCAAGCAGGCCATTAAGAAATTTACCGGCCCGATCACCCAAACCCCGCCGGCCTATTCGGCCGTCAAAGTCGGCGGCCAACGGGCTTACAAACTCGCCCGCGCCGGCAAAACAGTCACAATCGAGCCCCGAAAAGTAACAATTAACAGATTAGAACTGGTCGAATACGCCTATCCGGAAGTCAAACTGATCACCGACGTCTCCTCCGGCACCTACATCCGTAGCCTCGCCGAAGACATTGGCCGCGTCCTCGGCGCCGGTGCCTACACGACAGAGCTCAAACGTACAAAAATCAGTAACTATTCCTTGGAAGATGCGCTTACGATAGCTGACCTAAGCCGCGAAACCTTAGCCGCGAGCTTGACACAAGCCTAGCCTAAAATAATTTTGACAAAGTGGTTTATGTAAGCCATGATATAAAATCATGAGTGTAGAAACTGCTGAACCGATAGCTGTCAAGATGCGTGCCATGGATGGATCAATCCTTCGCTCACAAGAAGAAGTGCTTGGTTCCGCGCTAGTAGCCGGCGTTGCCACAGCCGGCGCTGCCCTACTGATTGGGCGCTTCGCGAGGGACCCTGGTAACCGGCGCGTCAGCCTGGCTGCTGGCCTTGCCTTAGCGGCCACAGCCTTGATGGGCAGCTTCCAGTATGGCAAGGATGCCGGCAACTACGACACCCTGCTTAAGCAACAACACTCGCTCATGGACACCTACATCGACGAACTGACCAACTAGAGAATACATTTTTAGACATCTAAGCTTGCGTATTGAGCGTTCATCTGTTAAAATGCGTGTACATGATCACAACTGAGAAGAAGGCTGCCGCTATTAAAAGCGTGCAGGTGCACGGTAAAGACACTGGTGGCTCGAGCGCCCAAGTGGCAGTTTTGACTGAGCGTATCAAGGAGTTGACGGAGCACCTTCAGACCCACAAGCATGATTACATGACGCGCCGCGGTCTGCTGCAAATGGTCGGCCAACGCCGCCGTCTGTTGCGCTACATCGCCCGGCGCGACAGCCAGACTTATCTCGATTTGATCAAGAAGCTCGGCATACGCCGCTAGTGCCCAGACTATAGACCTCGAAACATCGAGGTTCCAAGCTTGTGCACATTAATGGTCTAGAGGATTATTCTTCGTCAGAGCTGCAGATATATAGCGCCCGTAGTAAAGCACAAGGGGAACGCCGTATATTTGAACTCTGCCGAGCAAACCTCCGGACAGAAAGGTCTATTTTCTATCTATGGGACAAACCATAAACCCTTTTGGTAAAGACATTATAAAAGTTGAAACGGAGCTCTGTGGCCGCAGCCTGAGCCTGGAAGTCGGCCGTGTCGGCTTCCGAACCACCGCCTCGGTGTTGGTGCGCTACGGCGATACCGTGATCCTTGGCACGGCTATGATCGGCGACAGGCCGGTTGAAATGGACTATTTTCCGCTCAGCATAGATTATGAAGAGAAAATGTACGCTGCCGGCAAGATCAGCGGCTCGCGGTTTATCAAGCGCGAGGGGCGTCCAAGTGATGACGCAGTCCTGTTGAGCCGGCTGATTGACCGGCCGATCCGGCCGTTGTGGCCGAAGGGCTACCGGCACGAAGTGCAAGGCGTGGCCACAGTGCTGAGCCTGGATCCGGCATTCCGGCCGGACATGATTGCCATGGCCGCCATGAGCGCGGCGTTCATGCTCAGCGGTGCACCCTTCGACGGGCCGGTGGCCGGGCTGCGGGTTGGCTATGACAAGGCCGGCAAGCTGGCGGCCTTCCTACCTGCCGAGCAGCTAGACGAAGGTGGGCTTGACCTGGTGGTGGCCGGCACCAAAGACGGCGTAATGATGGTTGAAGCCGGCGCCAGCGAGGTCAGCGAAGACCAGGTAGCCGAGGCGATCGACTTTGCCTTCAAGGCCATGCAACCGGCAATCAAGCTTCAGCAAGAACTCGTCAAGAAGATTGAGGTGACAAAGCAAGACTACAAGCTGAGTCTGCCCGATGAAAGTATCCAAAAGACGGCTGACGCCTGGCTAGAAGGCAAGTTGGGCGAAGACCTGCGCAAGCCCTACCCGGAGCGCAACGTTCTGGTACAGCAATTGCGCGACGAAATGTTCACCGAACTGTCCGATAAGCTCGGCGAAGAAGAATTTGCCAAATTACGTGATCATTATCACGATGCATTCCAAATGGCGATGCACAAAGACGTCCGCAAAGGCATTGTCGAGGACAGCGTCCGGCCCGACGGTCGCAAATTAACGGAGGTCAGGTCGCTGAGCAGCGAGGTCGGCCTGTTGCCGCGGGCCCACGGCTCCAGCATCTTCACCCGCGGTATGACCCAGGCTCTTAACATCGTTACCCTAGCACCGCTGAGCTACGCCCAGATGGTAGACACCATGGAGAAAGAGGGTGAGCGCCGCTATCTGCACCACTACAATGCGCCCGGCTACACCGTCGGTGAGGTCCGGCGGCTCGGCAGCCCCGGTCGACGTGAGATTGGTCACGGTTACTTAGCCGAACGCGCCCTGATGGCCGTACTGCCGGCCGAAGCCGACTTTCCCTATACCATGCGCTCAGTGACCGAGATTATGTCCCAGAACGGTTCGACATCGATGGCTGCGACTTGCTCGAGCTGCTTGGCGCTGATGGATGCCGGCGTGCCGCTGAAGGCGCCGGTCAGCGGTATTGCCATGGGACTGATGCTGGACGGCGACAAGCCATACATACTGAGTGATATCGCCGATGCCGAGGATTTCGCCGGTGACATGGACTTCAAGGTAGCTGGTACCGCCAAAGGCATCACGGCCCTGCAGATGGATATGAAAGTCCACGGCCTGCCTGTCGATATACTCAAGCAGGCCTTGGTCCAAGGCCGTGAAGGCCGGAACCATATCCTGGAACACATGCTGGGCACCCTAAGCGAACCGCGCAAAGAAATGAGCCCCTACGCCCCGCGGGTGGAATCGATTCACATTAACCCGGACAAGATCCGCGAGGTCATCGGCAAGGGCGGCGAGACAATCCAGAAAATCACCGGTGAGACCGGCGCCGAGATCGACATCAAAGATGACGGCACGGTAATGATTGCCAGCCCCGACGGCGCCAGTATTGATGCCGCCAAACAGTGGATTCAGAATATTACCGAAGACCCCGAGGTCGGTAAGATTTACGTCGACAAGCCGGTGGTCAGCGTCATGGACTTCGGCGCGTTTGTGCAGATCATGCCTGGTAAAGATGGCCTGGTACACATTTCCGAACTCTCCGAAGAGCGTGTAGCCAAGACCAGCGACGTCGTTAAAGAAGGCGATAAAGTCACCGTCAAACTGGTCGCCATCGACGACCGCGGCCGTTTGCAACTCAGCATGAAAGCCGCTGCCCGCGAACTCAAAGACAAGAAGTAAGCTATATGATTAAGCAGCTCGACAAATGGCATAAGACGAAGACCGGTCTCCTGGTTTTTTGCCTGATTGAGCTAGCTATTGCTTACGGCTTCGCCAGCCTCAGCATCGATAGTGGCAACCTGTGGTGGTACCTGCTGACGCTGGTTTTCCTGGTTGGCGCGTTGCAAAACTTTTTCAAGTTAATAGGAGTATTTGTCCGTGGCAAGCACCAATCAAGCAAAGCTTGACGACATTAAGCAGAAGATCCTGGACGACAAAGTCTGTCCGGAGCTAGCCGAAGGCGCCACGCAGCTGGTGTTTGGCGATGGAAACCCGGAGGCCGAGCTAGTTTTTGTGGGCGAGGCACCGGGCAAGAACGAGGATTTGCAAGGTTTACCGTTTGTCGGTGCCGCCGGCAAGTTTCTTAACGAAATGTTAGAAATGATCGGGCTCAAACGCGCCGACGTCTACATAACTAACATAGTCAAATACCGGCCACCGAACAACCGCGATCCATATCCTGACGAAAAGCTGGCTTTCATGCCCTATCTGGAGTCCCAACTAGAAGTAATTCAACCCGCCTTGACGGTCACACTGGGCCGCCACAGCCTGAATTGCTTCTTGCCGGACTTGAGTATCAGCCAAGTGCACGGCCAGCCCAAGCGCTACAAGGGCAGGGTATATCTACCGCTGTTCCATCCGGCGGCCGCGCTTTATAACGGCAGTATGCGCCAGACACTCATCGACGATTTTGCGTTAATACCCACCATTATTAAGAAAATTAAATCATCTTAAATTTGCAAAGAGAAAGGAAATCTATGCAACCAAACAATAACAACCAACCGCCCAAGGGCGGTTCGCGGCCTAAACGGCCGGCCGGCGGCGACAAACGCCGCCGCAAACCCAACCAAAAACCGGCGCCCAACCTGGTGGCCGGCAGTACGCTCACCACCTCGCGCGGCCAGGCCGTGCGGGCGCAGCGCCGCAGCCAGCAGGATGCCCAGCGCATCGCTAACCAGTACGTGGCCGCGGCCGCTAACGTTAGCGCTGACGAGGCATCACGCGAGGGCAAGGCCCGGCCAGGCCGGGCCAACGTCCTAGATGACAGCCCCCGGCTGAAAATCATCGGCCTCGGCGGCATGGACGGCGGCGGCTCCAAGAATATGATCGTCGTCGAATACCAGAACGACGCCATAATTTTGGACTGCGGCAACGACCTGAGCGTCGACCTGCCCGGCATCAACTACGGTATTGCCGATACAGCCTACCTGGAACAGATTCAACCCAAGCTCAGAGCCTACGTCATCACTCACGGCCACCTTGACCACATCGGCGGCCTGCCGCACATTGTACCGAAGTTCCCGGCGCCGATTTATGGCTCCAAGTTCACCATCGGCCGGGTTGAAGAAATTTTCGAAAACTTCGGCCTGCCAATGCCGGACGGCTTCGAACTCAAGACCGTCACCATGAATGAGGACACGCACGAGCGGCTCAAAATCGGTGCTTTCTTCGTCGAACTGGTGCGGGTGACGCACTCCATTCCGGGCAGTACCTGCATCGTGGTTGACACGCCGGTCGGACGTATCGTCAACACCGGCGACTTCCGGTTCGACCCGAATCCCTTGGACCATGAGCGCAGCGACATCGAGCGCCTGACTGAGCTGGGCAAAGAAGGCGTCCTGGCACTGCTCAGCGAGAGCACGACTACTGAGCGTCCGGGTCGTACGCCGAGTGAGTCTACTATCGAACAGAGCTATGTCGACATCATGAACCAGGCACCGGGCCGAATTTTTGTCGGCGTCTTCTCGACCAACATGAACCGCATCCAGATGATCATCAACGCCGCCGTGCACCACGGCCGCAAGGTCGCCATCGACGGCCGCAGTATGGTCAGCACGCTGGAAATGGCCGTGCGCCACGGCTTCATGCGCATCCCCAAGGGCACGTTCGTGCCGATTGCCTCGGCCAGTACCATGAAGGACACCGATTTGGTGGTGGTCTGTACCGGCTCGCAAGGCGAGCCGAGTTCAGCCCTGCAGCGCATGAGTAACGGCGAACACCGCCACGTCAAACTCAAGGAGCAGGACACAGTCATACTATCCAGTTCGCCCATCCCATACTCCGGTAATGACGCCAAAATTCGTGTCATGACCGATGACTTCCTGAAGAAAGGCGTCCACGTCTTCCGCCACGAAACACGCGAGGTGGACGGCATCGGCCCGCTGCACGTCTCCGGCCACGCCTCACGCGACGAGTACGCCGAGATGATCAACCTGATCAAGCCGAAGTTCTTCATCCCGATTTACGGCGACTTCACAGCCAAA
>Ga0302325_10017015_pt1 | contig 15389 bp, 14 predicted proteins | sample Palsa_T0_2_FD_201948 | JGI IMG/M metagenome (GOLD analysis project Ga0302325, IMG submission 201948) | Peat permafrost microbial communities from Stordalen Mire near Abisko, Sweden - Palsa_T0_2 | ecosystem: Environmental > Terrestrial > Soil > Palsa > Peat permafrost | place: Sweden: Abisko...
AAGCATAACCGGTGCTTGCAGGCTTCCTCGAGTACCACGACGAGTTCAAAGGCCGACAGGCCGGCCCCGCCGTATTCGGCCGGCGCGTCTAGGCACCATAGGCCCAGGGACCGGGCCCGCTGGCGCAGGCTGGTGAGCGCTTCTGCCGGGATGGCGGTGGCTTCTGGGCCGAGCGCGTCTTCTGCGGGCCGTATCTGCTCGCGGACGAACCGGCCGGCCAGATCGCGCAGTGCGCTGAGTTCGTCAGGGAGGCCGAATCCGCTGAAGGTCATCGGGTAACTCCCCGCGCCTGGGTCGCGCCGCGCGGGCCAGCGCGGCAGACTGACCATACGTCGGGCCGGCCCGATAGCCAGCTCCGATCGGGATCTTAGCCCGATTAAATAATTAGATTATTAAACCTGGTGATCTGTCAAGTCGATCGTGGGAGCACGGCGTCCGGCGCGCGGCGACCGGTCAGCCCATTAGCTCGAAGACAGTTAGGCTGGCTGATCCCGCAAGGATGTACTCGTCGGCCGCGAGCAAGTGCTTGCGCCACAGGCTCTCGGCCTGAGGGCCGTCCCGTTCCTCGATCAAGGCGATCAGCCGCTCGTGGGCGCGGAAACCCTTGCGCAAGGCCCGCTCACCCGCCGGCGTGCCTGCATCCTCGTGGGCGTGGGACAGGTTCACGACGTCTACGATGTGGCGGAGCATGCCGGAGAGCACGATCAGCGTTTGGTTGCCCGTCATTTCCACCAGCAGCTGATGAAACCGGCTCTGCTCGGCCATCTGCCTGACCGGGTTGTCTTGCAGCTTGCGCGAGGTCTCGAGAGCCTGGCGCAGCGTGGCGAGCTGCTTCTGCGTCCGGGAGCGCGCGACCTGGGCGACGCAGGCTGGCTCGATGACGCCGCGGGCTTCGTAGACGTCCCGCAGCGTCGCGCCGCGGTGCTCAAGCACCAGCGCGGCATACCGGGCGGCGACATCCCCGTTCGGGACGTGGACGCGGGCGCCGCCGTGCGCGCCGCGCCGGACGCTGATCAGGGATTCCGATTCAAGGACCCGGAACGCCTCCCGCAGCGTCGGCCGGGACACGCCGAACTGCTGCATCAGCTCAGACTCGGACGGGAGCGCGTCACCCTCCGCGAGGTCACCCCTCACGATCTGGCGGCGCAGGCTGCTGGCGACCAGCTCACCCATCTTGGGTACCCGCACCTGCGAGCCAACCGCCGGCTGCTCCCCGTTCTGCAAAGCCTCGGTCATGAAAGCGCCTTACCTGGTAGCCGGGTTTCTGGAAACTAGTCAACCATGTCAGATCATCTACATAGGCATCTTATCGCGATCGTTAACCGGCAAGCGTGCCACGTGAAAGGACCTGCTATTCGGCGCATGACGGGCCTGCCGCCTATGGCGGCCGCGATTTAGGCTTGGTCCGCAGAAACGCGCTAGTAAGCGGTTCCGCCCGGAGGCATGCCGGGGACGGTTGCAGCGGCCGTGCCCTCCCCGGTTCGGCGCCCCCGGGAAGAGATCGCCGTCAAGCCCCGCCGACCACCCCCGTCAGGGACCGGCTACTTGTCCCTCCGGCAGGTCCGAACCGGTGCCGCGTTCGACTGGAGGATGCCGGCCCCTCGACAAATTATCAATTGTCTAAGTATAATTATCTTACTAAACGGCCTTCCTGTCCACTGAGCAGCGGAGGTTGGCTGGCGGGCCGATCGCGGGCTGTGCCAAGAGCCGAAGACCCGCTACGTCCGCGGTCTGGGAGGGACGAATGACAACACCAGGGAAACTGGCCTATCTCGCCAGGCGGAATCCGGCGCTGAGCCGAGAGCAGTTCATCAGGCGCTGGCGCCAGCACGGTGCCCTCGCGATGGGCCTGGCCAGATGGAATTCGGTCGGCCGCTACGCTCAGTGTGACTGCTTGCCGGTTCCGGTCGGCCTGAGCCGCGCGTCGCAGCAGTACGACGGCGTGGGCGTGGTCTGGTTCAGAGACGGAAAGCCCAGCTCGCAGGCCGATCGCGAGCGGATGAGGGCGGACGAGCTTCAGACGTTCTCGACCTACGTGGATGAGATCGCGCTGATCCTGCGCGAGCGGGTGGGGCGAGACGGCAGCGGCGCCGTCAAGGCCAATCATTTCGTCACCTCCCGCCGCGATCTCACCAGGGACGAGTTCTTGGCGCGGTGGCTCCAGAACGGTATCGAGCGCAGCCCGCGCGCCAGCCTGGTAACGCGATATGTCGGGAATGAAGTAGTCGTCAACGGCAGGCCGGGGAGCCGGCTTCAGTTCGATGCATACGACGAGTACTGGTTCGAATCGAGCGCGTCGTTGTCCGAATACTTCTCAGGAAATGACGTGAATCCGCTGGACCGGCCGTGGATCGACAATGAGCGCTCGGTTCTCGTCGTGACCAACGAACTGGTTCTCTACGACTTTCTCTAGCGCGGCCCGGTGATTGGAGTGGACCTGTGACCCATGCTCAGCTCCCTGACGGGGTGCTCAAGGAAATGCCCGGGCACGTGCGCGCCGTGCTGGCGCAGGCCCGGGAGGTTGAGTTCGCCACGCTCTCGGCCGGCGGCGTTCCGGTGAACAATCCGCTCTTCCACTACTTCGGGTCGAACCGGACCACGATCGACGTGGCGACCGGCGTGGCCTATCCGGCCAAGGCCGACCGGGCCCGGCGCAACCCGAAGGTAGGGTTGCTGTTCGCGCCGGCCGTCGCGGCCGCCGATCCCGTGCTGAAGGGTTCGCTGGCCGGCCAGGTCAGCCTGGAGGGAACGCCAGGCGGGGCGCCCCCCGACTCGCCCGTCGTGGTCATCTGTGCCACCGCGTCGGTGCGTGACGCCGACATTCAGGCCAATACAGATCGATACGTGCGTGACTTCCTTCGCGATCACCCGCTGCGTGTGCCGTGGGAGCAGGACCGCGAGCGGGTCTGGTACTACGCGCGGATCTACATCGAGTGCACTCCGCGCCGGGTTCTGTTCTGGCCGGCAGGCCTTTCGGCCGGGGCGGCGCCTGTTGTATGGGAACCGTCGCTGCGGTGGGAGGCTCAGCCGTCGGATCCCGCCCCGGCCGGCCGCGGCAAGCCCCGGAAGGAATGGCCCGCGGCCCCATGGCGGGAGAGCGCCACGACCGTGCTCGCGGAGATACCCGTTCCGACCCTCACCGTCGTCGACGGCGACGGCTATCCGGTGCCGTTTCCCACCATCGGAGCGCGGATCACAGACGAAGGCTTCGACCTCGAGCTGCCGGGCGGGCTGCCCTGGTCGCCGGTCGGGCCTGCCTGCCTGACTTTCGCGGTGAGCGCGACCTTCCTCGGCACGGTGCGGTATTCCGCGGGACACACGGTCTTCACCGTAGACCGGCTGGTCGGCAATCTTCCGCTTTCCGGGAACAAGCTGCTTCCCGGCACTTCGTCGCAGGCCAGGGACCTGCTGCTGGCCCGTCTGAGAGAGCAACTCGAGCTGCGGAACCAGCCGATGCCGCAGGTCCGCCTGGTGGCGGACGAGGCTGGGCGAAGGACATGAAGCGCGGTCCGCGGCCGCGCCCACGAGGCAGGGCCCGGCGCGCCATGCTGCGGCTGGGGCATGATCTGGACCACCGGCTGATCCCGCCGATGCGCTGGGTCATGACGCCGCGGCGGCTCCGCCGGATTCGCGACCTGCCCGGCCCTAGCCTCATCCGGCCGCTCAAGGTGGCCGCACCCTGGGCCGCGCCGTCCGCCGGGCCGCTGCCGGAGCTAGCGACCGTCCCCGGCATCCGCCGCGACGACGACGCCGAGAAAAAGGCCTTCGCCGAGCGCCCGCTGCACGACTGGTTCAGGACGCACCCGGAGGCGGTGCGGTGGATGGCGCCGCACTATTGGCGGTCGTTCCTGCCTGTCTCGCGGCGCCTGCTCCGGGCCCGGCGCGCGACCCACCACACCCAGCGGCATAACCCGCCACCCGCGTCGCAGCCGGCCGGCGCCGACCCGGCGCAGCTCACGAGGAGGCTCAAGGAGGAGTCGCGACGACTGGGGATCAGCGCGGTCGGAGTCGCGCCGTATGACCCGCGGTTCACCTTTGCCGAATACGCGGGCCGCAATGCCGGCGACCGCATGATCGTCTGCGTGCTTGAGCAGCCATGGGCAGCCACCCAGGAACTGCCTTCTGCCGGAACTGAGCGGGCCGCACTGCGTACCTACGCCGCGCTGCTCGAGCGGATGGTTCAGCTGGCCAGCTGGCTGCAGGCGCAGGGATTCCAGGCCCGCGCCGAGGATTACGAGGGCGAATCCATCTATATCCACTACGGCGTTCAGGCCGGGCTCGGCCAGCTCGGGCTGAACGGGCAGCTGCTTACCCCGCAGGCGGGCTCCCGATGCCGGCTGGCCGGCATCACGACCGACGCGCCCCTGGTGTTCGATTCGCCGAAGGACTACGGGATCGAGGGGATCTGCGACCGATGCCAGGTCTGCGTGCGGCGCTGTCCTGTCGGCGCGATACCTGCGGTACGGCGGGAGCACCGCGGGGTGACCAAAGCGAAGCTCAACACCAAGCGCTGCTTCCCCATCGTCACCCAGGTGGCCGGGTGCGCGATCTGCATGAAGGTCTGCCCGGTGCAGAAGTTCGGCCTCGACGCCGTACTCACGGAATACCAGGCCAGCGGGCAGATCCTGGGTAAGGACACCGATGGGCTCGAGGGATACGACTGGCCCGTCGACGGGAAGCACTATCCGCCAGGCCGGCGCCCGCGTATCGCCGAGACCCTGATTGCCCCGCCCGAGCTGATGTTCGACCCGACCCGCCTCGAGCCCCCGCCAGAGCCGCCCCGGCAGGCTATCCGCGACAACCTGCTGACCGGGGGGACTGAGCTGCACGGATGAAACTTGCCCTTAGCCGCGAGGAGGAATCCTTCGCGGAGGAAGCGCGCACCTGGCTCCACGAGCACCTGGTGGGCGAGTTCGCGGAACATCGCGGCGCGGGCGGTCCGGCCGACGACGACGCGTGGGACGTCCGCATCGCGTGGGAGCGGGAGCTCGCGGCGGGCGGATGGCTCGGCATCAGCTGGCCGGCCGAATACTCCGGACGTGGCGGGACCCTCCGCCAGGAGATCATCTTCGCGCTCGAGGCCGCCCGGCTCAACCCGCCGTACCGTGCCTCCGTGCAAGGTCTGGAACTACTCGGCCCGATGCTGCTCGCCTTCGGCTCGCAGGCGCAGAAACGTCGTTTCCTGCCTCGCATCCTGGCCGTCGATGAGTCCTGGGCCCAGGGATTCAGCGAGCCGGGAGCCGGTTCCGACCTCGCCGCGGTCCGCACCCGCGCCCGCCTGGAGGGTCCCCAGTGGATCCTGGACGGCCAGAAGATCTGGACCAGCATCGGGGCCCGCGCCGACTGGCTCTACGTCCTGGCCCGGTCCGACCCGTCCGGCGTGCGGCACCGGGGACTGTCGATGCTGCTGGTCCCGGTGGCGCAGGACGGCGTGACCATCACGCCGATCCGGAACATGTGCGGCAGCGCCGAATTCTGTGCGACCTTCCTCGACGGGGCGCGGACCGACGCCGACCTGGTGGTGGGCGCGCCGGGCGACGGCTGGCGGGTCACGCTGGGAGCGCTCGGGACTGAGCGCGGCGTGAGCCTCGCGGTCCAGCAGATGCGCTTCGTTCACGAGGTGGAGCGGCTGGCGGCGGTGCTGGGGTCCGGCCCGCCGGTCGGGCCGGCCGTCCGGCTTCGGCTCGCCGACGCGTGGGCGAGCGCCAAGGTCGCGCAGTGGCAGGCGCTGCGGCTGCTGGAGCTAGCGATGACCGAAGGATCGGCGGGCCACCTTCCGTCCGCCGCCAAGGTCTTCGCGTCGGCGTTCCACCAGCGCCTCGGGGCGCTGACCTTCGACAGCCTCGGTGCCGCCGGCCAGCTCGTGGGGCCCGGCTACGAGCTCGGCGAACTGCAGCGTACGTCGCTGGCCGCGCTGGCCGAGTCGATCTACGGCGGGACCACGGAGATCCAGCTGAACCTGCTGGCCGAACGAGCCCTGGGCCTGCCCAGGTAAGCAGAGAGGCAGCCATGGGACCGCTTGACGGTGTTCGGGTGATCGAGATGGCCGGCATGGGGCCCGGGCCATTCGCGGCGATGATGCTGGCTGACCTCGGGGCCGATGTCGTCCGGGTGGACCGGTGGTCGGGTTCGGGCGACCTGCCGGACACCGAGCGCAGGGTCCGCGGCACCGACCCGACCCGGTATGTCCTGCACCGGGGGCGCCGGTCGCTCGGAGTCGACCTCAAGGCGCCGGGAGCGGCCGAACTGCTGCTGGACATGGCCGCCCAGGCGGATGCCCTCATCGAGGGTTTCCGGCCTGGGGTCATGGAGCGCCTGGGCCTTGGGCCCGACACCTGCCTGGCGCGTAACCCGCGGCTGATCTACGGCCGGATGACCGGCTGGGGGCAGCATGGCCCGCTGGCCTCGACCGCCGGGCACGACATCAACTACATCGCCCTGTCCGGGGCCCTGGACCAGGTCGCCCGGCACGGAGAGCGGCCGGTCCCGCCGGTGAACCTGGTCGGCGATATGGGCGGCGGCGGGCTGATGCTGGCGTACGGCATCGTCTGCGGGCTGCTCGCCGTGGCGCGCGGTGGCCACGGTCAGGTCGTGGACGCGGCCATCACCGACGGCTCGGCGGTGCTGACGGCGATGCTTTACGGCCTGGTGGCACAGGGGCGATGGTCGACGACACCGGGCACGAACTTCGCGGACACCGGGGCACCGTACTACGAGGTCTACCAGACCGCCGACGGCAAGCACATGGCCGTAGGCGCGATCGAGCCGCGGTTCTACGCCATCCTGCTTGACAAGCTCGGCCTGGCCGCAGAGGACGAGATAACGCAGAACGACCGCAGCCGCTGGCCGCAGGCCAAGCACCGTTTCGCCGAGATTTTCCGCACCCGGACCCGGGATGAATGGACCGCCTGTTTCGAGGGCACCGATGCGTGCGTGACGCCGGTGCTCAGCCTGGAGGAGGCGCCGCGCCATCCGCACAATCTCGCCCGCTCGAGCTTCGTCCAGCTGGACGGCGTACTCCAGCCGGCCCCGGCCCCCCGGTTCGGCGCCTCGGCGACCACGATACGCAGGCCTCCGCCGGCCCCTGGCGACGACACCGTGCCGGTGCTGCGGGACTACGGAGTCACTGCGGCCAGGATCGAGGCGCTGCGATCGCAAAAGGTCATCGGTTGAGCCGCGGGGCCGCCGGGACCCATATCTAACTAGGAGGAGTTTCATGACGGACACCACACAGCTGCCGTTGCTCAGCACGGGGCGGACATGGCAGGAGATGCCTGCCGGCCTGTCGTTCCGGACGCCTGGACGCACGATGACAGAAACCGACCTCGTCAATTTCCTCGGGCTGTCCCTGTACACAGAGCCGTTGTTCCTGGAAGCCGACCATGCCGCCGAAGGCGGCTACACCGGCCGCCTCATACCCGGCGGGCTGACCTTCATCGTGGCGGAAGGGCTCCTGCAGCAGACCAATGTGCTGCACGGCACCGGGCTGGCGTTCATGCACACCGACCTGGATATTCGCCAGCCGGTATACGTGGGCGACACGATCCACGTCGACGTCGAGGTGACCGAGTCGCGGGCGTCGAGCCGACCGGGCCGGGGCGTGGTGACCACCAGGAACCTGGTCCGCAATTCCCGCGGCCAGGTGGTGATGGAATACAACCCGGTGCGGCTGATCCGTGGCGATGATTTCGGCTGAGGCCCCCGCACCTGCGCGGCCGGCGGGTCAGCGCCGACCGCGCAGGTGGCTGCTCATCGGCGGCTGATCTCCTCGAACAGAACCGCGAGAGTGCGGTCGTAGGCCATGGCCGGGCTGACGGTGAACCCGGCCGACGCCTCGTCTAGCGCCTTGGCTGCGAGCGCGAGGTCCGGCCCCTCCACCTCGTAGGTGGCCACGTACCGGTTCGGGAACCGGCTGCTAACCGACTCCAAACCGCCCTGGCTCGCCAGCTGCGCCTCGCTCATCCGGAACCGCCGGGCCGAGATGAAGCCGGGCAGGGCGAGCACCTCGGGCAGGTGGGTGTGGTCGTACCAGTCGTTGTACGCGGCATCGTCAGCCTCGCTGACGGGTTCGCTCAACACCAGCAGGATCCCGCGGGCCATGTTCGCTCCGTTCGTCCGCCGCACGGGCCGCCGCTGGAGCGGGGGCCCGTTGATTAGTTAGTGATGTTTAATCATTTAACTACCAAAAACCGGCGGGCGCTAGCCCTCGAGCCCGTCCTCGGCCCGGTCGAGACGTGTTCGCTCGCCCGAGATGCTCACCGTCAGCATCCCTTCCGCCAGCAGCTTCCCGCTGGTGCTGGTGGCCGAGACCCGGGCGAAGCTCAGCGTCCGCCCGCGACGGGTGCAGATCCCCTCGGCGAGCAGGTCTTCGCCCCGCGCCACCGACATGTACTGCACGTTCATGGCGACGGTCGTCAGCCGGCTGCCGAGGTTGAAGTCGTGCCCGGAGATGACCGCTCCGGTGCCCGTGGTGTCGATGAGCGTGGCGACGACCCCGCCGTGGAAGATGCCGTCGTGCGCGGACAGCCGGTCGTCGAAGGGGACCCGGGCGCGGACCAGGCCGGGCTCCCAGTCGAGGATCTCGACCCCGAGCAGCTGATTGAAAGCGATGTGACTCTTCCAGTGCTCGCGAAACCACTCTCGCCTGGCTTCCAGCGCCTGCATGGTCAGCGTCATAAGAGCTCCTCTCGCTAGGCCCGCCGGAAAAGTCCTCGCGACCACCAGCGGACGCTATCGGTCATGGCCGGGCGAAGGCTTCGAAGTCGGGCGGCCGCTTCTCGACGAAGCTGCGTATTCCCTCGCCGAAGTCCGGATGGCCCTTGTGCCGGTCTGCCCAAAGCCCTAGCGCCTGGAGCCTGGCCGCTTCGAGTGACGACTCCGCGGCCGCGTAGACCTGCGCCTTCATGCTGGCCATGGCGATCGGCGAGCAGTTGGCGGCGATGTCCCGCGCGTACGCCACGGTCTGGTCGAGCAGGTCTTCGGCCGGAACGACCCGGTTCACCAGGCCCAGCGCCAGGGCCTCCTCCGCGAGCAGGACCCGGCCGGACAGCAGCAGGTCCATGGCCCTTCCGGTGCCGACGATGCGGGGCAGCAGCCACCCGATGCCATGTTCGGCCATGATCCCGCGGCGGGCGAAGGCAGTCGTGATCTTGATGCCCGCCGCGGCGAAACGTACGTCGCAGACCAGCGCCTGGATCAGGCCGATGCCCGCGCACGCGCCGTTCAGCGCCGCGATGATCGGCTTGGCGATGGTGGTCGGGTACGTCGCCGCGCGGCGGTCCCTGGAGGCGGGCTTGGTGGTCCCGGCGGCGATATTCTCGAGATCTTGAGCGTCGAGACCGGGGCAGAAGGCGGTGCCGGCCCCGGTGACCACGATCGCGCGCGCGGCGGGATCCCGCTCGCACTCCCGCAGCAGGTCGAAGTACTGCTCCTCCATGGCGACGGTCCAGGCGTTCTTCCGCTCCGGGCGGTTCAAGGTCAGCAGCGCGACCCCCTGGTCCACGGTGCACAGCACGAGGTCATCTGCCATCTGCGCTCCCGGAGTAATATAGACAGACAATAACACTATTTATATTAGTCTAGCTGGATCGTGACAAGCGAGCCAGGTCACCCTGGCCGACGGGGAGCGCGGTCGGCGCAGGACAGGCAGCGATGGTGCGAGGTGGCCGCCAGCCTGACCGGTTAGGCCCCTGACCGGTTAGGCCCCTGACCGGGCAGGCTTGCCGCTCTCCGTCTTAAGTGGTAGATAATTTATTTTAATAAACCTTTAAGTGGGACGCCGTGAGGACGTGGACTATGCGCGAGACGACCGGGCTGTTCATCGGAGGCCGCTGGCAGGCGCCTAGCTCTCCCGAAGTGCTCGAGATCCTGAATCCCGCGACCGAAGAGGTCATCGGCCAGGCGGCGGTCGCTCGCCAGCCGGAGGTCGATGCCGCGGTTGCCGCGGCCCGGCAGGCGCTCCCGCCCTGGGCGGCGCTCCCGGTCAGCGAGCGCGCGGACCACATGTCACGGTTCGCGGACGAGATCGACAAGCTCGGCCCGGAGATCGCCGACGTGGTGATCGCCGAGACAGGCTTCCCGAGGGCACATGGGACCTACGAGGCCGGCCAGCTGTCTACACTGCTTCGTCACAACGTCGGCCTGGCGGGCCGCATCGCATTCGCCGAGCACCGCACCGGCGCGAGCGGAGCACGGGTCGAGATCAGACACGAGCCGGTTGGGGTCGTCGCCGCCATCGCCGCCTGGAACAGCCCGCAGTCACTGGCCGGCAACAAGATCGCCCCGGCCTTGCTGGCGGGCTGCACCGTGGTGCTCAAGCCCGCGGAGCAGACGAGCCTCGACGCGTGGTTCATCGGGGACGCGGCCGAGCGGGCTGGCCTGCCGCGCGGGGTGGTCAACGTCGTCACCGGGGATGCCGCGACCTCGGCGTGCCTCGTCGGGCATCCGCACGTGGACAAGGTTGCGTTCACCGGCAGCTCAGCAGTGGGCCAGCGGATCGCCTCGGCCGCGGCCGCCAACCTGACCAGGGTCAGCCTGGAGCTGGGCGGCAAGTCCGCGGCGATCGTCGCCGATGACGCGGACCTGGACGTGGTCGTCGCCACAGTTCCTCCCGCGCTGCTGACGATCAACGGCGAGATGTGCGTGGCCATCAGCCGGCTGCTGGTCAGCGAGGCGCGCGAACGGGAGATCACCTCAGCGCTAAGTGCTGCCTTCGAGCAGCTGGTGGTGGGCGACCCGACCGACGAACGCACCCAGCTCGGTCCCATGATCTCCGCGGCGCATCGCGACCGGGTACTCGGTTACGTGCGCGGTGCCGTTGCGGACGGCGCCAGGATCGCCACGGGCGGGGGTATCCCCGCGGGCATGACACGGGGCTTCTACGTGGAGCCCACGATCCTCACCGACGTCAAACCGCAGAGCAAGGTGGCCCAGGAGGAGATCTTCGGCCCGGTTCTCGCCGTCATCCGGTACCGGGACCTGGATGACGCGGTGCGCATAGCAAACGACACGTCTTACGGACTGTCCGGGGCGGTCTACTCCGCCGACTCGGCCACGGCGAGCAGGCTCGCGTCGGGGATGCGCTGCGGCAGCGTGCACATAAACAACGGAATGAACGTGGACATAGACGTGCCTTTCGGAGGGTTCAAGTCCTCCGGTTACGGGCGTGAATACGGCCCCGAGGGCGTACAGGAATACACCGAGGCCAAGGCTGTCTTTCTGGACAGCGCAGTCGCGTCATGACGGGACTCGTCGCCGGGAAGGTCGCGCTGATCACTGGGGCAGCCAGGGGGCAGGGGCGGGCTCATGCCGTCCGCCTGGCGGAGCAAGGGGCGGACATCATCGCCGTCGATGTCTGCCAGCCGATCGAGACGATCCCTTACGATGGCGCGACCAAAGCCGACCTGGCCGAGACGGTCCGGCTGGTGGAGAGGTTCGATCGGCGGGTGGAAGCCCGGCAGGTAGACGTGCGCGACTTCGACGCGCTGAAGGCTGCCGTCGATGAGGGCGTGGCCGCCCTGGGCAAGCTAAACGTCGTCGTGGCGAACGCGGGGGTCATGGGGCTGCTGCTCAAAGCCTGGGAATTGTCAGAAGAGGACTGGGACGTCACCATCGGTGTCAACCTCACCGGCGTCTGGCACACGGTAAAGGCAGCCATCCCGCACATGATCGCCCAGGGCGCGGGCGGCTCGGTGATCATCACGAGCTCCATGGCCGGGCTGCGGGGGATAGCAAACTGCGCCAACTACTCGGCCGCCAAGCATGCTCTGGTCGGCCTGTCCCGCACGCTGGCGAAAGATGCCGGAGAATACGGGATCCGGGTCAACACGGTCCACCCAGGCAGCATTCCGACCAAGCTGCTGCTGCACGAGACGATGTACCGGGTGTTCCGCCCCGATCTCGACGAACCGAAGCTCGAGGACTGTGTGGACGCCTTCAACGGGCTGAACATCCTTCCCGGCACCTTCCAGCAGCCCGAGGATGTGGCCAACGCCGTGCTCTGGCTGGCTTCAGATCTTTCCCGGATGACGACAGGCGCCACGCTGACCGTTGACGGAGGCTCCTCTTTCTCGTGAAAGCCGCAGTCAGGCGGCGGCCGTCAGCGCACCAAAACTGATCCGGGCCGGACTCTTGCCTACGCGCGCAGTCGTGCCTAAAATAATAGTTATCTAATAGAACTTTACTAACTTATCTACTCATTAAGCGATGCGGATGAGTGACGAAGGACTCGTGCGATGAGACCCAAGCAGAGCCGCCCTTCCCCGGGTCGCGAGTGCGGTAATGACTGACGTCTCGCCGGGAGCGCCGGGCCACAGCGAGATGCTCTCCCGGTCCTGGGCCGCCGGCCTGCGGTTCCGCTTCCCTCCGGCTTACCGGGTCGTGTGGATCGCCCTTCTCCTGCTGCTCCTGGCCTGCGTCGCGCTGGCCCCCGCCGCCCTTAACACGATCTCGCTGCGCATCGAGACCTCGCTGACGGGCGTCCTGATCATCGCGACGCTAGGCGAGCTGCTCGTGATGACGACGGGCGGGATAGACGTCTCGGCCGGTGCCATCATGACGCTCGCGGCGGTCATCATGGTCAAGACGACGAACGGCCTGGATTCGCGGCTGTGGCCGGTCGCAGGCATCGCCGTGCTGATCTGCCTGGCGGTCGGCCTGGTGAACGGCGTCATTGTCGCCGTGCTGCGCATCAACGCGCTCATCGTGACGCTCTCGATGGCCGGCCTCCTGGCGGGCGCCGTGCTGGTCTGGGCCGGCACGAACTTCTCCAGTTCCGGCCAGACGCCGGCCACGCTCCAGTCCCTGACCCACAAGACGGTCGGGCCGGTGAGCCTCATCCTGTTTATCGCCCTTGTGCTTGGGGTCGCCACCGCGACCGCCCTGCACAATACGCGCCGTGGCCGGGAGGTCGTCGCCATCGGGTGCAACCCGGTCGCGGCGCGTGCCCTCGGCATGCGCGTGATCCCGTACCAGGTCGCCAGCTACACCATCGCGGGCGGCCTGTATGCGGTAGCCGGCATCATCCTGGGAGGATTCCTCCGGCAGCCGGACGTGACTCTTGGCAACTCCTACCAGCTGGTCACCATCGTCGCGGTCGCCCTCGCCGGCGCGTCGCTGGCGGGAGGACCGTCGAGCGTCCTGTCGATATTCGCGGCCTGCTTCTTCCTGACCCTGCTGAACGAGTTCCTCGCAGTGAAGTCGTATTCGGCCGGGGTCCAGGTGATGACGCAAGGCCTGGTCCTGATAGCAGCCGTAGCCCTCGTCACGGCGGGTGACGGGCGGCGGTTCCTTCCTTTCTCCTCCGCGCGCACCAGCCGGTGAGAGCCGGCGAGACGAATGAGAACAAGAGGCAAGCACATGAACCGAGCTCAGTATCGGCACGGACTAAAACAGGCGCGGCTGCGGCGCCGGCCCATGAGGGCTATCGCCGTAGCCCTGATAGCCGCCGGGGGCCTGCTCCTGGCGGCCTGCGGGTCGGGTTCCAGTACGTCGTCAGCCGCCGCCTCCTCGACGTCGGGGCTGAAGTCGGCCTACACGGGCCCCAGCATCAGCTCCTCCGCCCTCGCGTCGATGATCTTCAAGGCGACCTACGATCACGTGTCGCCATCATCCTTGCCGGCCAACCTGGTGGAGACGCTGCGGGTGGCGGGCGCCGAGCAGTTGACGTCCGCGCAGCAGACGCTGATCGCGAGCTGCGTCAAGAACATGGGCTGTAGCACCGGCGGTACCGGCAGCCTCACCGTCGGCATCCTCGATCCCGGCCCGAACGTTTACCTCACGCTCTTCGACGCCGAAGGAGTGGCCCAGGCACTGGCGTACAAGCAGATCAAGTCGGTGAAGATCCTTGACGCGAACTACGATCTCGGCACGTTCCTCACCGACTTCCGCAGCTTTATCGCGCTGAAGCCGTCCATCCTGATCGTGAACAACTCCTACGGGGCGTCCGCCCTCCCGCTGTTCAAGCAGGCCACCGCGGCCGGCATCCTGACCTTCGCGGTGGCTCAGGGGGTCCCGGGCGGAACCCCGGGCAAAGACTTCACCAGCGTGGTGTACAACGACGAATGCGCGCTGTGGACCGGAGCCGCCCAGGCCGCGGTGGACACCACGACATCGGGCAGCAAGGTGGCGGCGCTCCTGACCGGACCCGCCGGGGGAACCTATTCCTCGGAGTCCTGGCCGTGCATCAAGAAGGTGCTGGCCGCCAGCGGATGGACGGTCGGATATACCGGCTATACCAGCTACACGCCCCAGGGCGAGATAACGGCCGCGAATGCGATGCTGTCCTCGGGCAAGAACATCTCCGCCGTGTTCTATGAGAGCGGCCCCGACAACATCATCAAGGCCTACTTGTCGGCCGGGAAGACTCCGCCGAACTTCTACTCGGCCGGCGGTGTCTCGCAGAGCACCTACGCGCTGTGGAAGAAGGAGCAGGGCACCGTGCATCAGTTCAACGTGTACGTGGCCAGCCTGCAGCCGTGGGAATACCGGGTCGCGGTCACCGCGGGCGTCGACAAGATCGTCGCCGGCACGCCGATCCAAGCCGAGGACATCTTCCCGAGGGTCACGCTCCCGATACAGCAGACCCTCGGCTTCGCTGACACCAGCGTGCCCGCGTCGACCGCCATGACGTCGCTGCTGCCCGCGACGGCGCTAAACAGCCTGTTCGGATAGGGAAGACCGCTCGACTCGGGACGGCGGGGAATCCCCGGGGTCTGCCGGAATCCCAAGTGAGGACCACGATCGTGACTGCCGCGCTTGAACTGACCGGGATCGTCAAGACGTTCCCCGGAGTACGCGCCCTGACCGATGTCTCGTTCAGCTGTGCCCCCGGCGAGATCCACGCGATCGCCGGGGAAAACGGCTCGGGGAAGTCGACGCTGATCAAGGTGGCCTCCGGTGTGCTCAGCCCGGACTCGGGGAGCATCGCCATAGGTGGCACCAGGCTTGTCCGCGCCAGCCCGGACCGCGCCAGGGCCCTCGGCCTGATGACGGCGTACCAGGGCACCGCGCTGGTGCGAGACCTGACCGTGGCGCAGAACTGCGCGCTCTCCTGGCGCCGGCTCGATGGCGCCAGGGCCAAGGCGGCCGAGCAAGTCGAGCGTCGGCTCGAGCCCTTCGACCTGCCCTTCTCGGTCAATGCCAGAGTGGCCCAGCTGAGCCCGGGCTCCCGTCAGCTCCTCGAGGTGGTCCGCGCGCTGGCCAGTGATCCGAAGGTACTGGTTCTCGACGAGCCGACCGCCGCGCTGGACGCCGGGACCGCTGAGCGGCTGCAGGCCACGCTGGTCAGGGCGGCGGGCGAGGGCGTGGCCGTGGTGTACATCAGCCACCGCCTGGAGGAGGTGGCGCGGCTCGCGCACCGGGTGACGATCTTGCGCGACGGCGTGGTGCAG
>Ga0302325_10017016_pt1 | contig 15389 bp, 12 predicted proteins | sample Palsa_T0_2_FD_201948 | JGI IMG/M metagenome (GOLD analysis project Ga0302325, IMG submission 201948) | Peat permafrost microbial communities from Stordalen Mire near Abisko, Sweden - Palsa_T0_2 | ecosystem: Environmental > Terrestrial > Soil > Palsa > Peat permafrost | place: Sweden: Abisko...
ACCGGAAACGGTCGAGGGCTCCATGGACCTAGCCAAACTCTCTAGAGACGACATGATTGTCGGCGGCCTGGGCGTCTTTCTCATCATCGATCTGCTCTTCCTGCCGTGGTACAGCGTGGTTGGCTTCACCTTCAGCGCCACGAGCGCGCCGTATTCGATCTGGGGCGTCCTCGCCCTCCTCGTCGACATCGCCTTCGTCGGCGACCTCGCGCTCGAGCGCTTCGCCGGAGCCCAGCTCCCTGTCATCGGCAGCAGCCGGGCCACGACGCGGACCGCCCTCGCAGGTGGCACACTCGCCTTCCTCGTGATCAAGCTCCTCGCCCACACCGGCAATCTGAGCTACGGCGCCTTCCTCGGACTCGTGGCTGCCGTCGCGCTCGTCGTACTCTGCGTCCGCGAAACGGCGTCGTGAGGGAGGACGCCGATCTCGCCCGCGGGATCAGGGACCCGCGCCCCTTCGATCACGTCGCTGCGGTAAGCGACCCGGGTTCGGCCGACGATCCGCGCGCTCTCCGTCCTCTCCAGGCGGAGCTCATGGCCGCCGCCGGCGCGATCGTCCTCCTCGGCTCGCTCCTGTTCCTGAAGTGGTTCGGGCTCGGGGGCGCCGTCGGAAGCTTTGCCCCCCGGGCGGCGACGACCGGGTCCGAAGGGGCGTGGCACACGCTCACCCTGTTGCGCTGGCTGGCCTTGGTGGCGATCGTCGTGGCTTTGGCGCCCATCCTGGTTCGGCCGGCTCGACGGTGGCTTGGCCTCCCGCGGCGGATGAACGCCGCCATCACTGCGCTCGGGGCGGTCACCACGCTCCTGCTTGCCTATCGGGTGCTGATCGACTTGCCCGACCCGAACCACGTCGTCGACCAGAAGGCGGGCGCGATCCTCGGCCTGCTCGGGGCGCTGCTTATTGTGGTCGGTGGCGTGGAATCGATGCGGGCGCAGGCCGTGCACTCACCGGGGCGGAGCGGGCGGCGTGGGTCCCGCCGTGCCCGTGGCCTGGCCGCCGAGATCGCCCGGATCAACGCCTGACGCACGGAGCAGGCCGTGGGACTCGATGCCGGCAGAGTACGCAGGGGAGAACTGATCGCAGCTAGCGGGGGCGTCCTCCTGTTCGCCGCCCTGTTCCTCCTGCCGTGCTTCGGCGTGCGCGAGCCCGCGGGTAGGCTCGCCTCGGCCTCGGCCGCGGCCTCAGCCGTGGTGGCGTCCCTCGACGGCTGGAACTCGCTCACGACCACGCGCTGGATCCTCCTCGTCACGATCGCGGCGGCCGTCACCCTGGTGATCCTCACGGCGTCGCAACGAGCGCCCGCGGTTCCGGTCACCGCGAGCTTGTTCACGTGCCTGCTCGGCATCCTCTCATCGCTCGTGCTCCTGTACCGGGTCATCGATCACGCCGGCCTCGCCGCGCGCGCGGGCGTGTACGTCGGCCTGGTCGGCGCCCTGGCGGTCGGATACGGCGGCTATGTGTCGCTGCGCACCGAGGGCAGCTCATTCGGCGATCCGCGCTCGATCGAGATCGTGCCCCTGGGACCGACCGCGCCGGGCCCGGCGGAGCGGGCCGGGTCGACCTCGGCCGGACGGCCCGGGTCGTAGAATCGCCGGTGATGATCGATCGGGATCAGGTTCTCCATGTCGCCGGCCTCGCGCGCCTGAAGCTCAGCGAAGCGGAGATCGACACGATGACGCGCGAGCTCTCCGACGTGCTCCGCCACATCGAGAAGATCGGTGAGCTCGATCTCGAAGGCGTTCACCCCACCACTCACGTGATCGACCTCGTGAACGCGCTCCGACCCGACGAGCCCGAGCCCTGCCTGCCGGTCGAGGTCGTGCTCGCCGCGGCGCCTGAGCCAGTGGCCCGCGGATTCGGCGTGCCGAGCCCCGTCGCCCAGTGAGCTCGTTGATCGACTTGACGGCCGCGCAGGCGGCGGACCGTGTGCGGGCGGGCGAGATCGACGCGGCCGAGCTCTTCGATGCCTACCGGTCCCGGGCCCTCGCCGATGATCTGAACGCCTTCACCTGGCTCGCGGAAGGAGCACCGGAAGCGGATCCCGTCCGCCCGGCCCGCGACGCGCCCCTCGGAGGAGTGCCGCTCGCCGTCAAGGACCTGTTCTGCACGGAGGGCGTGCCCAGCCAGGCGGGATCGCGCATCCTGGAGGGCTACCGCCCGCCCTACACGGCGACCGTCGTCGCGAAGCTGGCCGAGGCCGGCGCCCCGCTGCTCGGGAAGACCAACCAGGACGAGTTCGCGATGGGATCCTCGAACGAGAACTCCGCCTTTGGCCCCGTGCTCAACCCCTGGGACACCTCGCGGGTGCCGGGAGGTTCCTCGGGGGGAAGCGCCGCCGCCGTCGCCGCGGGTCTGGCGCCGTGGGCCATCGGCACCGACACCGGCGGATCGATCCGCCAGCCCGCGGCCCTGTGCGGGATCGTCGGTCTGAAGCCCACCTACGGCGCCTGCTCGCGCTACGGGATGATCGCCTTCGCCTCCTCGCTGGACCAGGCCGGCCCCCTGACCCGGGACGTGACCGATGCCGCGCTCCTCCTTGCCCACATGGTCGGACGCGACCGGCGCGACTCGACCTCGCTCGAGTTTCCCGGCGAGATCGAGCTGCCCCGCGCGGAGGACCTGGCCGGCATTCGCCTCGGCGTCCCCGAGGAGCTCTCCGGCGAGGGAATCGAGCCCGGGGTGCTCGACAGTTTCAACGCGACCCTGAGGCTCGCCGAGGGTCTCGGCGCGACCATCGAGGCGTGCCGGCTGCCGCACGCGCCGCACGCGCTCGCCGCCTACTACCTGATCGCGCCGGCCGAGGCCTCCTCCAACCTGGCGCGCTTCGACGGCGTCCGTTACGGCCTGCGCGTCGACGCCGACGACCTGACCGAGATGTACAGCCGTACCCGCGCCGCCGGCTTCGGCGCCGAGGTCAAGCGCCGGATCATGCTCGGCACCTACGCCCTGTCCAGCGGCTACTACGACGCCTACTACGGCACCGCGCAGAAGGTCAGGACGCTGATCAGCCAGGACTTCGAAGCGGCGTTCGCGAGCTTCGACTTCATCGTCACCCCGACCAGTCCCTGGACGGCGTTCGAGTTGGGATCCAAGACCGCGGACCCCTACGCCATGTACCTCAACGACTTCTGCACCGTGCCCATGCCGCTCGCCGGGATCCCGGCGATCTCGATCCCCAGCGGTCTGAGCGAAGGCCTGCCGGTGGGGTTCCAGCTCGCGGGCCCCGCGTTCAGCGAGAGCCGGATGCTCGACGCCGCCTTCGCGCTCGAACGCGCGATCGCCTTCGACGGGAGCGGGCCAATGACGGGCGACCGCGCGCGGAGAGCATCGTGACCGATTGGGAACCCGTCATTGGTCTCGAGATCCACGTCCAGCTCGCCACGCGGACGAAGATGTTCTGTGGCTGCCCGCTCTCGTTCGGAGACGCACCCAATGTGCACACCTGTCCCGTGTGCCTTGGATTGCCGGGGGCCCTGCCCGTCCTCAACGCCAGCGCGGTTCGGCACGGCGTGACGATCGGTCTCGCGCTCGAGAGCGAGATCGCCGAGCGCTCGCTGTTTCACCGCAAGAACTACTTCTATCCCGACCTGCCCAAGGGCTACCAGATCTCCCAGTACGACGTGCCGCTGTGTCTGGGCGGACGCCTCGAGGGCGTGCGGATCCACCGGGTTCACCTCGAGGAGGACGCGGCCAAGCTCGTGCACGTGGGGGAGAGCGGGCGCATCCACGGCTCCGACCGCAGCGTCGTCGACTTCAACCGGGGTGGGACGCCGCTCGTGGAGATCGTCACCGAGCCTGACTTCCGTTCCGCCGAGCAGACTCACGATTGGCTCAGCCTGTTGCGCACGACGCTCAAGCAGCTCGGCGTCTCGGACGCCAAGATGGAGGAGGGGTCGCTGCGCTGCGACGCCAACGTGTCGGTGCGCCCGGTTGGCTCGAGCGCGCTGGGGACCAAGACCGAGCTCAAGAACATGAACTCGTTCCGGTTCGTCGAGCGCGGGATTCGAGCCGAGATCGAGCGCCAGATCGAGCGGCTCGAGGCGGGTGGAGAGATCGAGCAGGAGACCCTGCACTTCGACCCGGTGACCGGGGCGCTCACGCCGCTTCGCTCCAAGGAGGAAGCGCACGACTACCGCTACTTCCCCGAGCCGGACCTCGTGCCGCTAGTGGTCGACACCGAGATGCGCGAATCCATCCGCGCCGAGCTCCCCGAGCTCCCGGCGGCGCGTGCGGCCAGGTTCGAGCACGAGCTCGGGCTGAGCGCCGACCGCGCCCGTGAGCTCGCCTTCAGGGCCGAGCTCGGCGATTACTTCGAGGGGGCTCTGGCGGCCAACGGCACGGACTCTTCCGCCGGCGCGAATCCCATCGCCGTCGCCAACTGGATTCCCCAGCTCGTCGAGCGGATCGGCTCCGATGCCGACCCGGCTGGGTCCAAGGTCGCGCCCGGGGCGCTCGCCACCCTGGTCGCGATGGTGGAAGCCAAGGAGGTCGGGCGCGAGGCCGCCCGTGAGGTCCTCACCCGGCTGGTGGCCGAGGGCGGCGACCCGCGCGCGATTGTGCAAGCCGAGGGTCTGGGGGCCATGAGTGCGGGCGATGGAGGTGTGGGCGAGCTCGTCGACCGTGCCATCGCCGCCAATCCCGCAGCCGCCGACCAGGTCCGAGGCGGGAACCTGAAGGCAATCGGCCCGATCGTCGGCCAGGTCATGCGCGAGAGCAAGGGACGAGCCGACGGTGGCGAGGTCGGCGAGCTGATCCGGGCGCGACTGCTCGATCAGCCGTAGCCGCGGGGCGGGCCGGACCCGGGCGCGCCTAAGACAAGCGCGCCTGGGAGGCCGGTGTGCTTAACGGCACTCATGGTGCCGTTAAGCACACCGGCCCCGGGCGACGGCCCCCGCGCCCGCGCGGCCACCGGCCCCGGGCGACGGCCCGCGCGCCGCTCTAGGCGGCGGCGGGAAAAGGGCGGCGGCGCGCTGACGCGCGCCGTCCCCGAGTCTCTGAAATTCAGCGCTGCCAGCCGGCGTAGAGCCGGTTAGCTTGTCCGGTTGGACGTGCGCCGGATAACGAAGCCGAGCCCGGCGAGCGATCCGCCGCCGGCCAGAAGGAGGCCAACATCGAGCCCCGTAAACGGCAACGATCCTGTTCCCGTCGTCGTGGTCGTGATGGTCCCGCAGTCTGGGTGGTAGCCGCTGCACGTCGGTGAATCTGCGATGGCGGCTGCCGGTGCCGCTGCCACCATCGTCATTGATGCGAGCACCGCGGCGATATTGCGCTTCATTAACCCTCCTAGTGGAGCCCCTTCGGGATCGAAGACAGCTTGCAATACACGTTCCCTAGCCAAAGCTTACACGAAAACTCCATCGACTCCAACTGGGTCGTCAGAGGGGCGCTAGGTGTTCTGTTGCGCCAGCTCGCGCAGCGCCTGGGCTGGTGACAGTGGCGATCGCGACTTCAGGCGTGCGAGCGCCTGCATGGTAACCGGTTGCAGGGGATTTATCGAGTGCGAGACGAGGAAATCGTGGCGCGCCTGGGCACGATCGCCGAGGGCGGTGGCCGCAAGTCCCTGACCGAGCCACGCCTCCCACAGCTCGCTCCGCTCGCGGGTCGTGGCCTGGTGAAAGCGCTGCTCGGCCTCGGCGTAGCGCCCCGTCTGAAGGGCGAGCACGCCCCCTCCGAGTCCGGGGTCCGAGCTCAGCGGGTTGAGGTTCGCCGCACGCGCGTAGTCGCGTAACGCAGCCGCGGGGCTGGCGCCCGAGACGGCCTGGGCCTGGGCGATCTCGATCACCGCGAGGTAGGGGAGCAGGAGGGTGACGGCGGCGAGCACGACCGCGAGCGCTCCCCCCGTGCGCAGGGCGAGGGCGGGGACGCGCGCGCGCAGCGTCCCGGCGGGCGCCTTCGAGGCCGCCGGGAGCTCGGGCGCCTCCGAGCCCGAGGCCACACGCCGCCCCGGACGCCCGAGCGCCGTGGCCATCCCCAGGAACCCGAGCGCCGGGCCGCTGAGGGCGGGGAACTCCCAGAACCAGTCGACCGACCCGTGGATGGTCCACACGATCACGGGAAGGAGCGCCGCCCCAGCCACGGCGCGGCCCAGCGGGCCCGCTCGCGAGAACGCTTGCACCGCCGCGACGAGCGCTGCGATCACGAAGGTCACGAACAAGCCGAAGCCGACCAAACCCGTATGCGCCAGCAGCCGAATCTCCAGGCTGTGCGTCCACTCCGGTTGCTCCCCCGTCCGGCGGTGGTGGAGGTAGTAGGCGAGGAAGTTGTCCTGTCCGAGCCCGCCGATGGGGTGGGCGAGAAAGGCATCGAGCCCGACCCGCCAGAAGTCATAGCGTCCGCTGCCGACGAGAGCGAAGTTCGAGCTGGGAGTGGATGCGGTCGCCTTCGACTCGTATTTGAAGCCGTTCCACTGCTGCGCCACGAAGTGAAACGGGTGACCGTGGGTGGCGACCGTCGCCCCCACGGCGCAGACGGCGACGACCGCGGTGGCGACGGCCACGCCGAGCGCGCGCCGCCGGGCCGGCGAGAGCTCGATCTGCGGTAGTCGAGCGTCGGCCAGGGCCAGCAAGGTCCCGACGACGAGCACGACGGCACAGAGCAGGAGCGAGATCTTGCCCGCACTCATCGCCGCGGTGGTGAAGGCGCGGCCGAGGTGGTAGCCACCTCCCGTCGCCGTGAACACGTGCAGGAGACGGTGGAGGACGGCCAGGGTCGCGACGACGGGCACCGCCGCGGCGATGACCATGCGCAGACGGCCGCTGACCACGGCGACGCCGGCAACGGCCACGAGGGGCAGCGTGAACAGCCACCCGCGGCTCTGCCCGATCAGCGCGAGCTGGAGTCCGACGCACGCGATGGCGAGGAGCACGGCGCGCAGGGCCACGGGTAGCTCGCGCCGGACCGAGAGCGCGACCGAGACGAGCGCGGCCATGGTGAAGAGCGCGGCGGCCGAGTTGTAATAACCGGTCGGCGCCGCCAGACGCCCCGAGATGAACAGACCCGCGATGTGATCCCCGGTCGCGAGCCGGGTCATGATCACGAAGGCGATCGCCCCGATGCCGAGGACGAACCCGACGAGCGCCGCGAGCGCCGCCTGCGCCGTCCAGGGAACGACCGCGAACAGGGCGAAAACAAGCCAGAAGAGGAGCGCGCGGTTGCTGCCCTCGAGTGCGGCGCCCGGGTACTGCGCCCAGGTGATCGACAGGTAGGACCACGCCACGTAGAGGCCGAAGGCGATCAGCGCCACCTGCACCGCACGGGGGATCGGGCCGAGCGCCGCCCCGGCGCCGAACACGGTCACAGCCAGGAGCGCGAGCAGGGCGAGCGCGCCCCAGTACCACACGATCGGGAAGTAGCCGCCGTCGTTGGCAGCCCACACGATCATCAGCCCGACGCCGGCGAGGCCCGGGACGACGACGGCGGGGAAGTTTCTCGACACGTCCGAACGGCTGAACCGGAGCACCGCCGCATGATGCCAGCTGGCCGATGCTCAGAGCGGCTCAGAGATCGAGGACTGGAGGCGCCCAGGCCCGCGAGCGCACGACTGGACGTTTGTTCGGGTTAGGGCGCTAGACGTTCGTTGAGCAATGGCGTCGAGGTTTGTCCAAGGGACGGTGGAGGACCGATCACGGCGGCATGAAGCGCTCAGCCTCCACCGCCCTCGCCACCGCCGCACTCTTCCTCGCCGTCGCGCCACCGACGCTGGCCGAGGCCTCCCAGCACTCGCGGGCCAAGCCCCACTGCGGGGCCGAGGCGGCCCATCATCACCGCACGCGTCAGACCTGCCGCGCCTCGCTGGCGTCGGCACGCCGCACCATCGTGCACGCCACCAAGCATCGCAAGCCCACCAGGCCGAGCAAGCCGACGACGCCGGCCGGCAGCCCGTCGACGGCGGCGCCCGCGAAGCCCACGATTCCGATCGCCACCTCGCCGGTCTCGGTCACGGCCGCGCCGACGCCGACCACCACCACGCCGACCCCCACGCCGTCCCCGACGCCGACGCCGTCCCCGACGCCGACGCCGACGCCGACGGCTCCGAGCGTGTCATGCAGTCTCTACGCGTCGCCGACGGGGTCTGACACGACGGGAAACGGAAACCTGGCGAGTCCGTACGCGACGCTGGTCAAGCTCGACTCCGCGCTGGCTCCCGGTCAGACGGGCTGTCTCGAGGCCGGCAGCTACGGGAGCACGACGACGTGGCATGAGCTGTCCAACAGTGGAACGAGCTCGGATCAGATCACGATCAGCGCCGCCCCCGGGGCGAGCGTGACGGTCACCGGTTATGTCGATCTCGAGGCGGCGTACACGACGCTCGAGAACCTCAACATCGACGGATCGAACTCGCTCTATGCCAGCCACCCTTCAGGTGTCGCCTGCCCCGGTGGTACCTCCGATCCGCTCATCATCGCGGGCAACAACGACATCCTCCAGTACGACAACTACTACCAGTCGGTGGCGAGCATGCGGGGGGTCGGGATCGGGATCGGCTTCTGGGGCAACGCCGACAACACGATCATCCGCTACGACAAGATCCACGACGTCGGCCAGTGCTACAACTACGACCATCTGATCTACCTGTCCCACGGGAACAACGTCCAGATCTACGACAACTGGATGTGGGGCGATTCGAGCGGGCAAGCCGTGCTCCTCTATCCGGCGCCGACCAACGCGCGCGTCGATGACAACGTGATCGACAACACGAGCCTGGGTGTCGGCTTCGGTGACGACGGCACCTGCCTCTCGGGCAACCAGGTGTGGAACAACGTGGTCTCTAACTCCACCAGCCTGAACGGCGACGGCTGGTCGATCCAGGGCGTCCTCGCCCAGGCCCCGAGCCTCGCCAGCTGTAGCACGGGCAACGAGGTCTTCGACAACGACTCCTACAACAACCCCGGCGGCCTGTCCGCGGTCAGCAGCGCGATCACCAGCGCTCAGCTCTCGCTCAGCGGGAACGTCAGCGAGGACCCCGAGTTCGTCGATGCCTCCGACCACGACTACGCGGTCAGCTCCAGCAGCCCGGTGGCGAGCTGGGGACTCTGGGACGGCAGCTGAGGGCGACGCCCTGACCCGCGCCGGTGGTCCGATCGGGCCGCGCGGAGGGTGGACGTTTGTTGTGCTCGGGGGCTTAGACGTTCGTTCGACGGGTGGTGTCGATTCCGTCCAAGCGGGGACGGACGACCGATCACCTCCCCATGAAGTTCTCCGCCTCCGCCCCCGCTCTCCTGGCCACCGCTGCACTCTGCCTCGGTGCCGCCACCCCGTCGATCGCCGATGCTGCCCAGCATTCGCGCAGCCGCCACCACAAGCACGTCGCCCACAGCGTTCGCCACAGCTCGGCCGCCACCGTGTCATGCAATCTCTACGCCTCACCCTCGGGGTCTGACACGACGGGGAACGGCGGCCTGGCCAATCCGTATGCCACGCTGGTGAAGCTCGATTCCTCGCTGGCTCCCGGTCAGACGGGCTGTCTCGAGGCCGGCAGCTACGGGAGCACGACGACGTGGCATGAGCTGTCCAACAGTGGGACGAGCTCGGATCAGATCACGATCAGCGCCGCCCCGGGGGCGAGGGTGACGGTTGTCGGCTATGTCGATCTCGAGGCGGCGTACACGACGCTCGAGAATCTCAACATCGACGGGTCGAACTCGCTCTACGCGAGCCACCCCGCCGGCGTCAACTGCCCGGACAACACCTCCGATCCGCTCGTCATCGCGGGCAACAACGACATCCTTCAGTACGACAACTACTACCAGTCGGTGGCGAGCATGCGGGGGGTCGGGATCGGGGTCGGCTTCTGGGGTAACGCCGACAACACGATCATCCGCTACGACAAGATCCACGACGTCGGCCAGTGCGGCAACTACGACCACCTGATCTATCTCTCCCACGGGAATAACGTCCAGATCTACGACAACTGGATGTGGAACGACTCCCACGGACAGGCGGTGCTGCTCTATCCGGATCCCACCAACGCGCGCGTCGATGACAACGTGATCGCCAACAGCAGCCTCGGCATCGGCTTCGGCGACGACGGCACCTGCCTCTCGGGTAACCAGGTGTGGAACAACGTGGTCGCCAATTCCACCCGCCTCAAGGGCGACGGCTGGTCGATCCAGGGTGTCCTCGCCCAGGCCCCGAGCCTCGGGAGCTGTAGCACGGGCAACAAGGTCTTCCACAACGACTCGTTCCACAACCCGGGCGGGCTCTCCTCGGTGAGCAGCGCGATCACCAGCACTCAGCTCTCGCTCACCGGCAACATGACCTCCAACCCCAAGTTCGTCGACGCTGCGGCCCACGATTACGCGGTCGGCTCCGGCAGCCCCCTGGCGAGCTGGGGTCTATGGAACGGCAGCTGAGCCGGCGTCCGCCGCCGCCGCCGGCGGTGAGCCGCGAGCGAGGGTGAGCAACACCGGACCGAGGCTGAGCAGCACCCACAGCAGGGGGTCGTTGCCGTCGGAGATGAAGAAGTCGGCGGCGAGCATCCCGATCGTGCCCATGAGCACCGCACGGACGAGGTCGGCATAGTTGGTCAGGCCCTTGGCCTCGAACTCCTTGATCGCCCTCCAGCCCGCCCGCAGGGTCACCCACAGGACGGCCAGGAACGCCGCCAGCCCGATCACTCCGGTCTCGGCGAGGACCTGGAGATAGGAATTGTGGACGAGGTGGGGCTGCTCGACGATGTACTGAATGCGGCTGATGGTGCCCGGCTCGAGTACGTAGTTGGCCTCGACGACGACGAAGTTGGCGATCCCCACGCCCACGAACGGATGACCGGTGAACACGTGCCAGGCCACCCTCCACAGGTCCGAGCGGCCGCTCGAGCCTCCGCCGAAGTCGGTGATACGCGACAGCGAGCCCGGTTGAGCGATGAGGAGAACGCCAGCGGCCACGAGCGCTGTGGCCAGCAAGCCGACGATTCGCTTGCGATGGCGCGGCGAGAGCACGAGGGCCGCGATCGCGGCCACGGCCAGGGCGAGGAGCCCGCCGCGCGACTCCGTGGCGATGAAGCCGATCGTCACGATCACGAACGACACCACGAGCCAGAAGCGCGCCCTCGCGGACCGGTACACACTGAGCATGCCCATGATCAGGAACATGGTCGCCACGAACGCGGCCGCCTCGAGGTTGGGGTCTCCGGACCCGCCCGTGAACCGGCCCTGGATCGCGGTCGTGGTCGAGCTTGTCGCGTCGCTGGTGTTGAGCCCTCCGGTGGCGAGACCGATCAGGACCGAGATGACCGATCCCATGATGAAGGCGATCAGCACATAGCTGATCTCGCGCGGGCCCGAGAGGGTCGTGAGCGCGATCAGGAAGGCGAGCGCGGCCAGCCACCAGTATCCGGCCTCGGTGCCGGCCGCCCCCGTCTGTGGGGCCCAGGCGATCGACAGCGTCACCCAGATACACAGGAAGACGATGGTCAGGAGGATCCTTCCGTGCTCGCGTACCACCGCCGCGGCCCGGTGGCTGGTCAGGAAGGTGCCGAGCCAGCCCAGGGCGACGAGCACGCCGATCGCGTTCGGGAGCGAGCTGAGGAAGCTCAGGTTCTGGAAGAAGGTGATCCCGACATAGGCGGCAAAGGATGCGGCGAGGTCGAAGAGGACCACGGGCATGAAGGCGGCCGCGAGCACGATCGCGAACCCGTACTTCATCTTGCCGTCGGCCACGAGGCGCCCGAACAGGACCGCCGCGAGCGCGGCGCCGGCCGCGAACGCCCAGCGCGGCACGCGAGGCAGCGAGTCCACCGCCGAGCGCGCCCGGCTCTCAGCGGCCACGAGCGGACTCCTCCAGCACCTGGCCGTAGAGCGTGCGCAGAGCGCGCAACCACGGTGCGGCCGTGAAGCGCTCCAGGTAGCTCGCGCGCGCGGCCGTTCCCAGGCGGGCCCGGCGCGCCGGGTCGGCGAGGAGCCCGGCGAGCGCGTCGGCGAGGGCGGGCGAAGTCGGCGGCGCGGCGATGAGGACGCCGGTGCGCCCATCCTCGACGATCTCGGGGATCCCGCCCACGGCGGTCGCGAGCACGGGCACCGAGGCCGCCATCGCCTCGAGCAAGGTGGTGGGAAAGGCGTCGGCGCGCGAGGGATGCAGGCACACGTCGACGGCGTCGAGCACGCCCATCACGTCCGATCTCAGGCCGGCGAGGACCACGACGTCATCGAGATCCTGCGCGCGACGCCTGATCTCGCCTTCGAGGTCGCCCTGACCGGCGATCAGGAGCCGCAGGCCCGGAACGCGCCCACGCAGGGCGCGGATCGCCTCGATCGCCACGTCGTGACCCTTTTCGGGTCGCAGCGCCGACACCATGCCGACGACGAGGTCGTCCGGGCCGAGGCCGAGCTGCTCCCGAACCTTGGGCCCGGAGCCGGGCGCGGGCACGACATCGACGCCGTTGTGGATCGTCACCACCTGGTCCTCGCGGCCCAGCCCGCGTCGCAGGTAGTCGCGCCGTGCGCTCTGCGAGACGGCGATGATGCGCGCCGCGCACCTGGAGAGGAGGCTGCGTTCGAGGTGGTCCTTGACGCCCGCGCCGCCGATCGCGTGGATGGTGGAGACGAGGGGAACGCCCAGCGAGCGCGCGGCCAGGGATCCCAGCGCGTCGGACGCGCCGAGGTGGGTGTGGACGATCTGGGGACGGCGCTCGGCGATGAGCCGCCGCACGGCGAGCAGGCCCTGGGGGCGCAGGGGGCGAGCGAGGCCGAGGTTGAGGGGCGGAATGCCCAGCGCGTACAGGGGGGCGGCGGCGGGGTTCCCGTCGAGGTCCCCCAGGCAGGCCACCGACACGCGCATGCCCTCCTGCGGCGCTCCGATCACGAACCGGGTCAGCATGGTTTCGGCTCCGCCCAGCACGAAGTGGTCAATCAGGGCCAGGACGTGGATCTCGTCCCCGAGCGCCTCCGCGCACAAGCGCTCAACCGGCCGTGATCGAGTCCGGAGGCTCGGCGGCGATGTCCGCCACCACCTCGGCGACTCGCGACGCGCCGGCTCCGCCGTCGGCTCCATTCGGGCTCTTGAGGGCACTCGTGTACGGCGAGGCGTAGCTGCTCTCCGGCATCCCGAGGTCGCGACCGACGAGCACCATGCCGACGACGGGCGCCGCCGCCCGCGTGAGCAGGTCGCGGGCGAGCATGAGCCGCTTGCGGTCGGTTTCACGGGGACGAGCGACGAACAGGACCTGGTCGCACATGGCGGCGATGCGCAGAGACTCACTGACCTCGCCCACCGGAGCCGTGTCGACGATCACGCAGCCGGCCGAGCGCCGCGCCTGCACGAGGAGCTCGGGAAGGCGCTGGAGCAGCGCCTCGAAGGAGGAGAAATCGCCACGAGGGGCGCTGATCACCTTTACGCGCGGGATGCGGGGGACGGGCATGGGAACTCCTCGTCCCGGCAGCTCCCCGGGCTCCTCGTCGGTCGGTTCGATGTCCATCAGGCTCGAGAGCTGCGGCCTGCGCATGTCGAGGTCCATGAGGATCACGTCCTGGTCGATCTCGGCAAAGGCGGCGGCGAGCGCGGCCGCGACCGTGGTCTTGCCGTCTCCGGCGCACGCGCTCGTGACCATGATCACCGGGTTCGTGGGCACGATCGAGAGCTCGAGCGAGAGCTGGACGCGAAGCATGCGCATCTGCTCGAAGGCGACCGGGGTGAACTCCCACGGCCGGATGCCCTTGCTCCCGTGTTTGACGTGCATCCTCGGGATGGTGGCCAGCACCGGCAACGGATAGAGCTGCTCGATCTCGTCGCGATCGCGGATCGGACGGCCGAAGGTCTCGAGCCCGAGGGCGGCGATGCTCCCGAGCGCCAAGCCCCCGATCAGCCCCAGGGCGACGACGAGCCAGGAGGGCGCGCCCGTGGGCGTGGAGGGCAACCCCGCCAGCTGCGACACGGCCATCGTCGGCTCGTGTCCCGGGCTCTGGACGGCCTTGAGCTGCTCGACCGTGGTCGCCGCCGCGGTCGCTTCCGAGGAGGTCGAGGCGGGCGCGCCCTTGGCCGTCTTAAGTTGGGTCTCGAGCGTCGCGAGCGTCTGCGCGATCTCGCTCTGGACGACCTTCGCCCGGTAGGCGATGGCGCTGGTCGCGAAGGCGTTGGCCACGCGCTGGGCCGCCCTCGGGCTCGATGCCGTCGCGGTCACCGCGAGGACATCGCTGGCACCGCGCGGCACCACGCTGACCGCGGCGAAGACGGTGCCGGTGGTCCACGGCCGCCCGAGCGTGCGCGCCGCACCCGCCGCCGCCTGGGACGAGTCGATCAGGGCGGCGGCGTTCTCGATCGTCCGGGTCGGATCCCCGTCGGAGATGACCGTGTCGATGCCCACGAAGCTCGGGTCGCCCTGCGGCAGCGGTGTGACGTAGATCGATGAACTCGCCTGATACTGCTTGGCTATTCGTGTGACGGTAAAGGCAGCGACACCGCCCGCGAGGACGGTGACAATGAGGACTAGTTTCCAGTTGCGCCGAACCGCGCGCAGGTAAGGGCCTATGGCCTGCTCATAGGGCGCAGCACGGGGTGCCTCGCCGCTGACTGTCTCCGGGGCCATGAGAGGGTGATGATACTCGGAGGAGGTCCGAGTTCCTGCACGGTTATCGGCACCACCGGGTCAGGGCTTGATTGCGATTATCCCGCCCCCCGGGCTGATGAGCTTGCGGACGAGCTTGATGCGCTTGAGCCGCAGACGGGCGCGTCGCGGGAAAGCCTCGAACACGGCCTCGGCGGCGGCGAACGGAGTCAATGGCGCGGCCCACGCGCGACCGCGTAGCGAGGCGATCTCCGATACGGCGGAGAATCCCGCCTCGCGGCAGAGATCGCGTAGCTCCCGGGCCGAGTACTCACGCAGATGGAAGCCGCTCGCAACCTCGTCCTCGAAGTACTGGGAGATGTCGGAGGGACCGAGCAAACGGTTGGGAGTAAGGCAGATGTAACGGCCGCCGGGACGCAGTGCCAAACCGATGTTGTGCAACTGCTCGGCGGCGTCCTCGGGGTGCAAATGCTCCATCAGCTGGTTGCTGTAGGCGAGATCGACTGATCCCAGGGGCACCGGAATCTCACGGCCGTCGGTGATCAGGAGCTCGAAGTTGCCGGGCTCGCTGTGAGCCTGCGCGATCTTGCGGGAGACCTCGATCGCGTACACCCGGCCGGCGAAGCGAGCGACCGCGAAGGACAGGGCGCAGTCTCCGGCCCCGACCTCGAGAAACACGCCCCCGGGCGGGAGGAAGCGCTTGACCAGCGTCTCCTGCTCGGCCACCGCCGCCTGCTGGTCGACCGGACTGACCTTGCGCACGAGCTGGGGATGGTCGGGCACGCGCCGGAAGAGCTCGTCGTAGACCTCCCCGTACAGGGTCGAGCGCTCCTCGCGACTCGCGGCGCGCAGGCGGGAGGCGAGCTCGCGCTCGATCTCCCAGTGCGC
>Ga0302325_10017017_pt1 | contig 15389 bp, 12 predicted proteins | sample Palsa_T0_2_FD_201948 | JGI IMG/M metagenome (GOLD analysis project Ga0302325, IMG submission 201948) | Peat permafrost microbial communities from Stordalen Mire near Abisko, Sweden - Palsa_T0_2 | ecosystem: Environmental > Terrestrial > Soil > Palsa > Peat permafrost | place: Sweden: Abisko...
GGGCGCGATGGTGACGAGCTGGTTCTGGCTTGTCGGCGCGCTTGTCTTGTCGCTACTGCCGCCGCTCGTGACGTTTACCATCGGCGGCAGCGAAGGGGTTGTCACCGTCTTCCTCACCATCTTCTCGGTGGCGGTGGCGATCGGCTCCGGCCTTGCCGCGTGGCTGGCGCATGGGCGCATCATCCTGTTGCCAACGCTGTTCGGCGCCGTGCTGCTCGGCGTGTTCGGCCTCGATCTCGGCTGGACGGCATCGACGATCGTTCAATCGGCAAGCCCGCTCGGCATTGCCGCTTACTTTGCGTCGCCGCACAGCATCCACATCGGCATCGATCTCGCAGGGCTCGCGATCGCGGGCGGCCTTTTCATCGTGCCGACATTTAGCGCGGTGCAGGCTTGGGCCGGCGCCGATCACCGCGCCCGCGTCGTCGCCGCCGTCAATGTGCTCAATGCCGCGTTCATGGTCGTCGGCGCCATCATCCTTGCCGTATTGCAAAAGCTCGGCCTCAGCGTTTCGATCCTGTTCGCGCTCATCGGCGTCGCCAATCTCATCGTCGCCGTCTTCATCGCCCGCACCATGCCGGCGAGTTGGCTGAATGATCTTCTTTCAATCATTTTCCGCGCTTTCTTCCGTCTCGAAGTCACGGGCCTGGAGAACGTCGCCAAGGCCGGCGACAACGCCATCATCGCGATGAACCATGTGAGCTTCCTCGATGCGCCGATCGCGATGTCGCTGTTGCCCAAGCGCCCGGTCTTCGCCGTCGACGTGGCGATCTCGCAACAATGGTGGATCCAGCCCTTCCTGCCGTTCGTGCGCACCATGGCGCTCGATCCGCTCAAACCGATGGCGTTGCGCACGATCATCAACGCGGTCCGCGACGGCAACATGCTGGTGATCTTTCCCGAGGGCCGAATCACGCTGACCGGCAGCCTAATGAAGATCTACGACGGCGCCGCGATGATCGCCGACAAGTCGGATGCGATGGTGGTTCCGGTGCGTATCGAAGGGCCGGAGAAAACGATCTTCAGCCGCTTGAAAAGCACGCAGGTGCGCCGGCGGTTGTTCCCGAAGATCAAGGTGACGATCCTCGAACCGGTGAAGATGAACGTCAATCCGGAGTTGAAGGGACGAAAGCGGCGCCAGGCCGCGGGCGCGGCGCTTTACGACGTCATGTCGAACCTGATGTTCCGCACTGCCCCGATCGACCGCACCGTCATCGAAGCAGTCATCGAGGCGGCAAAAATCCACGGCGGCAAGTGGCCGGCGATCGAGGACCCGACTAGCGGCAGGCTGACTTACAAGCGGCTCTTGCAGGCCACCAGGATTCTCGGCGCCAAGCTGATGCCGCTTGCGCTCGAAGGGCGCGCCATCGGCGTCATGCTGCCCACGTCCAACGGCGCTGCCGTAACCGTGCTCGCGTTAATGTCCGGTGGACGCGTTCCGGCCATGATCAATTTCACCTCGGGAGCCGCCAATATCCTTGGCGCCTGCCGGGCGGCGCAAGTCGACACCATTTTGACCGCGCATGCCTTCGTGGAGAAGGCGAGACTCGAGAAACTTATCGGTGCGATCGAGAAGCAGGTGCACATCGTGTACCTGGAAGACATCCGTAAGACCGTGAGCTTCTCCGACAAGCTGCGCGGCGCACTGCGGGCGAAGAAGCCGCTGGTCGCGCGCAAACCCGACGATTGGGCGGTCGTCCTGTTCACCTCGGGCACGGAAGGGACGCCTAAAGGGGTTGTACTCTCTCACCGCAACGTGCGGGCAAACGTCGCGCAAGCCGAGGCCCGCATTGACTTCGGGCGCGAGGACCGGTTGTTCATGGCACTGCCGGCGTTCCATTCGTTTGGTTTCATGGGCGGCATCGTGCTGCCGCTCATTTCCGGCGTGCCAACCTATCTCTATCCCTCCCCTTTGCACTATCGCACCGTGCCGGAATTGGTTTACGGCATCTGCGCGACCTACATGTTCGGTACCGATACGTTTCTCGCCGGCTATGCGCGTATGGCCAACGCCTACGACTTCCGCTCGCTGCGCTACATTGTGGCTGGTGCCGAGCCGATCAAGGAAACGACGCGCCGGATTTATCTAGAAAAATTCGGAATGCGCATTCTCGAAGGTTACGGCGTGACCGAAACATCGCCGGTGCTGGCGCTCAACACCCCGATGTTCAACAAGTTCGGCACCGTCGGTCGGCTGTTGCCGGGCATGCAGGCGCGGCTGGAGAAGGTCGAGGGCGTCGATGAGGGCGGGCGTCTCTGGGTGAAAGGCCCAAACGTGATGGTCGGCTATTTGCGCGCCGACAAACCGGGCGTGCTCGAGCCGCCGCCGGAAGGCTGGTACGACACGGGCGACATCGTCACCATCGACGAGCAGGGCTACATCGCCATCAAGGGCCGCGCCAAGCGCTTCGCCAAGGTGGGCGGCGAAATGATCTCGCTTGCCGCCGTTGAGATGCTCGCGGCAGAACTATGGCCGAACTATATCTCGGCGGTCGCGGCGGTTCCCGATGCCCGCAAGGGCGAGCGGCTCATTCTGGTCACCGACAAGCACGGAGCGACGCGGGTCGATTTCCAGGCTTTTGCCCGAGCAAAGCACGCCTCCGAGCTGATGTTCCCGTCCGAGGTCATCGTGCTCGACAAGCTGCCGCTGCTCGGCTCCGGCAAACCCGACCTGCTGGCGCTACAAAAATTGGTGCAAGAGCAGGCGTCGGCCAAGGCCACCGCCGCGGAGTGAGCCGCCCGGGCGGGCACTAAGTTTCCCGCATCCCCTGGCATCCGATCCACTATCGCACCGGCTTTGCGAAGTGGGCGAGGCTTGAACGGCGCGCTTTACCTCGCGATATGAACGTGGGAAATGAGCGCCACACGCAACGGGAAGGATCATGTTCGCATCGTTTAAGAGTTTCGTCTCCGATTTCGTGGGCGGCGAGAAACATCCGAGCCAATTCGCAGATAACGATTACCGCCTCGCGGCCGTAGCGCTGCTGGTGCATGCCGCCGCCATCGACGGCGATATGTCGCAGCGCGAGCGCGACAAGCTGCATTCCGTCGTCAAGCGCCGCTTTAACCTTGACGACGCGCTTGCCGACGAGCTGATCGACAAGGCAACGCAGGCCGAGCACGAAGCCGTCGACCTTTATCACTTTACCAGCCTGCTCAACCGTACGCTCGACGAGGCAGGGCGTGCGCGCGTTATCGAAATGATGTGGGAGATCGTCTATGCCGACGGCCGCCGCGACGAACTGGAAGATAATCTGTTGTGGCGCGCGGCCGACCTGCTCGGCGTGTCGCCGCGGCAACGGATCGAGCTGCGGCAACGCATAGCGCGGGAGGCCGGCGAGCCTGGCGGTGCATGAGGCCGGTCACGCTAATCACCGGCGCCTCGGCCGGCATCGGCGCGGCGCTCGCGCGCGTCTTCGCCGAGCACGGGCATGAACTTGTCCTGGTGGCGCGGCGCAAGCCTCAACTGACGGCGCTCGCCGACGAGATCGCGGCCGCCGGCCGGCCGCGGCCGACAGTGCTGAGCATCGATCTCGGGCGGCGGGACGCCGTCTCGGAAATTGCCGCCGAACTGACCGCGCGCGGTCTGGAGCCACAGATCGTCGTCAACAATGCCGGGTTCGGACTCGCCGGATCCGCTGCTGCCCTCAGCCACGACGAGCAACTCGCCATGGTCGATCTCAATGTCCGGGCGCTCACCGAACTGTCGCTGATGTTCGTGGAAAGCCTGGCGCGGCATCGCGGCGGCATTCTCAACGTGGCGTCGGTCGCCGCCTTCATGCCCGGCCCCGGCATGGCGGTTTATTATGCCAGCAAGGCCTATGTGCTTTCGTTCAGCCAGGCTTTGCATCAGGAACTGGCGCGCCGCGGCATCAAGGTCACCGCGCTTTGTCCGGGACCGGTGCCGACCGAATTCCAGGCGCGCGCCGGCCTGCGCGGCGAGCGGGCGCAAAGTGTGCTGCTGTCGCTTTCGACCGAGCGCGTGGCACGCATTGGCTATAACGGTTTTAGCCGCGGCCGACGCGTTGTCGTCGCCGGGATCGGCAACAAAATCGCGGTGTTCCTGGTGCGAATCGTGCCGCACGCCATCCTTATGCCGCTGCTTTATTGGGGCACGCGGTTCGCGGCGCGCAATTCATAGCGGCCGCGCATTGCCGCGCCTTGAATTTACGGGCGAACGCGATACGAGATTGTAAGCGGGCTTCTTCGATTCCTTCGACCATGCCACAGCCGATCCTGATCATTCTGCACCAGGAGCGCTCCACCCCGGGCCGGGTCGGCTACGCGCTACAGCGGCTCGGCTACCGGCTCGACGTGCGCCGCCCGCGCTTCGGCGATCCCCTTCCGTCGACGCTGCACGACCACTCGGCTGCGATCATTTTCGGCGGCCCGATGAGCGCCAACGATGAGGACGACTTCATCCGCCGGGAGATCGACTGGATCGCCGTGCCGCTGAAGGAGGACAAGCCGTTCCTCGGCATTTGCCTTGGCGCGCAGATGTGCGCGCGGACGCTCGGTGCGCGGGTCTTTCTGCATCCGGCGGGCCAGGTCGAGATCGGCTATTACCCGATCCGGCCCACCCCCGCCGGCCTCGCCGTCGTCAATCCCTGGCCGGAGCAGGTCTATGAGTGGCACCGCGAAGGCTTCGATTTGCCGGACGGCGCCGAGCTGCTCGCCGAAGGCGATATGTTCGAGGTGCAGGCGTTCCGTCGCGGGCGGAGCTACGCGCTGCAATTTCACCCGGACGTGACCCACGCCACGATGCATCGTTGGACGACGCGCGGGCATGATCGTCTGGAAATGCCCGGCGCCAAGCCGCGCACCGCACACTTCGCCGACCGTGCTGTCTACGATCACACCGCCCGCGCCTGGCTTGACCTCTTTCTCGAACGATGGATTGCCGGCTAGGCTTGGCGGTCCCCGCCGTTCTGCCGGATTAACGCCCGCCGGCCAGCTGCTGGGCGAAATAGGCGACCGTCTTGGTGTAGACCTGCGACGCGTTCCATTGCAGCAGAACCTGGAAATTGGGAGCGCCTTCCCCCCACGGCTGGCTGCGTTGCCAGCCATAGCCCTTGAGATAATTGGCGGTGGAGGCGAGCACGTCGGGCACGCTATGAATGAGGTCGCGGCGGCCATTGCCGTCATAGTCGACGGCGTATTTGAGATAGGACGACGGCAGGAATTGCGTCTGGCCGATCTCGCCGGCCCAGGCGCCGCGCATTTCGCTTGGATTCATGTCGCCGCGCTCGACGATGCGCAACGCCGCCAGCAATTCGCCGCGAAACTTCTCCGGGCGGCGGCAATCGTAGGCAAGCGCCGCCAGCGAACGAATAGTCGGAAAGTTGCCTGAGTTGGCGCCGAAATCGGTCTCAAGGCCCCAGATGGCGACAATGACCGCGCCGGGCACGCCGTACTGCTGCTCGATCCGACTGAACACCGGACCGTATTGCTTGAGGAGACGCGCGCCACGCGCGAGCCGCGGCGGCACCATGCGGTCGGAAAATTGCTCGAAGCTCTGGCGAAAGACACCCTGCGCGTGGTCGCGCACGATGATTCCCGGGTCGTAGGTCACACCGGCAAGTGCGGATTGGATCGTGCGCTGCGAGACCTCTTGCGCCGCTGCTTCCTGCTTGAATCCATCGAGCCAGGCGCCGAAGTCGCCGCCGCAAGGCACCATCGCCGCAACGGCCGGCGCCGCAATGCCAAGCCATAGCGCCATAAAGGCCAGTTGAACGGTGATCGGTCGCATGCCTGGTCGTTCCTTATGACCCCGCAATGAATCGGCGCATTGGGTCGCGAATATGATGAACGAAGCTCGCAATTGAAAAGCGCGCCTTCGCTCGTTGCGCATTAGAGTCCAGCTCAGCTTGCCGAGCCGTAGCACGCGCAGCGAGCGAAGGCTGGTGGAGCCGAGGGGATTTGAACCCCTGACCTCCTCATTGCGAACGAGGCGCTCTCCCAACTGAGCTACGGCCCCGCCATGGGCTCGAGCCGGGCCGCTAAGCTGCCGGCTCTTGGCGAGTTCGGGCCATTTACGGCGAGGGGCCAAAGGTGTCAATGGCCGTCCCGGATGTGCGCCGGCGCGCGTGCTCGGGCTTGGCGCCGGCGCTTGTTCGCGCCGCGGCAAATCGCTAGGTTCGCTCGTCATCACTCGCGAAAGCCATCCATGCGCGCCCTTTTCCTCGTCATCGATCTCGCCCTCGAACTTTACATCTGGATCGTGATTGCGGCGGCAATCTTCTCCTGGCTGGTCGCGTTCCACGTCGTGAACACGCGGAACCAGGTCGTCGGCATGATCGGCGAATTTCTCTACCGCATTAGCGAGCCGGCGCTGCGTCCGATCCGCAACCTGTTGCCGAATCTCGGCGGTATCGATATTTCGCCGGTCGTCCTGTTCCTGATCATCATCTTTATTCGCTACGTGATCGCGCTCTACATCCTGCCGAACGTCTATTAGCGGACGATAGAGATCGGACGACGGAAGTCGAGCGGAGCAATTCCTCCGCCCGTCAGGCGTTTATCGTCTGACGTCAGCTATTCCAGCCGAAGGCGACCTTATCGAGCACCCGCGTGCCGAACTTCTCCGACGAGCGGGCGACGGTCTTGCCGCTGAGCGCGCGGTAGAACTCCACGGCGGTGTCGTTCTCCGACAGCGCCCAAACGATCAGCGATTTCAATCCGCTTTGCGCCAGATCGCGGCGCGCGGCGGTAAACAACCGGCGGCCAAATCCCAGTCCCTGGAATTCCGGCCGTAGATACAGCTCGTAGATCTCGCCGTCGTAATGCAGGCTGCGCGCGCGATTGCGTCCGTAATTGGCATATCCGGCGATCTTGTCGCTGAACTGAAGGAGCGCAATGCGGCTTCCTTTGCGTATGGCGCTGTCCCACCACGCAGGGCCGCGGCGATTGATTAGTCGGTCCAGTTCGGTGCCGGGGATGATGCCCTGATACGCGGTCCGCCACGCCTCATCGTGAGCATCTGCGACCGCGCCGGCATCATACGGCTTGGCGCGACGGATTTCGATGAGGGCGGTGCTCATGGCGCAATCAAAGCAAGCGATTCAGCGGTCTTCAAGTCCCGCGTTTCAAGATCCATTGCCGATGTGGATTATTAGCGGAACGGCACCCCCCGCGCCATCATTGGGCGGGAAAAAACGCAAGCCCGATCACAATTTGACCGGCTGTTGCAAGAGCGACACGGTTGGGCGATATTTTGCGCGGGTAGCGAAAGTTGTGCTGGCCCGGCGGCTCCGGCGGCGTGGTAATGTGCGCCCCGGCGTTTGGCCGCCGGGAATCGCTCACACGCGCTCGGCTTCCTTGCGCCGCTCGTCCTTCTTGCGCTCGTTGGGATCGAGCAGCTTCTTGCGCAGACGAATCGATTTCGGCGTGACTTCGACCAGTTCGTCGTCCTCGACATAGGCGAGCGCCTTTTCCAGCGTCATCCGAATCGGCGGGGTGAGGCGAACTGCCTCGTCCTTGGAATGGGTGCGGATGTTGGTCAGCTTCTTGCCCTTGAGCACGTTGACCTCGAGATCGTTGCCGCGGGTGTGCTCGCCGATGATCATGCCGCGATAGACCTTCCAGCCCGGCTCGATCATCATCGGACCGCGGTCTTCCAGATTCCACATGGCGTAGGCGACGGCGTCGCCCTGGTCGGTCGAGATCAGGACGCCGTTGCGCCGCCCCACGATTTCCCCCCGGTGCGGCCCGTAGGCGTGAAAGAGGCGGTTCATGACCGCGGTGCCGCGCGTATCGGTCAACAGCTCGCCTTGATAACCGATGAGTCCCCGCGTCGGCGCGTAAAAGGCGAGCCGAACGCGCCCGCCGCCCGAAGGGCGCATCTCCACCAGCTCGCCTTTACGCTCGGCAAGCTTCTGCACCACCACGCCGGCGTGCTGTTCGTCGACGTCGATGAGGACTTCCTCGATCGGCTCGAGCAATTCGCCGGAGGGCCCGTACTGAAACAGGACCTTCGGCCGCGATACCGAAAGCTCGAACCCCTCGCGCCGCATGGTCTCGATCAGGATGCCGAGTTGCAATTCGCCGCGGCCGGCAACCTCCATGGCATCCTTCTCCAAAGACTCAGAAATCCGCAGCGCGACGTTGCCCTCCGCCTCGCGCAGCAAACGCTCGCGGATGACGCGGCTTTGCACCTTTTCCCCCTCGGTGCCGGCGAGCGGCGAATCGTTGATGCGGAAGGTCATCGCCAGCGTCGGCGGATCCATCGGCTGCGCCGGCAACGGCTCGGTCACTTCGGGGGCGCATAATGTATGCGAGACAGTCGCCTCCGGCAGGCCGGCTATGGAGATGATGTCGCCGGCGAAACCTTCGTCGATCGGCGCCCGCTCCAGCCCGCGAAAGGCAAGCACCTTGGTCGCCCGCCCCTCCTCGATGAGGTTGCCATTGGGGTCGAGCACCTTGATTGTCTGGTTCGGCTTTACCGAGCCCGAGGAAACGCGTCCGGTGACGATGCGGCCGAGATAGGGATTGGCTTCGAGAATCGTTCCCAGCATGCGGAACGGGCCGTCCTCGACCGCCGGCGACGCCACGTGGCGGATGACGAGATCGAACAACGGCGCCATGCCCTTATCCTTGGGTCCCGCGGGGTCGGCGGCCATCCAGCCCTGCTTGGCCGAACCGTAGAGGAGGGGGAAATCGAGCTGCTCCTCGCTCGCATCGAGCGCGGCGAACAGATCGAAGACTTCGTTGGCGACTTCCCTCGGCCGGGCATCCGGCCGATCGACCTTGTTAATAATGACGATCGGCTTCAGCCCCACCTTGAGCGCCTTGATGACCACGAACTTGGTCTGCGGCAGCGGGCCCTCGGCGGCATCGACCAGCACCAGCGCGCCATCCACCATGCCGAGGATGCGTTCGACCTCGCCGCCGAAATCGGCGTGGCCAGGCGTGTCGACGATATTGATGCGGGTCTCCCGCCACAGGATCGACGTGACCTTCGATAGGATGGTGATTCCCCGCTCACGCTCGAGATCGTTGGAATCGAGCGCCCGCTCGGCAACGCGCTGATTTTCGCGAAAAGAGCCCGCTTGCTGCAACAGCCGGTCGACCAGCGTGGTCTTGCCGTGGTCGACATGGGCAATAATGGCAATGTTGCGCAGGTTCATAGGGGCGGTGTTAAGTTCATAGGGGCGGGTGTTAAATCGTTACGGGCCCCAAGGGGCCCGCGTCCTGGCCGGAATATAGTCAGCCGCTCGCGAGACGCAATGTCGCCAAAACGAATCGCGACGGCCGCATGAAGTCTTGGTAAGCTCAGGACCGGGGGGTTGATAACGGGTGTGGCAGGGAATCGCGTGCATTGTCCTTTAAGGGTTGCAAGCCAACGACGCATCCTCTGCGTCTTTCCTGCCTATACGCCGTCGTTCGGCACGTTTTCCCACGCCTACCGGCTGATGCATGACGTGCGTGCCTTCATGCCGCCGCAGGGTCTGCTGCTGATTGCGGCCTATATGCCGGCGCAATGGCCGGTGCGTTTTGTCGACGAAAATATCTCGCCGGCAAGCGCGGCCGATTTCGCTTGGGCAGATGTGGTCCTGGTGAGCGGCATGCACATCCAGGCGCCGCAGATTCACGACATCGCCAGCCGCGCCAAGGCCGCCGGCAAGGTCACCGCGCTCGGCGGCCCGTCGGTGTCGAGCGCCCCCGAAATGTACCCGGACTTAGATTATCTCCACATTGGAGAAATCGGCGACAGTACCGATCGGCTCATTGCCAGTCTCGACGACAGTTGCGTTCCGCCCCCCGCGCAACTGCGCTTTGAAACCGCGGAGCGCTTGCCGCTCGCCGATTTCCCGATCCCCGCCTATCATCTCGTTCCGTTGCCGCGCTACCTGATGTGCACGCTGCAATTCTCCAGCGGATGCCCTTATCTCTGCGAGTTCTGCGACATCCCGAACCTCTATGGCCGGCAACCCCGGTTCAAGACGCCGCAGCAGATAACCGCCGAGCTGGACGCCATGTGCGCGCAGGGTGGCCATCCGCCGAGCGTGTACTTCGTCGACGACAATTTTATCGGCAACCGCAAGGCCGCGCGCGAAATGTTGCCGCATCTCGTCGCGTGGCAGAAGGAGCGCGGCTATCCGATGCAATTTGCCTGCGAGGCGACGCTAAATATCGCCAAGCAGGACGAAATTCTGTCGCTCATGCGCGAAGCCTCGTTTGTTGGAATATTCGTCGGCATTGAGACGCCGGAGGCCGACGCGCTCACTGCCATGCGCAAGGGCCAGAACAATTCGCTGCCGATGATGGCTGCGATCAAGACACTCAACAACTACGGCCTGGAGGTTATTTCCGGTATCATTCTCGGACTGGATACCGACAGCGACGATACCGAAGCGCGGCTCAAGGAGTTCATCGATCTCTCGAACATCCCGATGCTGACCATCAATCTGCTTCAGGCGTTGCCGAAGACGGCGCTGTGGGATCGGCTTAAGCGGGCGGGGCGCCTAAACAACGATCCGCAACGTGAGAGCAACGTCACCTTCGTGCGGCCCTATGATGAAGTGGTCGCGATGTGGCGGCGGTCGCTCGGCTACGCCAACGATCCGGAGCGATTGTTCGAGCGTTTCCGGCACCAGGTCGACGCGACCTATGCGAACCGGATTACTCCGCCGGCCCGCGGCAAGCTCAACTGGGCGAACCTGCGGCGCGCGGCGGTGCTGGCCTACAATGTAATGGTACAGGTCGGCTTGAAGTCGGACTATCGGTGGGCATTCTGGCGGGCGGCGCGTCACGCGTTGCGACGCGGCCAGATCGAAGCGGTGCTGTCCGTCGGCTTTATGGCCCATCACATGATCCAGTTTACGCGTGAGGCATCGCGCGGCGATCAGAACGCCTCGTTCTATTCCACCAAAGAGTACCAACGAAGACCGATCGACGAAGCCGTGCCACGGCTGCGTAAATCGGCTTGATGCCGAAATCAGAGCGCAGCATGGCGATGCCCGCGCGCTCCTGCCGTTTCCGCGCCGATGTGACCCACCACAGCGCTTGATCGGCGACTTCTTTGAGGTCGAATCTCGGTTTACGCGGCCGCGGCCTTGGCGCCCGTTTTACTTTCGCTGCCGCCGTGTTCGACGAGGATCGTGCGCCGCGCTGCGATGGCAAAGCGAACCTGATCGATCGCGAGCGAGAACGACATCTGCACCGCCTGATCGTATTCTTCACGCTCGGTCTGATGGATGATGGCGACCACCAGATGGTCGAGATCGACCTGCATCTGATCGAGCACCTCCAACGACGGCGCGGCATGCGCCTTGCGCACAAGATCGAGCAGCCGCTGCAATAGCCGTAGCCGGCGGGTGCGACCGTTGTTGTGGAAATAGCTGGCCATGCCGGCGATTGCCGACCCGAAGATCGGAAAAATCAGCAGGCCGTAGAAGATATCGTCGCCGTATTTGTCGAAAAACGATTTCTGATCGTCGTTCAGATAAGCGAGCGCTCCCGGATGCACCAGAACGGCTGCGTCCTTGTCGGTCGACGGTGCTTCGATCTTGATCTCGCCGGGCATGCCGGCCGCCAGCGCCAGGCGTGACGAATAGATAAGCTTAGCCAGCGTCCCGATAGCCTCGTGGCTGAACGATTTTCGCGCGACGAGATACTCGGGGAAGCTGAGGCTCTTGAGGCTGTCGTCGGGGCTCGGCGGATTGCCGCCGAAAGTCCCCGCGTCGATATCGGCGGAATCGAAAGCCGGGATGCGCTTGGCGATGCCGTCCGCCTGATCGATGGCGATGAAGCTCGGCGCCTGGCCGTTTTGCGAGGTCGCCGCGACGGCGTCGCTTATGGCTTGCCCGGTGGCCGAGCCGGCGACGAAAATCGCATCGACCCGATCGGCCTTGACGGCGGCCGCCAGGTCCTTCGGGTCGATCAACGAAACCTGTACCTGGCCGGTAGCGACGCCGTAATGATTGAGGACGATGTTGAGTAAATCCCTCGTCGCTACGCTTCCGGTCACGATGCCGATGCGGTGGCCGATCAGTTTTGCGACTTTGTCCAGCTTGTTGGCGGCGTTGGCGTCCGCGGTATCGGTGTCGTTGCTGCTGTCGTTGCCGGCTTTCGCATCCTCGCTTTTGGCCGTCTTCGTGCTCTTGTCGCTTTTGGCGCTTTTGCCGTGCTTGGCGGTCTTGGCGGCAGTGCTCTTGGCGGCCTTGGCCCCCTTGCCGGCCTTTTCCTTCTTTTCGGGGGCGCTCACTTCCTTCTTCTCAGGAGCGCTCGCCTCTTTCTTCGCGGGGCTCACTGGCGGCGCCGGCACGATCAGCGCCATCACGTTCTGTCGCATGATGGCGACGACCGGCCAATCCGGTGAATTGCCGACCGTGCTGGGCAAAATGGCCAGGTCGGCCTTGTCGTCGCGCAGCGCTTCCGCGCTTTCCTTCGGACCGCCGGTGGCAACGAGGTGCAGCCGGACCTTGTCGCGCTCGCCGGCGAGCTTTTGCGTCAGGACTTGAACAAGCTCCACGTTGGCGCTGCCGGAAGGGCCGGCAGCGATCCGCATGACGGTCGGCGCGGTCATAAAATAGAATGCCGTCCACAAGCCGCCGCCAAGGACGAGGCTGCCCAGAATAGAAACGAGCCAGGTGTGGCGGAGAAACATTCTGACCCGGTTGCGCACGATGTGTTCGAGCGACTCCATACTCATGGGTCTGCCGGATGCGTGCGCCGGCGCGGCCGAGGTCGCGGCCGCCTTGTTTTTCCAGCCGAAGCGTCGGACCAGCCAAAGCTTCATGGCGAAAGACGGTTGCCGTAATGCTCTCGGAGGCATGGTTAATCTTAACATGGCGCGGGCGTTTTACCGCTACGGCGTTGCGCGGGATTCGCCATCCAACGATCGCCTTGGTTAACCGCGGCAAGAGGCAAAATTTTGTCCGCCAGCCCGGCGCGTCATCCGCCAAAAGCCTCTAACCTGGGCGTCTTGCCGCGGTGCTTGCTAGGTAGTCATCTCGCCGCCTATTTTCGAGGGCGGCGTATGCAGAGATCGTTTCACAGACGAGGTCGTACATGGCACAGAAGCTTTCCGGCGAGGCTCGCAGCCGCGCGCTCGCCCGGCTCAAGGGTTGGAGCGAAGTCAAGGGTCGCGACGCGATCAACAAGAAATTCGTTTTCGCGGACTTTAACGAAGCCTTCGGCTTCGTGGCGCGCGTCGCTTTGACGGCGGAGAAGCTCGACCATCATCCGGAATGGTCCAACGTCTACAAGACTGTCGAGGTGACGTTGTCGACGCACGACGCCGGCGGCCTGACCGAGCTCGACGTCAAGCTCGCCGAGGCGATGGACAAATTCGCGAGCTGAAATCGATCGGCGCGCAGGTGGTCGCGGCGCGGCCTGATCAGGGGCGTAGCACGATCTTGCCCATGACCTTGCGGTCGGCGATGGCCTTGAGCGCGCTGGCGGTTTCGGCCAGCGGATAGACGGCGTGCACATGGGAGCTGAGCTTGCCCTCGGCGCACCAGCGGGCGATCTCGGTCATCAGTGCCCGCTGGCGCTCCGGCTCGCGCATAGTCCAGGCACCCCAGAGCACACCGCGGATATCGCAGCTCTTGAGCAGCACCAGGTTCAGCGGCAGCTTCGGAATCTCGCCGGCGGCGAAGCCGATCACCAGATAGCGCCCCTCCCAGCCCAGTGAACGCACGGCCGGTTCCGCATAGGCGCCGCCGACCGGGTCGTAGACCACGTCGATGCCGCGGGCGCCGCCGAGCCGCTTGAGAGCGTCGCGCAGCTCTTCGCCGGCGTAATTCACGGTTTCATCGGCCCCGTGAGATCGGGCGAAATCAAGCTTTTCCGCGGAGGAGGCGCAGGCGATGACGCGCGCGCCCATGATCTTGCCGATCTCGATCGCGGCGAGCCCGGTGCCGCCGGAGGCGCCGAGCACCACGAGCGTCTCCCCCGGCTTCAGCCCGCCGCGCTCGCGAAGCCCATAGAGGGTCGTCGAATAGGTTACGGTGAGGCCGGCGGCGCGCTCGAAATCGAGATTTTCGGAAATCTTCACGAGTTGCTTCGTGGGGGCGGCAAGACTTTCGCGTGCTGCGCCCCAGCCCGTCGAACCCATCACCCGATCGCCAGGAGCCACCTCGGTCACGCCTTTGCCGACGCTCTCGACTATTCCTGCGAATTCCGAAGCGGGCGAGAACGGAAACGGCGGCTTGTGCTGGTATTTGCCGGCGATGATCAGCGTATCGAAGAAGTTGAGCGCGGCGGCCTTGACCCGCACGACCGCCTCGCCGGGTCCGGCGACGGGCGGCGGGATGTCGGCAAGCACGAGTTCGTCGGGCCCGCCAAAATGATTGCAGAGAATGGCTTTCATGAACCTTGGCCTATGTTTTCCGGGAAGTGGACGTTAGCCCGAAGGTCGTGAATCTGGAAAGTGGGGGCGCCATGGCTTCGGCGGCGGCTCGAAAAGCGCTCACATTTCCATGACACAGGCTTTGGTCACGCCCGCCTCGAGCAGCAAGCGGCGCAAGCAGGCGAAGGCGAGCCGCAGCCGCGACTTCACCGTGCCGAGCGGCAGGTCGAGCCGTCGCGCAATGGTGCTATGGGACAGCTCCTCGAAGAAGGCGAGCCGCACAAGCGTTAATTGTTCGTGCGGGAAAGCATCGAGCGCGACGCGTATGCGGTGTTCGCGCCGGACGGCATCGAGGCAACCGTCGCTGCCCTCGGCGCGGTCGGGAATGGCGTAAAAATCCTCGGCGGCGAAAACGAATTCGCGGCTGCGCCGCGTAACATCGATGCGACGGTTGCGGGCGATCTGCTGCACCCAAGTGGTGGCTGCCGATTTGCGCGGATCGTAGAGGTGCGCCTCGCGCCAGATCGTTTCCATCACGTCCTAGGTCAAATTCTCCGCGACAGGAGCAAGGCCAAGCCGGACCAGCTGCGCCTGCACGCGCGGCCGAAAGTGATCGAAGAGGACCGTAAACGCCTGGCCCGTCGCGGCTCGCGCCCACCGCGATCAGGAGATCGTCGAGCTCATTCGTCCTCGCCCCCAGGCGCTTTTTCGGGGGTTGCAGGGATCGTCGGTCCAGCACATCAGGTCGAGGGCACGCTTTCGTCGTAATGCCGCGCGGCGGGGTGCGTCGCCCGGATGCAAAACCGGATGCGAGCCAAGGCCCCACGCGCGCCGGCGACGCTGGGCAGTATCCGGGCTTCGCCGGTAGCGGGATGTGCTGGCTGTCACGTTTTGCCGGCCGGCCGCCGCGGAGCCGGCGGCAGGCCGGCTCTTTGGGCTGCCTTCTCGGTGCCGAATTCGTTCCCTACTCACCGGAAATGGGTTAAACTTGAAGGGCTTGGATTTAAGCGGACGCCGTGACCGGGCGAGGGCCGATGCATAACAACCGACGAGGGAGGCTTGTCGTTTCGCTGCTTGTTGCAGGCGCCTTCGCCGT
>Ga0302325_10017018_pt1 | contig 15388 bp, 11 predicted proteins | sample Palsa_T0_2_FD_201948 | JGI IMG/M metagenome (GOLD analysis project Ga0302325, IMG submission 201948) | Peat permafrost microbial communities from Stordalen Mire near Abisko, Sweden - Palsa_T0_2 | ecosystem: Environmental > Terrestrial > Soil > Palsa > Peat permafrost | place: Sweden: Abisko...
GGCCGGGGTGCGCCGGGACGTCACGTGGCTGAACTGAGGCTGTTCTGAGGTCGGCGCGGGCCCTGGTAGTCAGGAGCTCGGCGGGCGATAATACCGCTGCGGGGCGGTGACGAAAATTGACCGGGGGCACGATGAGGAAACGCATTTGAGCGACGCGGCCGCGTCGTCGGTCGTCGATCGCACACCGCTGGCGCCCGGCACCGCACGTTGGGCGCGATCAGGCAGCTGGTCGACGGCGGTCTGGTGGCGTGGATCATGCGCGCGCTCGGCCGACCCAGCTCCCGCGAGGACGTGTCGCTGTCCGGCATCGCGTGGGCCGCGATCGTGTTGGGGATCGTCGCGCTCGGTGCCTGGGGGTTCCTCGAGCGAGGTCCGAGCCGAACCACTCACCGTCACTTCAGGCAGACGGCGGGATGGAAGTTCGAGAGGATGCCGGTGTTGAACGCCTGTCAGCTGTGCCGAGGTCACCTGCGAGCGGGGCGAAGCGATCGCCTGAAGGATCTTGTTGACGTCCGTCTCGTCGGTCGGCTGCGGGACCCCCTCGCCCTCGACCTGCTGGAAGTGGACACCGGTGAAGCATGCGTCATCGATATACCCCTGAGGCCCGATCTTGTGCGCCAAGCGAGCACCGGCCCGCCGCGGGACCAGGACGACAGCGCGCGCAGTTTGCGGCGTCAGCCTCCGGGGTGGTGCTGGAGGTAGGCGACGACGTCCCGGGCGAGGTTGTAGACGTCCGGCGAGCCCAAACCGGTGGCCGGATCCCAGCCCGCGTGCGCCGCGTAGTACCGGTTGCTGCCGGCGGTGACGTCGTGGAACGGTGGGTATGGCTGCCCGCCCTGCGCCAGCGCATACAGGATCGGGTCCGCGAAGCCGATCCGGCCGACATGGCGGCTGTCGGCGTACTGCTGGACGAGCAGCATCGACGCGGCCCAGAACGGGGTCGCGGCGCTGGTGCCGCCGGCCTGTCCCCAGTTGCCGGCATCGTACGTCGACCAGCCGGTCGCCTGGTCGGCGTCGGCGGAGACGTCGGGCACGCCGCGCTTGTCGATCGCGGTGTTCACGCCCGGCCCGGCCTGCCAGCTCGGCCTGGAGTCAAAGGTCGAGTAGCCGCCGCCGCCGCCGGCATTCGACAACGGGTCGTCCCAGCCGCTCTCGCTCTCATAGGAGCCCGACGGGGACGTGTTCAGCCGCGTGCCGCCGACGGCGACCGCATAGGCGCTGGCGGCCGGCGAGTCGACGGTCAGCTGATGATCGGCGAGATCGCTCGCCTGACAGTCGTAGGCGCCGGAGTCGCCGCTGGCGACGAACATCGAGATACCGGCGGCGGTCGCGGCCTTCAGCGCCTGCTCGTTGGCCGTGAGCACCGACGGGTCGGTCTGGGCCTCGCACGAGCCCCAGCTGGAGCTGATGATCGAGACCTGGTGATCGGCGACGATCCGGTTGATCACGTCCGGGTACGACGACGCCGAGCTGGGCGCCTCGTAGAACAGGATCTGGGCGTCGGGGGCGATCATCTTGACGACGTCGATGTCGAGGTTGGCCTCGTCGGCACCCGCGTCTGAATCGGCGCCGCCATCGACGCCGATCACCTGCGGCGCCGGGCCGCCGATTCCGTAGCGGCGATCGAACACCGCCGGATCGCCGCGGTCGTAGTCCGAGAACGAGACGATCGCGATCTTCATTCCCTGGCCGAGGAAGCCGGCCCGGTGCAGGGCGGCGACATCGTAGGCATCGGCGACCGTCGTCGGGGTCACGCCGCCCAGTGGCACGCCCTCGGCGGGGTGGAAGGCCGGTCGGGTGCTGAGCCCGGCCAACCCCGACACGAAGCGGTGCAATTGCGCGGGCAGCCGGGCGCGGCCGAGCGGCGCGTGCCAACGGAGGCCGGCGGCGTCAGCATAGGTCGCAAAGCGGACCCCGAGCAGCCGCCCGACGCTCCCAGCGGTGCCGCGCACGGTCAGCGCCGTGCGCTGGGGGTATCCCGCTGTGACCGTCAGCCGAGCGCGTCGCAGTGCCGCCGTCAGCTGCGCCAGCGCCGCGCGGGACAGACCGAACCGGGCGCCGAACGCGCGGGCGTCGATGAACGAGCGAAAGCGCTTGGAGTCGGGGTCCTCGACCGCGTCCAGCGCCCGTTGCAAGCGCCGGCCGTGGGTGGTGCGCAGCAGCAGCGTGAAGCTGACCGGGGCCGCGGGCGCGAGCCGGCCGGTGCGCCGCACGCCGCTGACGGCAGCGCGTTGGCCGTGCGCCCGTGCAGGCCCGGTGACGACCACGGCCACCGCGCCCCCGGCGCACGCGAGCACGAGCAGCAGCGCGACCAGCCCACATGCCCGCGGTCCCCGGCTCACGTCGTCCCCCAGTCGATCGAGCCGATGATCCCGTCGGCCTGCTGGTAGATGAAGCGGACGTTCTGTGGGTACGAGACGACGGTGGCGAGGATCGTCAGGCGGCCGTTGGACGCCGCCATCAGAGCGATCGGCACGGTCGTGTCCGGCGCCTGGGGCGTGTTGATCGTGCCCTTGTAGACGGCGCCCGGCCCGGCGACGGCGCCGATGTGGCTGCCGAGCAGCTGGTCGGAGGCGCTGGTATCCGACTGCAGCCCGAGCAGGTCGCTGCTCAGCGCGCCGACCTTCGCCGACAGCAGCGCCGCGGGCGTCGCCTGCGTGGCGGCGGCACCGTTGATCACGATCGTGCTGATCCCGTCGGCCGACTGCAACTCGACGCTGTCGGCGTTCTCCCCCTCCACCTTCCAGTTCCGCGGGTCATACGTCAACTCGTAGCCAAGGCCCGAGCTCTGCCACGTTGCGTAGCCCTGAAACGGCGCATCGATCTGTGAGCTCAGCGCGTGCGCGACGACCGGCGGCGCGCCGCACGGGATGCCGGGCTGGCAGACCGGCGTACGTGTCGCCGGCGCCGACAGCACCGCCACCAACACACCGATTCCGGCGACGACAGCCAGCGTTCCGGCGTACACCAGCAGCCGGGGCGCGAGACGGGTGTGCCCCAGCCGGGCCCTAGCTGCGCCCTGGGGCACGTCCGCGCCCGCGCGAGACGCGTTCGGCAGCGCCTTCAGCGCGATTCCGCAGTTGCCGCAGAACGTGTGCGACGCGGTCTGATGCCCGCAGTTGGCGCAGACGATCTGAGCACCGATCGGGATCTCGTCCGCCTCCTCCAGCAGCCCGATGTGGATCGCGCGGCGCAGCAGCATCAGCCCGACCGGGCAGAGCACCGCCAGCGCCGCCAGCCACAGGCCGGTCGCCAGCAGCGGCTCGAGCACCGCGCCGCCGATCACCAGCGCGAACGCGAGCAGGATCGCGACGACCGGATTGCCGAACGGTCCGAGCTTGCTGCGATCCTCGACCGGAGCCCGGAACCGCAGCCACAGCGCCGCCGAGGCGATCCCGATCGCGGCCATCGACAGGACCGGAGTCGCGATTCCGAGCGCCGCCAGACGCTCGATCCATGGCAGCTGGGCGCCGCCCGGCCGCAGCCCGCTACGCAGCGAGCCGACGCCGGCGACGACCGCCAAGCCGGCCGAGAACGCGGCCGCGGTGGCGGCGCCGAACGTCGCGCCGTCAAGCGTCTCATTGAACAGCCGATAGCGCAGCAGCGCGAGCGGGCCGAACAGCATCACCGCAACCCCGACGGCGGGCACGATCAGCCCGCCCCTGATCAACAGCTCGCTGGAACCGCGGTCGATCAACGCGAACCCCGACGGGTACAGCGCCCGGGCCAGGAAGCCGACGCCGACGCCGGCGGCCGCGCCCCACCCGAGCGTCCAGCCGATCGCCCATGCCGGCGACTGCTCGTAGATGTCGACGTCATAGAAGTAGACGACGGTCAGCAGCGGCATCAGCAGCGCCGCGACGATCACCGCCACCGGGAACAGCCGGAACGCCGCGAGCGCGATCACCAGCACCGCGCCGCCGAGCAGCGCCACGCGGAAATGGCGGTCGGAGTGGCGCGGCAGCTGCGGGAACAGGGTCGAGACCAGCCACGGGACGTATTCCCGCTCGGCCGGCGCCGCCGCGAACTGCGACCGTGCCCGCGCGCTGTCCGGCGTGGTCTCCGCGTGCAGCGGCACGCCGCAGCGGACGCAGAAGTTGCCGTCAGGGGTCGGGCGGTGGCAGTTGGGGCAGTCGTGCACGGGTCCTCAGCGTTTCAGGTATTGCGCCCGCTCGGAGCCAGCGAAGCTCCCGCCCCGCCGGCGGGCGAGCGCCTCTCGGTCGACCCAGACCTCGCGCTCGCGGGCGGTCAGGGCCGCGCGCGGGCGGTCGACGAACTGCCCGTCCTCACGCGCATATGAGATGAAGAAGTCTGGCAACCCCGGTCCCTGCCGTCACGTATCGACCGGGGCTCGTGATCACGTCCGCATGCTCGGACGCGGGCGACCGCGGCCATCCTGGCAACCCCCGGTGCCCTCGAACTGACGGAAGGTATACACCGCGGGCGCATGCGTTGCCACCGGCCGTCGGCGTACGTCGGCGCCGGTCCGCTACATCTACGACCCATCCCCGCGCGCAACCTCGTCAACCTCAGCTCCGTCTCCAAGGGCTACGCCGCCGTCGATCTGCTGCACGAGCTGACGCTCGGCGTCAACGAGGGCGAGCGGATCGGGATCGTCGGCGCCAACGGCGCCGGCAAGTCGACCTTGCTGAGGTTGATCACGGGCGCCGAGCCTCCCGACGCCGGCGTGGTCACGCGGACCTCCGGCGTGACGATGGCGCTCGTCGGCCAGCGCGACGATCTGGCCGACGATCGCACCGTCGGATCCGAGCTGGTCGGCGACCGTCCGCGGCACCAGTGGGCGGGCGACGCGCGGTTTCGGTCAGTGCTCGACGGCCTGCTCGGCGGCGTCTCGTTCGCGCGCTTGAGCGACGGGATGCAGACGCGCGTGGGCGCGCTCTCAGGCGGCGAGCGGCGGCGGCTGATGCTGGCGCGGGCGCTGCTCGACGATCCGGAGCTGCTGGCGCTCGACGAGCCGACCAACCACCTGGACATCGACGGGATCGCCTGGCTGGCCGGGCATCTGCACGCGCGGCGCGGGACGCTGCTGGTGATCACCCACGATCGCTGGTTTCTGGACGCGGTCTGCGACCGGACCTGGGAGGTCGTCGACCGCGGCGTCGAGCGCCACGATGGCGGCTACGCGGCGTACGTGCTGGCCCGCGCCGAGCGCGAGCGGGTCGCCGCGGTGCGTGAGGACCGCCGCCGCCAGCTCGTGCGCAAGGAGCTGGCGTGGCTGCGCCGCGGGCCGCCGGCGCGGACCTCGAAGCCGAAGTTCCGGATCGAGGCCGCCAACGCGCTGATCGCCGATGAGCCGCCGCCGCGGGATCCGCTGGCGCTGCAACGGTTCGCGACCGCGCGCCTCGGAGACCGGGTGATCGACGCGGTCGACGTCAGCTTCGCCTACGGCGACCGGCAGGTGCTCGATCACGTCACGTGGCGGCTGGCGCCGGGACAGCGGCTCGGACTGTTGGGCGCCAACGGCTCGGGCAAGACGACCCTGCTGCGGGTGCTCGACGGAACGCTTGCGCCCGACGACGGCGAGGTGCAGCGCGGCCAGACGGTCAGGCTCGGGCAGCTCTCGCAGGACACGGTGCAGCTGCCGCCCGGGCTGCGCGTGATCGATGCGGTCGCCCAGATCAAGGGCCGGATCACGACCTCGACCGGGGAGGAGCTGACCGCCGGCAAGCTGGCCGAGCGGTTCGGCTTCTCCGGCGAGCGGCTGCGGACGCTGACCGACGACCTGTCAGGTGGGGAGCGGCGGCGGCTGCAGCTGCTGCGGCTGCTGATGTCAGAGCCCAACGTCGTGCTGCTCGACGAGCCGACCAACGACCTCGACATCGACACGCTGACCGCGCTCGAGGACCTGCTCGACTCCTGGCCGGGCACGCTGGTCGTCGTCTCGCACGATCGATATTTCACCGAGCGCGTCTGCGACGACGTGTTCGGGCTGCTCGGCGACGGAACGCTGCGCCATCTGCCGGGCGGGGTGGAGCAATACCTGTCGCTGCGGGCGCCACCGGGCGCCGCGGACGCGCCGTCGGCCGCATCGTCCTCGCCGTCGGCTTCGTCGGCTTCGTCGGGTTCGTCGGCGCCGCCGGCTCCGTCGGCGAACGTCGCCCACCGTGAGGCACAGCTGCAGACCCGTCAGCTCCAGCGTGAGCTGCGCGAGGTGGAAAGGGAGCTGAGCCGGCTCGAGCGTGACGACGCCGGGCTGCAGGAGGCGATGGCCGCCGCCGCCACCGACGCCGCTCGGCTGCAGGAGCTGAGTGCCGAGCACGGCTCGTTGTCGTCCGCGCGCGCGGCGCTCGAGGAGCGCTGGCTGGAGCTGTCTGAGCACCTGGACCAGTGAGCGTGTAGCGCGCCGGGCCCGTCACATCGGCGAGCTTTTGGTGATACTGCCGACCATGAATCAGCCGGACGCGATCGTCGTCGGCGCCGGGCTGGCCGGCCTCGTCGCCACCCACGAACTCGTCAAGGCCGGGCGCCGTGTGCTGGTGCTCGATCAGGAGAACCGCGCCAATCTCGGCGGCCAGGCGTTCTGGTCGCTGGGCGGCCTGTTCTTCGTCGACAGCCCCGAACAGCGGCGGCTCGGGATCAAGGACTCGCTCGCGCTCGCGCGTCAGGACTGGATGGGCTCGGCGCAGTTCGACCGCCTCGAGGATTACTGGCCCCGTCGCTGGGCCGAGGCCTACGTCGAGTTCGCCGCGACCGAGAAGCGCGGCTACCTGCGCGCCCTCGGGCTGCGGGTGCTGCCGCTCGTCGGCTGGGCCGAGCGCGGCGACGGCCGGGCGCGGGGACACGGCAACTCGGTGCCGCGCTTCCACATCACCTGGGGGACGGGACCCGAGGTCGTGCGCGTGTTCCTCGAACCGGTGCTCGAGGCCGAGCGGCAGGGGCTCGTGTCGTTCGCGTTCCGTCACCAGGTGGACGATCTGATCGTCTCCGACGGGGCCGTAGTCGGCGTCCACGGGTCGGTACTGGAGCCGTCACAGCTCGAACGAGGGTTCAAATCCTCCCGCAAGCTGGTGGGCGAGTTCGAGCTGCGGGCTGGCGCGGTGCTCGTCTCCAGCGGCGGGATCGGGCACAACCACGAGCTGGTCCGACGCAACTGGCCGGTCGATCGGCTCGGGCCGGCGCCGAAGCACATGATCGCCGGCGTGCCCGCCCACGTCGACGGGCGGATGCTCGAGATCTCACAGTCGGCCGGAGCCCACATCATCAACCCGGACCGGATGTGGCACTACACCGAGGGCGTGCACAACTGGAACCCGGTCTGGCCCGACCACGCGATCCGGATCATCCCCGGGCCGTCGTCGCTGTGGCTCGATGCCAACGGCCGCCGGCTGGATCCGCCGTGCTTCCCCGGCTACGACACCACCTCGACGCTGAAGGCGATCCTCGCCGCCGGTCACGACTACTCCTGGTTCATCCTCACGCAGTCGATCATCGAGAAGGAGTTCGCGCTCTCAGGCTCTGAGCAGAACCCAGACATCACCGGCAAGGACCGCAAGCTGCTGCTGTCCGATCGCGTCTCAAGTGGTCCGCCGGCGCCGGTCCAGGCGTTTATGGATCACGGCGTCGACTTCGTCGTGCGCACCGATCTGCGGGAGCTGGTGGAGGGGATGAACGCGATCGCGCGCGGCCCGAAGCTCCGCTACGAGGACGTGGAGCGTGAGGTCGTCGCGCGGGATCGGGAGATCGACAACCGGTACGCCAAGGATGCCCAGGTCGTCGGGATCCGCCACGCGCGCCGCTACCTGGCCGACCGGGGCCGGGTCGCCAAGCCCCACAAGCTGCTGGATCCCGAGCACGGTCCGCTGATCGCCGTACGCTTGAACATCCTCAGCCGCAAGACGCTCGGCGGTCTGGAGACCGACCTCGACGCCCGGGTGATGCGCGCCGACGGATCGCCGTTCGATGGCCTGTACGCGGCCGGCGAGGTGGCGGGCTTCGGCGGCGGTGGCGTGCACGGCTACAACGCGCTGGAGGGGACCTTCCTCGGCGGCTGCATCTTCTCGGGCCGGGCGGCCGGACGGGCGATGGCCGCCCCGTGAGTGCCGCGCGGCCGGTGCTCGCGATCCACGCCGGCGCCGGTCCACGGTCATCGTGGCGCGGCGAGCGTGAGCCGCAGATGCGCGCGGCGCTGCTGGAGGCCGTCCACCGCGGCCGGGCGGTGCTCGAGGGACCGGGCGGCGCGGCGGTCGACGCCGTCCAGGCCTCGATCCAGTACATGGAGGACGAGTGTGAGTTCTTCAACGCCGGCCGCGGCTCGGCGCTGTGTGCCGACGGCACCGTCGAGATGTCGGCGGCGATGATGCGCGGCTCCGATCGCGCCGCCGGCGCGGCGGCGCTCGTGCGCCGCACCCGGCAGCCGATCGCGGCCGCACGTGCGGTGCTCGAGCGCAGCCCGCACGTGCTGATCGCCGGCCACGCAACGGACACGTTCGCCGCCGGTCACGGCCTCGAGCAGCGAGAGCGCTCCTACTTCGTCACCGACCATCAGCTCGGTCGCCTGGAGCAGGGCGGCTCGGACTTCGAGCGCGGCACGGTCGGCGCGGTCTGCGTCGACTCGCACGGCGAGCTGATCGCGGGAACCTCGACTGGCGGGCGCCGCGGCCAGATGCCCGGGCGGGTGGGGGACACGCCGCTGATCGGCGCGGGCACCTGGGCCGACGCGCGGGTCGCGATCTCGTGCACCGGTGAGGGCGAGGCGTTCATCCGCGCGGCCGCGGCGCACCAGGTGGCGGTGCGGCTTGCCGCCGGGGCAACGCTTCACCAGGCCGCCGCCGACACGCTGCACGACATCGGCACGGTCGACGGCGTCGGCGGGCTGATCGCGGTCGACGCCGATGGCGAGGTGACGATGCCGTTCACGACCGCGGTGATGAACCGCGCCGTCTGGCGCGCGGGCGAGACGCCCGAGGTCTGGGTCTGAGCGTCGCGCGGGACCGGGGGCTGCCGCCTCGGCGCGGGATCGGGGCGCCTGCTCCGGCGCGGGACCGGGGCGCCCGCCCCGCCGGCGTCAGCCCGTGGTCGACGTCTGGGTCGTCGAGGACGACGTCGGTCCGTAATGGGCCGGACCGGCTCCCTGCTTGACGCCCATCGCGTTCCAGGCGGCCGCGGCGACATGCTCGATCGTGTCGATCCCGTAGTCCCAGCTGGTGTTCCACTCGGTGTAGACCGCGATCAGGTAGTCGCGCCCGTCGCCCTGCACGCGGCCGATGCTGTTGACATGCCAGCCCGACGTCTCCGGCAGCCAGCCGTTCTTGATCGCGACCCGGGCGTTCGACGGGACGCCGCCGGTGATCCCCCAACGCTGGCTCCGAGTCACGTGCAGCATCAGCTCGTACTCGTATTCGCGCGAGGACAGCGACAGCTCGCCGCCGGGGAGCATCACCTGCTTGAGCAGCGTGATCTGGTCGGCCGCGGTCGTGTAGGTCTCGCCGAAGTAGCCCTGGTCGTTGGGGGTCGTGCGGGTCATCCCGATCGATTTGTCAAACGGCCCGATCGTGCTCCAGCCGCCGATGTCGTTGTAGAGATCCTCGGCGGCGTCGTTATCTGACACGGTGATCATCGGCACCGCCGCCTCGACCTCGTCGGCCGGCAGCGGCTCGTGGTGCTCCTGGGCGAGGTGCAGGGCGGTCGCGAGGATGTCGACCTTGACCGTGCTCGCGGTCTTCTCCGCGTACTGGGGCTGGTACAGATACTCCTGTCCGGTCTCGATGTCATAGACGGCCGCGGTGACGCGCCCGTGGCGATTGGCCAGCCAGGTTTGCAGCGCCGTGAAGGCGAACGGGTTGTTGGTCGGCGACGCCGCGGTGCCGGAGCGCTTGGCGCTGACGCGCACGGACGACCCGGCCGCGTCCGAGTTCGATGGCGCGACGGCCGCGGCGCGTGACCCGCCGGACGTCGACGGCGGCGACCCGACACCGGCGGTGACGCCGAAGATCACGCACGCCTCCACCAGCACGAGCAGGCCGAGCAGCGTCTTACGCGCCATCGACACCGTGCGTCACCACGTCACGGCTGCCGCGCAGGAAATGCGCGATCGCGTCGTCGACGAGCCAATCGAGCTGCTCGGGCTGGATCATCCCGGCGTTGCGCAGCGCCGCGATGCCGTGGATCGTCGAGAGCAGCATCAGCCCGACGCGCTCGGGGTCGCCGTGTTCGAAGACGCCCTCGGCCTGTCCGCGCAGGATCAGCTCGAGGATCGGAGCGAACGATTGGTCGGCGGCGCTGTCGACGCTGTCGGTGTGCTTGCCGGCGAACATCAGCTCCAGCAGCGCTGCGTCGGTGGTCGCGAACGTCACGTACGCATGCGCGCACCGTTGCAGGGTGGGTTCGAAGTCCACGTCGCGGCCGTCTGACGCGGCCGCGCGGATATCGGCGCCAAGCCGCTCGAAGCCCTCGATCGCCAGCGCGTCCAGCAGCGCCTGGCGATCGGGGAAGTGCCGTCGCGGCGCGGCGTGAGAGACGCCCACGGCGCGCGCGAGCTCACGCAGCGAGAGCGCGTCGACGCCCTCGTCGCGCAGCGCCGTCGTCGCCTGGTCCAGCAGCGCCTGTCTCAGGTTTCCGTGGTGATAGGGGCGGTTCGGCTCCATCGAGCTGGGAAGCTTAACATAATGAAGTAGTCGTTGACAGCATTGTTGGCATCGACTACATTATCGGCATGACCACGTACAACTCCATTTCAGACATCCCGTACCAGTCCGGCGTCACCGCGATCGTGACCGGATCCAACAGCGGCATCGGTCGCGCCGCCGCGGCCGCGCTGGCGGCCAAGGGCGCGCACGTCGTGCTCGCCGTGAGAAACCTCGACAAGGGCCGCGCCGCCGCGGCCGCGATGACCGGCGCGACCGAGGTGCGCGAGCTCGACCTGGCCGACCTCGCTTCCGTTCGTCGCTTTGCCGACGGCTGGGACGGCGAGATCGACCTGCTGATCAACAACGCGGGGATCATGGTCCCGCCGCTGAGTCGGACGGCTGACGGCTTCGAGCTGCAATTCGGGACCAACCATCTCGGCCACTTCGCGCTCACGAACCTGCTGCTCGAGCACGTCACCGGCCGGGTCGTCACCGTCTCCTCGACCGGGCACCGGCTCGGCCGGATCGACTTCGACGATCTCAACTGGGAGCGCCGCCCATACAGGGCATGGCGCGCGTACGGGCAGTCCAAGCTCGCCAACCTGCTGTTCTGCGCCGAGCTGCAGCGGCGCCTCAGCGCCGCCGGCTCGACCGTGCTCTCCAACGCCGCGCACCCCGGCTATGCCTCAACCAACCTGCAGTTCCACAGCGGCAACAAGGTGATGGACGCGATCGGCGCGATCGGCAACCGCACCATCGCGATGGACGAGAACGGCGGCGCGCTGCCGACGCTGTACGCAGCACTGGCCGAGATCCCCGGCAACAGCTTTGCGGGCCCCGGCGGTTTCATGGAGCAGCGCGGCGCTCCGAAGCTCGTCGGCCGCACGTCGGCAGCGATGGACATGGACGTCGCCAGGCGGCTGTGGGACGTGTCCGAGCAGCTGACCGGCGTCGCCTGGCCGCTCGGGCTGCCCGTTGCATGAGCGCAGCCGACGCGCGAACTAAAGCGCGATCGTCTCGCCCGGACCTCATCCGGCGGGTAGGTTTTGCGGATGCCAACCACCCCGACGTCCGGCGCCGGCGGGCGGCTGTTCGCCGACCCGGCCCCGACGCCCGACGAGACCTCGTTTCAGGTTGACAACACCTCCGATCAGTACTACGACTCGCCGTACTACGAGGCGCACGAGAACGACCTGCAGCCGGTTCCGGCGCCGACCGTGTCGCCGCCGCGGATGCAGCTGTCCGACGTGCTGTCAGCCGACCTGTTGACGCCGATCACGGATTCGCAGCGGATCACGTTCCACGCCGTCGGTGACACCGGGGCGGCGAAGCAGTCCGAGAAGGCCGCTACGGCGCTGGCCGACGAGGCGGGCGTCGCCGACGCGATGGTCGCCGACGTGAACGCCGGCGGCGCCGACGCGCCCGCCTTCTTCTTCCATCTCGGCGACGTCGTCTACGAGTTCGGCCAGGACCAGTACTACTACGACCAGTTCTACGAGCCGTTTCGCGAGTACGACCGCCCGATCTTCGCGATCCCCGGCAACCACGACGGCGTCGTCTACGGGGAGAGCACGACGGCTCCGGCGGTGCCGACGCTGCAGGCGTTCCTACGCAACTTCTGCGCTACGCAGCCCGGCTCCGCCGCTGACGCGGGCGCGCTGGTGCGCTCGACGATGAACCAGCCGGGCGTGTACTTCACGCTCGACGCGCCGCACGTGTCGATCATCGGGCTGTACTCCAACGTCCTGGAGGGCCCGGGCGTGATCTCCAGCCAGGGTGGTCACTACCCGACGATGAACGACGACCAGCTGACGTTCCTGATCGAGGAGCTCACGCGCCTGGCGCCGGCGCGGGATGCGGGGCAGCTGGCGATCGTGCTGGCCACCCACCACCCGCCGGCGTCCGCGGACGCCAAGCACGGCGGCGGCACCGGTCTCGCCACCGACATCGATAGCTGCTGTCAGCAGGCCGGCATCTGGCCCGACGTGGTGCTGTCCGGTCACGCGCACCTGTACGAGCGGTTCACGCGTCTCACCTCGGACGGGCGACAGATCCCGTACATCGTCGCCGGCGCCGGCGGGTATGCGGCGACCGCGCCGCGCGCGGGACTGACGCCGCCGCAGACCTGGGGTGACTACACGCTCGTGGCGCAGCCGATCGTCGCGTACGGGTATCTGACAATCACCGCCGACCTCGGCGCCCAGACGCTACAGCTGACCTACCACCCGTCCGATACGTCGGTAGCGGGGGATCAAGTGACCGTGAACCTCGCAGACCATACGCTGAGCTGACACGTGCCCACCAACGACGCCGATCTGCTGACCGCCTACCGTCCGGTGATGCAGTACGACTCCCATGAGCCGTACTTCGCCGACCACGCCGCCGCGATCGCGAATCGACCCGACAACAACCTGCTGACCGCCAAGGGCGTGGTGCTGGCGGCGGCCGAGTCCGGTCAGGGGCTGCTGGCGCGGCTAGGCCCGGACTCCTACGCCGGGCTCGTCACCCGGCCGACGAACACCGATTGCCTGAAGGAGGTCGGCTCCGACTACCAGCTGCAGGCGGCCTCGATGCACTCCGACCCGGACATCGCCAACAAGGTGCATGGCATCGTCGCCCGCGACGGGCAGGGCACGCGCTGGCTGCAGTACTGGTTCGTCATGTACTACGACGATCCCGGGATGCTCGGCTTCGGCACCCACGAGGGCGACCTGGAGATGATCCAGCTGGCGCTCGGCGACGACGACACGCCGGTCACGGCGGTGTACGCGCATCACCGCTCGGGCTTCCGTGTGGCCTATGACGAGGTCGAGACCGAGCCGCTCGACGGGGTCGCGGTCCCGGTCGTGTTCAGCGCCCGCGGCTCGCACGCGTCGATGCTGCGCCCGGGCTCGCAGACCGAGGGCTCGCCGGTGCCCGACCACAACGACGCGAAGGGGCCACGCGTCAGGCCCGACGTGGTCTCGTTGTCCGAGACGGCGACGCCCTGGGTGTGGTGGCCGGGCTCGTGGGGCGGGACGAAGGCTGACTCCTCGCTTCTCGGCCACCTCGGGATCGAGGCCAACAGCCCGACCGCGTTCACCCGCCACCAGGCGTGGTCGGCGCCGCTGCAGTTCGCACAGGCATGCTCGGTGCCGTCGCTGCCGCCGGTTGGGCAGGCGCTCACCGGCTCGCCCTCGCAGCCGCCGCCGGCGCCGCAGGCATCGGTGGTGTGCCGTGATGGCCGGCTCGCGGTCGACATCGACGCATCCGACGCGGCCGCGGCTGGCGCGACCCAGGTCGTCGTCTCCGCGCGCCCGGCGGGCAGCTCGGACCCGGCGGTCAGTCGCAGCGTCACGCTCGCGCACAACGCCACCGGCACAGTCACGCTGCCGATGACGGCGGCCGGCGCCCATGACGTGCACGTGGTCGCGGTCGCGCCCGACGGCTCCAGCAGCGAGACGACCACCGCCGGCTGAGCCGCCCGCTGTGCCGCCCGCTGTGCCGCCGTTCGCGCCGACGACGGACAATGCGCCGATGATCCTGTGCGTGGCCGGAAATCCGTCGATCGACAAGCTGTTCGAGGTCTCGGAGGTCGTCGTCGGCGAGATCCACCGCCCGGACCGGATGATCGCGCTGCCGGGCGGCAAGGGGATCCACGTCGCCCAGGTCGCGACCGTGCTCGGCGCCGACGCGGTCGTGACGGGCCTGCTGGCCGGGCACACCGGGCGTTGGGTGGCGCAGGCGCTGGCGGCCGAAGGGGTGTCGGGCGAGTGGGCGTGGGGCGCCGGCGAGACCCGCTCCAGCCTGTCGGTCGCCGACCGTTCGACCGGTCGCCTGACCGAGTTCTACGAGGACGGCCAGGCGGTCTCGGGCGACGAGTGGCGCACGGTCCGCGCGATCGTCGACTCGCTGCTGCCGGCGGCCGACTGGATCGCGCTGGCGGGATCGCTGCCCGACGGCGCGAGCGGCTATCACCAGCTGATCGAGTCCGCCCCCGTGCACGGCGTCCGCTGCGCGGTCGACTCCCGCGGGCAGGCGCTGGCCGAGGCGATCGACGCCGGCGCCGATCTGGTCAAGATCAACATCCACGAGGCGGCGGAGCTGCTCGGTGCCTCGTTCCACGGGCCTGCGGACGCCGTCCGGGCGGCCCGGACGATCCGTGAACGGGCGGGCGGCGACGGGCACGCCGTCGCGATCACGCTCGGTGAGGACGGGATGGTCGGCGTCGACTTCGAGGGTGGCTGCTGGCGCGGCACGCTTGACGCTCACGGCCGCTATCCGGTCGGCTGCGGCGATTCGTTCCTGGCCGGGATCCTGGTCGGGTTCGAGCAGGAGGGCTCGTGGGATCGGGCCGCCGCGCTGGCGCTGGGAGCCGCCGCCGCGAACGCGGAGCTGCCGGGCGCCGGCCGGCTTGACCCGGGCCGCGCGCGAGAGCTGGCGGCGCGCGCGGTCGTCAGCATTGTGTGACGGCCGCGGGTGGTGGTCAGCGTTGTGTGACGGCGGCGGACGGTCAGCATTGTGTGACGGCGGCGGACGGTCAGCATCGTGTGACGGCGGCGGACGGTGGTCAGCGTTGTGTGAGCAGGTCCTCGGTGATCTCGGCGACGGTCGCGGCGCCGGCGAGCGCGGCGGCTTCGTGCAGCTCGTCGCGGAGCTGATCGAGCACCGCCGCGACCCCGTCGGCGCCGCCGGTGATCAGACCCCACAGCACCGGGCGGCCGATCAGCACCGCGCGGGCGCCGAGCGCGAGCGCGCGCAGCACGTCGATCCCGCGGCGGATGCCGCCGTCGACGTAGACCTCGGCCTCGTCGCTGACCGCC
>Ga0302325_10017019_pt1 | contig 15387 bp, 26 predicted proteins | sample Palsa_T0_2_FD_201948 | JGI IMG/M metagenome (GOLD analysis project Ga0302325, IMG submission 201948) | Peat permafrost microbial communities from Stordalen Mire near Abisko, Sweden - Palsa_T0_2 | ecosystem: Environmental > Terrestrial > Soil > Palsa > Peat permafrost | place: Sweden: Abisko...
GACGAGCCGGAAATAGTGGATTTAGGAGATTTCAGTGCTGTATGGGAGCATCTATCTGTTCGCTCACCTCCTGCGAAATCGAGCCCAGTCTCTGAGATTTCGGATCTTCCGGCGTCACGGAAGCAGTTAACGCAAAAGTCACTGGCTATCACACAGAGCGGTCCTGTTAGCGTTTCGCCTCAGCAGATGATCACACCCGAAATGTTATCTATCTCAGGCGACACTAGTTCTCCCACGAAATCCGATGTAAAAAATGCGAAACGTTCGAAACGCAAAAGCACATCAAAGCCAACGTACAGCAGTCCGGAAGATGAGGGTGAGGAGGAATCATCCTGGTATGCATCATCATATGAGGCAAAGCCTCAATATTACGGCTCACCACGACGCAAAAGCTTTCTATATGCGCCTCCCTCTCTTTCCTCGCCGACGCCGCCTTCAAAGCCGCTATCAATTCCTCCTGCAGCGCCTTCAGCAACAGATCGTCGACGTGATCTCATTCAGAAACTCGTTGCCAAATATCCAGATGAACTTGATCGGATCCTACTTACCCAGTCAAATCGATCCCCATCTACATATGTTTCGTCGCTTGCGACACTCCAGGCTCCAGATCTACACATATTCATTGATAATTCTAATATTCTGATCGGTTTCTTTGAGGCGTACAAGACAAAGCACGGCGGAACCGATCCTTCCTTCCGCGCACCTAAGTTCGATTTTCATGCATTCACCACAATTGTTGAGCGAGGCCGTGGTGTGTCTCGAAAAGTTCTCGTCGGATCAAATCCACTTATTCAGCCTGTGGCTATGGCTCAACGTCTGGGTTATGAAGTCTCCATCCTCGAGCGTGTTGTCGATCAATCTAAACGGATAACATCGAGCAGTCCGTACGCCAGTGACTCCGCCACTCGCACACCACAGCGTGAGAGGAAAAAGGAACAAGCTGTGGATGAGATCCTCCATCTGAAGATCCTGGAATGCCTGCTCGATGTTGACAAACCTGCGACAATCGTTTTGGCGACAGGAGACGCAGCTCCGGCAGAATTTAGCCCTGAAGGAGGGTTTTTCAAATGTATTCAGCGGGCGTTGACGAGGGGCTGGCATGTTGAGTTGGTATGTTGGAAAAAGTCGATGTCCCGGCTTTGGAGGGAGAAAATGTTTAGAGTTGAATGGAGGGACACATTCTCTGTTGTCGAGCTGGATGATTTCGTGGACGAACTCCTGTTAGAATGATGCGCATTCGCTGGGTGTATAGATTTTTGTGCATAGCATCGGCATAAGGCATATATATAATGGCAAATGATCCAAAGTAAATTATGAATTAATCAGCTAGACCTGACCCTCAATTATTTTAGCCCCCCTATTTAACCTCTAAACGCCTCATTAAAATATCTAAGGATGACTTTGTTGATTTTGTCCTTCGTAAACACCATCTAAAAATGGTAGATAATCCCAAAATGCAGTATTGCTAAAACCAGTTTGCGGATCAACGTTTTGTAAAATGTTTTGCGTCTGTGGCGGCATAAAGTACTGCTGAAATCCCTCAGCACTAAACTTAGTAATCGTAATAGAGAAAGTCATACGCCTCTGTCAATTCTCCATCTCCAAGCGCGGGCATGACTGTGTCGAACTCGTAATCGGGCTTCGGTGCAGCTGGGTAAGTGATGTGTTGCGGCCACTTTTGCTGCATTGGCGATGGCTCGTCCTCCGGCGGCGAAGGCGATTGAAGTTGCCATTTCATCTGCAGGCTTTCGACGACTTGCAGAGATTTCGATGCGCTGGACCAAACTTCGCCGATCTCAGCGAAACCGGAAGTGCATGTGCGAAGAGCGTTCTTGCTAGATCGTCGAAGTGACTCGTTCGATGAAGTCGCATTGACTAGATGAACAATGGCTGCGGTGAAAACCATGTGCACGGACAGATTGACAATATAACGCAGTGAGAAGCGCGATCGGTAGAGCTTCAAAAGTGTTATTATTGAGTTTGCAGAGGCCGTGCACAACTCCCACGGCGAAACAGGGATTCCGGCGATTTGTTTCTGAGAGCCGAAGGGCCGGAAAAGCAGTATCATGGTTGTATGATATATCATGCTATAGATTTAGTAAGGCCAGTGTTGGGGCTTGATACTGCATGATGATGACTGGAGGCAACACTCCCTCCGCTGAAGACGGGTCGCAACGGAGATGAGAGGGTAATTCCTTATACCAGGAATTCAGTCGGAAATACAGGCCTGCAATCACATCGGCTCGATAAGTCTCGCTCGAACTCTCGAATTTGGTGATGGCAGAGTATCTAAAAATTAGCGGGACTCCAACTGTCAACGTACAAACTAGCCATTACACTCCCCAGTATTTCGGTTATGGTGCATATTCGCTCAAATACAGTGCACAGATGACTCGGCCGATCCGGAAAGGTCTTATCGATGGTATTGGGATCATTCGCATTGTAATATGGTAACCATGGCTCTGCCTCCTTGTCCACGTCGATGGGTGGCCGTTGGGCATTGATAGAGTCACATGGGATGACCGTCGGTCTGCCCATATAAGTCGACCAGCCGCTTTTGCATTAGAAATCTTCCTACCTAAAGAAACTTACCGATCGAAAATAAAGCATCCCCAGAAGGTTATGGCTCGCATATTGTATTCCTCCTCGCTGAGATATCCTAATTCAACAAGTCGTTGAGAATCAAGATGAAGTCCCAAGTCCAACGCCATTCGGAAGCTCATTCCTGATATTAGAATCGTAAAGGCCAGGAGTCTCACCAGATAAAATCCAACCACGAGCATTGCGCGCGCATCCGGCCTCCCTACTGCCCAGAAGTGCCAGAGCTTGACAAGTAACAACACTTGGCCGAGCCATGATATCTTCATCGAGGAGAAGTAATTGACGTGCTCGGTTAAAGTAATAATAACCAGCAGTAGACGGATCAGATTCATCAGAACGAAGGCCTGGTCGGGTTGAATATGGCGCCGCATGCGCGAGAATGGCATTCAACAAGAATTCTGCTTATCAGCAAAGAAAGCCACTGCTGTCTGTACCTGACGCAAACTTGCCTCCGTTGGTAAGATCCCGCAGGAATAAATCTTTATCGAGAATGACAAAGTATTGATGCTGCCAAGACCAATAAAGGTTGAGAAGATGGTCTACTAACTCAGGGTTGAAGAAAAAGTCATATAGTTCCGAATCGGGAGGGGTATGCGCATAAGACTGCTTGGGAGGTTGTGCGGTCGGTGATTCGGTGGATATCAGAGACAAATTTGATGTCGGCCCGAAATAGCGAACCTTATCGTCAGAGAGGATTTTTCACTTGCATTACCTGTCCTTCTTGCAACTGTAATGTGCCCATGATCTTCCCTAGCTCAACCAACGGACTGCCGGTCATGTCGTTCGCAAATCCCGTTTTACTGCCACCTCGCGAGTCCGGCGAGCCCGCTTTGGCCAGGGGGGCATAGTACTGAAGATCGTCACCTGTTGATCGTATCTCTCGGATGATCTCAGGAAGAGAGTTTGTATCAGCATCGCGAACAGATTTTATCATCCCTTCGAGGGAAGCGACGCGAGCCTCCAGAGACTCGATGTAGCGCCGAGAGGGGTTCCTATGGGGTTAGTTAGCCTTATCACGACATCTGATACCTCCGACGATCCGCATCAAAGTCATATTGGCACTCTGTTTTGTGGACTTGACAGGTCATGCATCGAGGCAAGGTTCCATCACACTGTGATCAGCGCTATGACCGAGGTGAGATTACCTTTGACTTGCGCTTCCTGCAGGGCAGACACGCAGTGCGGACGAGCCGGCGCTTGGAAGGGGGTGTGTTTGCGTCCTTTGCCTCAACCTCGTTCTCCGTGGAGGCCGCGACGCTCTCGCGGCGCGACTCTGATGTGTCGGACATCAAGAACCAGGGCGGCTGGAGGAGACTAGTATTGCTGCTGCTGCTGGCTGGTGCTATCGGCGCAGGTATGTCCGAGGCAATGATCGCAAGGGTATCTGAGCCGAGGTTGTTGTGTTCCTCCTTTTTCAGCGCCGCTGTAGTATTAATTGTTGGTGGATCGCGCCGGTCCATGGCTCCGAAATGCTGTCTGCTGCACTTAATTAGGTTTCGGCTGTATTAAATGAAAAGAAGTCTCGGAATGGTCGTCCCCCGCATTCGTTCATCGCAGGCGACACAAGTGATTTATTGGTCACACAGTCGCCCAGCAAAAGAGTGGAGAGCCCTCACACCTTCGAGAACGGTCCCACCCTCTCACATGCCGAGAATGCGGCAATAATCGGCGGTCCCGCGCGCGAAATGACACTTGGGTGAGCCAACCCCGCCTATCATCGCGCCCCGCTGACACAAACATGAAATGGGAGCCTCATCCGCGATCACAAATATCGGATACCTGGATCTCTCAACACTTTTATATGAAAGAAGTTGATAATAATAGCTGAGATTAATATGCTAAACCTTGAATGAACCAGCTCGAGCCCTCTTCTGATCTCCTGTCGAAACAGGCTTTGGCACCACCTTGCCACTACTTGCTTGCGTTGGCCGCATAAATGTCGGCAGATGGCTATAATCTTTGTGTTCAGGGCTCAATGACCCTGCAGCGCGGGCTACCGGAGGCACCGGGGGAAGGATGGACGCGGACGCCTTGGCGCGAGAGGGAATCCGAAGTGAAGCACTTCGATTCACACTTGGCGACGGTTTATTGGATGCAGAAGTGGAAGGACGAGGAGGATGAGATACAATCCGACGTGACTCTCCTGCATGCAGGCTACCTTGGGCGGACCGAGGCCGGAGCTGCCCCTCCCTGATTGGTGGAGGACTTAATTCATTTACGGGAGTCGCGTGAGGCGTCGTTTTGGCTGGGGTTTGGGAAACATTGGCTTGAGGCGGTGCTGTCGGAGTGGTGGCATTTGTTGGTGGATTCAACCGTGGTACTTTATTTAAGGATTTTGGCGTTGACTCACTCCGGGTTTGTGACTTGGGTGTAGGAATTTTCGATGAGGTTGATATGGCGGACGGGGTGCTGCCTCGCTGAGAAGCCACTTTCGTCCCAGTTGGACTGGGCAGAAATGGAGATGACGAGCGCCTTGAGGAAGTAGACTTTGTTGGCGACAGAGGACCAACCAGCTTTTTCTCTTTTGGCGATGGCTTCGCTGTGGTCGGTGTCTGTTTAGGTGTTCTAGGTGATTTGGGTGTGAAGGCAGCCTCATTCCGTCTGGCAGGCGTCGGCGTCGGTTTTGGCGTAACAGACACGGCAGGCTTCTTAGGTGTCGCTGCAGGTTGAGGTGATAATGACGAAGTTCCTGTCTTTGTAATCGAGGATTTTGTGGTGGACACCCCCAACTGGGTATCCTCTGACGTTGTTTTCACCTTGTTGGCAACAGGATTGCCATCTTTTTTGTTTTTTTCTGCAACTAGATCCGTAGATACAAGGGTATCTGACTCAACGGATAGTGGTTCCGGAGCCGGTGTTTTCGGATGGTCGTCTGCACTTGAGTGTGGCATATTAGGTGGCGGCTCCCGCACAGCCTCGCCTTTTTCCAGACTCTTCTCTTTCTTCGCTTCCTCGAGTTCCTGAGCACTCTCTATCTTCACTGGCTCGCTTATCGCGTCGGTTGGCTTTGAGGCAGTTGGTCCCGCTTTGCTCACAGCCTCCACGTTTTCCGTCGGGCTGAAACTCATCGCTCGACTGACAGGAATGAAATTGGACTTGACGCGCGCTTTCTGAGCGCCTCCATTTAGTCTAGGACTCTCAGGAGTCTCGGCCTGTGAACTTCCCGTTCCCGTTCCCTGTTGCTCGAAAAACGCCCTTAATGAAGACACCTATTCGTTAACATTGGAGCCCGATCTGTATGTACAGGTTTCGCTTTCGCGTGATCGGGTAAGCCCATTGCGGGTGGCCCAAAGGCGAGGACGAAGGTATTGTCGTCTGAAACGTGGCACTGTGGGATGGGCTCAAGAAGTCGGGTGCGAAAGAGCAATCAAAGGCGCGTTTCAGGGGTGCACTTGCTCCTTTCGGGCCTGCTGTTGGCTGTTGGTTGGTCACAATCGAAACCCGCTGATCCAAAAAACTCCAGAATTTTCTGATCTTCGATCGCAACAACAAACCATCAAATGGCGATTTGCACGAGGACAGGCTGTGGGAAAACGTTTGACGAGACCAACAACAATGCAGGCGATTGCATGTTCCACCCTGGTGGTAGGACCCCAAGATACGTCTAGGAAGCGAGCCTAATTGAGTGTAGCGCCTGTGTTTCACGAGGGTCTGAAAGGTACCTTGGATGTCAATTCGGGGATTCATGTCTAGGCTATTCATGCTGCAAGAAACGGGTCACTTCGTTTGATGAGTTTTTGACGCTTCCGGGATGTACGTCAGGATCCCATTCAACGGAAAAGGTTGCGAAACCAGCTCCTGTAAGCACAAGCGGCACTGCGTCATCGACGACGGTAGAGGGCCCGACATCCGTTGACGGAGGGGTTGAGACTTATGGATCGGCATCTGCGCAGAAAATTAGACCTTCAGCAACACCGCAACCTGTTGTTGAGGAAAAGAAACCTGAACCATTGGAACAAGATGACCTCTCAATACCTGTAGCGAAGGGCGAAAAGTGCAAACGAAGAGGATGTTCGGCGGAGTATATTTCGGACGAAGTATCAAGAGGCGATGGCCCGGAAGCCAAATGTATATTTCATCCTGGGTACTGCTCACAGTTTGCTGGGGTTGACTCGTAGGCCACCTATCTTTCATGAAGGGAGTAAGGGGTATACATGCTGCAAACGACGTGTGCTTGAATTTGACGAGTACTCGCCTATATCTTCAGAGTTTGACTCTATAGATTCTTAAAGATCCCCGGCTGTACTACTTCAGCACACCGCTTCCAAGCCCCTTCACCAACACCCCAATCCCAAGAAACAGTCGAGATGGTTCAATGCAGAGAAGACTTCTATCAAACCCAACAAACCTGTGTCCTTGCAGTATTTGCCAAAAAGATCGACAAGTCCTCCCTGCAAGTATCCTTCAAGCCGCGAGAGGTCTCCATCTCCTTCAACTTCGATCAAGCGAAAGCGTATAAGACAACTATACCCTTATTCGATGAGATTGATCCGGAGACTTCGCGCTACCAAGTCCTTTCCACAAAATTAGAAATCACGATGAAGAAGGCCAATGGGGCAAGTTGGCCTGTCCTGAGACCGGATCCAAACGTTACAGACCGGATCAAGTTTGGCGTAGATGCAAGTAAGAAGGCATAACATACAATATTACAGCATGAGTGTAGCGGGCGTGGTGTATAGCATCGATCAGACGTATCAGTAGACGAAGTATATCCAGAATAAATCAGTTCAATTAAATATCTATACGCGCGCGACCCAAAATTTCATACACAAAACACTGATATGGATGTCCTAGAGTTGATGCTATCTACAAGTGATCAGGCAGCAGAGGCCTGCCTTTCCTCCAAGGCCAGAGGAACATTTGTAGATGTCTTGTCCAGTGCATTCAGCTCATCGTCTTCTTTATTGAGATATCGGAATAGGAACCAGAATACGATACTGGCGACACTTGCAATGATTGCAACGATGATGAAAATCCAGATGAAAAGAGGATTCTTAGCCAGTCCCGCAAACGGAAATTCAAGCAGCGAGCCAATCGCCGTTGTAAATAGGAAGATGCTCATCACTAAAAGTCAGATAACATACACTGTCGTATCGGTACCGAGCGACTTCATCGAAGATGGGGCTTTGGTATAGGCATATTCCAGGCCGGTGATACTTGAGAAAATTTCCGACAGTCCGATGAGGAGGAATGCGGGAATTTGCCAGAAGAGTGAGAAATCATTCTTCTGCCCTTCATCGACATTCTCGTAATATGGACCTGCTTTATAGAGGAAATGCTTTTCGTCAGATGTATTCCACTGGAGTGCTAACCTGAATGATGGCACAGTACGCCATCGCCACAACTCCAAGCCAGAAACCGATGGTGATTCTAGTGATAGGCCGCATCTGAAAGCCGATTTTTCGAAGACCGGGGTATAAGAAGTTGTCGACGATTGGAATGAATACAACGAGGGTGATGGGGTTGATATTCATAAGGAGATCATTTGGAAAGCCATCGTTCCGCATGTAAGACGACATTGACCCCAAAGTTGAATCCATCTGATCATAGGTCATCCAGTAAATAGGATAGAAGATAAAGATCTCCATCAGCTAACTGGAAAAAGTTGAGATACCTTGCATGCTACAAGAGCTCGCTTAAGCTCATCAACGAACTGATTGTCCCATTTGACGTTCGGGGCATTTATCGGTTTTGCAGCATCCAATTTCCAACCATTCCGGGCCCCAATGTACATTGCTTTGAAGGAATCAAGGACAATACTTCCTTGGGGTTTGCGAAGGACGTATCTTCGCCGTCCGAGGATGATGACTAGGAGTGCGAATATAAATGCACACAGCGGAGGGACATAAGCTGCCCAGAATCCGACGCTATGTTCCAGAATAACAGTAATGACTCCGGCAAGCGAACCAAGATTAATGGCCAAATAAAAGTACATGTAGATTCTCTGTGCTGTGACGGCAGGATCCACGATAACTGTTTCAGAGCCCTTTGGTTTCAAGTAACGCGCCGTTCCAGTACACTGTTCGGCAACAAGGGCACTGACATTGGATTTGATACCTTTTATTAGCTGTATGCGAGGCTGGAACTACCTCCGGTTCCCACACCAATGATGACGATTGCAGCGATGAAGCCTCCGATATGAGCAGTCGTGGAGATCGAGTCAAGTGGCAAGGACGTGAAAACCAGAATAAGCTCTCCAAAGATGTAGAAGAGACAGCCATAAATAATGGTCTTGTATCTCCCCCAATACTGATCGGCAACTATCGCACCACCGATGGGTGTAGCTAAAGGTCAGCCAAACCGACGTATTGAGATATACTATAAGCCCAGAACGAGAAGAATCGCGTCAAGATCAACTGTGCTTGGGGACCCATTCCAAGCATTCCTGGAGTGCCCGGATCATCAACTCGATTCTTGATATAATTGCCCCATGGGCCTTTGCATCCATAGAAAGAGAACCTTTCGCACAATTCAACAATAACGATAAGCCTGAAATAAGCTAAAGATAGGATATCAGAGTATACCATGCTCTCATGGGAATTGGCTCTGAAATGCGGCGCAAGGTCGCCAATTCTTCATCATTGGGCTCAATCCGATCATCAAAGGTCTCAGTAACCGAACTCTCTCGTGCCCGAACTCTATGAACAAGCTCATTTGACTTCTCATCTGGCGAGTGCATGACTCTGATTTCGTCGTCCTGTTTGGACATGGTAAAAGGCAACGGCTAGGTTGAAGACGACAGCAATGGGAAGACAGAGGAATAAGAGACAAGGATGAGAGAAAATAGTCCAGAAAGATAGCTTATCGCGCTAAATATCCTGGTCCTGACGTAATGTAAGACGAGCTGATCATTGTCAACGTTTGAGACGCGGTTTGTGCTCAGATGAAACATTCACGACGACGATCCGAGCTGGGACGTGACCGCTATACGACGATCTCCCAAGACATACCGCAAGCTCGAGGTTTCGCCAATGATCCAGGCGGGACATTTCCGAATATATAAGGCCTATCCCTTGCCTGATGCCTCTGTTCTTCGATTTCTGGGGGAGGAGGGTCGAGGAAGAACAACCACGATCGTAGGTACTAAGGATGCCAGGGACTGCAAAATGTGCACAAGAATAAAGGAGGAGTTTCATAGTATAATTAAGCAGACGAAAATGAAGAGCCCTGAGTGTATTGTTGATACCTGGCATGAGACGGTCAAGTCGATGATCCAGACCCATGGAAAACAAACATCCCAAAGTGGGCAATTTTTGTAGGACAGGGCCACGTCCAGGGCCTAGATCACCAATGAAATCGCAACTTTGGCAAACCCAAACTTTACGCTTGTACGAGCACGCATTTTGCACGCGAAGGGAGATCTGGGAAGTTTGTTGTTGGGCAGCAACCATGTCAACACTCGTCCAGGCAGCCACCACAACCTATGCCAGCCGGCTAAAAACGGGCAACACGCCGCTCATCATCCCATCCCCGTCGCTGCTCGCTCGCAACCGTTCGCTGGTCACTGGAACACCGCTCGCTGCACCACCGGCTTTGCAGAGTCGACAGAGTTTCCGGTCGAGCAGTCGCATGAATGGCGATGATGACGACGACGATGACGACGAGTTTTTGGATGTCGAGAGCGAGGAGGGAAAGAAGGACAAGGAGGAGGACGATTTGGAGGAAAGTGGCGGGTTTGTACAGGGACCGCCTCCAGAAGCTTTAATACAACGACGGAATGCTCAGCCTACAAGACATATCTATCGGTATTGACGGCTGGAAGTAAGGTTAATTGTAGAACGGACCTGCAGATGGAGTATGCGGCGTTGGCGGAGGAAGTCATGATTCCAATACGACTTGACATTGACCTCGATTCCTTCAAACTAAAGGATGCCTTCATGTGGAATATGAATGGTCTTTTCCTGCTTGTTCTTTGACTTACATTTTGCAGAGGAACTAGTAACACCGGATCAATTTGCGAATATCATGTGTTTGGACTTGGATATCCCGCCTCAAGTATTCGCATCTCAAATATCAACAGCAATCCGCACACAAATAGAAGAATACGCTCCCGTCGCAGAAATACAAATCCCCGAAGAAACTGAAATGCGCGTCGTCGTCAATGTACAATTACACCTAGCAAAACACCTCCTTCGCGACCAGTTCGAATGGAACCTCTCCTCCACTAATGACCTCACTCCCGAAGAATTCGCAAAACTCCTCTGTCAAGATCTCGCCCTTTCATCCGGTACGTCTTTCCACATTTAATCTGATATAAATAGACTTCCCTCCCTCCATGGCACATGCGATCTATGAATCCCTGCTGCGACTAAAGAAAGATGCACTAGAAGGCAATTTACCCATGCTTATCAACGAAGCGGCCTACGGCCTCGACGCAGGGATCCGTCTCGACACAGAAAGTCTCTGCAGCCGCTGGTCACCGTCCCTCGAAATCCTCACCCGCGACGAAATAGAACGAAGAGAAGGAGACAGAGAACGTCAAATCCGTCGTCTCAAGCGAGATACGGCCCGTTTCGGAGGAGCAGGCTCCTTTGTCGCTGTTGAGGAAGAAATCCTCTCTTCTGGCCGACGAAGACTAAAACGGAAACGAAGTAACAGTCCCGCTGGAAGGGGAACACCCCGTGGTGCTGCATCCAGAGCAGATAGTCCTGCTGTCGTGGATGTCAGTGTCGCGAGAGCTGCTTCTCTCACCGATAAGTATGATTCCCTATCATGCAGTCTGGTTAACGGATAGTGAGCGAGCGAGGTGGAGGTGCGCAAATTGTTTGGTCCCGGGGACGGGGACGTTTGCTGTACGAAGAGGCCCAGATGGACCACGACAGCTGTGTAATAATTGTGGGGTTTGGTATGCTACTACTGGGGAGGTTCCGGAATGGAGAAGGCGGATGTATGCAATGGGTTAAATATCACCTTATCTGCTATAGATGTAACGCCGCCCTCCAATTCTCATCATGGTTCCTTGCTCGAGTCTTTGAAAAGTAGAGGAAGAAACAGAACTGTTCCCTAGGCGCGTCTAGGGATATCACCAACGAAGATTGACTTGTGAGTCTCTAGTTCACCTTGTGCTCACGGGAATGAAGCGATTGAAATTGAAAGGTAGAAAAGTAGCCAAGCAACAGCGCCATGCAACAATGAGACACCATATTAATAAACAAGACCTCAACTGAGCTTGTATCCGCAACTCGTCCCCCGCGCCCCTTGCTCATTTCTTTAGTCTTACCAACCATTCTAGGATCCAAATTCTAGACCGCGGACATCTCACACGATAATCTGGCGTTCGAGATGATCGTGTCGGGATGGAGTGATGGCGGTGATGGTATTAATGGAGGCGGCGACCGGAGTGGTGTTTCTGGCGCTAGCGTCGTATTCTCCGGACAACTACCGTCAGCTGCAAATATAGAACGTTTTAACAGAGTACAAAAACACCCTTGATATTACAACGCCGATTATGTAGGTACGGCTGAGTTTCGTGACAAGCTCGTCTAATACCATTCATCAGAGATACTGCGTCACAGGCTAAGGCGACGAAGTTGAGAGGGAGAGAGTGAAACAGATGTAAGTAAAGGTATGAGATCGGGATGGAAATAGGTGCGCGTCGAATGCGCATTGTGAGGGGACTGGTTTGACGTTGTTAGGGCCATCGTGAGGATGGTTTCTGCGTTCCGAACACCCGACAGGACTGAGATTAAACACTTGCGTCAGTCCATCAATAGAACTCTTAACATGCAAGAAACTGGCAAAAAGGGGGATTCTACTCAGCGTCCTTGCTACGCCCACCTAGCGGACTTCAGCCTTCTCATCCTCTGTATTTTTCAGCCTTGCAAGACCTACTCACGTCGGTTTATCAGTGGTTTGGTCTGAACACATCACCACGGGTATTCCGTTGACGTATCTGCATGCCGAAAGGGGGAGGAGTTGGTTCTGCTGGTTGTAGAGCCTTGCGCCTTACGACCAGGAGGTGGAATGGAGAGATATGGTACTGGCAATACTCTTATTGTAAACCGGATTTGGTGTGAAGGAAAAGCCTAAAATAATCAGGATTAGCTGGGGCCCTCTGAGGAGAACTTTGACTTTCTACGTATTGACCTGCCTAAGGAGTCGTCTAAAGAGTGGTCTCGTATTTCTCAATATGTCTAAATTTGTGCGTCTCCTGACACAGGACAGATACTTTGGGCTACGTTGCTTTACAAGTCATCATCATTTTAAAAGTGGTGATCCGCAGGAAGAAGTCGCCTCACACCTACAGGAAGAAGCAACAAGCACTTTACCACTGTATGGACCTATAGGAGGCTGGAGATGCGTGCTGTCATATGAATCGGAGCGCTTCAAGACTAGATTCACGAACCAAGAGTAGTTGACGACCTATGTTGTGTGTAGGAACTTGCACCACAGATGTCAACAACAGGAACAAACAGATCTAACGACGATTCAGGGCGGCCTTTCTTGTCTTTGGAAAGACAAGGGTGCCGACCTGGTCCCAGATCTGTTTGTTCCTGTTGTTGCATCTGTAGCGGAAGTTAGTCGTCATAATGGACAAAGATATCCGTCCCGAGACCCTCAGGGGATCCCTGGACGACGTCAACATCGCTTATGCTGTCGTTGTCAGTATCCCGTCCATTACAGTCACGTATCTTTACCTCGTGACCCATCTGGCCATGCCCCTGAGATAAGCCCCTGACTAAAACCCCTTTAGGGGTCTTGCTTGTCACCGTCAGATCAGCCCGCCATCGCGAGAAGACCGTTTCCCTTGGAAAAGGGGTCCGTCTGAGCGGGCGACGAAGGTGCCTGTGTGCAAGGCCAGATGGGCCCGATCGGGTGGGTTCCAGGGTGGGCGAAGTCGGGAGCGGATGTGCTCTTAAATACAAAAGCAATGTAACGGAAAATCCAACGGAAGGGAAACTTGGTAATCTCTCCCACATGATTGGAACGTCCCTCCCCCCTACATAATCCGCCCCTAAATCCCCGATCCCGCCTGGTATTACGTACGGACGGATTACTTGCCTTGCATGGCTCGGGATGACAGTCTCTCACAACCACGTGCATGCTGGACGGTAATTGGCTAGTATGGAGTTACACATTGGAGCGGAAGGCGGGCTTTGCTGCGAAGATCACACCACACTGAGTTTGCCTTGCACTGATCCACCCCCGCGACTGACCACCGAACCGAGCCCCTTATTTCTTGTTTGTTTGTGACGATGACAACGCCAGCTTCAGAAAAGGCAGCAGCAGCACATCCAACACCCAATCCACCACGCAACGATCCCATCACCACACGAGAGCTGTCTCTACACAACGGCCAGGATCCCTCCAAACCGATCTGGGTCGCCGTCAAAGGCACCGTCTTCGACGTCAGCCGCAATAAAGACGCCTACGGTACTTCACCGTCATGATCCCTCTGCTGTTCTCGGCGGCAGAGTGGCCCGTCTCGCTGCAGACACTGATGGTAGCCCCGGGGAAGGGATACAATGTGTTTGCCGGACGCGATGCAAGTAAGGCTTTGGGAAAGAGTAGTATGAAAGCGGAGGATTTATCGGCGGATTACTCAGAGTTGACCGAGTGGGAATTGAAAGTCCTGGATGATTGGGTAGCGTATTATACAAAGGTATGTCTCTCTGTGTTTGCGTGGGTTTACGACAACTCCGCTGTTGGATTTTATTCGTTCGAGTTGGCTGCTGATTTTGTAGAGGTATGATATTGTTGGGCATGTGTCGGATGGACCTCAGATTTCTCGCATGTAGGCCAATCGAGGACGGATTCGTGTGGATAGTTAGAGCACAGAGTGGATTCATTCTGGAGAATTTCAGCAGCGGAATTGTATCTTTGATGGCAGGTGAGGGTATATAACAAATTGAGACGTTCGCTTCAATCGGGGTCAAACTCTCTCGGGGCGGTTGATCCACCGGCCTGCGTTTTGGATTGTGTATCATAACCACCCTCTCGTACAAGATTAGTTCATGTGACTTCTCAAGCTACAAATTCGAAGTAGTCTGTCAATTGTTCTTCTTTTTCCTTAACATGAATCCGCTTTTGTTGTCCTCCGGGTCAAGACTAATTACATAAAGGCGCTGAAATGGGCGATTGCGCTTCCGCTTATCCTTCAGGCACCACCACCACCACTCACACCCTCCCAATTCCCACCACTCCCTCCCTCCCTCCAGTTCGCACCACCACTCATCCTCCTCCCTATCAACCATGAACCACGACCACAGAGACCACTCCCACACGCACGAACACGGCGGCTCCCATTCCCATTCCCACGAAGCAGGCAACCACGGCCACACCCACGAAATATGGCCCAGCCCAGGAAGTTACATCAACCGCGAACAGCCAATCGACACAGGCCGGTCCTGGACCGAACGGGCCTTCACAGTCGGAATCGGAGGGTACTTTCTCTATATCCCCTACCCTTGCCTTACCTTTCCCCTAGCCATGCCTTGTCTCTATCCGTTAGCCATGCATTGCCTTGCCTTGCACTTCCTTGTCTCATCCGCCAGCGTACTTGTGCTAATCTAGACCCGTGGGATCTGGTATCTATCTACCTAGTGGTTCAAGACGATGGGTTGATGGGTAGGCAAAACGGCCTTGATGTTGGCCTTATGTAAAACCTTGTATCCAAAGTACAACATCGCAGCACTCACAAACGACATCTTCACACAGGAGGTATCCCCCCCCGCAGCCCCTAAACCGCCATGCCGACACGCTGACATGCTGACGATAGGACCGAGAATTCCTAGTCCGCCACGATGCCCTTCCCCACGACCGAATCCGCGCCGTCGAAACCGGTAC
>Ga0302325_10017021_pt1 | contig 15387 bp, 11 predicted proteins | sample Palsa_T0_2_FD_201948 | JGI IMG/M metagenome (GOLD analysis project Ga0302325, IMG submission 201948) | Peat permafrost microbial communities from Stordalen Mire near Abisko, Sweden - Palsa_T0_2 | ecosystem: Environmental > Terrestrial > Soil > Palsa > Peat permafrost | place: Sweden: Abisko...
TGGCCTCCGTCAGATGTGGGCTCCGCGTGGTCTTGGCTCACACCCGTTAACCCGCCAGCGGCTGCAAACGCTTACCTCGGCCGGCCAGATTTCGCACGCCCGGCCACTCGCCCCCAGGGCTCGCCAGGGTGACGGGGACTGGGGAGACTGGAAGAATGGGCGCGCTCATCCGGATGCCGCTGCGGGTGCTGCTGCCGTGCCTGGCCGTGAGCTCCGTGGCGTTCGGGGCGGTCGCAGTCGGCCTGGCCGGCGTGTCGGGAGCCAGCGGTTACCTGATGCGGCAGGCGGACAACAACCTGCTGGCCTGCACGAGCAGCTTGCTGAGCCACGGTTTCGTGGCACCGCCCGACGCCAGCCAGGTCCCGCCCGTGTCCTGCGACATGGAGTTGCTGAGCGCGAGCGGGCGGGTGCTGGCCCGCGCGGCCCCCGGTACCGCTTACGGCCCGGCTATCCCCGCCGGCGGCGCGTGGCTCGCAGCGCACCTGGCACGACCGGTCACCCTGCCGGGTGCCCGAGCCAGCGGGCGCTGGCGTGTGGTCATCGAAGCCGTCCGTTACGAGCCACAGCGCATCATGTACGTGTACGGGCCGGACGACGTGCGGTACATGATCAGCCGGCGGCCCGGACCCGGTCCCGGCGGCGCGCTCGTCGTCATGACGGGACTGGCCGGTACCGGTCGGCTCGTGGCCGGTTACGCGGCCGCGGCGGGCACCGTGCTCGTGCTGCTGGCCGGCGCGGCACTCGCCCTGACCCGGGCCATCTTGCGGCCATTTCGCCAGGCTGCCGAGCTCGCGGACAGCGCCGGACAAGCCGCAGGCGGGGAATCCTGGCCTGGGCTGCCACACCGGGGCCTGCAGGCGGGCACCGACAGGAGCCGCTGGCCGCTCGGCATGATGCTCACGAGAACGCCGGAGCAGCTATGCGCGAGTCGCGCGGCTGAAGCTGCGGCGCACCGGTCGGCCGATGAGATGTCGCGGCACCTGGATGAGACCACCGTGGAACTGCTGAGGTCGGTCAACGTCGTCCGCGGGCTCGCGGAGTACTACCGGCAACAGCCGAAACCGTCGGCGGCCCGCGTTGACCGCATGCTGCGACGGGTCGCCGACGAGGCCGCGCAGATGGAAACGCTCATAGCGGGACTGGAGGCGCCCCGCTCAAGCTCCGCCGGATCCGGATCCCGCGCGACTCGCCATTCCGCAGGTCCCAACCCGGCCGACCGGGATGCAGAATCGCATTCCTGGCCGCCATCATCCCCTCGGGTGCCAGCCCCGGACGGGTGGTGCCAGAACGGGTGGTGCCAGAATAGGGAAGGGTGAACACTACCCAGTCCGAGAAGGTCGGGACCGGCCGCGGCTTCTTTGCTGCCCTCGACCAGAGCGGCGGCAGCACGCCCAAGGCCCTGGCCGAGTATGGCATCGGCCGGGACCGCTACAGCTCCGACGCCGAGATGTTCGACCTGGTCCACGCCATGCGGACCCGCGTGCTGACCAGTCCAGCGTTTGACGGCTCACGCGTTCTCGCGGCGATCTTGTTCGAGCAGACCATGGAACGGGACGTCAACGGCGTCCCCACGGCGCGCTATCTGTGGGACGAGAAAAACGTGGTGCCGTTCCTGAAGGTCGACCAGGGGCTCGCCCCCGAGCAGGACGGCGTGCAGCTCATGAAGCCCATCGACACCCTCGATGACCTGCTCGAGCGCGCGCAGCGGCAGCAGATCTTCGGTACCAAGATGCGGTCGGTGATCAACGACGCCGATGAGGCCGGGATCTCGGCGATTGTGGACCAGCAGTTCGGCTACGCGAGCCGGATCCTGGCCGCCGGCCTCGTGCCGATCCTCGAACCCGAAGTCAGCATCTCCAGCCCGCACAAGGAGCAGGCGGAGACGCTGCTGCGCGACGCCGTCACCAGGCGCGTCGAGGCGCTGCCTGAGGGCGCGACCGTGATGCTGAAGATCACCATCCCGACCCGGCCTGGCCTCTACGGCGACCTGGCGTCTGACCCACGGGTCCTGCGCGTCGTCGCCTTGTCGGGCGGCTACAGCCGTGACGAGGCCTGCGCCCGGCTGGCCCGCGATCCCACCCTCATCGCCAGCTTCTCGCGCGCGCTGCTCGAAGGGCTGACGGACAACCAGGCCGACGAGCAGTTCAACGCCCAGCTCGAGTCGTCGATCGAGCAGATCTACCAGGCATCGGTAGACAAGCAGCCGGCCAGCCCGTGAGCGGCGCGGCGCGGGCGGGAGTGGCGGCCGCGTTAGCGGCATACGAAGGCAGCCAGGTCACCGGAAGTGATGAAGGCGCCATCACGGTCGATCACGGCCCGCACGTCCCGGCGGACGTCCTCGACGACCTCGGCCCAGGGACGGGCGACCTCATCCTGGTAGTGGCTGGCCAGGCTGGCCACGTAGTCCGCGGCGAGCGCCTCGTCACGGATCACCACCGGCGGTTCACTGGCCGGGCGCACGCAGGTAACGGAATCAAAGGCCAGGGCCAGCTGGGCTGTCGCATTCTCGGCCGTGAACGCCCGTGTCGCCGGGTGCATGCGCCAGCCCGGCGCGGCCGCCCGGACGGCGCGCTCGACGAGCGCACGCAGGGACCGGGTATGCCGCGCGCCGTTGGTCACCGCGATGCACACGCCTCCAGGGGCCAGGACGCGGCGCAACTCATGGACGGCTGCTACCCGGTCAGGCACGTGGTAGAGCATGTGGACCGCCAGCACGACGTCAAAGGCGCCGGCCCGGACAGGCAACGCGGCGACATCAGCATTAAGCAGCGCCGGCCAGGCGGCCGCCCGCAGCATTCCCATCGACCGGTCACATCCGGCCGCGCGCACGGGCCGCCTGGCCAGCGCGCGCAGGTACTCACCGTTGCCACAACCAGCATCCAGCACCCGCAGCCCCGGCGAGAGGCCGGCCAGATCCACCACCCAGGCCACGATGTCAAAGTACGGGTCCTGGTACCGCCACAGACGCTGTCTGGCCCGCAGGTTCCGGTCATCGGCATACTGGCCCGGCGGATTCAGTGCCACAACCCCACCATGCCCGATCCCGGAGGCCGCCGCCAACGACCTGGGTGATGAAGCACGAAGGACCTGCTGAGATGGGCTTTATAATCGCGCTCCAGGCGCACACCGTGAATGGCGTGCACGGGCGTTTGCGGTATTAATGGCCAAGGGTCGGTGGGTGCACCGGACATGCGGCATTGTAATGCTTCAAGGTCAGCTTTCCCTGGGAATACGCCCACGAGCACGTACAGGAATTCGGTACGTGATCAGAAGTTATGACCTCGGCAGGCACGCCGCTGCGCCGCTCGGCGCGACCTGGCTGGTACGGCAGCGGCTCTCCGACGAGGGCAAGAACAGGCCCCTCGGTCTTGGCTTCCTGGACAGCTCCGTCCGCTAGCGCCAGCCACTCCCGTGGCCTGGCCCCTGATGAGGACTGGGCTGGTACACATCGTTTGACGCGCACCCTGGCTCCGGGGATTTTGTCACTCGCCCGGCTGTCCATGTCATTCAGAATATCCGCCGAGCGGGAAGGGTGATTCTCGTGGCCGGTGGCCAGTGGTCCGACCCGCCAGCAGTGGGCCTGCGATGACCCGGCGCCCGGTCCCACGGGTGACGTCCGGCCCGCCAGCCGGTCTCGGCTGTGGTTTGCGTGCTCGATGCGACAGGTTCCGCTACTATGTTCTATTTTGCCACGCCTGCCAGGTAGTCCCCGGGCATCACCCACCCGGTAGCAGGGCAGGCGATGGCCCGGCCTGGAGATGGCCAGCGGATTCTCACTCCGCAGGACCGCCGCGAAGCTGGCCGTCCGGCCATCAGCGGAAGCTAAAAAGGCCGCCCCTGAACTGCGGAAACAAGCCGGGCATGTATCCTTCTCGGCCAGTGGGCCGAAGGCGGCCACATCGGATGGGGGGCAAGGATGGCAACACAGACCACGGTGACCTTGGCGTGCGACATTTGCGGTGGCACCAAGGACACCCGGACGCGGTCGATCGCTCTCGACGGCCGCACTCTCGAAATTGACCTGTGTACCAAGGACAACCGGGGCCTTGACAAGGTGGCGCAGATGCTTGTCCCCTATGCCCGGAAGGTGGCCAGGCATCCAGTGGCCGGCCGGACGGCCAGCTCCCGGCAACGCAGTGCGGACGTCCGCGACTGGGCCCGGGCGCAGGGCTTCAAGGTCAGTGACCGTGGACGGATCCCCGGGGACGTAGAGCACAAGTACGCCGCCGCTCACTGACCGGCTCCGGCGCCCGGCCGGAGGACAGCTCCGCAGCACGCCCGCCGAGGGCGGATATGGCCGTGGCCGGGGCCCGGCTTGAACCCGCGGCCAGCCGCTTAGCAGGCTGCGCCGATCTTGAGGCTGACCAATCTGGCGCGGGCTTGGTCGGCGCCCGGGTGGTGAAGGTCGCTCAGGATGGCCAGGGCTTGGTTCCAGGCGTCGCGGGCAGCGGCGTGATCTCCGGCGGCGTGATGACTGTCTCCGAGGCGGCCGAGGATGTCAGCCTGCTGGCGGCGGTCGCCGAGTTTCTGGAAGAGACCCAGGGCCTGCTCGTAGCAGGCGATGGCGTCGATCGGGTGGCCGAGATGGTGATGGGCGTGGCCGAGGCTGTCCCATGCGTCGGCCTCACCGTCGTGGTTGCCGAGTTCTCGATGCAGGTCCAGGGCTTGCTGGCAGTAGGTCAGCGCCTCCTTGTGCATTCCGAGCAGGGAGCGGTACCAGCCGACGGTGTTGAGGGCGCGCGCCTGCCCGGTGCGGTGGCCGGCGGCCTGGTACAGGGCCAGGGCGCGGTGGGCGTGATGGAGAGCCTCCCGGTGGCGGCTTTGCTGTCCGAAGATCCATCCGAGGCTGTGATGGGTGTGAGCCTGGCCGACGCGGTCGCCGAGTTTCCGGTACAGGTCCAGTGCGTGCCGCAGATGCGTGTGGGCATCCTGGTGGGCACCGATCCGGCTGGAGGCCCGGCCGAGCAGGCAGCGGGCGCTGGCCTGTCCGGCCAGATCACCCGCATGCTCGGCGGCGGCTAGCGCAGTGGTCTGGGAGGCCGCGTAGTCGTCCCAGTGTCCTCGCCGTTCCAGGTAGACGGCCAGGGCCGAGGGGATCTGCCAGGCGTGGGTGTGGAACCGCGCCTCGACGGCCAGCGCGGTGACCGCCAGCAGGGCTGCGCGCTCGGCGTCGAACCAGGCCAGCGCGTGCTGGTCGTCGGCGACATCCTCGGGCACCGTGCCGGGCTGCGGCGGGGGCAGGGCGATGGGGTCGCGGGCCGGAAACAGCAGCAGGGTCGCGGTGCGGGCCGTATGCAGGTAGTGGTCGAGTATCCGGTGCGTGGCCTGGAATCGGTCGTCATGGGTGCTGGTGTGCTCGGTGGCGTAGGCGCGCAGCAGGTCGTGCAGGCTGTAGCGGCCGGGGATGTGCTCGGTCAGCAGGTGCGCGGCGGTCAGCTCGCCCAGCGCACGATGGGCCTGGTCACGGTCAACAGCGGCGAGGCTGGCAGCGGCCGGGACGCTGATGTCGGGTCCGGGGTGCACGCCGAGCAGCCGGAACATCCGGGCCGTCGGGCCGCTGAGTGTCTGATAGGACCAGGAGAACACCGCGCGCAGGTTCGCGGCGCCCTGCCCGGCGGACAACAGGTCGAGGCGCCGGCAGGTGTCGCGCAGCTCGGCCACGAGCGAGCCGAGCGGTGCGTCAGGGCGGGTGGTGGCGCGGGATGCGGCGATGTTCAGCGCCAGCGGCAGCCGGGCACACAGGTCGATCAGCTGGTCGGCTGCCTCATGGTCGCCGCTGACGCGTTGCGGGCCGAGCCGGCGGGCCAGCAGCTCGCGGGCCTCGTCCCGGGTGAGGAGGTCGACGGTCAACGGGACCGCGCCGTTGAGTGCGATCAGGTCACTCAGCTGGTCGCGGCTGGTGATCAGGACCAGGCAGCCGGCCGCGCCGGGCAGGAGGGGGCGCGCCTGCCCGGGATCGCGCGCGTTGTCCAGGACGATCAGCATGCGCTTGCCGGCGAGCAGGCTGCGGTACAGGTCGATCTGCGCGTCCGGGTCGGCGGGGATGTGCGCGGAGGGCACTGCGAACGCGTCGAGGAACCGGCGCACAATCGTCGCGGCCTGCAGGGGAGTTCCGGACGGGTCGAAACCGCGCAGGTTCACATACAGCTGCCCGTCCGGGAACCGGCCCGCGTGCCGGTGCGCCCAGTGCACCGCCAGCGCAGTCTTGCCGACCCCGGCGGTCCCTCCGATCGCCGAGATCACCACCGCCCCGCCGGTCCCGTCCCGCGATCCGAGGGCCTGCTCCAGCAGTGCGTCCAGAACCTTCAGCTCAACGGCCCGGCCAACGAAATGTGCGACCGACGCCGGGAGCTGCCGCGGCACGACTGGCCCACTGCCCGCCGGGCCCTGTTCCCGGCCAGGAGCATCCGGGGCCGTTGCAGGAGAGCCGGGCCTCGCGACGGAGGGGCCGCCAGCTGATTCGCCGTCCCGGCCGGCCCGGCCCAGCGCGACCAGCTCATCCGCGGTTTCCCCGGGCAAGCCCAGCGCGCTGGCCAGCAAGCGGATTGACCGTGGATAAGGCCTGCTGGTCCGGCCACGTTCCAGGCTGCCCACCGTGCGCACACTCAGCCCCGACCGCGCCGCGAGCTCCTCCTGGGTCAGGCCCAGCTCTTCCCGCAGCCGCCTTAACCATCGGCCCAGCGGCTCGCCAGCTTCGCGCCCCATCACACCACGCCCCGGTAGAAGACGGGAGCCAATCGCCATGGAGGAATGACACTGTAAAGCATATTTCAGACCGCGATAATCCTTTATCGCCGGGGCATGGTCAGAGCCAGCCAGGGCCGGTGGGGATGCCGGTGCGGGTTCGTTTCCGGCCGGCCCCGGGCTCAGCGGCGCAGGGCGGTCTCGCGCTGCATGTGCGACAGTTTCTCGGGATTGCGCATGGCGTAGAGCCCGGTGATGAGGCCGTCGTCGATGCGCACCGCCAGGACCGTGTCGATCTCTCCGTTGAGCCGGAGAATCAGCGCCGGGTAGCCATTGACCTGTGCCGGCTGCAGCGACGCGGCGGCGGTGATCCTGCGCAGCCCGCTGGTCAGCAGGCGGGCCACCTTGCCGGCCCCCACGATGGGCCGCAGGACGGCCTGCTTGACTCCGCCACCGTCACCCAGCAGGACGACATCCGGCGCGAGGATGTCGAGCAGGCGTTGCAGATCGCCCGTTTCGACCGCCCGCTGGAATGCCTCGAACGCGCCGCGGGTCTCGGCGGCAGAAACGACCCCGCGCGGTCGGCGCGCCGCGACGTGTGCCCGCGCCCGGTGGGCAATCTGGCGGACCGCAGCCGGGCTCTTGTCGACGGCTTCCGCGATCTCGTCATACTCCAGGTCGAACACCTCGCGCAGTACGAACACCGCCCGCTCGGTCGGCGTGAGCGTCTCCAGCACCAGCAGCATCGCCATCGAGACGCTCTCGGCCAGCTCGGCGTCCTCGGCCACGTCAGGCGCGGTCAGCAGCGGCTCGGGCAGCCAGGGGCCGACGTAGGACTCCTTGCGGCGGCGGAGCGTCCGCAGCCGGCTCAGTGCCTGGCGAGTGGTGATCCGGACCAGGTAGGCACGCTGATCCCGCACCGCGGCGAGATCGACGCCCGCCCACCGCAGCCAGGTCTCCTGCAGGACGTCCTCCCCGTCGGCGGCCGAGCCGAGCATCTCGTAGGCGACGGTGAACAGCAGGTTGCGGTGGGCGAGGAACGCTTCGGTGGCGGGGTCCGGACGGTCGCCATGAGCGGGCGGCGCCGCTGTGTCCGTGGCTGGCTCGCTGTGCTCGCTCATAGCTGGCTCCTGCCCGTTCGCTGTCGACTGTGCCACACGTACAAGACGCCGCTCCCAGCCGCTTTGTGACACCCGCGGCCGGTGCCGTATGTCACATTGCCGCAGCGTCACAGGTACCGGCTGGCCGGCATCTCCATGTTCGTAGGACGCCGCGCGGACGATCCGCGCGGCCCGCGACTCCACGAGTGAGGACGACGTCATGGAACCCCGTATCGACCTGTTCACCAACGAGATCGGCGCCAAGTTCGCCAAGCGGTTCGCCCACGCCAGCCTGGTGATCGCTCAGTCGTCGCTGCCGAAGCCCACGCAGGAACTGGTGTCGCTGCGCGCCAGCCAGATCAACGGCTGCGGCTGGTGCATCGACATGCACACCAAGGAGGCCGCCGCCGCCGGTGAAACCGCGGTCCGGCTCAACCTGGTCGCCGCCTGGCGCGAATCCACCGTGTTCACCGAGGCCGAGCGGGCCGCGCTCGCCCTCACCGAAGAAGGCACCCGGCTCGCCGACGCCGACCAGGGCGTGTCCGACGAGACCTGGGCCCAGGTCCGCAAGCATTACGACGACGACCAGATCGCCGCGCTCGTCTGCGGTGTCGCCCTGATCAACGCGGCCAACCGGCTCGCCGTGATCGTGCACCAGCAGGGGGGCTCCTACGAACCCGGCATGTTCGCCGGCACGTTCGAGTAATCGCCAGGCGGAATCCGGGCACTGCCGGGGGCGGCCGGCTTCTTATTCTTTTCTGCCGTTGTTAGCCTGAATTCCGTAACTGCATGCCTCCCGGCCAACGTGATCAGCCGGTTATTGGCTGTATCACGCTGGTGCCAGGCCTGCCGGAGTTGGTCGGAGCCTGCCGGGGGCCCCGATTCAGCTCCCGGCATGAGCACTCCTGCCAGCTGCTCGCGCACTCCAGCCCCGGCGCGGTTCGATACGGCCGCGGAACGTCCCGCAGGCCGGTGGGAGAGGAGCAGGCAGTGGCTTCCAGCGTGGCTGACGCGATGGTGGCGTTGTTGAAAAGCTCTGGGGTGCGCCGGGTCTACGGGGTTCCCGGTGACTCCCTGAACGGGTTCACCGATGCGATGCGCCGGGATGGCGGTCTCACCTGGGAGCACGTGCGCCACGAGGAGGCGGCTGCGTTCGCGGCTGGCGCGGAGGCCGCACTGACCGGCGGGCTCGCGGTGTGCGCGGGCAGCTGCGGGCCGGGCAACCTGCACTTGATCAACGGCCTGTATGACGCCAACCGGAGCCGGGTACCGGTGCTGGCGGTCGCGGCGCACATCCCGGAGGTCGAGATCGGCCTGCAGTACTTCCAGGAGACGCATCCGCAGGAACTGTTCCGCGAGTGCAGCGTGTACTGCGAGCTGGTCAGCATCCCCGAGCAGATCCCGCACGTCATGGAGAGCGCGATGCGCGCGGCGCTGGAGCGCGGCGGGGTCGCCGTCGTCGTCATCCCGGGCGGAGTGTTCTTCGCCGACGTCCCGTCCGGCGCCATGACGACCCCGGTGCGCAAGGCGGCCTCAGTGATCCGGCCGGCCGACGCTCCGCTCGCGGCCGCCGCCGAGGTGCTGAACGGCGCGAGCCGGGTGACCATCCTGGCCGGGGCCGGATGCGCGGGCGCGCACGACCAGCTCATGGAGTTCGCGGGCGCCCTGCAGGCCCCGGTCGTGCACGCCATGCGCGGCAAGGAGTGGGTGGAGTACGACAACCGCTTTGACGTGGGGATGACCGGGCTGATCGGGTTCGGCTCGGGTTACCGGGCCATGGAGCACTGCGACGCGCTGGTCATGCTGGGCACCGACTTCCCGTACCGGCAGTTCCTTCCCCAGGGTGTCCCTGTCATCCAGGTCGACGTGCGGGGGGAGAATATCGGCCGCCGGGTGCCGGTCGCTTTCCCGCTCGTGGGCACGGTCAAGGACACCATTGAGGCGCTGCTGCCGCTGCTCACGGCCAAATCCGACAGCAAGCACCTGGACCGGATGACCGCTCACTACCGGCGCGCCCGGTCCCGGCTGGACAAGCTCGCCGACGCGCGGCCGGGCAACTCGCCAATACATCCGCAGTTCGTGGCGGCCACAATCGACCGGCTCGCTGCGGCTGACGCGGTCTTCACCGCCGACGTGGGGACGTCGTGCATCTGGATGGCCCGCTACGTCCGGATGAACGGTTCGCGCCGGCTGATCGGCTCGTTCAATCACGGGTCGATGGCCAACGCGCTCCCGCAGGCCATCGGGGCGCAGGCCGCCCAGCCGGGCCGCCAGGTGATCTCGATGTCCGGCGACGGCGGGCTGGCCATGCTGCTCGGCGAGCTCATCACCCTGCGCCAGCAGCGCCTTCCGGTGAAGGTCGTGGTGTTCAACAACGGCGCGCTGTCCTTCGTGGAGCTGGAGATGAAGGCGGCCGGGATCGTCACCTACGCCACCGACCTGGACAACCCGGACTTCGCCGGGATCGCCCAGGCCAGCGGGCTGTTCGGGGCGCGGGTGGAGAAGGCCGGCGAGCTGGAGGACGCGCTGCGCGCGGCGTTCAGTCATGACGGTCCGGCCCTGGTCGACGTGCGCACCGAGCGCTACGAACTCTCGCTGCCGCCCAAGCTGACCTACGGCGAGGTCAAGGGCTTCACGCTGTACGCGACCAGGACCGTGCTGTCCGGCGAGGGCCGGGAACTGGTCGAGCTGGCCAGGACCAACCTGCGGGAACTGGACATCGAGTAGGACGGGGCGCGGTTATGGGCAGTCTTGAGGAGATCCTGGCCGGCTACGACGGGCTCCAGGCCGACCAAGAGGCGTTCTACAAGGATCTGCATCGCCATCCCGAGTTGTCGCACCAGGAGCACCGCACCGCCGAGCGCGTCGCGGGGGAGCTGCAGGCGTATGGCTGCACGGTCCAGACGGGCATCGGCGGGACGGGCGTGGTGGGCGTCCTGGCCAATGGCGCCGGGCCCACGGTGCTGCTGCGGGCGGAACTGGACGCGCTGCCGGTCAAGGAGGACACCGGCGCGGACTACGCCAGCACCGCGACCGCTAAGGATGCCCAGGGCCATGAGGTCCCGGTCGCCCACGCGTGCGGCCATGACATGCACATGTCCTGCCTGCTGGGCATGGTCAAGCTCATGTCCGGTCACCGTGACCGGTGGAGCGGGACCCTGCTGCCGCTCTTCCAGCCGGCCGAGGAAACCGGCGACGGCGCGCAGGCGATGGTCGATGACGGCCTGCTGGCGCGCATTCCCGTTCCCGACGTGGCCCTGACCCAGCATCTGCTGTCCGGCATGGCCGGGACGGTCCTGACCCGTTCCGGGCCGTTCATGGCCACCGAAGACAGCATCAACGTCACCGTGTACGGGAAGGGCGGCCACGGCGCCATACCCCAGCACACCATCGACCCGGTGGTGCTGGCGGCCATGGCCATCGTCCGGCTGCAGACCATCGTGTCCCGCGAGGTCGCGCCCGGCGAGATCGCGGTGGTGACGGTCGGCAGTGTCCAGGCCGGTACCAGAAGCAACCTCATTCCCGATCACGCCCTGCTGGAGCTGAACCTGCGCAGCTACTCGGAGCGGACCCACGAGCGCATGCTCGCGTCAGTCCAGCGGATCGTGCGGGCCGAGAGCCAGGCCTCCGGCTCACCCCGGGACCCGGACTTCGACACCATCGGCAGCTTCCCGCTCACCGTTAACGATCCGGCCACCACGGACCGGGTGGCCAGCGCGTTCACCGCTCATTTCGGCGACCACGCCGGTGAAATCGACCGGCAGACCGTCAGCGAGGACTTCAGCAACATTCCCAACGCCGCCGGGGTGCCCTACACCTACTGGGCGCTCGGGTACACCGAGGAAAAGGCTTACCGCGCCGCCGAGAAGGCCGGGCGCCTGCAGGACCTGACCAGCAATCACTCACCGAAATTCCTGCCGCCGCTGCAGCCCTGCCTGCGGACCGGCACCGAGGCCCTGACCACGGCCGCGCTAGCCTGGCTGGCGCGGAAATAAAGCACCGAGACGGCGATTGGACCCGGGATGGGCACTGGAAAGCACGGCATCACACCGCTCGCCGCCGTCGTTGGCGGCCTCCTGGCCGGAGCCGTGGGGACGGTCTGCCTGGACGCAGTCAATTATGTCAAGTATCGGCGCACCGGCGGTAAGGACAGCCCGCTCGCGTGGGAATTCCCGCCGGTCGACGGCTGGGACCAGGCGCCTGACCCCGGGCAGGTCGGCAAGCGCCTGATCGAGGGTTTCACGCAGCGTGAACTTCCGGATCGGTGGGCCGGGCCGGTCAGCACCGTCATGCACTGGTCCTACGGGATGGGATGGGGGGCGCTCTACGGCGTCCTGGCTGGGTCCCGGCGCCGGCCGAATCCCGTCCATGGCCTGCCGCTGGGCGCGGTGGTCTGGATTTCGGGGTACGCCCTCCTGCCGGAGGGCGGGCTCTACAAGCCGATCTGGGAGTACGACGCCAAGACTCTGGCCGGTGACCTGAGTGCCCACCTCGGCTATGGCGCGGGCACGGGAGTGACCTTCTCGCTGATCACCAAGATCTGGCGTTAGCCGCGGCGGCTGGGTGCGGTAGCTTCCGGCTTATGCCGAATGCTGCTGTGAATGGGACCGAGATCAGCTACGCCGACACCGGTGGTGACGGGCCGGTCGTCGTGCTCAGCCACGGGATCCTGATGGACCAGTCGATGTTCGCGCCCCAGGTCAAGGCGCTGGCGCCGGAGTTCCGGGTGATCACATGGGATCAGCGCGGCCACGGCCGGGATCAGCGCGGCCACGGCGGAACCCCGGCGCGCGGGCCGTTCAGCTACTGGGACTCGGCGCGAGACCTGCTGGGGCTGCTCGACCACGCTGGTGTCCAGCGCGCCGTGCTGGGCGGAATGTCCCAGGGCGGGTTCGTCAGCCTGCGCGCGTCCCTGCTGGCGCCGGACCGGGTGCGAGCACTGATTCTGATCGACACCCAGGCCGGCCTGGAGGATCCGGCCGTCGCCGGCGCCTATGAGCAACTCCATGAGGTCTGGCGCGAGCAGGGTCCCGGGCCTGTCCAGGACGTTGTCTCCTCGATCATCATGGGCCCGGGCCAGTGGGACGACTGGTATGCCAAGTGGGCCGCCGCCGGCCTCGAGGACGTCACCCCGGCGTTCCGCTGCCTGATGGACCGCGACGACATCACCGGCCGGCTCGGCGAGATCGACTGCCCGGCGCTGATCGTGCACGGCAGCGCCGATGCGGCCATCCCGCTGGCCAAGGCGGAGGAACTGCGCGACCGGCTGGGCGGACCCGTGCGGCTCGCCGTCATTGACGGCGGCACGCACGCCTCGAACGTGAGCCATCCGGTCGAGGTCAGCGCAGAGATGCTGGCCTTCCTGCGAAACCTTGACCGGTCCTGAACAACCGGATCCAGATCCCCAGCGATTGCTGCCGATGTGGGCGGTCAGGGTGTGGCGTCGCCGGCCGGTCCTGGATCAGGCTCCCAGACCCGTCCCATCGCCTCGACCATGGCCGGGCGCCTTCTGGTCAGGTACAAGAAATAGCCGATCCCGCCGATCGTCCACGCGAGGATCAGGTAGGGGACCAGGTTGTAGGGCCACGGCGGGATTGGCCACAGCTGCCCGTAGATCGGCAGCAGCAAGAGCAGGCTCCCCAGTATGGGCAGTACGCCGTGCCGGACCGGGGAGAACTCGCTGCGGTAGTGCCGTTGGAAGTACGTGATCAGCCCGAGGTTCATCAGGATGTAGAGCACGATGATGCCCAGGCCGAGGATGCTGCCGAGGAAGTCGTAGGCCCCGAACGGGGTGATCCACGCGCCGAGCGCGAACGTCACCACCGCCGAGAAGATGATGTACGCGGCCCAGGCCATGACCGGGCTGTCCTTGCGGTTGGTGGTGCCCAGCCGGCGGACGAAGATGCCCTCCCGGCCGAACGAGAAGATGATCCGGACCGCGGCCGAGGACCCGGACAGCACGTTGGCGAACTGGCTGTTGAGAACCGTCAGGGTGATCAGCCACACGCCGTCGGCGCCCCAGAACCGGGTGGCCAGCGTGGTCCACGGGCTGGCGTCGGTGGACAGGGCGTGCACGTGGTTCTCGCCGAAGCCGATCGCCGCGGCGTACCCGGACAGCACGTACACGATCCCGATCAGGATGACCGCGAAGAACAGCGCCCGCGGGACGGCCCGGCGCGGGTTGCGGGTCTCCTCGCCGAGCGTCCCGGCCGACTCGAACCCGACGAACATCAGGATTCCCCACAGCATGCCGAAGCCGATCCCGCTGACCCCGGTCAGCGAATGGGCCGGGTCGAACGCGGCGACCGTGTTCCCGCTCGCACCGCCCTTGCCGATGATCGTCGCGAACAGGCCGAGCAGCACGCCCACCTCAAGGGTCAGGAAGATCATCGCGGTCTTGGCCGAGCTGCTGACGCCGAGGGAACCGATGAACCAGATGATGGCCAGGATGACCGCGCTGATCAGCCACCAGGGCACGTTCAGCTTGAACTGGCTGACCAGGAACTGATTGCCGAAGCCGCCCATCGCGGAGAACAGCATCGGCCCCACGGCGCCGTAGGCCAGGACCAGGATCCAGCCCGAGGTGAACCCGGCGCCCTTGCCGAAGGCCTGCGTGTTGAACGTGTAGGCGAATCCCGCGGACGGCAGCTTGCTGGAGAAGGCGCCGATGGTGGAGGCCATGATCAGGCAGACCAGCATCGCGAGCAGGATCCCGAACGGAAGAGCGAAGCCGATCTTGGCGGCGGCTGGCGGGGTGTTGAAGGCGACGCTCGTCGCCGGGCCCATGAACGCCATCGCGAGGACAGCGGCGCCCAGGCCGCCGATCGCCCCGCCCCTCAGCCGCCCGGGACGGACGTCCCCGGTCGCCTGCGGCGACGCGGTAATCTCCTGGCTCATCGCGGTCTCCTCTCCGTGCTCGTAAGGTGCTCGCTGGAGCCGGGGTTTCCTGGCCACAGCGCCGGCCGCCCATCGCTGGCCCAGACTCCCTGGGCCACCGGGGCGGACTGGCCGATCCCGCTGATCGGGACCACATAGGCGCGGGTGACGAACGCCTGGATACGGAACCCGAACAGCACCGTGTCGCCGGGGCGGATCGTCTGGCCGTCCGGGGCGGTCAGCATCGCGTAATAGTCGATGGCCGAGGGCGGCGGAATCTCCGCGTCGGCCAGGAACGCTTCCGCCAGGTCGCCGCCCGGGGCGACCAGGGCCCGGACCTGGTAGTCGGCGAACACCGGGTCGATGTAGAGGCCGCCGCCGAAGCAGTAGGCGCGGCCACCATGCAGGTGGGACACCTCGGTGAGGTACGCGGCCGCCGGGATCTCGGGCAGGTCGCCGCGGACCGCGTGCAGCGGGGTGGAGCCGGTCAGCGCGTGCCCGGGCTCGACCTGGGTCGCGCCCGCCTCGGCCAGCCGGGCGAGCATGACGCTGCTGGTGGTGCCCGGGGCGTTGATCTCGGTGCTCCACCCGGCCTCCCGCAGCCGGGCCGCGGCCTGCCGCAGGGTGGCCAGGTTGTGCGTCGCGGCGACCACGGCGTCTTCCTCGGAGAACAGCAGCGCGGGGAACGTGGTGATGCCGGCGAACCTGGCCCCGTCGAGCTTGTCGA
>Ga0302325_10017023_pt1 | contig 15385 bp, 13 predicted proteins | sample Palsa_T0_2_FD_201948 | JGI IMG/M metagenome (GOLD analysis project Ga0302325, IMG submission 201948) | Peat permafrost microbial communities from Stordalen Mire near Abisko, Sweden - Palsa_T0_2 | ecosystem: Environmental > Terrestrial > Soil > Palsa > Peat permafrost | place: Sweden: Abisko...
TGGAGATCCGTGAGAAGCAGGTCACCGCGCTGATCGGGCCCTCGGGCTGCGGCAAGAGCACATTCCTGCGCTGCTTCAATCGCATGCACGACCTGACGGCGGGTGCACGCTATGAAGGCCGCATCATGCTGCTGCCCGAGCAGATGAATCTGATCGGGGCCGACATTGATCCGATCGAAGTGCGCATGCGCATCGGCATGGTGTTCCAGAAACCCAATCCGTTTCCCAAGTCGGTCTATGAGAATGTCGCCTACGGACTGCGTATCCGCGGCGTGCGCTCGCAGTTGCGGCTGCAGGAAGAAGTCGAGCGGGCGCTGCGAGGCGCGGCGCTCTGGGATGAGGTCAAGGATCGGCTGGCGGGCTCGGCGATGTCGCTCTCGGGTGGGCAGCAGCAGCGGCTGTGCATTGCCAGGGCGCTCGCGACCAGTCCGGAAATCCTGCTGTTCGATGAGCCGACCTCTGCGCTCGATCCGATCGCCACGGCGCGCATCGAGGAGCTCATTGCCGCCCTGCGCGAGCAGGTGACCGTGCTGATCGTGACGCACAACATGCAGCAGGCGGCGCGCGTGTCGGACTACACGGCCTTCATGTATCTGGGCAAGCTCATCGAGTTCGACGAGACCTCCGCGATCTTTACCAATCCCGCGAAGAAGGCCACGGAAGACTACATCACGGGCCGCTACGGCTGAGCCGCGTCGCGCAATAGCTCGTTGATTGAGGTCTTGGCGCGCGTCTGTGCGTCCACGCGCTTGACGATGACGGCGCAGTACAGACTGTGGCTGCCATCTGTTGCGGGCAGCGATCCGGCCACCACCACCGAGCCCGGGGGCACCTGTCCGCGCAGGATCTGGCCGCTGCTGCGATCGTAAATGCGTGTGCCCTGGCCGATGAATACGCCCATTGAGATCACCGAACCGGCCCCGATCACGACCCCCTCGACGATCTCGGAGCGCGCACCGATGAAGCAGTCATCCTCGATGATGGTCGGACCCGCCTGCAATGGCTCGAGCACCCCACCGATGCCGACCCCGCCCGACAGATGCACGTTGCGCCCGATCTGGGCGCAGGAGCCCACAGTTGCCCAGGTATCGACCATCGTGCCGGCCCCTACATGGGCGCCAATGTTGACGAAGCAGGGCATCAGTACCGCATTGGGACCGATGTAGGCGCCGCGGCGCACCAGCCCCTGCGCTACCACGCGCACGCCGGCACGCGCGAACTCGGCCGCATCGGTGAGCGCGTACTTGAGCGGGACTTTGTCGAAAAAGCGCGCGTAGCCCGCGTCCTGGACGGCATTGTCATGGGTGCGAAAATACAAAAGCACCGCCTGCTTGAGCCAGGCGTGCACGCTCCAGCGTCCCTCGAGTGGCTCGGCCACGCGGTACTGGCCGCGATCCAGCCCGTCGATGGCGGCATCAATGGCGGCTCGCGTCGCCTCATCGACGCTCGATGCCGACAGCTCGGCACGCCGCTCCCAGGCGGCCTCAATCCTCTGCTGCAGCTCATGCGTGTGCATATCGGTCAGCGTATTCTGACGATAGCGTCGCCGTCCAGATGACAGGCTTGGCCGAGCAGTCCTATAGCGTGGGTTCACGGGCGTTGGCTAGGGTTCATCATGAATGCGATTCAAGCGACCGGACTGGCTGGGCACGCCCTCTACCTCGACATCGACGGCACGATTGTCGAGATTGCCCAGAGCCCCGAGGTGGTCAGGGTGCCCGAATGGCTGCTGGCTTTGCTGGGCCGCTTATCGCTCAAGCTCGATGGCGCGCTGGCGTTTGTCAGCGGGCGCACGCTGGCGTCGATTGATGAGCTGTTCGCGCCGTTGAAATTGCCCGCAATCGCCTTGCATGGCGCGGAAGTGCGCTCCGATGACGAGCATGTGATCTTCGCCCAAGCTCTGGCGCTCGAGTTGCAGCGCGCACTGCCGCCACTGCTCGCAGCGCTCGAGGGAATGCGCGGCGTGCGTCTGGAGAACAAGGGCTCTGTGCTCGCCTTGCATTATCGCGGTGCCCCCGAGCGCGGACGCGATGTGCTCAAGCTCGCCGAGCTCACGCTGTGCGAGCTCGGTCCCGAGTTTGGCCTGCTGGTAGGCAAATGCGTGGTCGAGATCCGGCCGCGGCATCTGAATAAAGGCACGGCGCTGAGCCGCCTGATGGAGCAGCCGCCCTTTCGGGGCCGCATTCCCATTTTCGCCGGTGATGACAGCAGCGATGAAGATGCCTTCGCCGTGGTCAATCGTCTGGGCGGCATCAGCGTGCGCGTGGGTGCGCCGGGACCGAGCGCTGCGACCTACCGGCTCCCCGATCCGGACGCTCTGCGCGCGTGGCTCTGCGAGATCGCATAGGCGCCAGGCATGAGTGTGAATCGCCTGGTGGTCGTGTCGAACCGGGTCAGCATTCCGGGCCACTCGAGCTCGGCTGGCGGGCTCGCGGTCGGGGTGCTTGCGGCGCTGCGCCAGGCCGGCGGTCTCTGGTTCGGCTGGAGCGGCGCCACGCGCGAGGAGCCGGCCGCCGAGCCTGAGATCATCGAGAAGGAGGGCATTCGCTTTGTCACGATCGAGCTGCCCACCGCGCAGTTTCTGCGCTTCTACAACGGCTTCTGCAACGCCTCGCTCTGGCCTGTGCATCACTATTTCCCGGGAGCATTTCGCTACGATGCGCGCGACTACGAGGCTTACATGGACATCAACCGCGCCTTTGCCAGCGCGCTGATGAAACAGATCGCGCCCGGTGATCTGGTCTGGGTCCACGACTATCAGCTCATGCCGCTGGGCGGCTTGCTGCGTGCGCAAGGCGTACAGGCTCGCATCGGATTTTTCCTGCATATCCCTTATCCGAACATAGCGCTGCTGCGCGTGCTGCCGGTGTTTGCCGAGCTCGTACGCGACCTTTGCCAGTACGATCTGGTGGGTTTTCAGACCCAGGAGGATCTCGAGGGCTTTCAATCGGCGGTCAAGGCGGTGTTTAACGATGCGAGCATCAGCAACGATGCCATCGAGCTCGGGGGTCGGCGCATCGGCACCGGGGTATACCCGATCGGCGTGGACGTCGCTGCCATCGCCGCGCAGGCGGCCAGCGCCGCGCGCGAAGACGAGCAGGTCAAGCGCCTGATCGCCGGGCTGCTGGGACGCAAACTCCTGCTCAGTGTCGATCGGCTCGACTACAGCAAGGGGCTCGTGGAGCGCTTTGCCTCCTATCGCACGCTGCTCGAATCGAGCTCGGAGCTGCTCGGCAAAGTCACCTACATTCAGATCGCGCCGCTCAGCCGCACCGATGTGGCCGCCTACGCCGAGATTCGCGATGCGCTCGAGCACGCCGCAGGTCGGACCAATGGCCAGTATGCCGACACGGACTGGACCCCGGTGCGTTACCTCAATAAGGACTTTCCGCACGAAACGCTCACGGGCTTCCTGCGTGTCGCGAACGTCGGGGTCGTCACGCCGTTGCGCGACGGCATGAACCTCGTGGCCAAGGAGTTTGTGGCCGCGCAGGATCCAGAGGATCCGGGCGTGCTGGTGCTCTCGAGCATGGCCGGGGCAGCCCGCGAGCTCAACGATGCGCTGCTCGTGAACCCCTATGATCGCAGTGCCGTGGCGCTGGCTCTGCTCCAGGCGTTGTCGATGCCCTTGGCCGAGCGGCGCAGCCGCCATGCCGCCATGCTGCAGGTGCTGCGCCAGAACTCGATCAGCCGCTGGTACGGCAGCTTCGTCGAGCGCCTCGGCGCCGATCAGGGCTAAGCACCGGCAAGCGTCTCTACCCCCAGCGCTGCTCGAGTGCGTCAGTCAGGCGCGTGCGCAGGCGCTCGGAGGCGGCCTCATCCAGCGGTTGCTGCGCCCGGTCAGTGACGTAGAACACGTCTTCGGCGCGCTCCCCGAGCGTGCTGATTCGGGCGGCGTGCAGATCCACGCGCTCTTCCCAGAAGACCTTGCCGACGTCGCACAGCAGGCCGGGGCGATCGCCCGCCGTGAGCTCGAGCACGGAGCGGCGGTTGCGCTCATCCACGCTGATGCTGATCTGCGTCGCGGTCCTGAACACGCGCATCTGGCGGGTCTCGCGACGCGAGACCACCAATGGTGCCTCCTCGGGGCGCTGCAGTGAGCGCCATAACGCCTGCTCGATCTCGTGGCAGCGCTCGGCCTCTACCGCGGGCAGGCCGTCCTCCTCGAGCACGTGGTAGGAATCGAGCGAGAAGCCATTGCCGACCGGAGTAATCCGGGCCTCGAGGATGTTCAGGCCGAGCTGATCGAGCACCGCGGTGGCGCGCGCAAACCCGTGCCGGCGGTGCGGGGCATAGATCATGACAGCGGTCGTGCCGCGCTCGCTGTGCGGCTCGACCGACACCAGGGCCTCATCGGCGTTGGCCTCGCCCGCGGCCAACGCGCGCGTGTGGCGTGCGATCTCCTCGGGCGGATGGCGCAGAAAATAGACCGTTGGCAGGCGCGCCCAGGTGCTGTCGATCGCGCTGGGCTGCATGCCCGTGCCACACAGCAGCGCGCGCGCCCGGTCCTGGTTCTCACGCATGAGCTCATCCTGGTCGATCGGAGTCTCCAGGCCGCGGCGCAGCGCGCGCTTGACGTGATCGTAGAACTCCTGGAACAGCGAGGCCTTCCAGGAGTTCCATAATTTTGGATTCGTGGCACGCACATCGGCGCAGGTCAGCACGTACAGATAATCCAGATGCGTCTCATCGCCGACCTCGCGCGCGAATTCACTGATGACCTGCGGGTCGGCAATGTCGCGCTTCTGCGAGGTCATCGACAGCAGCAGGTGATTCTTGACCAGCCATGCGACCAGGCGCGCGTCGTAGCGCGACAGGCCCTGCTCGAGGCAGAAGGCCTCGGCATCGACGGCCCCGAGGTCGGAGTGATCCCCGCCGCGGCCTTTGGCGATGTCGTGAAAGAGCGCTCCGAGATAGACGATCTCCGGCTTGGGCAGCGCCTGCATGATCGCCGAGACCAACGGCAACTCATGATCAAACTCGCTCATGGCCAGCCGGCGCAGGTTACTGACCACGAACAGCGTGTGAGCATCGACCGTATAGGCGTGAAACAGATCGTACTGCATGCGCCCGACGATGCGGCCGAAGGCCGGGATGTAGCGGCCCAGCACGCCGTAGTCGTTCATGCGCCGCAACTCATGCGTGACGCTGCGCGGCGCGCGCAGGATCTCGAGGAACAGGCGGTGATTGCGCGGATTCTGGCGAAACTCCTCATCGATGAGCCACAGGTTGCGCGCCACGGCGCGCATCGTGGCCGCGCGTACGCCGCGGATCTGCGGGTTCTGCTGCAACAGCACGAATAATTCGAGCAATGCGGAGGGCTGGCGCGCGAAGACATCATCATTGATCGTCTCGAGGTAGTCGCTGCGCACCTGGAAGCGTGGATTGAGCGGCTGCGGGGGCGCCCGGTCGCTCAGGATGGCCTCGCGAAACAGCTGCAGCAGCAGCTCGTTGAGCAGCGTGACGTCCATGATCGTGCGGTAATAGCGCTGCATGAGCTGCTCGACCGCCAGGGTGTAGGTGCCGTCCTCGTAGCCGAAGCTCTGGGCGAGCTTGATCTGATAGTCGAACAGCAGCCGGTCTTCGTGCCGGCCCGTCAGGTGATGCAGGCCGAAGCGCACCTTCCAGAGGAACGACTGCGCCTGCTTGAGCCGTCGCAGCTCCGAGGGCGTCAGAAACCCGTGAGTCACGAGCTGGTCGAGCGACTCGGCGCCGAAATGCCGTTTCGCGACCCAGGCGATAGTCTGGATGTCGCGCAGACCGCCGGGTCCGATCTTGACGTTCGGCTCCAGATTGTAGGCCGTGTCGTTCGCCTTAAGGCGCCGCTCCTGCTGCTCGCGCACTTTGGCCTCGAAGAATTCACGCACTGGCCAGACGCGATCGGGCGCCAGCGCGATGCGCATCTCGGCAAGCAGCTCGGCCGAGCCGGCCAGCAGCCGCGATTCCATCAGCGTTGTCATCACGCCGACATCGGCGGCGCTCTCCTCGGCACATTCGGCCACGGTGCGCACGCTATGGCCGACCTCGAGGCCGGTGTCCCAAAGAAATGCCACCCATTGCTCGACGCTGACGCGCTCGCTCTCGCTCAGCGGCGCGGGCACCAGTACCAGGAAATCGATGTCGGAATGCGGGTGCAGCTCCCCGCGTCCGTAGCCGCCCACGGCCACGAGGGCCAGGCGCGCGGCCAGGTCTGGCGGCAGCCGTTGCTGCCATAGCGTGCGCAGCAGCACGTCGGTGAAGCAGGCGCGCGCGCGCACGAGCCCCTCGACCGGCTCCTCCTCGACGAAACGCGCCTGCAATTCATCCTGCGCCTCGCGCAACAACTTGCGGCAGGTTTCGACCTGTGCGGGCGGATCACCGAGCAAGGACGGCAGGGCATTGAGCAGCGGCCAGTCGAGCGGCGCGCTCGACTGACTCGGGGCATCCTCGAGCACCGTAGAATCGGAAAGCGCCATCAGCGCCTCAGTGCGCCGCGCGCGGGCTCAGGGTCAATACTTCATGACCGTTGGCCGTGACCAGGACCATGTGTTCCCATTGGGCCGAGATCGAATGATCTTTTGTCACCACCGTCCAACCGTCGGGCAACACGCGCACGAAGCGCTTGCCCGCGTTGATCATCGGCTCGATCGTGAAGACCATGCCCGCCTGGATCTCGAGGCCCGTGCCGGCCTCACCGTAGTGCAGGATCTGCGGATCTTCGTGGTACACGCGTCCTATGCCGTGGCCGCAGTATTCGCGCACGACTGAGTAGCCCTCCGCCTCGGCCATGTTCTGGATCGCATGCCCGATATCGCCCAGGTGAGCTCCGGGGCGCACCAGCTCGATGGCGCGCCACATCGCTTCCTTGCACACGTCGGTCAGCCGCTGGCCGAGCACGCTGGGCTTGCCGACGAAGTACATGCGGCTGGTATCGCCGTGGTAGCCGTCCTTGATGACCGCAACGTCGATGTTGAGGATGTCTCCGGCCTTGAGCAGCCGCTCGTTGGGAATGCCGTGGCAGACCACGTGATTGACCGAGGTGCAGATCGTCTTCGGGAAGCCGCGGTAACCGACGTTCGCCGGCACGGCCTTCTGTACGTTGACGATGTACTCGTTGCAGATGCGATCGAGCTCATCGGTGCTCACTCCGGGCGCCACGTGCTCGCCGATCATATCCAGAACGTCAGCCGCCATGGCGCCGGCGACGCGCAATTGCTGCTGCTCCTCGGGCGTTTTGAGCGAGATCTGGGTCAGGCGCAGCATAGGGGTTCTCAGGGGTGCTCAAAGCGTTGTCCGGACAGGCACTTCATGGTATAAAGCGCGGCCTTTTTTGGCAACGCAATCCACACGCGCATCACGAACCTGTGACCGGGTGTCCCGTACGCGGCAGCGCCGCGGCGGGATCGTCATCAGGGATGCGCGGAGGCCACAACCCGCGTGAGGAGATTCATAGCATGCCCAGCGCGTCAATGCGACAGATGCTGGAGGCGGGCGTTCATTTTGGACACCAAACCCGCTTCTGGAACCCGAAGATGGAGCCTTATATCTTCGGGGAACGCAACAAAATCCACATCATCAATCTCGAGAAAACGCAGCCGCTGTTTGCTGAGGCGGCCACGTTCATCAAGCAGACTGTCGCCGATGGCGGCACGGTGCTGTTCGTCGGCACCAAGCGCTCGGCGCGCGATGCGATTCAGCGCGAGGCCCAGCGTGCCGTGATGCCGTATGTGAATCAGCGCTGGCTCGGCGGCATGCTGACCAATTTCAAGACCATTCGCGGCTCGATCAAGCGTCTGGGCGAATTGCAGGAAATGGCCGCCTCCGGCGCGCTGGACAAGCGCGGCAAGAAAGAGGCCACGCAGCTGCGCCGCGAGATGATCAAGCTGGAGCGCAGCCTCGGTGGCATCAAGACCATGGAGGCGCTGCCCGATGCGCTGTTCGTGATCGACGTCGGGCACGAGCACATCGCGATCCACGAGGCCCGGAAACTGGGCATCCCGGTGGTAGCGGTGGTTGACACCAACTGCTCGCCCGAAGGCATCGAGCACGTGATTCCCGGCAACGATGATGCGATGCGCGCGATTGGCCTGTATGCATCGGCGATCGCCGATGCGGTGCTCGAGGGCAAGTCCTCGGTGCCGCAGGTTGCCGTGGGCGAGGATGAATTCGTCGAGCTCGATGAAGAGGGTAATCCGCGCCGCAAGAGCGGACGGCCAGCGCGCGTTCGCACGACCGCCGCGGTGCGCAAGAAAGCCCCTGCTCGTCGCCGCCCCGCCGTCGCACCGGCCGTGGCGGTGGCTCCGGTCGTGGAGGAGGCGGGACTGGAAAGCGAGCTCGATGAGATCGCCGAGACCCCCGATGCGGCAACGCCGATGGGACTGAAGCGGCGTGCCAGCGCCGCCACCGTACGCCGTCCGCGCACCGGTGGTACGCCGTGAGCGTTGCCGCGGAGTCGGTCCGGCAGCTGCGCGAGCGCACCGGGGCGGGCATGATGGAATGCAAAAAGGCTCTGGTAGACAGCGGCGGGGATCTTGACGCCGCCGCCGAGCTCATGCGCAAGCAGGGCCTGGCCCGAGCGGACAAGAAGGCCGCGCGTGTGGCCGCAGAAGGCGTCATCGTGGTGGAGCGCTCGGCCGACGGCCATGCCGCCGCGATGGTTGAAATCAACTGCGAGACTGATTTCGTCGCTCGCGAGCACGATTTTCGCCACTTTGCGGCCGAGGTCGCGCGACTGGCCCTGGCGCGGCGCGAATCGGATCTGGCCGCATTGCTGGCTGCCGAGCTGTCCACGGGCGAAAGTGTCGACTCGCGCCGTCGCGCCCTGGTGGCCAAGATCGGCGAGAACATCAGCGTGCGCCGCAGCGTCGTGCTCGAGAGCCGCGGCGCGCTGGGTGCGTACGTGCACGGCACGCGCATCGGGGCGCTGGTCGCAATCGAGGGCGGCTCCGCCGAGCTCGCACACAACCTGGCGCTGCAGGTGGCGGCGAGTAATCCGCGTTATCTGAACGCCGCGGCCGTGCCGGCCGAGGTGCTGGCCAAGGAGCGCGAGATCCTGGGCGAGCAGGCGCTGCGCGAGGGTAAGAGCCCTGAGATCGTCGAGCGCATGATCGAGGGCCGCCTGCGCAAGGCGGTCAACGAGATGGTGCTGCTCGGTCAGCCTTATGTCAGGGATCCCGCGCAAAGCATCGAGCAATTGCTGCGCAGCGCCGGGGCGAGCGTGACGCGCTTCGAGCGCTTCGAGGTCGGTGCCGGCATCGAGAAGAAGCAACAGGACTTCGTCGCCGAAGTCATGGCGCAGGTCAGCGCCGCAGGTCAGCGCTGAGCCGCAAACCCCGCTGATAGCGGGGTTTTTTTTATGGCAGACATCAGGGAACCGGGACGATGAAGGATACCCAGGCGCACTGCAGCCGCATACTGGTCAAGCTCTCGGGCGAGGCCCTGCTTGGCAAGGCCGATTACGGCATTGACGCCAGCGTGCTCAAGCGCGTTGCCGGTGAGATCCGCGACGTGCAGGCCCTCGGGGTACAGGTCGCAATCGTCGTCGGCGGCGGCAATCTGTTTCGCGGCGCCGGCCTCGCGCGTGCTGGCATGGATCGGGTCACGGCGGACCAGATGGGCATGCTCGCGACCGTCATGAATGCACTGGCTCTCCAGGATGCGCTCGAGCAGCAGGGCCTGCAGGCGCGCGTCATGTCCGCGATCCGCATCAATGAGGTCTGCGAAGATTTCATTCGTCGCCGCGCCATGCGCCACCTGGAGAAGGGACGCACCGTGGTCTTTGCTGCGGGCACCGGCAATCCCTTTTTCACGACCGATACCGCGGCCAGCCTGCGTGCCATCGAGATCGAGGCACAGCTGTTGTTGAAGGCCACCAAGGTCAGCGGCATTTACTCGGACGATCCACTCAAGAACCCTGCGGCGCAGCACTATCCGCGGCTCACCTATGACCGGGTGCTCGACGAGCGCCTCGACGTCATGGACGCGACCGCGATCGTGATGTGCCGCGACTATCATATGCCGCTGCGCGTGTTCAATCTGGGCATACCCGGCGAGTTGCTGCGTATTATCAGCGGTGAGGACGTTGGCACGCTCGTGACCAACGATTGACGGTGGCACTCATGCTTGAGGATTTGAAAAAAGACATCGCCGCGCGCATGCAGAAGTGTGTGCAGGCTTTTCAGGCCGATTTGAAGAAGCTGCGCACCGGCCGCGCACACCCGAGCCTGATCGAGCATCTGAAGGTCGACTACTACGGTTCCGAGGTCCCGCTGCAGCAGGTCGCCAGCATCAGCATCGAGGACGCGCGCACGCTCGTGGTATCGCCCTGGGAGAAAGCCATGGTCGGGCCGATCGAGAAGGCGATTCACAAATCCGAGCTGGGCTTGACGCCCAATACCGCGGGGGCCGTGATTCGCCTGCCTTTGCCGCCGCTGACCGAGGAGCGCCGGCGGGACATCACCAAGATCGTGCGCCAGGATGCGGAGAATGCGCGCGTGAGCGTACGCAGCGTGCGGCGCGACGCGATCGCCGATCTCAAGGAGATGCTCAAGGAAAAGCTGATTTCGCAGGACGATGAGCGGCGCGGTCTGGATGAGATCCAGAAGCTCACCGATCACTACAGCGCCGAAATCGATCAGCAGCTGGCGGCCAAGGAAAAGGAAATTCTTCAGGTTTGAGCAGCGTTGCAACAGCTTGTAGTCCGACACCGCTGCCGTGCCACATCGCCATCGTGATGGACGGCAACGGGCGCTGGGCCCGCGCCCGCGGCGATGCTCGTGCCAAGGGCCACCGCGCCGGCGTCGGACCCGTGCGCATGGTGATCGAGGAGTGCGTGCAGCGCGATATCGGCGCGCTCACGCTGTTCGTTTTCAGCAGCGAGAACTGGGGCCGGCCGCCGGCCGAGGTCATGAGCCTGATGTCGCTGTTCGTCGAGTCGCTGGAGGCCGAGCTCAGTGAGCTGCATCGCAATGGGGTGCGCCTGCGCTTCATCGGCGAGCGCGCGGATCTGGATGCGCGCCTGCGCGCGAGCATGACGAAGTCCGAACAGGTCACGGCCGGCAATTCGCAACTGAACCTGCAGATCGCGCTGAGCTACGGCGGGCGCAGCGACATCGTCGGCGCCGCGCGCCGCCTCGCCTCGCAGGTCGAGCGCCATGAGCTCAAGCTCGAGGAAATCGATGCGCCGACCTTCGCCGCGGCGCTATCGCTCGGTGGTCTGCCTGATCCGGATCTGTTCATCCGCACCGGCGGGGAGCAGCGCATCAGCAATTTCCTGCTCTGGAACCTCGCCTATACCGAGCTGTACTTCACCGACTGTCTCTGGCCGGATTTCGATGTGGCCCGCTTCGAGGCGGCGCTGCAGCACTTCGCGACGCGGCGCCGCCGCTTCGGGCTCACCGAGGCGCAGCTCGCCAGTGAGACCCCGGCGGACGGCGGCCGCCCGCCTTGAGGCGGGCGCAGCTCGATGTTGCGTGCACGTGTCCTGACGGCCCTGGCTCTCGCGCTGTTGCTGGCGGGTGCGATTCTGTATCCGCCACCGAGCGCCACGCGCGCCATCCTGGCTTTGATCCTGCTGCTTGGCGCCTGGGAATGGTCGGCCTTTCTGGGCGTATCAGCGCTCTGGCGTGTGCTCTACGTGCTCGTGTTGATGCTGCTGGCGCTCGGCGGGGTGAATCTGACGCTCGAGCTCGAGCCGCTGCTGTGGATCATGATCGTGGCCTGCGCCTGGTGGCTGCTGGCGGCGTTCTGGATCGTGCTCGCCCCGCTGCACGTGCCCACCTTCGCCGCGGCGCTGGCTGGCGCGCTGGCGTTGCTGCCGACCTGGTTTGCGCTCGTGCATATCGATCGGCTCTGGAGCCGCGGTGCCGAGTGGACGCTGTTCATCATGGCGTTGAGCGTAGCGGCCGACACGGGCGCCTTCTTTGCCGGACGCCGCTTCGGTAGGCTGCACCTGGCCCCGCTGGTGTCGCCGAACAAGACCTGGGAAGGTGTCATAGGAGGCATGCTCATGGCACTGGTGATGGCAGCAGGTGGTGTGGCCTGGTTTGGGCTGCCCGTAGGCCGCTTCCTGCCCTTGTGCATGGCGGCGGCAGGTTTTTCGGTCATTGGAGATCTGACCGAGAGCCTGCTCAAGCGTCATGTGCATCTCAAGGACAGCGGCCGGCTGTTCCCCGGGCACGGCGGCGTACTCGATCGTATCGACAGCGTGACGGCCGCCACGCCCGTGATGACGCTCGGGCTCATCTGGTTGGGAGTTGGCACATGAGTCAAATCGGCGTAGCGGTGCTCGGCTCCACCGGCACGGTCGGCTGCTCCACGCTCGAAGTGCTGGGGCTGCACCCGGAGCGCTTTCGCGTCTGTGCGCTCGCCGCGCGCAGCAACGTCGAGTCCCTGCTCGCGCAGTGCCGCCGATTCGAGCCGGACTGGGCGGGCATGGAGTCGCACAGCGCTGCGCAGGAGCTCGCGCAGCGGCTGCGCGCCTGCGGCTCGCGCACACGCGTGGTGGCCGGCGCTGCGGACATCGCCGAGCTGCCCACCCAGCCCGAGGTGCAATACGTCATGGCCGCGATCAGCGGGGCGGCCGGCCTCGCATCGAGCCTGGCCGCCGCTGCGGCCGGAAAGCGGCTGTTGCTGGCCAACAAGGAGTCGGCGGTGATGGCCGGGCCGTTGCTCATCGCGGCCGTGCGCGCCTCTGGCGCCGAGCTCGTACCGATCGATAGCGAGCACAATGCGATCTTCCAGTGTCTGCCGAACGGCTTTCAGGCGGGCATGCGGCCTAGCGGCGTGCGCCGACTGCTGCTCACGGCCTCGGGTGGACCCTTTCTGACTTGGAGCGCCGAGGCCATCGAGCGCGCGACGCCCGCACAGGCCTGTGCGCATCCGCGCTGGCACATGGGCCGCAAGATCTCGGTCGATTCGGCGACGCTGATGAACAAGGGCCTCGAGATGATCGAAGCGAGCGTGCTGTTTGGCATGCCCGCCGGCGACATCGAGGTGCTGGTGCATCCGCAGAGCGTGATTCACTCGCTGGTCGAATACGCGGATGGCTCGGTGCTCGCACAACTCTCGACGCCTGACATGCGCATTCCAATCGCGCAGGCGTTGGCGTGGCCGCAGCGCATCGCGGCGGGTGTTGAGTTTCTGGATCTGGTCAAAGCCGCGAGGCTGGATTTCCTGCCGCCTGATCCAGAGCGCTTCCCTTGCCTGAGCCATGCACAGGAGGTGGCGCGGCTGGGGGGCCTGTTTTGTGCGAGTCTGAATGCTGCCGATGAGGTAGCGGTGCAGGCGTTCCTTGACCAGCAGTTGAACTTTGGTGATATACCGGCGGTCATTGAAATGGTCATGGGCAGGGTCACAGGGGGCGCAATGACGGGGCTGGACGCGGTTCTCGACGCGGACACGCAGGCGCGCGCTCTGGCACGCGAGGCGGTCGCGGCCCGTGCCGGCAGGCAGAGCGTGCAGGCATGAGCCTGTCCTGGATCCATCTGCTGGCGTTCATCGTTGCCATCTGCCTGCTCGTCACGGTGCACGAGTTCGGCCATTACTGGGTGGCGCGACGACTGGGATTCAAGGTACTGCGCTTCTCGGTGGGTTTCGGCAAGGCGCTCTGGAGCCGCACGGCCGGCGCCGATGGCACCGAATACGTCATTGCGATGGTGCCCCTGGGCGGTTATGTCAAGATGCTCGATGAGCGCGAAGGGCCCGTGGCGAGCGCGGAGCTGCATCGCGCCTTCACCCGGCGCCCGCACTGGCAGCGCATCACGGTGCTGCTGGCGGGGCCGGCTTTCAATGTCCTGTTCGCGGTGCTGCTGCTGACCGGCATCCTGCTGGTCTCGGGCATCACCGAGGTGCGCCCCCTACTGGGCGATATCGACCCCACTGCGATCGCGGGGCGTGCCGGATTGCACGCCGGGGATGAGATTGTCTCGATCGCTGCGCACCCGGTCGCCTCGCAGCGCGACGCGCTCATGGATCTGCTCGATGCGGTCAGTGCCAGCAGCCCGATCACGATCGGCGTGCGAGGCAGCGACGGCGCGCAGCGCACGACGGTATTGCCGATCACCGATCCGACGGTGCGTCACCGTTTGACTGAGCCCTCGGCGCTGATCAGCGGACTGGGGCTGCGCTTCTATGAACCCACGATTCCGGCCGTGCTCGGCGCCGTCGAGCCGGGTGGACCGGCGGCGCGTGCCGGACTTAAGGCAGGGGACGCGATCCTGAGCGTGAACGGCACTGCGGTGCACGACTTCCTCGAGCTGGTCGCACGTATTCAGGCGCATGCGGGCGAGAGTGTGGCAATCCGCTACCGACGCGCGGATGTCGAGGCGGCCGTGCGCGTCCCGGTGCTCGCCGAGACGCAGGATGGCAGGACGGTGGGCCGGATTCGCGTGCGCCAGCCGCCGCCGCCGCCTTATCCGCCAAGCATGCTGCGGCACATGCAACTGTCGCTGCCGGCAGCTTTCGCGCGTGCGAATGTCGAGGCCTGGGACATGACGGCGCTGCAGGGACGGCTGCTCTGGCGCATGCTCATCGGGCAGGTATCGATCAAGAATCTCAGCGGCCCGCTCAGCATCGCCGAGTATGCGGGCGACTCCGCCGCGCTTGGTCTGAGCTCCTTCCTGTCTTTTCTCGTCGTGGTCAGCCTGGCGCTCGGGTTCATGAACCTGCTGCCCATTCCGATCCTCGATGGCGGCCAGATCCTGTTCCAGACCATCGAATGGCTCAAAGGCAGTCCGCTGTCTGAGCGTTTTCAAACCCTGGGCCAGCAGCTTGGCGTGGCATTGCTGGTGGTGCTAATGGGCGTGGCATTGTTCAACGATATCTCGCGTCAGTTCGGTTGAAGCGAACTTGATCAGTTCCACATGTCGCGCGCGCCTGCGCGCCCTCGCCGCAGCGTTTGCGTTGACGGCGCTCCCCGCGATGCTGTTGGCACAACAGAGCTCGGACGGCGATTTCACAGTCGCCAACATCCGCATCGAGGGTCTGCAGCGCATCACCGAGGGCACGGTCTATAACTATTTGCCGATCAATATTGGCGATCATCTGAATGCGCTGCGTATTCGCGAAGCCACGCGCGCGCTCTACACCACGGGCTTTTTCAACGATGTCGAACTGCGCCGCGACGGCAACACCCTGATCGTAGCGGTGGCCGAACGACCCTCGCTCGAGAGCGTCGACTTAAAGGGCAACAAGGACATCAAGACGGAGGATCTGCAGAAATCTCTGCGCAACGTCGGCCTGGCGGCCGGCAAGACTTTCGATCGCTCCACGCTCGATGAGGTCACCCAGTACCTGACCGATCAGTACTACAGCCGCGGTAAATACGCCGTGCAGATCGACACCAAAGTCGACGATCTGCCGGATAATCGCGTGCGCGTGAGCATTACCATCAAGGAAGGCAGCCGCG
>Ga0302325_10017024_pt1 | contig 15385 bp, 15 predicted proteins | sample Palsa_T0_2_FD_201948 | JGI IMG/M metagenome (GOLD analysis project Ga0302325, IMG submission 201948) | Peat permafrost microbial communities from Stordalen Mire near Abisko, Sweden - Palsa_T0_2 | ecosystem: Environmental > Terrestrial > Soil > Palsa > Peat permafrost | place: Sweden: Abisko...
TCGACGGTGTGAGTGATGTCGTAGGTACGCCGTTATAGGTCTGGACATAGGCGACGCCGGCGGATCCCCGGAATGAGAGCAGCGGCGAAAAAGTAGCCTCCACTCCGGCATTCTCGCGCAGAATGAGGATGTTGGTCCCCAGTGTGTTGGCAAAATTCAATTCTTCGACATTAGACGAGGCGGTCAGCGTTGCGATCGAATTTACCTTATGCCGCCAAAGGCCTGTAGCGGTTGAATCGGTGAACGCCGTTCCCCCCGTTCCCGGGTCGTAGCTGGTGTAGGTCGAGCGCGCCGACAAGCTAACGAAATCTAATGCAGAGATCGAACGATCGATACCACCGCCGACAGTCGAAATGTCGAGAAAACCTCGCGTGTTGGTGACGATGCCTAATTGGCCAAGGAGAGCGAAAGCAGTACTTTGCCTGTTCCAGCTGGCGTCGACATAGTTCCGGTCGTTGGGATCTTTGCCGAAGGTCTCGTAATGAAATTTTGTGTCACCGGCGAGCGATTCGGACTGGCCTCCGTCGGTTCCCCCAAAATATTTTCGATAGGATATGTCGCCGTCAAAAGTAAACTTTGAGTCCGGGGTCAGCGCCACGGCGTTTGCGTTGATGGTGGAATAGGATTGTAAGGTTCCCCCCGCCAGCATCGTGCGCAGGAATTCGTTGTCGTTTGCCTCAACCGTCTGGCTCAACGTCGAATTCAACGCCCAGTCCGTCGCATAGGCCGGCGACACGCCCAGGCACACCGAGACCGCTAAGATCGTTCTCTTCACGGCTTACTGCCTCTGGTATGCTTACGCACGAGCCTATTCGAACAAACCTCGTTCCGGAACCATGATGACGTCACCGGCGTGAAGGGTAATATTTCCTTCCAGGTCGTTGCCAGACTCGTAGGCCCGATAATCGAACATGAAAATATCTTCGCCAGGGCCACCCTTGCGGCGGACCATGATCCGACGCTTGGCGGCGTAGGGTGAGAGGCCACCAGCCAGCGCGATTGCCTGCATCAGGGTGGTCTTCTGGCGCACCACGTAGGAGCCGGGTTTCAATATTTCTCCGGTGATAAAGATTTTCGGCTTCAGGTCCTCTTCGGGAATGTCCTTGGCCGAGTTGAGGAGGGCTACCGTGATATCAAGGCTCTCGTCTTTGTAATTGTCCTTCAGCCTACTTTTAAGAATATTTTCAAGAGCTTGAGGGGTCAGCCCACTGGCTCGGATGTGGCCAGCCAGCGGAAATGCGATCTGGCCCGAGGGGTCGACGACGACCGTTCGATCGAGCTTGGAATCCTGCATCACTGAAACGCTTAAAGTATCGCCGACTTTGAGGGTTTGAGCTCCCGCCACCGACGCCGTGAAGCACAAACAGATCAAAACTAACACAATTCGCATGATTTCCCCCGAACAGGCGTCGCACCAATATCGTCGACAAGCCCCCACATTTAATAGCTAAATAGGAGGCCCCGAAGGAACTATTAAACCGCAACGCAAACTCTTACAAATGGTTAACGAACAAAACTGCCGTTCTGAAGCGGGAAAATGCTGTACTGTTGCTTGTCTGCAATGACTTCGTCGATCAGCCGGCCTGAAATGGTCTTTTCGCCCCGGGCAAAGCCATAAACCAAGGCCGTGTCGCAGAGAATGTTAATCATGCGGGGGATGCCGCCGCTCACGGCGGCAATCTTGGCGCAAGCTTCGAGGGTAAAGATGGTCCGCGGAGGAGGGGGTGCCCCCACAGCCTGCAACCTAAACGAGATGTAGTTGGCCACTTCGCGCTGCCCCAACGGTTTTAGATGGAAATCAGATGAGATTCGTTGGGCGAACTGGTGCAGTTGTGGCGCCTGCAAAAGGTCGCGCAATTGCGGCTGACCGACCAAAATCAGCTGTAAAATCTGATTTTGATCGGCGTTGATATTTGAAATCATCCGCAGGTGCTCGAGCGCTTCTGGCTCCAGATTCTGCGCCTCGTCGATGATCAGCATGGTTCGCCGGCCTCCGGAGTGCTGGCTATAGAGAAAATCCTGCAAACGCTTGAAGAGTGTCGGATAATCGCCCTCAAATGGGCGATTGAGCGACATCAGGATCCACTGCAGCAGTTCTTGACGTCCTTGCGGCGAGTTCGAGATCAGGCCCGTCGTCAATCGTGGCGGAAGCTTCTTCAATAGAGCGCGCACCAGCGTGGTTTTGCCGGAGCCGATTTCGCCGGTAATCACGCAAAAGCCGGCATTGTTCATGACGCCGAACTCCAGCATGGTGAACGCCATGCTATGCATGCGGCCCCAATAGATCATGTCGGGGTCTGGGAGGATCGTAAACGGTTTGTCCCGGAGCCCGTAAAATTCCTCGTACATTAAGACAGACTTCCTAAAGAGCCCCGTTTGTGTTTGATCCCTATAGCAGCATTGGCCATGTCTTCGCCGACTTTATGAACTCAAAGTAAATCGGCGCCGCTACAAATTGGGCAACGCGTGCCTAGAAATTTTCCGTGTCTGAACCGGTAACCTCTTGTAATAACCACATCCGCCGTTTGGCCGTGCCTAAATGAAATTTCGGTGCTAGATTTGGCCGCGATTTAGCCTGATCTCTCAGGCATTTCTATGAAAATTGCCAACTTTGGGGCAGATATGCTGCAAAAGCTGAATTTTGAGGACGACGATCGGGAAGACCGCGGCCAGCCTTATCGGCCAGCTTCTTATAATGAAGAGCCCGATAACAGCTATTTGTTGTCGCCGTCCTATTATTGGGGGCTAATTAAACGTCGCACTTTTTATTTCGCGATTCCGTTCGTCCTGGTTTTGTCAGCGGGTCTTGCACTCGCTGCCATCTGGCCGCCCACCTTCGAGTCGGTCGGCAAGATTTTGGTGCAATCGCAGCTTATTCCGACTGAACTGGTCCGGGCGACGGTAACCAGCGCGGCTCAAGAGCGGATTCAGGTGATTGAACAGCGAACCATGACCCGCGAAAATCTGCTAGCGATCGCCGATAAATTCAAGCTTTTTCCGGAAAAGCGATCTTTGATGTCACCGACCCAGTTGGTCGAGTTGATGCGCAAGAGCGCGAAGATCGAACCGCTGGTTCAACCCCTGGCATTTTCGCAGTACCGCTCTAGTGCCAATCCGACAATCGTGTTTACCGTCAGTTTCGAATATTCCGATCCCCAAAACGCGGCCGCGGTTGCTAATGAACTTGTCACGAACATTTTGAACGAAGATCTTCGTGATCGCACCAGTCGAGCCACCGACACCACAAAATTTCTGGCCCGCGAGGTGCAGAAGTTGCAGGCGGATAACGCGGCGATCGACGCTAAGATCGCGCAAGCTAAGCTAGCGCAGGCAAAATCTTCCGCCTCCACCACCGATCAGCCGGTCAATCAACTCGCCCAGCTCAAATCGGAATATGTTCAAAAGAGCGCGCTTTACTCGGATCGACATCCGGCCATCCAGGCCTTGAAGCGTCAGATCGATGCGATGGAAAAAGCCGCCGTACCGCAAGCCGGCGCTGATAGTTCCGTCGGACTAGAATTTCTCGAAACGCAACAGGAGAATTTGCAAAAGAGTTTAGAGGATGCATCGGCGAAACTAGCCGCGGCCCGGTTGGGCGAGACGCTCGAAAAGGACCAACAATCGGAGAAACTCGAGGTCATTGAGCAGCCGACCACGCCACAGGAACCCGTTAGGCCGAACCGCCCGAAAATTGCTGGCATTGCATTGTTGTTGGCTGTGGCCGCGGGCGGCGGCCTGGCCTTCCTGATCGAGATCGCAGATAAGGGCATTCGTCGCAGCAGCGATATCTTCAGCATTGTCGACAGCCGCCTGGTGATCGGCATCCCTTACATCACGACCCAAGCCGAAATACGTTGGCAAAAACGTCGGATTTTTCTGATCGCGGGTACAGTCATAACGCTACTAGTCGTCGCGATCGTTGCGGCTTACTTTTTCATGCCGCCGCTTGACCTGATCATTGCGAAAGCCAGGGTCGGCCTTTTTAAATAGCGCGTTAATGAAGTTCCTGGAGAATTCGCATGGATCCTATTCGACACGCCATTGAACTTGCGAGAGGTCCGAATCGACCCGCGGGTTTGGAAGACGGAACGCCACAGGTTCCTGTCGATTCCGAGATCAAACGTATCATGCTAGATGCCGCGCATCTGGAGTCGACCCGGATTGTCGCCCATGGCGGGGGCGATCCCCAGGGCCGTAGCTACGACATGCTGCGGACCCAGGTTCTTCAGGAAATGGATGATAATGGTTGGCAGTTTTTGGCTGTCACTTCCGCGACTCCGGGGTGCGGTAAATCCGTCACCAGTTGCAATCTGGCAATGAGCATCGCGCGTCTCACGGAGCGGTCGGTGTTGTTGGTGGATATGGATTTGATGAAACCGAGGGTTCGCGAATATTTGGGCTTGCCGGGGACTAAAGGCTTTTTGAGCGTATTAGATGGCCGCGCCAAGCTATCAAACGTCATGGTTCAAGCCGCCTTTGGGCCCACAAAAATGCTTGTGGTGCCTGGAGAGGTGTGCAAGTCGGGCTCATCAGAATGGATGGCTTCGCAAAGCATGAGCGCGCTGCTCCGTACCCTCAAGCGCGAACTCAAATCGAGAATCGTCATATTCGATATGCCGCCGATGCTAATGGGCGACGACGTGATAACTATCCTGCCCCAGATGGATGCTGTTCTCCTTGTCGCCGGCGTCGGCAATACCTCCATCGCGGACATCAGGCAATGTCACAAGCATCTGCAAACAACGCCGGTGGTCCGGGTGGTGGTCAATCGGGTCACCGAAGCGGTCGATTCGTATTATGGCTACTATGGCTATGGCTATTCTTGAGTTGGAATGTTGCGCCCGTACTTAAAACTTTGATTCGTAATAGTTGGAACTAAAACCTCGCGCAGTTCACACCGCAAGACGCAATCAACAATGTGGATCGGCGAGTTGTTCAGCTATGGCTGTTTATTAACAATAAGAAATTGCACCGGCGGGTTGCTCTCAGGCGCTAAGCGAAATCGCTGCGGCATGAAGTCGGCAATCGTCGCCGCTGGAACAAAGTATTTGGCAATATCAACGGTTGTTTTTTCGCCAGTGGTTTTTTTCTGTCGTATTTGAGAGATCTTCCTGCTCATGATGCCAAGCAAGCACTTTCGTTGCGCGTCAAACACAGCAGAACCGGAATTACCTGTATTGGCAACGTCGCGAATGACGGTCGAGAACCGTCTCGTTTCCGGCGGGAGGACAGTTGGCGACAGCACATGAGAACGCACTGGTCCTTGCGCTGATAGGCTCGTCACTTCCTCGCCGGGCCAAGGCTTGCCCTGACACAACTGGATGCGGCGGAGTCTGACGCTAAGCGGTAGGCCCGATTCATCGAACTCAAGAAGTGCCAAATCGAGTTGCTCAAATGGACTTTCCTTTACGACCGTTGCGGTCAGAGTTCGACTCCCAATGGTCACACTCGGTTTGTTTAGAATCCCGCCGCCGACGACATGAGCGACAGAGAGCACGAGCCCGTTGCCGAGATAAACTCCGGCTGCGCCATTGACGCCAACTGAATAAAACAACAGTGAATCGTCTGGCCCTGACGCACGGCCCAAACTGGGAACGGCGAAAACCAAAAACAAGATTAAACCAAGCTTAATCCACATTCGCGGATCTGATCTCATTCAACACGATTGATCAAGGCGTCCGCTTTGCGGCGACTGATCAGCCGGTAAAGAATTTTCGGTCTCGGGGGGACAGCGCCGCCAGTAAATCATGGATAAACTGGTTTTGCAGTTGATAGGACGCGGCTTCTGACAGCCCTGCTGTTGATACGCGAATAAGTGCACCATCCGGAATGATGCCACGCAGGCCATATTTCATTCTTACGATTTGCCGATCGAATACGCCGGTCGCCACTTCTCGGCCGACCTTCATCCAATATGTTATCGGCTCAAAACGGCCTTCCCTTTGTGCGATTATCCGACTCACGGTCAGTGACGGTATGCTATCTTGATAGTTCAACTGGGTGACCGTCTTAGCCATTACCCTGAAACCTGCGGCTTCGTAGCAGATTTCCGGCAAGTGGGATTTCAGGCGGTAGTTTTGAACGGGACCATAAGCCACCAGAAACATAATTACGTTTCCAGCTCCATCAGAATATCCGCGCGAGACTTCCTGGCTATAAATCCGCTCTGAAAGTTCGCGCTGCAGATAGGCGCCAGGCTCGCTGGGCGTAACCAGGCCATAATCTGGAACAAGATGCCACTGACCGAAATCCCGCGGAATGACTTTTTCAAGATCCGGTACAACCTGCGTGGTCGCAAGTAATTCGCGAGGCCTGATTGCCTCCGCGACTATCGCAGAACTCAAAATGACCGCCGAGGCCAAGACAGCCTGAACCGGATTAATTCGCATGTTATTCTCGAACGAGACCCTTGGAATCCGCTAACACGTTCCTTTGAATAGCGCAAAATGATTGTCCTGGGTATCGATTTCGAAGGCTAGACGATGTGTTTACCCGTTAACATAAACGTCGGATTTGAAGAGGTTATTTGTATCTATTGCCACTCAATTGTCGACCGGTAGGCGGGATTTGGCTATGAAACCCTCAACGTCCACCGGAGATTTTTGATGAATAGCGGAACCCGCTCATGGGCGGCTGTGAGAGCAGGCTTTTTCGTCGGCCTATGTGGCTTGGTCTTGGCTGATTGCAGCAAGAAAGCCGAGGTCGAAGTGGCGGCACCGAAAAGCCAGGTCGTCGCCAAAATCGGCGACCAGGTTGTGACGGAACAGGAGTTGGAAACCGAGTTTCGCGCGGCTAACGTACCGAGTGAAAAGCGCAAGGATCCCGACGCAATCAAGCGCGTTTTGGGAGAGCTGGTGACGCGCAAATATCTTGTACAGAAGGCGCTTGAAGCCAAGCTCGATCGCGAGCCTACGGTTCTGCTGGAAATCTTGCGCTCAAAAGATCTGGTGCTCGCCAATGCGCTCCTAACCCGTGACATGACTAACAAAAGCTCATTGATTTCGAAAAGCGAGATCGATAATTACATCGCAAATAATCCATCTAAGTTTGCGAGCCGTCAGGTGATATCGGTCGAACAAGTCACGGTTCCATTGAGTTTGATTTCTCAGGCGATAATCGATGGAACCAAGGAGATGAAAACCCTCGACGAGGTCGATCAAAAACTGATCGCGACCGGCGTGCAGCACTCGCGCTCAACGGGTTCGGTCAGTAGCGGAGATTTGCCCCGGGAACTACTGGACAGGGTTGTGGGAAACCAGCTCGACGATATCTTTTTTGTTCGCGCCGGTGCCAACGGCGTGTTCTTCAAGGTGACAGGTCAAGAGGCCCGACCGTTGGAAGGCGAGGCTGCCATCAATGCCGCCCGGCAATATCTGCGACAGGACATCATGAAGTCAGAAATGGGCATGACAACGGTTGCCGCTAGTTTCGAGGCCAAATATGGGGGCGAATATTCGCAAATCATGGGCAAAGACGCAGCCCAGCCTAGCTCGAAATAAGTTGGATCTCGAAATGGAAACGGCCTTTGATTTTCTGACCGTGGCCTGCTTTGCGGGCCTGGTGATCGCCTATTTCCAATTTACCCAGCGAGATACCCGCACCCTGACGCACTTGATGGTGTCGGCCGCTGCATTCGCGGTCGCAAATCAGATGGGCAATGCCGGTCTTCCGCTATTTGCTTTGATCCTGATTCTGGCCGGAGCGGGTTACGCCGCCCTGGTTGTAAAGAAAGGTTTCTAGCGACTAAAAGTTCGACTACAAGACGGGTATCGCGCTTCGATCGAAATCATTGTTTTTTGGAATGCTCGTTGGGCACATGTGATGACTTATTCTGAGGCATTGACCACCAAAAGATCGATCGCTTTCCAGAGCCTGCTCTGGCCGGCGCTGCTATGCGCCTCGATCATCGCCGCTTACATACCCACTTTTATCACCTTGGCAGAGGGGCCGTGGCAGACCGAGCAGGAGGGGCACGGGCCGCTGATTATCGTTGCGGCGATTTGGCTGGTTTGGCAGTCACGCCATAAATTATGGGCGGCAACGATTTGTCCTTCGCCGGTTGCGGGGTGGCTAGTACTCCTTGGAGGCCTCGCGATGCTCGTGGTGTCGCGCAATCAGGACATTTGGTTCACGGAGGTGGCCTCGGAGATCCCGGTCCTGGCGGGTTGCATCCTGCTACTGGCCGGCTGGAACGTGCTGCGAATTATTGCCTTTCCAATCGGTTTTTTAATGTTTTCGGCCCCCGCACCGTGGTGGATGATCGACGGCGCCACTGTGCCATTGAAGGTCTTGATCTCGAACCTCGTGACAAGCGGGCTCTATGCGCTTGGTTATCCGATTGCCCAGAATGGCGTGGTGATTGAAATCGGGCCCTACCAGCTTTTAGTTCAGGATGCGTGTTCGGGGCTGAATTCAATCTTCGCGCTCTCGGCAATCGGATTATTTTACGTCTATGCATTTCGATGGCACGAAAAAATCCGCGGGCTCATTCTTTTAGCTTTGATTATACCCATCACCATCCTTGCCAATTTTATCAGGGTGATGGCGCTTGTTTTGATAGCTTACTATGGCGGCGTGGAGATGATTGAGGGTGTTATTCACGACTTGACCGGTATTGCACTATTCGTGGTCGCTGTTCTTCTGATGTTTGGTTGTGATGCTCTGATCAGTTTTGTGAGCAACCTAGTTGGTAAATCGCGGCGACCGAGGACAACGTTTGCCCAAGGGTCTAGCGTCTGACGGTCCACTTATCTCCTTTCAATCGTGGGCATGAGAGAATCGGAAGTCGACGTCGCAATAATGATCAAGGGGTAACCTTAGTCGCCATCTTGGGGCCCTATGCTTGGTTTATCCTTGGCGATTGAAGGCGTTTGGCATCAGGCCAAGTCAGGCCTATACTCTGCCTATAGAATTCGTGCTTGTTGTGGGCGCGAAGGATCCTTAAGGAGTTGATGTGTCACCGGGCGAAGCTTCCCGTTTTCTCATGCAGGCTAGCTTTGGTCCCACAGTGGAAGAGATCGCCCGCGTCCAACAAATTGGATGTGCCGCCTGGATCGACGATCAGTTGACCAAGCCGGCTCAAAGGCATCTTCCTGTGCTTCTCGCCCAGCAGCCCAGCGCGAGTAATGGAAGATACTTCAATGACCGACGAAAATTTGTCTGGTGGCAACAATCGGTTACTGCCGCCGACCAGCTTCGCCAGCGTGTTGCATACGCGTGGAGCCAAATCTTCGTGATTTCCGATAAGAGTACCGACGCGTTCACCAGCTATACCGATGCTATGTGCGACTACTACGACACTTTGCTTGTCAACGGCCTAGGTAATTTTCGCGATCTTCTCAGATCTGTCACCTATCACGCCTGCATGGGCGTTTACCTCGATTACCTCGGCAACGAGAAATCCGACAGCAATCGCAAAGTTGACGCTGGAGCCCGACGCCCAGACGAAAATTATGCCCGCGAGGTCATGCAGCTCTTCACCATCGGCCTGCATCAACTCAACCCCGATGGTACCCCGCAACTCAAAGATGGACAGCTTATTCCAACGTACGATAACGAGGACGTCCGCGAGATGGCGCGCGTCTTCACCGGCATGCACTACGCCGGACACGAAACAAATTGGCGGTGGGGGCCGGTTCAAATGCTCAAGCCCCTGCAAGTTTACCGTGATTACCACGACCCCTTTCGCAAAGTCCTGCTCGGCGGCCTCAAAATTCTCCCAAAATACCAGGATCCAGCAAAGGACATCGATGACGCCCTCGATTGCCTCTTTGAGCATCCGAATACCCCGCCCTTTGTTTGCCGCTTCCTGATCCAGCGTTTTACGACTTCCAATCCTTCCCGCGCTTATCTTTCGCGTGTGGCTCAGGTGTTCGTCGATAACGGAACGGGCGTGCGCGGTGATCTCAGCGCCGTGATACGCGCCATCTTGCTCGATCCCGAGGCGCGTCAGACGGGTGACAATCCGGACACCGGTAAAGAACGAGAGCCCTATCTTCGCCTCGTTGCGCTAGTCCGCGCATTCAATGGCAAAACCAATAACAAGGACGGTATCTTCGAAGTCGCCTATCTTGACGATCTCGTTGGTCAGGAGCCGGGTAGCGCCCCTAGTGTTTTTAATTTCTATCAACCCGATTACGCACCTCCCGGTCCGATCGCCAGTGCCGGCATGGTCGCACCCGAGTTTCAAATCACCGACGCAGTCACCTGCGTTAGCCTTCCTAATTTTTTGCGTGATTGCATCTATCACGGCTCGATCGGTCGCTACGGCGCCAACATCCTTCTCGATTTCAGCCAAGAAAATCAACTTGCTACTAAACCCGGCCTGCTTATGGAACGCCTTAGTCTAATTCTCACAGGTGATCGCATGAGCGCTGGGACCCGTGCTATTATCCGTGGCGCCGTCGAGCAAATCTCCTCGTGGAAACCTGCGGACCGGGTTAAACTCGCAGTCTATCTGACCAGCATTTGCGCTGAAAGCGCGGTCCAGCCATGAATCGAAGAATCCTCAATTCATCCCTGACCAGACGTCGCTTCGCGGGTCAGTTGGCCTGCGCCGGAATTACTAGCACGCCGCTGTTATCTACTCTGCTCAGCCTGAGCCTCGCCGGTCGGGCCGCCGCCGACTCGCTATCACCGAACACTGATTACCGGGCTCTCGTCTGTCTATTTCTCAACGGTGGCAACGACTCCTTCAACATGCTCGCACCGCGTAGTGGGCTCGACTACAAAGAATACAAAGCGACGCGCCAAGAACTCGCTCTCGCTTCCACTGATCTTCTTCCTTTGGGGGGGGCGGCTGCCAATCATCCCGAACTTGGCCTCCATCCCGGCATGCCGGAGCTCAAGACCCTTTTTGATCAGGGCACTGCCGCGTTCATTGCCAATGTCGGGTCGCTGGTTCGCCCCATCACTCTGAACGAATTCAAGAAACAGGCCGCCGTTCCGTTGGGTTTGTTCTCCCATTCGGACCAGGTCGGCCAGTGGATGACGGCCATGCCCGACCGTGGGATCGCGAGCGGGTGGGGAGGGCGTGCCTCGGACCTGCTGCGCGACCGGAATATTGGCAGCAAAGTCTCAATGAATATTTCTCTCGCCGGGAACAACCTCTTCCAATACGGACACCAAGTTGTTCCCTATTCCATCACTCCCAACGGCAGCATCGGCTTAAAAAGCCTCGATCCGGCGCAAGGCGCCACCTCCTTCGAATCGGTTGCCGTGCGAAGTTTGCTCGAACAACACTACAAGAGTATCTTCGAGCAAGCCTACATGGAGACGACGTATGGAGCGATCGCCGCTCACGAAGCTTTCTCCGCCGCCGTTGAACCCGTTCAGCTCAAAACCGTTTTCCCCAACACACCGACCGGCAAGGACCTGCACATGGTCGCCCGCGCCATTGGTGGCCGGCGGGCGCTGGGTCTGAAACGACAGACATTCTTCGTCCAGCGCGGCGGCTGGGATCATCACTCCGAAGTCCTGCAAAACCAGAAGCAAATGCTTCCTGAAATCAGTCAGGCCGTCGCTGCCTTTATGGCGGCAATGAAAGAACTCAATGTCGCGGAGCAAGTCACTCTCTTCACTGCGTCTGATTTTGGCCGCACCCTCACTTCCAACGGTCGCGGCTCCGATCACGGCTGGGGTGGCAACCACTTCGTCGTTGGCGGCGCCGTCAAAGGAGGAGCAATCTACGGCAATTATCCTTCTCTCGCGCTTAAAACCGCCATCGATACCGGACAAGGCCGTCTCATCCCGAGCATGTCGGTTGATACCTATTGCGCCGAACTGGCCCGCTGGCTCGGCGTACCCGACAGCGGATTGACCACCGTGTTCCCCAATCTTGGTTCTTTCTACTCGGCCTCTTCTGGCCAGCCTCCGGTAGGATTTATGAGCTGAGCGTTCGCTCCCAGCATTTGATGCTGCAATCCTTCTGCAGGTGCCCGACTTCGATTAAGTCCAGTCCGGTCACGCTACCCGACTCCGCGCGCCCGGTCTCGCTTTCGGTGGGATATATGCGCCCGAACGCCATACCCGGCGAAAAAGCCCAGGGCGAACACGGTCAAAAGAAGTGTTGCCAGCGATAGCATCCACCCTCATAGCCCAGGAATATGGCAATGCCGGGCCAACTAAATCGGGAACTGGTACTCGCAGCTGAAGTGGGCCTAGAGAGGCAGTAACCACTCCGAAAGGCATTGTGGATTAGAAAATCCCCATTTTGAGTATAATTTATACACCCATTTGGACCTAACTTTTCTGAAAAATTATTGTATCGCAATATCTTGCCGCGATTGCGTTAAATAGTGTGGCAATATTACGACAACTCATATTTCTTCAGCATTGGAGAGGCTTTTCTGTCGTTCTTGATCTTTATGAATCGATTTTTTTTAACTAAACCAAATCCCATAAAGACTATGGGAGAGGTTTATGCTGGCCCTTGCAATTAATCGAGAAAATGACTCGCGGGATCGCATTAAATCAGCCGCTTTAGAAGCTGCGATTTCGACGGCGGTAAAAAAGTCGGATCCCAGCTGTGAAGGCTTTGTCGGGGTCTTCCTCCGTCGGAGTTTGCCTCGATCGGATGAAGACACGAATTGGGACGTTCGCGGCATCAGGTTCGGGAAGGCACAGCGAGAGCAATGCGAGGCGGCGCTATCGGTTATCATTGCCCGCATGAAGCAAGAATTCGAAGTGGTTGATTGACCGGCTATTGCTCTGAAACCCATAAGCGTTCGTTCAGAAACGACTTGCCGAATGGAGAAAAAACAGTGTTTGAACGGTTTGACGCCAGAGCCGCGACTCATAGCGTCCAAGCCGATCAAATGCGCCATTGTCAAAATTGGTGAGCCGCTGAAAACTAAGCGCGAGTTCTCGCGCGTTTTCAGAACAGGCCGTCGAGCAACGGCCCTGATCCAATGCCGCCTCGCCTGAGCTGTTGCCATCATTCTGGTCAGTGTTTTCTTGTTGGCTTCGGCCGCAAAAGCCTTTAGCGCCAAAAATTTCAGGCCTGTGTTGACTGTCGCGATTGCGGCCGATCTCAGCCTGGAGGCCGAGCAGGGCTGTCTCGATCGAGGTGGCGCGACGCAATCGCCACAAAAGTGATGCCAATCGCAGCAAAAGTTCGCGTTCGACCGCCGTCCTCGGGTCGTAGTCCACAATGACGGCCGCCTCGAAGGCACGGTAATCATCAATGTCTTCAACCGCCGGGATCACGGTTTCGGCCGTTAGGCCATGGCGAATGGCGTTGCGGCGTGAACGATCCTTGCCGGCCTGCGTCGTCGGCCCATGGCTTCGGAGGGCATTTCGACGATTGGCTTCGATTTGACGAAACGACGTCACGGTTACGTCCCTCCATCGGTAAGCGAGGGTCTAGTGACTTCTGCGCCACTGCCGTGGTCAGCGCTCCTGTCCGCCAGAACTTTGCGAGAGAGCTTTGGTGGGACGGTGTGGTGGATCGCGTTGCCATCGGTCCGGCTGTTCTTCCACAGCTTCAAGGCAATCGGCAGCGGATCGATATTGATCTTCTTCCAAAACACGTTTTCATCGCCATGGGTATGCAGCTCGCGGTGATGCAACCGACATACGGGCACGATGAATTCGTCGCTGACTTTGCGGCTCATTGCTCGGGGCTGCGCAAACCGCAGATGATGCGGGTCGGCCGGTGTGCGGCCACAGACCAAGCACGGCTGCATTGAAACGAATTTCCGATGCTCTTTGTCGCGGAGCCGGATGGTTTTGGCGGGTATTCGAGCGCCGCGGCGAAGCGGTGAAGCCGCCGCGGTGTTGACGTCCTGGCTCCGTTCCATTGCCACGGACCGGGTCTCAGCCCTTGGTTCTGGCGGGACCCTACTTTCGCTGGGAAGGGCTTCAACGGGTTCGGAGGCTTCGACCTGGTCTGAGCCGCCTTCGCCCACGACCGCAAGCTTTTCCTGGAACCCGGTTTCCACAAGCTGGGCATCTTCGACACGGAGCGTGTTCTTGGCCGACAGGCTGCGATGCGCCCAACCGGCCATCGCGTCGGCGTTGGGAACCTCGGCCAGTTCCCCCAGCAGCCGATCCCGCAACTCCGCAGATTGGGCGGCCGCCAGAACCGGGGCGCGGGCCGGTAAGGCAGGTGTCGTGCGTCGGCTGGTGGCAGCACGCGCCGGGGGCGTTTGTCCGTTCAACGGGCTGCGATGCGGCTCCACAGGCCGTTCGCTATCGGCCGTTGCCGGTTCGGCCTTAGCGGCTTCTGGTTCTGCCGCACCGCCCAGATCGGGCGCATCGAGGTCGTCCTCGCCGGCGATTCCGACCAGAGTGAAGAGGGCATAGCGTCGGGCATAGGTGAGTGCCGCTCCCATCCGATGGGGAGCCGCTGTTTCGGTGAGCGGACAGACCGGCCAATCTGACGAGACCCACTCCCCAGACGAATGCGCTAGCGTCGTGGTTAGCCGGATCAGCCCTACCTTCTCATCGATGGAGGTGGTCTGGACGGTCGCAATCTCATGCCGGCCAAGGCTTTTACGGACCAGATCAAGCCCGCTGGAGAGCGAGGCATAACGGAACGACCGGTCTGCTTCGCGAGAAAAGGGCGATCGGAGGGTGCCGGTCAGCGACTTCTCGGGGTTGTTGAGCTCGATCTGCGCCTTGGCGAGCGCGCTGGCGATGGCGCCGATGGTGTCACTGGAGCGCTGCATCGCTGTCCTCCAGATCAAGCAGGTCGAAACTGATGGCACCCGATTTGGAGCGCTTGGCGCGCAGGCGGTGGCCGGTAGCCTCCTTGGCGTCTTCCGGCACCAGCTTTTTCAGATCCGCCTTGGCGGCCTCATGTTCTTGATAGGCTGACCTGGTGCGGCGGAAGCTGGCTGACAATTCCGCCCAGCTATTGGACGCGCTCATGTCGACCACCCGGACCGCCTCCAGCTGCGGCCGTGGCGGTTCGACCCCGAACAGGCGAGGGGTCTCCCCGTTCTGGACGCAGCGCCAGAACTTTCGCTCGGCGGTCAATAACAGATGCTGGTAGAGCGGATCGGCATGGATGGTCATTTCCACCCATTTGCCGCCGCCGGTGATGATCGACAGCACCGCCGACCTCGCATTGGCGACCCACATATTGTGCTGCAGCTGAGCCATGTGCTTGGCAGCTGCAGCTTCCTCCGAGAAGGTCCAGGGCAGCATGAATTTGGCTTCGAACACCGCGCCCGAGGGCTCGACCATTCCATCCAGGGTGGCTGCCATCCATTTGATGACGGGGTGGCGAATATGCCGCTGCAAGCCCTTCACGGCTGTCAAATCGCATTCAACCCCGACCCCCTCTCGCTTCCAAAAATGACCCTACACCGGTGGTGGTGTAACGGAGCCGAGACCGGCGTCGCGGAGCCCCACATCGCGGAGCAGAGCCGGTCTTGGCGGG
>Ga0302325_10017027_pt1 | contig 15384 bp, 12 predicted proteins | sample Palsa_T0_2_FD_201948 | JGI IMG/M metagenome (GOLD analysis project Ga0302325, IMG submission 201948) | Peat permafrost microbial communities from Stordalen Mire near Abisko, Sweden - Palsa_T0_2 | ecosystem: Environmental > Terrestrial > Soil > Palsa > Peat permafrost | place: Sweden: Abisko...
GGCCCTGCTGGTATGGTGCGCCGGGGTAGACTTCGTCTGGCAGCAGTTTGATGCCCTCAGCGTATCGCTTCGCCTGCTCCAGAACGGCCGGGACATCAGTCGCGGTCCGCTTGGCCTCGATGACGCCCACGCACCGCCCCTTGAAGAACAGCGCGTAGTCGACCGGCCCAGTCTCGGTGGGCCACTCCGCGATGGCGACGGCTTCCGTTTGGTTGGGACGGCTTCCGGCCGAATGGCGGATGTGGTTGCTGTCAGCGGCCCAACCCGCCTCTCCAAGGCGTGTGTCGATGAGTCGACGTGTATCGGCCTCGTCCAGTTCAACGGCGCTGGAGGCTGCCTCGGCTGAAGTCACGAGCTGGAACAGTTCGGCCGCGGGGGCCTGTGCAGCAGCCTGCTGCAGCTCAACCAGCTTCTGCTCAAACTGGCGTCGCGATGCCTCTACCTCTTCGAGAAGCTGCTCGGCGGCTTTGCGGTCTTCCGCTTCCCGCAGCGCCCACACTTCGGCTGTCTCGCGGGCGTGACGCTGCTCTCTTATCTCGCGATCCGCGCGTTCGGCCGCACCTTCCTGTTCCCTCACGGCCTGCCGGAGTTGCTCGATCTCCGCGCGGAGCTGGGCGGTGGAGTCAACGGGCGGACTTGGAGGCCGGAACGGGCCGGGCCGGAAGGCGGGCTCCTTGAGAAACGTCCGCCGGAACCAAGTGGCAAGCTGGCCTGCTACTTTCAGCGACGTGAGCGCATCACCCGCGGAGCCTGTGTTTTCATGTATCGCCGTGTTCCCCATCCGGCGTAGGTAGTGAAACAGTTCCCCTACCTCGCCGGGAAGCAAGCCCCCGTCGCGCAGAAGCCGGAGAACATCCTCGAATGAGGCGCGCGGCTCACGATCAAGGCCGCCTCGGGCCGCCACCTGCTTCGCGAGTAGTTCCGCAAGCTGTCGCGTTTTGCCGATGCTGGTTGGCGGGTCGACATGGAAGAAGTATTCGGCGAGCTTCCCGAGTCGGGCGAGCTGCGGATCCGCCTCTGCCAGATGGTCGAAGTTCCCATTCATGGACCAACCAGTTCAAGCGTTCGGGAATAATGCGGGATGCCGCATCCGGATTGAGCAAACTAGCTCTAGCGGGGTGGCCTGCACAGTGCTTTTCCAAGGGGAGCGCCGGCAATCGACCACAGGAATGCGCCCCCGAAATGCCCCTCGGGTGACCCACAAATGACTTGGGGCAGGTGTCAGTCGGCACCCGTCATCACCGGACCCGATGGACTGCGCTCCGCGATGCTCAAAGGTGTCGGCCTTCGTGATGGCGATGATAGGCCATCTCCCTCCGAATGCCCTTAGGAGGAGGCGTTGACGGGATTGTCCTTTTGGCACAGGTGACCCGCCATCAAGCTCGGCACTGTCAATTGGGGGTGTGGGTGGGGGGAATCGGACCCCCCCTGCAGCGCGCCCTAGTCACCTGTCAGACCCTATGTCGATATCCGCTACGAACGTAGATTTGCCAATGCCACCAGGCCCCACGCCGCTGCTGGCAACCCCACGTCAAAATCGACGCAAGCGTTCATGTGAACCTCCAATGTCAGGTTTACCAACAAGGAGCCTGCGACATGACAAACCCACGCCATAACGGCAACCGCCCTCGCGCCGAACAGACTTACGGCCAAGCTCGAAGCGAGCTATTCTAGCGCGATCATCGGGGTACGCATAGATGTGCCGCCTACCCGTATCGGCCTGATTCCCGGACTTTCAGCTCGCCCCAGGATTGCTCCGTGGCCACCCGCATCATGATAGCCTTGGCCGGCGCGAAGGATTCTGCACATGAAGGCAAAGAGTCCGCGACCGCCGCCAGCACGACACAAATGGGTCCGCCCGTGGTTGACCGCTCACGGTCACGCAATACAGCAGCTCGTTGCCGAAACGCTTGCAGCCGCCGATCAGTTCGAGGCCAAGCATTTCCCGAGGACCCGAGCCCGACGCGCCGCCGATCGCCAGAGCCGTGAGGCCCTTGTGCGTGCGTTAGTCGTCAACCTTGCGCACGCCTCCCTCTCCCCTCCTCCGAGCGGCCGTCTGGCGATCCGCGCGGGCAACGCTCCCAAGGCTAAGACTCGGTACGACCATCCGGCATTCGGCAAAGGGGTGAATCCCCTCCTCATCGTTATGCATGAGGCTGACCTCCTTGACTTCCGTTTGCCGGTCGCAATGCGAGGCGAAGTGTCATCCATTGCGCCGACTGATGCGTTCGCAGCGCGGGTCCGAGAGCTGGGTATTGGGCTCTCCGACTTCAGCCGCCACGATGATGACGACGGGGAGGAGATGCTCGTGTTGACGCGTAAGGCGGGCACGAGGGCCGCGCCGTCAACCGATCGCGTCGACTACGAGGACACGGCGGAGACCAATGCGCTTCGCGAAGAGGTGCGCAGAGTGAATGCGTTCCTCGCGGCGGCGGAGATTGACTTCGTGCAGGATGGATTGCAGCCACACATCGATCCGCACGAGCGGGGCTTGAAGCGTCGCTTTATGCTGCTCAAGGCCGACACGAAGCCGCGCTGGGATCGCGGAGGGCGACTCTTCGGGGATGGCTTTTGGATCAACCTGGAGTCCAGCCGCAGGGGCGGCATCAGGATACAAGGCGAGCGTGTTGCGGACCTCGACTATTCCTCGATGTTCGCGAGGCTGGCCTATGCGCACGTCGGCGCGGTTGCTCCCTCAGGCGACCTCTATGCAATCCCCGGCTTGGAGCAGCACCGGAGCGGCGTGAAGCTCGCGTTCAACGTCTTCCTCTTCGATGGCAAAGGGCTCCGCAAGGAGTGGCCCAAGGCTGAGATGGGGATCGGCGTCGGAACGGATGCTGATGCGAAGGTGAACTGCGAGGCGGCGCGCTTTGACGGCCTCTTGCCGGTCGGATGGAGCAACCCGCAGCGGCTGCGCAAGGCGATCTTGGAGAAGCATCCGGCGCTGGGGAAGGCCTTCGGCAGACGCCTTGGGTATGGCCTGATGTTCACCGAGAGCCGTGTGCTTATGGCCGTGCTCGCCGAGCTGATGCGGCGCGGCATTGTCGCCTTGCCGTTGCACGATGGATTGCTTTGCGCTCAGTCCCGAAAGGAGGAGGCGGCGGAGGTGATGCGGACAAAGGCGATCGAGGTCACGGGGGCAGCAATCCCGGTGGAAGAAAAGATCGGGTGACGCGGACGCCCGATCATCGCCACCATCAAGAGGGGAGGCGGAGAGGGAACGCGAGAGGGGTGAGGACGGAGAGGGGGAACGGCCTCCATCCCCTGACAGCTAATGCGGACTTAGAGCCGGCTGCCTAGAGCCCCCCGCCTACTATCCCCTACCTATAAGTCCCGTAAGGTCTCCTCTTGCTCGCGCTCCGCGTCTGCGCAAAGCAATCCTCGACAAGCATCCGGCCCTGGAAGGCTCTTGGTGGAGACCTCCGGTCCGGTCTCATGTTCACCGAGAGCCGTCCTTTGCGACCCGTAATGCTCGCGGTTCGCCGGACCCACAAGGGACCCATAAAGTGCGCTTGACTCCACGCTGTCAGATGAAGACATTATGCTATGGCCACGCGAGTTCAACGCGTCGGACTTTCCTTCCAAATCGCCTCTTGACGGGACCCTTTTTGAGCGTCCCTCGCGTTCTTGAGACGCGTGTCGATGAAGGGAGATGGGACATGCGCAACCTCGTTGAACCGCTGCCCTCCACGCACTGCGAACATTGCGGCGGTATGTTGCTCTTCAAAGGTACGGAGGCGGAGGTTCCGGCCCTTGATATTGAAGTCCAGATATTCGTTTGCGCAAAATGCGGTCGCGAGCACTCGCGTAAGCTGATCCACGAACGTTATACGGCGCACACCGCACGAATCGCGGAGCGCAAGGTTGGCGCGGCCAAGGGTTCGGGCTGAAATAGGACCTTGGGCCTCATGTTCCCCGAAAGCGGGCTGGAGGAGTTCATGCAGCGAGGCATCGTCGCCTCGCCGTCGCACGATGGATTGCTCTGCGAGGTGACGACCCCCGTTGAGGAGAAGCACTCCGCGCGATGAGCGCTCAGGCTAGGAATAGGCGGGTGATGTCTTCGCCGCTCTCCGCTTTCCATAACCGAAAACGCCAGCCCCTTGGCCACTCATTCACGAAGTTGGTCAACCGAAACATAGCGGCGGTTTGTCGTGTCGTACAAGCGGTTGCCCCCGTATCGCTTCACGAGGATTGATCGGCGATTCGATACTGCGCCCATCTGAGACTCTCCCGGTTGGCTCGCACTCGCTGCCCTTGGGAGGTGGAGAGAAGGAACGGCCTCCATCCCCTGACACCTGAGGCGGACCTCAGCCAGCTGCCTAGAGCCCCCCGCCCACTATCCCCTACCTATAAGTCCCGTAAGGTTTTGCCGTCCGACCGGCGGCATTTTGCCGCGCTCCGGGGGCCTCCGTTGTGGCGGTGCTTCGAGGACCGAGGATGATCGGGTGTCTTATCGTTCCCCAAATTGGCCCAAAGCCGCTCCAACCTATGCTGACGTGGTGGCGGCCCCTGAGTCAGTCCCTCAAGCGCCCTTCGCCAACTTACGCAGAGCCGCCTCCCGCTGCCTCTGCCAAAGCGGTTTCCATCCTGGCAGATGCGATGGGTGAGGACCGAACTTCGCCAGCCTCGCCGCACGGACTGCCTCAAGCGCACGCTCCGTGACCCCTCCGCAAATCTCATCGATCTCACGGCCGATGACGCGAAGCACGATCCCCGAGGACTTCGGATAGGCGTGGAAGTTGAGCGGACGGACCGTGCCATCGCGCATCGGCCATTCCCAGTTCGGGTGTGTTCCCGAGGCCAGGCGATGGACGGCCTTCGCAGTCTGGACGAGGCGAAACTCGGTCACTCGATGGCTGCCCCGATCGTCCTCGATGAGCGCGGCGACTGCCATATGGATCGCCATCAGCCGCTCCGGCTTCACGCCCGCTTCACGGAGCCTAGCGAAGGCTACACGCGCCCGGAACGCTGCGGGGCGACGCTTGATGTCCATCGCCGGCTCCACCCGCCCAGCGCCGTCCAAGAGGCCCTTAAGGCCTATCAGCGGATAGGAGACGAAGGGATCGGCCAGATGCTCTTCGATCCACTCGGCGGAGACCAAGAAGTACGGCTTTAGTTCGGCCGCTTTGTAAGTCGGATACCAGTGGGAGCCGTGCCGCGCTTTGAACTGGACGTGATACCGGCAATGTCCCTCCGCGAGGCCCTTGCCAGCCGCGCGCATCGTTGGGCGTCCACATCCGGGGATGACGCATTTCGCTTCACGTCCCGCCGCGATTTTGTCGTGCGCCTTCAACTTAACTTCCATTGGTAGGGCTCTTCATATTCGGGTTCGATGATGCTTGGGGTTGGCGGCGCAAGGAGGGCGTGGATGTTGAACCCGAGCCTTGTCCTTGCGCCGCCAACGGGCCGCTACGTTGAGCGGCTCTGTTGTTGCCTAGGGCGATAACCCGGGGGGGTCGCCCTATGGTACTTGCCGTCGCGCCTGCGGCGATAGTTGCGGGAGGAAGCCGTGGCCTCGCTCAGGGTTTCGAACGGACCGAAGCGCTGCTTGCGACCATTTTGGTCTCGTACTACCACCTCATAGCGCCCGTCCTTGGTCCGATATACACAGCGAGGCAGAGCCAGATCGGCCCGCTTCGCTGGCCCTCGATTTCGGCCATTCTCTCTCGCATTTGCCTCGCGGAGGTTCACAAGGCTATTGTCGCTCCTGTTACCGTTTGCGTGGTCGACTTGCAGGATCGGCATTCGCCCAAGATGAAGACCAAGCTTGATCCTGTAAAAGCGCTCCGTGAAGCTACGATCAACCCGAACTTGTTGGGTGTCGCTATTAGGTGCCGTAACAACTTTACCGTTGCTGCGGCGGATCACATCGGCGTCAGCGCCATCGTGCGAATAAAGAAGCTCGAAAGCGGCGTCGATACGAGCAAAGCGCTCCACATTGTCTCGCGGTGGTCTACTCAAGTCATATTGGCGCAGCGGTGACCATTCCGCCGCGCGGTCGTGATGGGTCACTAAGACTCCTTGAACAGTTAGAATGATGAAGACTGCAGAGAGAGAGAGACCGATACCGGAGGCCTCAACGAGCGATCCTATCGAGCCGGCTCTGCGGGCGGCTCTGAGCGTGTCACGCGCCGGAACTCGTGCGCCGGGGGGTGGGGCGACCTAGGCAGGATCGAAGCGATCGGTAGCGCCCAACCCGTAAATGGTGCGGTCGACCAGCATTGTCAAGAAGCGAGTGTGCTATAGCACATCCCACCATTCTCGATATTGCCACAAGGCTCACTCGCGGCTGCACAGTTACCAGGGCGGAGAGTGGTAAAGACCTTAGCTTTTGTGCAACAATGCCGGCGAACGCGGACGCGGCGTTCCGGGGCGTAGAAACCCTGAGCTTAGCGGAATGGCGTCATCCGGAATGATGCCGATCCTCGACCATGCGGTCGGGGAGCCTGTGGCGTATGTCCAGGTTCTCCCGAACTAAAGGCCGCAGGGACCGTCTAAGCTCGGTTTTCTAACTCCCCGATCACCAGGGTCATGGGACTAGCTTGCGGGGGCGCACCGCAGGCGACAACCGAGCGGGGGCGGATGTCAGCTTCAGAGCAATCGAGGGCCGTCTCACCTAAACCCACGGCAAAGATTCCGGGGGCGAGCGGTCTACAAGGACTGTTCGAACTCGCGATCCTCTGGGCGATCGTCTGGGCTTTTCCGATAGGACTGTCATTCGCAGTTGCCGGCCTGTTGGATGCAGCCTTCCCCACAGGCCGCGCGAGCGTTCATGCGGTTCTCGGCCTACTCATCGGACTGGCTACCGGCGTCGCGCTCATCTGGGTTGGTAACAAACGCGGCATGACGTTTGGGTCGGTCGCGGCGGCGTATGTGCACGAATATGCGGTTGTCCTTGCGCTCGCCGTCGGATTTGTCGCTGGCTGGCTGTTCCGGCCGTGAATACCGAGCGAACCTCTTGGCGACTGTGCCGGGAGGGATTGCCAGGAATACATCGTGCGTGTCGCCCTCGCCAACGGCGGGAATGAGATCGAGTTCCTCACAGCCCTTCAGCCTTTTCGAAGCACTGAAGACGGAGTACGAGCGTAGTCAGAATTCATAGCCGCGCGGTTAGATTCATAACGCTGCGCGCTGTCCACCTGCCGTTACGCGGCGTGACATAACCGCGAGCATTGAGTGCTCCTGCCACGGCGTTGGCTGAGGCGATGCCCTCGGCCTTTAGTTCTGCGATAGTGGCGGCGAGCGCCTCAGCTCGCTTTTGGGCGTTGGCTTTGAGCACTCCGACGGCACGCGAGTTGCCGAACTTGCGGAGATGAGCGGCCCCCTTGGGGTTGCCGAGTTTTCGGCCCCGCGCCTTTGCCGCCGCGAGCGCCTCCTTGGTGCGCTGTGAGATGGCCTCGCGCTCCCTCTGTGCGACCATCGCCATGATGCCCACGGTGAACTTGTCGGCGTGCGGCATGTCGGCGGCTGTGAAGTCAACGCCAGCTTTTTGCAGACCGAGGAGAAAGTGCGCATCGCGAGACAGACGATCGAGCTTGGCTATGAGGAGCGTCGCTCCCGTGAGCTTGGCGTGCGCCATCGCTTTCGACAGCTCGGGCCGCTCAGCGGACTTACCGCTCTCGACCTCTGTGAACGCGGCGAGAAGCTTGGCGTCGTCCGCCTTCCTGGTGATGAATGCCAGGGCCGCCGCTTCCTGGGCTTCCAGCCCCAGACCGCTCTTCCCCTGTTTCGCGGTGCTGACCCGGTAGTAGGCGACATAGCTTCGGCACATGGCGGACCCCTAAATTGGCCTAGTGTAAATTCCCCTAACGAACGTTAGCGGATTATGCAAGTTCTCTTTCTCATCGGCCGGTGCTTGGCAAAGAGTCGCGGGCAAGCGACCTACGATGGGAGCCAGCGCATGTCCGCGCTCCCCTCGCCGATGGTTCCGTCAGGCCCAATGAAACTCAACGGGCGAAGATGGATCATATCGAAGTCGGCAAAACCGCCATGGGACTCACCAGTCGGGCCTTTGTAGATCAGCGCAGCTGGGGTCCATTTAAGTTTACCCTCGACGTTCCGCACCAAGACTGCGAGCCCGCCACTGCAACCGCTCATGTTGAACTTCATAGGTGGTTGCTGAGCTTCGCTGTGGAGCGGTGCGGTCTGATCGTAAGAGTAGGCAGTGACTATGGTCCGGGCGGTGACGTCTTCAACAAGCCCGTGGCCACCCCAAGCCTCATGCCTGTAGTAGCCGGGCTCGACTTCAAAGCGGTGGTTGTCGAGATAGCCCGCGAGGCTCAAGGTGTCCCCTACATGAACAGATGGAGGCGGCCAGTCCGACCTGCAGTCAACGGGCTCGGCTCCCATTGCCTTCAACTTGGTTGGATCAACCTCGAACGTCGCTATGTCGAGCTCTTGGCTGCGGCTGATCAGCGCCTCTCTCGGCGATATGAAACATTGGCCCAGTTGGCACTTCACGGCAGGATCACGACCAACTGCCATCAGGTAATGTTGGATCACATGATCAGCCGTCACCGCAACGTACCGCTTCTCGAAGCGGAGAATGAACGCGGACCCTCCGGAGAGAATACGTCCATTCCGCTGCCAAAAGCATGGTCGCACAACGCGCAGCAAATGTTGGGAGAGGGCGTTGGCCGCGACTAAGGCCGATTGCGGGATTAGGGAGGGTTCGATCATCGCCACATCTCCGGTTTGCTTCGCAGGTCGGCAATCCGCTTATAAATCGATGGGGGGACCCCAAGGCCAGCCGAGCGCGTCCTACCTGTCGCATGGGTGACCCCTGAGGGTAATCGCAACGGCTGACACGGACGGCGGCGAACCCTTTTCATTGCTAGCGCAACGGGGCCGGACTAATCCCGGACGCACCCGCTTGAATTCGGCCTAATGCACGCCAGCAGAGGGCGGGCGGCTGGCCAGGAGCACTGAGCACGAGCGAGGTGCGCATCCCTCTTGACGCGACACGCGACGGGCGTTGGTGCGGTTGGTCCGATCGCGAAGAAGCAGGAATCTGGAGAGAACCGACGGGGACATTTTCCTCTCAGAGCCGCCTGAAGGCCTCTCGAATGGGAGACCCCATTGTTTGAGGCGGCTAGCTGTACGATTGAATATGGCAAGTCGGTGGATTCGGGCGCACTACTGGCCTCTTCGGGTTCGCGAACCCCCCTTGGGTGTTCCATGCAAATTTCAGCCATCCGTATCGACAAGTTCAAGCGTATATCCAATCTCGAAGCGCCCCTCTCTGACGTAACGGTAGTCATTGGCGGCAATAACTCAGGAAAATCATCACTATTACAAGGTCTTCACCTCGCCATAATAACGCTACAATCCGCCCGGGCCGCGGCAACAAAGGCAGTTCCTGCAAGTACTCTAGGCGTCGATCAGTTTCTTTATAGGCCCTCTAGCCAGCCGTTACGACTGCATAATCAGACAGATATGACGTCCAAGAGCGGACCTGAGTTTACATTCACTTATACGGACGCTAACGTGGATGATCCTAAAGAATTCAAGCTTGTCATGAGACGTGGGAAAAATGCAAACATAGCAATCACTTTTGACCACAAGAATGGTTTTTATGAGCGGGCCTCTGACCGCACGCGCCCTCTATCAATATTCGTTCCAGGCCTAGCGGGTGTTGCGCTTCTAGAGGAGCGTCGAACAGATGCAATTGTTACCACGGGTATCGCACAAGGTGACGCGAATCTTTATCTTCGCAACGTTTTGTTGAGATTGACATTAGACCAGCAGAAACTGGAACGGTTCCACACCGTTATAGGAGAGATATTCCCTGGTCTAAGGATTTCCTGCGATTTCAATGAACACGTAAATACGTATATAGAAGTCCTTGTCGAGATCGCGGGAACGCGTGTGCCTCTTGAACTTGTTGGCTCTGGGACCCTTCAGGCAATTCAACTGGTTGCATATGCTACTATGTACGACCCCGGACTATTGATTCTGGACGAGCCTGACGCGCACTTGCACCCGTCCAATCAAAGGCTTCTCGCGGCAACTTTATTGAAGATAGCGGAACAGGCGGCTGCAAAGATAGTACTCGCAACTCATTCTAGGCATATCTTCGACGCGTTGACTGAATCCAGCCTGACAGGAGTGGTTTGGCTTAAGGACGGAGTAAAGCAAGCCCGCAAAGACGATGATTCGCTCTCGCTTTTGCTCGACCTCGGAGCACTCGATAGTTTTGAAATGATTGCGGGTGGAAAATGTCGAGTTGTCGTACTAACCGAAGATGAAAAGAGCGAGAAGCTCAAGCTCATACTTGAGGCGAACGGATTCAAACCAGGCGAGTATATGTTACAAGCCTATAATGGAGTAACCAATATAGCTATGGCTGTCCCAGTCGCTGAATTTTTCCTGAGACAAGGCCTAGACACGTACGTTTTAATTCATAGAGATAGAGACTGTATGCTGGACGGAGAATTGACATGGTACTTTGAGAAGGAGTCACGAAAGCTCCCGGAGCGATGCACGCTGTTTATAACTCCTCTGAGCGACGTCGAACACCAATTTTGTCAGCCGGCGCATGTTGCCGCTGCAATGGATATAACGCTAGCCGACGCGACCACAACAATCGGACGCACAATTGCACAAAATAACGCTTCTCTGGCAGCGGAGTTTGGCACGAAGCGAAAAGAACTTACAGGTAAAGAGCTCCGGGAGATGCAGCCAGAACCTCCTCGACCCGCCGAACTCCTCGGTGCACAAATATCGTTCGAACAAACGCGAGGGAAACGGCTGTTCGGCCTCCTCAATGAGGAGATGAAACTGCTTGGACACAATCCAAATAGGTTACTGAAGATGAATTCCAACGCTTTAGGGATCGAACAACTCCGCGAATTTGCCGCCCGAGTCTGGCCTGAGCAAGCGGCTGACGTGGTAGAGGTCGCTGCGCGTAAGATCGACTGAGAAGGCGGATCCATCGTCGTCGGAAAACATACGATTAGGCGGCCGACATTATGGAGTGTCACGCTGACAGTAGCCCGGTGTCGACCTCGCCGACCGTCTTCAAGATCACCGCATCGTCGAAGTCGCCAAGAGCCGGATCGCCGGTCCGCGAGATCGCGATGGCTCCACAATGTCCCTCCGCCGCTAGTGAGTCGGCCATGCGGATCGCTTGGTCAGAGCTGCGGGCCTCCTTCGGGTCGCAGGCAACGATGTCGCCGCCATCCTCGTCAGATCTCTTGAATGCTAGCGCGACGTAATACGTCATCATGACCATCCGAGGCTCCAGTTACCCGCTGCGAACTTCACGATTTGTCGGCGGCTAGAACACGACTGTGACATCGCGACCTCCGCAAGCCGGACACATTAGCCGCGACTCCAGGCGCGAAAGCGGGAAGTTCGGGCCTCGCGTGGAAACCAGCGTGTCGAGATCGAGCTGCTTGCGGTAGACGCATCGCCGAACGGACCTCGTGCCCTCGCGATAGCCATGGGCGCACCGCATGTGCACCTTCCAGCCGAGACTTCGCGCCGTGCCCAGCGTCTCAACTTCCATGAGAACAAAAGTTGAACAATGGCGGCCGCTGGTCAAGCCTTTCGAGGGGCTCAGCGCGACGGGTCCAACCGAAGTTTGCAATTCGCCAAAAGAGCGATGGGGGGACATTTGCACCCGGCCACGGGGCCCTACCTGTCAAATGGGTGACCCCAATAGCTTAGCCGGGGATAGAGACATCATCATTCGTGACTGTCCAAGACCCGGGCCGAAACAGGTGACTCAAGACTGCTGGTGATTGACGAGGATGCGAGGCAGTTTCCCTATCTCCCGCACCCGCGTGCGCCATCGCCGTGGGTGTCCGCGACGGATCGCGCCCTGTTATTAGATAGCGTCTAGGATGCGGCGCAATGCCGGCCTGCCAAGACCTCAGTCGATGCAGACAATCAATGCGCTGTGGTCCGTTATTCGGCGCTCGCGGGGCTCGTGATTGTAGCGGCAATCGGCAGCTCGTAATGCAGCACTTCCGAAGGCGTGATCAATTCGAAAGCTGTTTTTGGGTGACGACCAACTGAACTCGCGTGCGTCTTGCCCGTGTTGCTCTCGCCAAAGATCGCGGAGTCCAGCGTCGCTAAGGGCCTGAAAGTCTTCGGCGCAGTGAAAGGGAACCCCACTTATTGTTCGATCGATAGAGTTGTCCCCGGTGTTCAAATCTCCAATTAATAGAAGGGGCGCGCCCGCTTGTTGCTTTGCCAAGCGCCTCGACGAAGCGAAAAAGGCTGCCTTCGCATAGGACTGCGGAAAATAGGCCGCGAGTATGCGAATTGGAGAGCCCTCGACCGTAACAAGGCGTAACGACCCGCGTGAATGGCCTTCCGGTGCGGCGTCGGTCGAAGAGATCGGCGACCGCGAGGCGACTAGAATTCCGTTCTCGCCGCCGTTCGCGAAGCTGTTCACGCAGAAGCCCTGAAGGACTAGAGCCTTCGAAATCTCGCGACCCGGGCCGCTGCTTTTCCATTCAGTCAGAACGAGCACATCCCCGTTGACTGCCAAGACCCAGCGAATCAAAGCCGCCGCACGGTTGCCGCCGCCATGGCGGATATTGAGGGTTACGACCTTCATGTTGTTCCTAGGACGCAATTGGTTGCGACGTTTTGCCCTTCGATAGCATCGAGGATGCGCTTTGGGGGCCCGCCTCTCTCCGAGAACCTTGAAGTATGCCGCCAACCATGATTTGGCGCGACCCGAAAGCCAATGAGGGGACGTTGGGGAATGCCGCCACCGCTCGCTAATTGATAACAATCCGAGGCAGCTTTCCTATCTCTCTCGCCATCGTGCGCCATAGGTATCCGCGACGGATCGCGCGGCTTGACCTTGGATCGCGTCAAGGATTCGCGGTGCAATCCCCGCTTCCATGCCCACGGTTTTGAAACGATGTCGCCAGCCATGATTGGGGGCCACGTTGGGGTCGGTCACGATGGCTCTGGCGAACTCGGCTAGGCGGTTCTTTGTCGCCTGCCAGACGCCCCGAATGTCGCCATCACCGGGCGCGGCGTTGAGGAACAGATAGCCGGGAGGGGCTGACTGAACGAAGGCGGGGAAGCCTTGTTCGATGAGGTGCGGGTGAAGGACGATGGTTCGGGCCTCGTTCGTCTTCACCGTGCCTGCCTCAGGCGTCACGCGGATAACCCAGTGTTCACCTTCGCGTGTGACATCCTGCTTTCGAAGCTGCGCCATCTCGCCGACACGCGCCCCTGTGTAAGCGCAAAGCCAAGGAACCCAGCGCTTCGCAGCGAAGGTTCGCCCACTGCCCGGGCCTTTGGTGATACTCGATGCGGCCGACAGGATCGCACTCGCCTCCTCATCGGTGAACCCCTTCGATCGGAGCTTGGCAGGCTTGCTGAGCTTGATGGTGAGGCCGAGGGCCGGATTCGAGGGGAGCCTGAGGTTCGCCACAGCCCAGCCGAAGATTGTCTTGAGGCCCGCTAGGTCGCTGTCCTTGACAGTCTTGGCGGAGATGGGCCTGCCAGTACGGGCATTGATCGTCGCAAGGCGATGGTCCTTGAAGCGGAGGATGTCTGTTGGCGTCACGCGAGAGGCGTCGTCATGCCCCAGAAAGCGGATTAGGCCCGCCATCGTGTTCCCGTAGCTCTCGAAGGTGCTCGGCTTGCGACCGGCCTTCCGCGCCTCTCTCTGCCAGTCATCGAGCAAGCCGGTGAGCGAAGCCTTGGGCCTCTGCTTCGTGGGCGGCGGCGGGGAGGCCTTGGCTTCGAACTCAGGGAAGCGCTCGGCGTTAAGGTTTGGGCGGTAGTCGCCTTCTGCGTTGCGCTGCCGAGCCTCGAAGGCTTCTTTCAAGGCGCGGTGAAACGCCTTTAGCAACATCTCGCGGCTGGCAGGATCGACGCGGCTGATACTCTCGCTGAGCAAGAGGCGGTCAATGAGGCGGCCGAAGGTTTGCTCCAAGGGGCGTGGCTTGTTGCCATCTGGGTCGGTGAGGAACTCCTCATCGGCCCTTGCAACCTTGTCGAGAAAGCTTCCAGCCGCCTCCCAGAAGTCCGGCACATCTTCGGCGCTCTCATCGCGGTTCGGGGTGATCCGTTCGCGGCTGAGCGTATGGATCGTCACCGAGGTTGTGCGCTCGCGGCCTTCTCCGAAAGCCCATGCGCGATACAGTCGCCCGGCAAGTGCAGTTGCTTGGCGGTGAGTGAGGGGGACCGGGGAATCCTCGCGCAACGCTTGCCAGACGGTTTCGAGGTAAGCGGCAGCCTCAGCTTGTCGCCTCTTCGTCTCGCTTGGGTCGCGGGTTCGCAAGGAGAAGCGGACCGCATTCGCATGAGGGGAGATGGTGAGGTGAACTGTCTCTGAGCCGATCGGTATCGAGAGGGATCGACCTACCGCTCGCTCGCGCACATCCTTCGGGATGCGCTGAACGAATTGCGACATGGAGGAGTTCGAGCGCTTCACGGGTCTAACCAGCCGGAACAACATTGTTGCACACCCTTGTAACACAGTCGGGTTAGCGCAACACTTTGATCGGGCTTAACTTATTGCTTGGAAAGGGAAGCAATAAGCCTTGGTGCCCAGGAAAGGACTCGAACCTTCACGGCTTGCACCGCTGGTACCTGAAACCAGTGCGTCTACCAATTCCGCCACCTGGGCATGGGCCGCTTCTTAAGAGCGCGGGCGGGCCGATGTCAACGGCGCGCCACATTCGTTCCCGTCGGCCATGACAATGGCGCCCGCCCGGCGCTAACATTGCCAGAAATCAGCGCCAGGGCGTCGAACCGCGCCAGCTGAGGAGTTCCCGATGACCAGCGCCGCGCGCCTTTCCCTGCACGTGCCGGAGCCGACCGTGCGCCCGGGCGGCAAGCCCGATTTCAGCCACGTCGGCATTGCCGAGGCCGGCGAGGTTCCCCGTCCGCCGACCGACGTCAACCCGTCCGAAATCCGCGACTTCGCCTATACGATGATCCGCGTGCTCGACGACAACGGCGAGGCGGTCGGCGCGTGGGCCGGGGCGCTGACGCCCGACGACCTGCGCAAGGGCCTGCGCGACATGATGCTGACCCGCGCCTTCGACGCGCGCATGCTCCTCTCGCAGCGCCAGGGCAAGACATCGTTTTACATCCAGTCTCTCGGCGAGGAGGCGATCGCGACCGCCCACCGGAAGGCGCTCAAGCCGGGCGACATGTGCTTTCCAACCTATCGCCAGCAGGGCCTCTTGATCGCCTACGGCTGGCCGATCGTCGACATGATGTGCCAGATCTTCGCCAACGAGCAGGATCGTCTCAAGGGCCGGCAGCTGCCCGGCCTCTATTCGGCCAAGGAGGCCGGATTCTTCACCGTCTCCGGCAATCTCGGCACCCAATATCCGCACGCGGTCGGCTGGGCGATGGCCTCGGCGATCTCCGGCGATACCCGCATCGCCTCGGGCTGGA
>Ga0302325_10017028_pt1 | contig 15384 bp, 22 predicted proteins | sample Palsa_T0_2_FD_201948 | JGI IMG/M metagenome (GOLD analysis project Ga0302325, IMG submission 201948) | Peat permafrost microbial communities from Stordalen Mire near Abisko, Sweden - Palsa_T0_2 | ecosystem: Environmental > Terrestrial > Soil > Palsa > Peat permafrost | place: Sweden: Abisko...
AATCACTCTCCGTATATATCTGGATATTTACTAATCGTAGCTTCCATGCGCCAACCATGTCCTGGCCCGTTCCCAATACTCTTATGATTGAACCCACGGAATCCGAATCATTAAGAGAATTAGACCGTTTTTGCGACTCTCTAATCTCCATCCGTTCCGAAATCAAAGCCATCGAACAAGGCGAACAACCTCGTAAAAACAATGTCTTAGTCAACTCACCTCATCCAATGCAAGATCTTCTCCGCGAAGACTGGGATAGACCTTACTCGAGGGAACAAGCGGGGTATCCGCTTCCCTGGCTGCGGTCACGGAAGTTTTGGCCCAGTGTGGCGAGATTGGACGATAGTTACGGGGACTTGAATCTGTTTTGTACCTGTGATCCTGTCCAGGAACAAGAGGGGTCCCTTTGAATTATTTGAAAATTGTATGTGTTTTGCTAGCTTAGATCTAGATATCTCAACATAGACATGGCAGGCGTATTGATTCAACATCACGCAATATAATCTATATTTCCTATACATATTGATGCTTAGCTATCGACCGCCGTCATGAAGTATCTGCAAACCACCTTGTATGTGTGGCAGATTACAGTTTGGATAATTTCTTCCCGTCCTTGCCGTATCCTTGCCATTCCTTGTTGCGCAGCTCGACCCGTCGAATCTTACCACTTACGGTCTTGGGGAGTTCTTTAACAAACTCGATCGCCCGAGGGTATTTATACGGCCCAGTCCCCTTCTTGACGAAATCTTGCAGCTCTTTAATCAGTTCCTTTGCCTTAAACACGTCATCATGGATATGATGATATGATGCAGATAGAATGATAAACGCTTTGACGATAGTATGGCGAATGGCATCTGGCGCTCCAACAACCGCTGACTCCGCTACCGAAGGGTGTTCCTAAAGTCAGATTCCATCATAAAGTACACTTACCTTCAACGCCGACTCAACTTCAAAAGGTCCAATACGGTATCCCGATGAATTTATAACCTACCGTCAGATCATCCTATCCCAGGGAACTGAGTACATCATCATCTCTGCCAACGAACCAGAAATATCCATCGTCATCCTCATACGCCCGATCTCCAGTATAATACCACTTGCGTCCTTGTTTATCAACCTTTTCAGGTCTTACAAGTTTGATTTGTCCATCTTCCTCACGTCGGTATCCCGTGAAGATCAAATGTTCTGACACGGGGTCCACTAGAACAGCAATTTCCCCTTCCTCGTTAATTACTTTCTCGCCATTTGCATTATGGATGGCTAGATGTACTCCGGGCGACGGTTTTCCCATTGACCCTTGTCGGATAGGAAATCCATCGAAATTCGCACACACCAGGATCGTCTCAGTCTACTATCAGCGGTGTTCATCCGGACAAGAGATGGAGGTCAAGGGCCGGACCTGTCCGTATCCATCGCGGATGTCGCAGCCGGTGAGTTCTTTCCATACTTTGATGACTTCGGGGTTTAATGGTTCTCCTGCTCCACAACAATGTTCCAAACACTTTGGAGGGTATTTCTGTAACTCCTTTGCACTTTCCGGGAGAACGAGGGGTCGGTATGCCGTTGGAGGAGCACATAATGTAGTTATAGGATAATCATGTAAATACCGGATCGTGTTTTTGACAGAAAATGGGCCTCGAATGTCTGCTATAAAAAGTGCAGCGCCACAATTCTGCTGTCAACTCAAGGTCTAGAGGGAGGAGATACGTAAGTCCCGAAGAATGACCAGGCGGCTTTGGCCCAGCCTTGTTCCGAAGTGTTCCAGTAGACTTTCCCTGGCGAAAGTTTGAGCCAGTACTTTCCTGTGATGACTGATCCTATGGGATACGTTTGAGTATGCTGCACCATCTTGGGCATTCCAATTGTCCCCGAGGTGAAATAGATGATACTTGGATCCTCCGCTTTGAACTGCGTTCCTCTCCAATGTGTTCCCCTCGGTATTTCCGCCAACATCTCGGAGTACTTGTGCCATTGGTAGTGTGACTCTGGCAGCGGCGAAGTATTATAATAATCCTCCACCAGGATGGTAAACTCCAGTGTCTTGGGCACTTTTTTGACCTTGAGGAAATGGGACGCAGATTCAATACTGCCGATAAACGCCCTTGCACCACTTGCTTCCAAACGATACTCAATATCCTTGCTGACAAGCAACATAGTGCTCGGTACGACAACCACACCCATCCGCATCATCCCCAGAGCAAGTTCCCACCACTCGGGCAAGCGAGGCAATATCATCAACACTCTATCCCCCTTCTTCAATCCCAGACTATCCAAAGCACATGCCACGCGATGACTCCTCTCTGCGAAATAAGCATAGGACAAGTTCCTGATGCGAGGCGGTGTATTTGCGCTGACCCAGTACATGGCCTGTAAATTCGGATCCGAGGCATACTTGTCGAAGACGTGCGTTACGAAATTTGGATTCGGCGGGATATCGAGCGTGAACTCTGCCCGCGCTGCTTCATACGCGTTCGCCATTTGCCCTTGCGCTCGAGGTCGTTGCTGCTGCTTGACTTGACTTGCAGATGGAGGTATTGTTGTCAGTGACCACGAGGTCTCTCGCCTTTATTGCCTGCCTGCTGATCTGGGGACTCTGGGGAAGTTTCCCCATGGCCAACACGGACTAACTAATAACGGTCCGGTCCGATTGGCCGCGAATACCCGTCCCACAAAATCCCGCGCACCAAAAAATCCGCCCTGCCGATCGATCCCCCTGACCCTCTCAGGTCCAGCAGGCACCAAGGCAACAACATCCTGAATTGTCAGAGTGTATGTATGTACGCGTATAAGGGATCCGATGATGGACAAGGGAACCGATGGTGGCGTATATAGTGCCGAGCCGGCGAATTGAGCGCCTGCGGGTGTCGTCAGCTAATTTCGCCGCGCGGGACGTGCACTGCTGATTTAAGCCTTTAAGGTCCTGTTTTCCGAAGGGATGCACTGCACAGACCGTTTTCGAGACATAATTTCGATAAATGTTGCTAATTTTGTACAATTCGCTTGGAAATGAACGTCCCGCGGATGAGTGGTGTTGTCTGTGGGTGCATGCGCGCAGGAATAAAATGGGTTTTTGTTTCTCGTGTTCTGTCAAGTTCTCGACCATCACTTTCGTTGATTTACTACTACTGTCGTTGAGTTCTCACGGTCTTTGATCCACTGCATTCACATACATCTACAACACTAGTTCTCGTTCAATCACTCACTTACGTTCCATCGTCCATTTGTCGTTATCATCATGAAAGGTTTCTTCGGCACAGTCAGTCTTCTCTCCCTTCTCGCGGCAACTGCAACCGAAGCAGTCAACAACTTCACCAACCCAGGGTACCCCTTTCCTATCCTTTCCTATCCATGATTCTAACAGCCAGTCCCGGCGGCAATACGGTCATCCAAGCAGGTGGAGGAGCAACCACGTAGCCCCTATTCCGAAATTATCCTTATGCTTAGTATCTCCTGGCAGGTCGATACTTCGGAACCGACTATTTCGCTCGTGCTTGTACATAATGGCCAGGATATCGTTTTGATCAATCAAGGCAAGAACACTGGGTCGTTCATTTGGAATGTTCCCGAGAATCTTCCTAGTGGGACATATACCCTTGAAATCGGTGTCGGTAATCACCCCCCTCGTGTCTGCTCACGCATATCCTTCCCCTACCCCCTCCGCGTGGCCTTTGTTTTTCTTGCTTCCTCACTTCCCACGATCCCCCCTTAAGACGCTCTTTTCCCTTTTATTGTGAATATGTCTAACACGTATGTAGGCGCCCCCGGATCCCTAACCGACTCGAGCACCAGCTCATCCTTCAAAATCCAGCCCTGCATGACCTGCTCCTCCGTCCCCAGTACCGCAATCTACACCCCCACCAACTCCGAATCTGTCCTCAAAACCTCCTCTGCTAAGACAACCCCCACCACCACCGTCAAAGGAGAAAATGTCAAAGCCGGCGCCCCGGCCGCTACCTCCGGTTCCTCGGGCTCGAGTGGAACAGCGAGCATCACCGCCTCTACTGCCGGTGTTTCAGGCAGTACGACAGCAAATGCTTCTGCTGCAGCGGGGAAGACTTCCGGGGCCCAAAAAGTCAGGAGCTGGACTGGGGTTATGGCGGTTGTGGGGGGATTGTGGGTGGTTGGTGTTGTTTTAGTTTAGGACCATATTTGTTGTTGTCTTGAGTTAGTCTTGCAAGTTGCTTGAGGGGGAAGTTGTGGAGGAGGACTAGAACGTTGGCGCTTGACAATGGGATAGAGATTCTATGTTTGGGAGTATATTGGCTATAGACTTCGCTTATAATTCTAATTTCATCGCATGGGTCTAAAATATCCTTCATAAAATATCCTTCATACAAATATTACTGTGCTGCGCCGCCCATCTTGACTCAGAGATGGCAACAGGGTTCCCTACTACCCAATTATACGCAGACGAGTTTCTCGAAAGTTGTGGGGCCATCACATTCAATGCCAAACACGAAATATGTCTCCTTTACAACCCCCTCACCAAAGAATATACCCTCCCCAAAGGCCGGAGAAATACCAACGAGCCGCGCTCCAGCGCCGCACTCCGCGAATTCAGCGAAGAAACCGGCTTTGCATGCACCATTCAGCCTGTCCGAATGTCTACGAGGGCGCCTCCTGAGCCCGAGGATCCGACGTATAAATCAGACCACGCAGTTGTGCGGGAGAAGTTAGTGGACCCTTTTGCGCTGCAGATTCGCGAGGAGGGGAGGGGGTGGAAGAAATTGGTTTGGTGGTATGTTGCTCATGAGGCGGTGGATGCGAAAGGGGAGGGGCTACGTTTGGAAGAGGATTTGGGGAGAATGGCATTGTGGGTTGGTGTGCTGAGGGCGGTGGAGGTGTTGACTTTTGAAAATGATAGGGAATTGGTGCAGAGGGCGTACGAGATCTATCAGGACAACAAATCATGAAAGCAGCAAGGAATTTTCGACTGATACCATTTCTGGACTTTAGAAGCTGCTCTTCTTGAATTGTCCTCTCCAGTAGAAACATCCATCCCTAAAAACATCCTCCACGTTTCAGTTCCCGGTGGTGATGTATAACTGCCGGGGCCCCGGAACGATTCAGCCACACTCCGTATTTCTCCCCGTTGTCTCCCGGCGAGAAGCGGATCGTCGGCGCCCCCGACTCTCCGCCCGCCAATCGACAACTCGTCTTTCGGGCCGTTCATCACACGACCGAATCAGCCAGCATTACTCAGCCGGCAACAAAAACGATGTCACGACAATGTTAAAGCAGCTGCCTTTTCTGCTCCGTCGACCTACCGCATCTCAGTCTGTGTTACTCAAGTCTTCTGCAACACAATCTGAACCAACCCGATTGTATCAATTGTCATCCCCACTTGCACCTCTCCCACAGCCCTCGTCGCAACAAGTCCGTTTCGCACGTACCTTCACAATGTCCAACATAGCCCACCTCTCCGGCTCATACGTCCCGACCCCATTGTCCAAAGTCCTCTACGGGCGCGGCACAATCCAATCCCTCCCATCCCTCCTGGATGACCTCCATGCCAAGAAAGCATTCATCGTAACGGGCTCGTCACTCCACTCCAAGACCCCCGTTATAAAGCAGATTGAACAGGTTTTGGGGGATAAGTTTGCTAGGACGTATAGTAAGATTGCGCAGCATGCGCCGGTCAAGGCGATTAGGGAGGCTGTGGAGGATGCTAAGGCGGCGGGGGTGGATGTGTTTATTTCGGTTGGGGGAGGGAGTCCTATTGATTCTGTGAAAGGTAGAAACACCGTTTTCGTTTAATCGCGAGATGGAGGTTGATGGTAGTTATTATTCATAGTTTGCAGAAGGAGTATGGGGGAGACTTTCTACCTCACATCGCCATTCCAACAACCCTCTCCGTCGCCGGTACCCCCCTCCCCCCCTCCAATCCCTCTCCAAGCCCAACAAAAGAAAGAACACTGCTGACTATTTTACGTAGAAACAACACAAATGGCAGGCTACACCTCCGAACACGGCCACAAAGTCGGCGTCTCCCATCCCTCCCTCTGCCCCAAAATAATCATCTACGACGCCGATGTGGCGATGTACACCCCCCTGCGCCTGTGGCTCTCGAGCGGTATGCGCGCCGTCGACCACGCCATTGAGATGCTGTACCACCCCATGGCGCCCGAGACGCCGAACAAATTGCTGGCATTGAGTGTTGTGGGAGAGTTGTTTAAGTTGTTGCCTCTGTCTAAGAAGGAGCCGGAGAATGTGGAGGTCAGACAGCGGTTGCAGATAGTGGCTTTTGGGAGTTTGTTTAGTATTCTTGCGAAGGGGGGGTTGGGATTGAGTCATGCGATGGGTAGGACCCCCCAAAAAGGGACCTCTCAGCCTTCTATTTGAGAGTTTCTTCTTGAGGACTTGGAATGGGATTAATTGTAGGACATGCATTGGGAGCGACATATCAGATCCCCCATGGAATCACATCCTGTCTTACTCTCGCGGCCGTTTTACAGCATAAAGCCCTCATCAACCCTGCTGAAGCAAACCAGATCGCACGACTGGTCCCCTTTCTAGGTCTCCCCGACAAAGGCTCCGATAAAGACAACGCGCTTGCAGTCTCTGCGAAAGTCGCCGCTTTGGTCGAGGAATTAGGTCTCAAAAGTACTTTGACGGAGTACAATGTTCCGCACACGCAGGAGGAGATGGAAGGTATTGCGGAGAGGGCATTACATTCTAGGGAGGGCGATAATTTCAAGGCCATCGTTGAGATGGTCAAGGGAATGTATTAGTGAATACAAACGATTAGAGATGCCAGTCATATTAAAATGCATAGTTCTTCCACAGTAGTCCCCCGTCTTTGACTCTCCGCTGCATCGCACCTCTTTCAAATGGTGGATGTGATGTGATGTGATGTGCTGGTGCCGGGGGTGTTTATTCTCTTGCTGCTTCACCGCCTTCGGCTCCGCCTCCGCCGCCCGATGTGAGGACTATGAAGACCAGCGGTATGAGGTAAATCCAGTACTTTTCGAGGAGCGTCTTCTCTTTTTCTTGGACGGGAGGGGTGCCATCGGGGTTTACTACGACCGGAATGTTGAGCACTGGTTCGGGTCCATACGGTATTAATCGATCTGGGATGACGTGGATTGAAGTTGACGGCGAAGTCGATGGTTTGAGAGTATACGAAATCTGGTAGACGGTGTTTTCTGGTGATAGGTATAATGTGATCTCCTCGGTCACAGGTCCAATCGCTTTGCCCTGGAATCAGATATTGGATATGTGGAATTAGGTACCAATTTGGTAAAAGCGGCAGGACTGAGTTCCTTGGTCTTGGGATCGTAGATGCCGGTTCTGTAGACGCCATTGCTGGAAGAAAAGTCAATGATCTCCGACTTGGGCTCATAAACCGCTGAATTCGTCGTAGAATCGTAGTTGATGACTCCCCGCGGTAGAACATCCTCCACAGACTCTGCATGCACAAGTTGGTGATACAGCGTAAACTGCAGCGTGGCCGGCACCTGGGCCGCAACAACCAATCCGATCCACGCCATCCACACGCATAGCATCAAGTGTAGCCGAACAACCATAGCGCTGTGCCTGTTGTCCTTCGAACGGATCCCGGGTACGGCAAATAACGAGCGAGCTTCGTTTAATCCAGACGGTCCGTCGTGGCGTGTCAGTGCCTCCGCGAAAGCAAGCGAATCCTGCCGGTCATCCGGCTTATTCCGACCATCCCACCGATTGGGCGTCCAGCCCCATCACGTGCACTCCGCTCCTTTGGGCCGTGGCCGTCATAAAACGAGACTCCAACTCGCTGCTTCCGCCCCTAATTTCTCCTCGACCGCGCAGCAACCAGACGCTGTTCCTGGCAGCCCCATTTTTGCCGCAAGACTCATCCCACGTCGCTCGCACGATTGGGCAATGTTAAAGTCGGCCTCACACAGAACGTTCCGTCAGTTGTATTCTCTGCCCGTCGTTCGCTCACAGGTAATTTCCCCGTCCCTCGGTCCGTAGCCGGAGCTGACCTCGGGAACTTTTAGACATCGTTACTTGCCTCCGCTTCGAAAAGATATAATTCCTCTTTCCAGCAACAGCACGAGTACAAAGAAGACATGACCAAGGGACCCATGTTGCGCTACGAAAATTCGCTGCCCAAGTTGCCTGTTCCCAGTCTAGCTGAGACGGCGGCAAAGTATCTCAAGTCCGTGCACCCCCTGTTGTCGTCGGCGGATTTCGAGCGCACGGAGAAGGCAGTGAGGGAGTTTGTCAAGCCTGGTGGAGTAGGAGAGAAGTTGCAGACCAAATTGGTCAGAAAGGCACAGGATCCAGAATGCAAGAATTGGCTTGCTCAATGGTGGGATGATGCTGCGTATTTGGAGTACCGGGATCCCGTCGTCGTCTTTGTGTCGTACTTTTACTGTCACAAGGATGACCGACACCGAAAACTACCTTCTCAGCGTGCTGCGGCACTCACGAAAGCGGTATTGGATTTCAAAAGACAAATCGACACGGAGACGTTGGAGCCGGACTACATGCGCAAGCAACCCATCGCGATGAGTTCCTTCAAGTACATGTTCAACACTTGCCGTATTCCCGAGGAGGGAAAAGACAAAGTCACTATTTTCGGGCCACAGGGGAATCAGTTTATTGTTGTCATGCGCAAGAACAAGTTTTTCAAGGTCTGGCATGAGGTGGATGGCAAGGAATTGAGCACTGCGGATCTGGAAGCACAATTCCGCAAGGTCGTTCAATTGGCTGGGAATGAGGCTGTTACTCCCATTGGAGCGTTTACGAGCGACAATCGGGATAACTGGGCTGCTAATAGGAAGGCCTTGATTGCTGCCAATCCGGCGAACGAGGCTTCCTTGAATGCAATTGAGAAGTCTTCGTTCTTGGTCTGTTTGGACGATACGGCTCCTCATACACTGGAGGAGCGAGCGAGAGATTGTTGGCATGGCGATGGAAGGAATCGGTGGTTCGATAAACCATGTCAATTCATCGTTTTTGAGAATGGTCGAAGCGGATTCATGGGAGAGCATTCCATGATGGACGGAACACCAACTCATCGACTAAATCATTACGTCTGCGATATCCTCGCAAGAAACAAACTCGACCATGGTTCTCCACAACCACAATCCAGTCTCCCTGAACCCGAAGAAATCAAATTCCATCTCAACTCGGATGTCAAAGCCGCAGTCGCAAAATCCGAAAAGGCATTCGAGGAACTTGTTTCGAAATATGATCTCAAAGTCATGTTCTATCAAGGCTACGGAGCCGATCTCATCAAACAATTCAAATCCTCCCCTGATGCATGGGCTCAAATGTTGATTCAGTTGGCCTACTATAAGATGTACAATGTCAGTCGACCAACCTATGAAAGCGCCGCGACCAGGAAATACCAGCTCGGAAGAACGGAAACTTGTCGCACGGTATCAGACGATAGTGTCGCATGGTGCAAAGCCATGGAAGACACCTCGGTATCGACCGAGAAATGTCTCGAATTAGGCAGAAAAGCACTTGCCGCACACGTCAAGTATATCATGGAAGCCAGCGACGGAAAAGGCTGCGACAGACACTTATTCGGATTGAAAAAGCTTCTCGGACCAAACGATGAAGTTCCAGAAATTTACAAAGACCCAGCATACTCGTACTCCAGTCACTGGTTCCTGTCCACCTCCCAATTATCCTCTGAATATACCAACGGCTACGGATGGTACGCTCTTCTCTTGTGCGTTATTAATTTATAGGGGTCCCGTGGTTCCTGATGGGTATGGAATTGCATATCAAGTTAACAGAAATTCGTTGAGTTTCAATGTCACTTGTCTCAAGGAGAATCCTGAAAAGAACTTCGAATTGAGTGCTGACAGAATGCAGCATTATTTACGAGAGGCGGGTGATCATATGAGAGAAGTATTTAGCAGTGGCTTGGAGATCAAGGCCAAACTCTAGGCTCTGAAATTGCGTCTGAGTGCTTTCGTAGATAGGGGCGCACTTGTATTTCTATCCCTTGTACCCGCTAAAATCGATATAGAAGAAATTTTCATATACATTCCTACTGCAAACATTAAAGATTTAAGAGCTGGTGTGTCTTACAATCCGGACGTGAGCGCTTTTTCTCTGGTGTTTGAACGGACGTGCGGATATTATCGGAATCTTCAGTCAGATATCATCTGACGAAGTTAGTCCCTCTGCAGATCAAATTCCCTCACTCTGGCCTAAAACTAAAACACTTGAAACGGGTAGTATGTTCCACGAAGATGTCTAGGTGGTCTCCAATACACACATTAGTCCCGCCCTCCTCCTCCTCCTCCTCCTGCGCTTTAATTTCCTACGAACACCGAAATGTCCTCCAACGTCGCTTCCTCCTCTGACGGGGCCAAGCCGTCCAAAGAGGACCTAGACACCCAAAAAATACAAGTCTTGGCCAATCTCGAACAAGAAGCCGGAAAAGTCGCCCTCGTTGCCGACTTGGACAAAAAATACCGAGACCGTCTACACGAACTACACAGGACCGACCCCCAAAGTCCCGACATCCCAGCACTGGAGAGTCATATCCAGGAGCTCGCCGAAGAAAATAAAAATGTCCGAGAACGGTATAATCAAGAAAGCAAGAAGCTGCAGGATATTCAGACGGCGATCGATGATCAATCCAAATCGGAAAAGGATGCCGGACCCTCAGTGCTGGAAGTGAAAGCTGAGTTGGATGAGAGAATTGAAAAGCAGGGAGGGGTGTTGCAGAAGACGAAGGAGGATGTGAAGAAATTGAAGGAGACGGTGGGTGGTCATGCTGAGCAGATTGCGCGGCATGGGCAATTTATTGAGACTTTGAAACAGGGAACGGCACCGCAAGAAAGTGATCCCAGCGCTTCCAGTGGGGCTGCACAGGGGCAAAGTCTGAAAAGTTCGCCGGATCAGGGGACAGGGGAAAACAATCAGGGTTCTGGTACACAAGAATCTCAGGCTTTGGTGGGAAGCCCAGGTGTGCCAGAGGTACTGGAACGAGGGAGCGCTGCGTCTCAATCGGCAGCGACTGGTACACGCTCCATTTCCGGAGGCGGCAATGCTCAAGGCACCAGTGCTGCATCACAAAAGTCGAGCCAGATCGCTTTAAGCTCAGGCCACAATGAACAGGACGGCGTTAGATCTAACCCCAAAGGCAGCACTGGGAGTCGCAATTGTGAGCCACCGACCAGTCCTAGCGAACATAGCAGCTCACGCTCAACAAGCCATATCTGCTTTTCTTCACTCCACTCATCTGATAAAGAGGCTTCAGTCCCACGACCCGTTACGAAGGACGTAGTTCCACAAATTGATCAGATTGATAGCGGAGCGGTCACGGCACTTCAGGAGAACATCGCGAGTGTGGAAAAGGAAGTCGAACAACACGACGATGCTATCTTTAAACTCGGCAAAATCCAAGAGGGACATGGCGCAATGCTCGCTGACCACGACGATGCAATAACGCGTCAGATTGAAGCATCAAATGCACTCCAGGGCCAAGTCAATCAACACTCTGAGATCCTAGGTCAACAGCGAGAAACTGTCGCTGGTCACGATGTTCATCTTGGATACCATACTAATGGGCTAAAGGAGATGGGTTCAAAGGTGACGGATCAATCGTTGACGTTGGCACGAGTTGATACCAAATTGCGACATCATGACCAACAACTCAATGCGTATCATGAAGATGGGAGATTGCTTGCTGCTCAAGGACAAAAGCTTGATCATATCGAGGAGAAGGTGCAGAGTAATGATGCTCGCGTAGAGCAGGTTGAGCGAGTCGTGCAATCTTTGCAGCAGAAGGATGGGAAGGGTCCTCCTATATGGCCATGGTTTGCGGCAGGAGGTGGTGTGGCTGTCATCGCAGGACTGGGAGGCTTGTTTCTATGGTTGAAGAAAAAGAAGGCCAGCAAAGAAAATGAGAAGGCAAGCAAAGTTGTCGATGATTCGGAGGACGACAAGGTGGAGGAGACAGATGCAAGCGAAGATCCCTACGGCACAACCAATCTGACCACCAAACAAGCTATTAAGAAGGGTCGTCCACGGCGTCGTCCCCGTCCGAATCGACTTCACGCTCGGCATTGGAACGTTGTTCTGGAGACTGAGTTCGAATGATCCCGTCTTCTTGGTTTAAACTTTCAATTCACATAGTAGCTGCTGACAATGATGTAAATATAGTTTGTTCAAAGAGAGTAACCCACGGCCACACTAAAGATACTTCCAAATGAATCACGCACAACGACTCAACGTACTAAACGAGAACTGTCTACCCCATTCCATACCCCAATCACGTATCTACCACCAACTCACCATGACCTCTCATCGACGTTTCCAGCTCTTCTTCTTCCTGCAGAGTTTCTAACTGCTGTGGGGGTGTGCGACTACTGTCAAATTTTAGTTCCGGGACGGATGTACCTGGTACTCCTGGAGCGGGTGCGATGTGTCGCGCCAAGACGGGACGGAGGAAGGCGTGGTAGATGTATTGCGCACCACGGAATTGCGGGAGAGCGAGCCAGAGGACGATGATCGTCTTGAAAAGGTAATAGAATGCTATCGAGCCGAGATCAGTACATTTCCACGCGAACCGGAAGGGGAGGAGTCATACGCAGCCAGTACAAGATTGTCCTTGACCAATATTCGACGACATTGAAGAATGAGAAGACGACCCAATACGTCAACCACTGAGTATCGTCCGCGGTCCCCGTACTTTCGATCGCTCTGATACTCTCATATGCTGCGTCATCAGTGGAATGCACGAAATAAGGTATTTACCAGGGAATATGAAGCCGACCATGTTGGACAGGATTTGTCCGCCATAATTCAAGAAGATGAGGAAGAAGTAGATGAAGCCAATACCGAGAGCAAGAAAGACCTTTGAAATCCCTGCCTTTTGCTCGAATTGGACAACCGAGGGATACTTGGACAGCTGATCTCGTCAGCGCTGTCGTCTGCCACACAGGCTCTTGTGAACGGGGATTGGTACCTCTCTGTCAAGATCTGTCATGTACCTTTGCATACGATCCTGGAGCGACATTCTGGAGGCACGTTACTGGCGAAGGTGCGAATGAAGAGAGATTTAAGAATGGATGACCCGCACAGAATCCGATGGATGTGGAATTTCTTTCGTGGGATGACGCTGGTGGAAGGGATCAAATCGCCAGTTGGGCAGGCTTTACGGGTGGGTTAGGGTCCACAACGGGCGGACCCATGACGAAGCGGCGATGACAGAGATTCAGTGCGCCCCGCGATAGCGGGCGTTCAAAGCAAAGTTTAGAGACTCATCAGAGAGTTCCCGTCCTATAAACTCTAATTCAAGATTTCCTATTTCCTCAAGTTCAAAGGATCCCCTCCATAGACTTTCCTATCTTGTCACTGTTAAGCCCCTTCATTCATCGATGCGAGATTCTGTGTGACTCCCTGAAAAGGGTCCCAGCGTTTCCCGGCTGAAATTGATCGGCAATCTCCCGAAATAACACTCATCTTACGCGGCTGCAACGCGAATTTAAGAGCGCCCGTAGCACCAAGATTACGTCTTCCCTAGCCACGCATTGCGATGACCTTTTAGAAGGCCTACGCGGCACCTTAAATAGTTTCATAAATGCAAATATCTGCAACCACCCGCTTAAACTCCCAAATATCCCATAAAGATACAGCCCCCAAAGATCTCCCGCGAATACAGCACCCAATAAAACTCTACGTGCTCAGCCCAGATGAAAAGTATGCCTGGTATACTGGATTACTTGGCATCGCCGATGGTCGACATCAGCTCGGTCCGGTCGTGGCATCAAATAGAGTTTTCTTGAGTACTGCACCCCAACCTTCTCCTTCCATACCCATATTCGAAGGCGCATTAGGAATCACGATCTACGATTACAATCGTCCCATCGAGTCGTCTACCTGATACGGAAACGGATTTGCCTCGTTACTCGTGATAGGAGGAATATGATCCGTCCTCTGTGTCAACTTAACCACTGTCAACAACGCCGACGAAAGTTGATTTTCCATTGTCCTCCGCGCTCTCATTTTATCTACAAGGTCAGGTTGGCTTATATACAAGAAGGGAGAGGGAGAGTGGGTTATTACCTCGCTCGTTCCGTCCGATGGGTAGGAATTCACAGTTTAATTCCCATTTCTCCCAGCATACTTCACTTTCCGCGGCTTTTGCAGCCCACCAACTTGCTCGTCGGGTGACTTTCTCGTAAAAGTGGACTGCTATCTGTGATTTTATTGTCCCGTCTTTGGAAGTGGTGGTTGTATTCGTCGCCGGATCGGTTGATAGTGCTGTCGAGAGGGATGGTTGACTATCGATGTACCGCAGAAAAGCTTTAACTTGGGTGTCTATCAAGTTTTCTAGATCGGGATCGTCTGTGTATGGCTAATGTCAGGTTTATAGAGAGGGAGGGTACAAAGGTGACATCAAGGATCTCCCTTGTTAGCGGTTGGATGTTGCCGAATATGCGGTGGAAGAATATACTGTGTAATAGAGCTGGAGTCAGGACACCTCACAAGAAGGACAGTATACCATTTAAAGACTCAGCGACAAGACCTGGGTCCGTTCTGTCCAGCACAATATCGATCGAATGGACGACTGGCGTCGATGGCATCTCCCCGATCACAGTCTGACTAGTCAATCAATCCTCCACGCAACTTTCAACCTCCCGCAATCAAGGGGTCGCGAACCTAACCCACGCACTCGCCTCCACCGGGATCCCAGGCCATCATCCGACTCCTTCAGCTGTTCCTCGCTCCGAAGGCCCTCATCACGCTTCCCTCGTCATGGAACGGACAAAACGCTTCTTCCAGCGCCATCGGCGTGGATTGGTCGTCTCTGCAGCGGTCGCTGGAGCAGGGTATCTAGCATACACCTACCTTCGCCAAAAGGTCCGCGAAGTAAGCGAAGCATCCTCCACGGAGCGCAACGACCAAGAAAAGTCCCGGCACCCCTGGGATTCGTAGCTGATCGTAGTCTTCGTCGGAGATTTATCCAGAACCAGCAGGATTGTATGTTTAGTGTTCTTGCACTGTATCCGAATATGGCGCAGCAGATACTGGAGGAATTGAGGGTGGAGCCGATACTGGCGGATTTACAGCAGAAGAGGGTGGCTACTACTACGGGGAATAGTTCTGTGCGAGCATTGTCGGCGAGTGATGAGGGGGATGTGACGAGAGCGAGTATGATTACCACCAACACAAACTTGGGTGAGGATGCAGAGAAGGCAGTGCTAGTGAGTCAGAAGAAGAGCAAGACGGAGTTATGGAATGAACTGAAGATCATGAGTATGTCTGTGGAAGGGAGTGGCTGATGGTAGGTTTGGTAAGGACATTGACATTGATCTATTCGCTGTCTGCGTTGGTGTTGTTGTCGAGGATACAGTTCAATCTACTTGGACGACAGGCGTATGTTGCGTCAATACTGGCATTGGCACCGGAATCAGGAACAGGCTC
>Ga0302325_10017029_pt1 | contig 15384 bp, 12 predicted proteins | sample Palsa_T0_2_FD_201948 | JGI IMG/M metagenome (GOLD analysis project Ga0302325, IMG submission 201948) | Peat permafrost microbial communities from Stordalen Mire near Abisko, Sweden - Palsa_T0_2 | ecosystem: Environmental > Terrestrial > Soil > Palsa > Peat permafrost | place: Sweden: Abisko...
TGATCTCGGTCACCGCACCATCGAGGTTGTAGAGCGGGATTATGTTGCGCCACGACGTGATGCCGAACATGTCCAGGCCGCCGGCACGGCAAAAGAGCAGCCCGTTCGCATCGCGCTGCGCGAGCATGTACTCCGCGATCTTCAGCACCAGCGGAAAGACTTCGCGCAGCCACGCGTCGTCGAGCGTGGCATTGTAGTGGTGAAGGATCGCGATGATGTGCAACGGGGTGTCATCGTTGACGTTCAGGTCGTACGCCGTCTTGAAACCGCTGACGCCCCGCACGTACTCCACGACTTGCCCGCTGGGCTCGAGAAAGCGATTGAACAGCTGGATCGCATCCCGCGAAAACCACGGCAGCAGATAATCGTAGCCGTGGACGAACCACGAGGTGTCGCGTGAGACCAGGATGTCCGAGGGCGGGGAATTCGTCGCGCCCCAACCCTGCGGATAGTCTTTGATGACGCGCAGCATGTTGCACTTGGCCCACACGACGCCGCGATTCACCGTCGGCGACGGCGTCAAGAAGCGGGCGTCGGCGAGGCTGTCGGCGTAGTAGCGCTCCGTCGCGGGCAGTGCGTCCGGATCGACCAGCAGATCCTCGAGTACGGGCTTCGCCCGTGCGTCGCCGTCTTTGTGGAAGACGACCGACATGCGCAGCGACGCACGTTCGCCGGCTGGGATGTCGACCCGGTACTCGAAGGCGCCGAAGATGCGCCGGCTCGAAAACTCGGCCAGCGGCGGCGTGATCTCGCCGAGATGTTCTCCCGAGGTCAGCGTGCCGCTCATCATCCCTTGCAGCAGCGTCTGCTCGCGCAGCGCAAGCACCGCGGCATGCGGTTCGAGCGAGCCGCCCCACCAGCGCACCCAGCCCGACTCCTCGCCGAACGACCGGATGAAGCGCGTGCCGGCGCTGGCGCGAACCGCTTTCTCGGGCTCTCCGTAAAAGCGTTGGCCGATCAGCAGGGCCCAGGGGAACAGGCGCACGTGCGCCGCGGTGGTGCTGCTGTTATGCACGGTGACGTCGACGACGAACGATACCACCCGTTCGAACTTCGAGCCGCACGGAACGTAGAAAGCCTCGGTGACGTGGAGTTCCGGCGACAGCGAGAACTCGGCGATCTGCGCGTACGGCAGAAAGGTGAACGAGCGCGTGATCTGGTGCGGGAACAGCGTCTCCGCATCGCCGGCCCGGTACGCGATTTGGTGCGTCCCGAAAATGATCTGATCGGTGTCGGCGTCCCACAGCCCGCGAATTCCGCCCTTGGGCGTCGAGCTCGCGAAGGTCTTGAAATTCCCGAGCGTCAGCCCGAACGGCGTCTCCTCCTCGCGCAGGACATAGGCACTCAGCTCGTTTCGCTGCGCGTCGAAGGTCGGTCTCACTGCGTCCCCCTCTACCCGAGGACGGCCCGGCGCGCCTTCCCGCCGCGCGCCTGCGCAGACTCCAGTCGGGGAAGCACCCTCGCGCGCCGAAGACGCTCGGGGTGCTCTCGGTCGACGCGCCGGCGAAGGTGAATCTGACGCTGGAAATCCTCGCACGCCGCGATGACGGCTATCACGCCCTGCGCAGCGTAATGGTGCCGATCGCGCTGCACGATGCGTTGGAGGTCACGCCCGCCGAGCGCTTCGCGTTCGTCTGCGAGCCGCCGTCGCTCGCGAGCGGCAACCTGGTGACCCGCGCGCTCGCGCGCCTCGGCTTCGAGCATGCACCGGTGGAAGTGACGTTGCGCAAGGGCATCCCGGCCGGTGCGGGTTTGGGCGGCGGCTCGAGCGACGCGGCCGCCGTGCTGCGCGCCGCGATGGACGGGAGCTTCGGAAGCATCGCGGCGCGTGATTGGATCGCCGACGCCCGCGCGCTCGGGTCCGACGTGCCGTTCTTTCTCATCGACGGCCCGGCCCTGGTCGAAGGGACGGGAGAACGCGTGACCGGCCTGGGCAGTGCGCCGCCATGGTGGGTGGTCGTCATCGTGCCGCCGGTGCACGTATCGACGGCCGATGCCTACGCGCAGCTCGCGGCGCAGCGCGCCGCCGCTCCGCCCCCAAGCAGACCGCGGGCCGGTTCGGCATCGGTGCGCTGCGGCGAGGCACTTCAGCGCGCCGATTACGCCGCGACGCTGGCCGCGATGGGCAACGATTTCGAAGCGCTGATCGCCGCCGCATATCCGTCGGTGCGGGCCGCGCTCGACGCGCTCGCTGCCGCGGGCGCCGACCGTCCGCTGCTCTCCGGATCCGGCGGGGCCTGCTTCACGCCGGCGCCCGACGAGCGCGCAGCGCGCGCCGTCGCGGCCCGGGTCGCGCCGGGTTCCGGCACCATGTACGTGGTCCCGTTCTCGACCGGCAGTGCATGGCGGTAGATGCGATCGTGCTCGCCGGCGGGGCCGCCGACGCGGTCGCGGCGCTCGAGCCCGGCGCACCGAACAAGGCCTTTGTCCCGATCGCGGGCATTCCGCTGGTGACGCGCACGCTGGCCGGTTTGCGCGCGTCGTCGCGCATCGACCGCATCGTCGTCGTTGCGCCGCCGAGCGCCGCCGCCCATCCGGCGCTGGCCGCGGCCAGCGAAGTCCGCGGCGACGGCCCGCGCATCATGGAAAGCTTGCGCTCGGGGCTGCAAGGCTTCACGCAGGACGCGCTGCTCGTCGTAGCGGCTTCCGATTTACCGGCGCTGAGCGGGACTGCGGTCGACGAGTTCGTCGACGAGGTGCTGGCGCGAAATCTCGACGTCGCGTACGCCTGCCTCGAGCAGCGCTACCACACCGCAACTTTTCCGGAGTTTCCGCACACCTGGGCCCGGCTGCACGAAGGGCGATTCTGCGGCGGGGGACTGGTGGCGCTGCGGCCGCGCGTGCTGCCGCGCCTGAGCACCTTCATGGACGCCCTCGGTCGCGCGCGCAAGTCGCCGCTCCGTCTCGCCGGCCTGTTCGGCTGGGACGTGCTGGCACGGTTCGCGTTCGGGCAGCTGCGCATCGAACAGGCGGAAGCGCGCGCATCGCTGCTGCTGGGCGGCGCGCGGGTCGGAGCGATCCGCTGTACGCATGCCGAGATCGCACTCAACGTCGACCGCGTCGCCGACGTCACGCGTGCGCGGGCCAGGTTTGGATGACGATGCTCGGCAACCAGCATCCTTGAAACATGCGTATTCTGCTGTGCCTGATGGCGGCGCTCGCGCTCGCCGCACTCCCGGACCGCACCGCGGCCGGAGGACCGCCGTGCATGACCCGCGACGTCGGGCTGGGCGGGGTCGGGCGGGCCCGCGTTGTCAGTTTCACCGGCGCCGGCTCCGAGGAGCAGGTTTGCGCGCTGGTGGCGACCTTCGCTGCGGATGGGATCCGCGCGCGGATCGTCGAGGGAACGGATCGCGAGGGTGCGCTGGTCGCCGCGGCATTGACGCCCGGACGCGGCGCGCTCGTCCTCGTGCGGGACGGCGTGCTTACCGTTTCAGCGGCCGGCTCCGGGGACGACCCGGCGGCGCTTGCAGTCGGCCCGTTCGTCGTGCCGCCGGGCGGCGGATTTCCCTCGGCCTCGGGCGACCCCTCGGCGGTGGCCCGCGTGGTCCTGGCGTACGCCGGCTCGCGCATCGCCGTGTTCCAGACCACACCGGTGACCGTGATCGACCTGGCGCTGGCACTGCGCGATCAGCCCGATCTGTTCGGCATCGACGCTCCGGAGCGAGCGGTTGTCCTAGCCAGCGGTTCGTCCGCGGCGCTCGAGCTCCATACGGATCTGGGTCCGTTAGGGTCCCCGGTAGCAACCCCTCGAGCCCTAGTTCTGGTTAGGCGACCATAAGAGTTCGGCCGCGTTCACAGTCCCTTCCCAGGAAAATGGGGAAAAGTCCGCCCGTGTGCACCATCTCGGTGCTTTGCGACCGCGTCGGTGACGCAGGCGGCGCGGAGCGCTATTGGGAGACGGTCGTTCCTGCCCTCATCGCGCGCGGCATTACCGTGCGTCTGATGGCGCGCGACGTCACCGATGCGGGCCGATTCGGTGTCGAGGCGCTCGAGGTGCCGTGGGGCAGCGAAGATCAGCCGGCATCGCCCGATGCCGCGCGGATCGTCGCCCGCGAGCTCGAGCGAACCCACCCCGATGCCGTCGTGACCGCGAGCGTGTTCGACGCCGGCGTGCTGGACGCGGTGCGGCAGGCACCATCGCGCTGGCTCGCGCGCGTGCACGACCACCGCCCGTTCTGTCCCAACGGCGACCGCGTGTACCCGCAGTTCTCCGCACCGTGCACGCAGGCGATGGGCGGCGCATGCCGTCGCGGGACGCTGCTCCACGGCTGCGTGCACGGGCCGCGGCCGGCGTCATTTCGTGCCATTACGGCGCGCGAAAACGTGCGCGACCGCCTCGCAGCCGCCGACCGCGTGCTCGTTTCCAGCGAGCACATGCGCGCGACGTGCCTGACCAACGGCATCGCGGACCGGCGCATTTTCATTACCCCGCCGCCGCTGCCGGATGAGGCCTTCGCCGCCGCACCGCTGCCGCGCCCGGCCGAATCGAGCCTGCTCTTTGCCGCCCGCCTCACCCCGCGTAAGGGATTGCGCTCGCTGATCGGCGCGTTGGCGCGCCTCCCGCTCGCCGAGCGGCCGCAGCTGGTCGTTGCCGGGACCGGCGAAGAGGAAGAGCGCGCCGCTCGCGCCGACGCCGAACGGCTCGGCGTCGAGGTCAGCTGGCGCGGGAAGCTGTCCGAAGGCGACTTGCGGGCCGCCATCGACGCGGCCACCGCCGTCGCGCTGCCGTCGCTTTGGCCCGAGCCGTTCGGCCTGGTGGGGATCGAAGCGCAGGCCCGCGGCCGTCCGGCCGTGGCGTATCGCGTCGGCGGCATCGCCGAATGGATCGGTGATGCGGGGTTGGCCGTTGAACGGGACGATCAAGCGGCGCTGGCGACCGCCATCCGGAAGGTCTTCGACCAAGCGGCGTGGCTTGAGTTTTCGCTCGCCGCCTGGCGGCGGGCCCAAGCGTATCGCTTGCCGGCACATGTCGATCGGTTCTTGGAACTCTGCGACGCAGCTTAAGCGCAACTCACGACCAACGGAGAATACACGACGATGCGGGTCCTAGTAATCGGTGGCGACGGATACTGCGGGTGGGCGACCTCGCTCTACCTCTCGCAGTTGGGCCACGACGTCACGATCGTCGACAGCCTCGTTCGGCGCGCTTGGGATCGTGAACTCGGGCTCGACTCGCTGGTCCCAATTTCGTCGATGCGGCGGCGGCTCGACGACTGGGAGAATCGCACCGGCCGTGCGATCGGCTTCGAACGCGTCGACGCGACCGACTACGCGGCGTTGAGCCAGGTCGTCTGTGCGACGGAGCCGGACGCGATCGTGCACTTCGGTCAGCAGCGCAGTGCGCCGTTTTCGATGATCGACCACGAGCACGCGCTGCGCACCCACCTTAATAACACCGTGGCGAACCTCAACGTGCTGTGGGCCTTGCGCGAACACGCGCCCGAGGCGCACTTGGTCAAGCTCGGCACGATGGGCGAGTATGGAACGCCGAACATCGACGTCGAGGAAGGCTTCATCACCATCGAGCACAAGGGGCGCACCGACACGCTTCCCTATCCGAAGCAGCCCGGTTCGTTCTACCACCTCACGAAGGTCAGCGACAGCGATCAAATCTTCTTCGCCTGCCGCGTGTGGGGCTTGCGCGCGACCGACTTGAACCAGGGCGTCGTGTACGGCAACCATACGGCCGAGACCGACCTCTCGCCGACGCTGGCGAATCGCTACGACTACGATCACATCTTCGGCACCGTGCTGAACCGTTTCTGCGTTCAGGCGGCGCTCGGTCATCCGCTGACGGTCTACGGCCGCGGCGGCCAGACGCGCTCGTTCCTCGATATCCGCGACACCGTGCGCTGCGTCGAGATCGCGCTGATGCACCCGGCCAAGAGCGGCGAGTACCGGGTGTTCAACCAGTTCACCGAGATGTTCTCGGTCAACGAGCTGGCGGAACGCGTCGTGCGGGTGGCCGCCGATTTAGGTTTCCCCGCCGAGATCGTCAAGCTCGACAATCCGCGGCACGAGCGCGAAGAGCATTACTACAACTGCGTCAACACCAACCTGCGCTCGCTGGGCCTCGAGCCGACGCTGCTCTCGGATGAGACGATCGCCGGATTGATCGGTTTGGCCGACCGGTTCCGCGACCGCGTCGACACCAAGCTCATCCCCCCGCGCGTTACCTGGCGGCCCGACGGCACGCCGCACGTCGCCCGCGCCGTCGCTTCCTAGGCCTCATGCCGCGCGTGCCCCGCGCGCCGGCGGTCGCGGCGCTGGCCGTTTTCCTGATCGCGGCCGACGCCAGCCCGGCCCCTCTGCCTACGCCGGCGATCGTCTCGGGGACGCCGCAGACGGTGCATGCCTATGTCGCGCCGGCCACCTCGCAGTATGTGGCCGATTTTCCCAAGCCCCTGGTCGTGCGCATCACCGGGAAGTACGATCATGTCCGATTTTCGTGCCCGGCACTGCACTGCGGATTACACGTCGCCGACGAGGCCAACACGCCGGGCACGCGCGTGAATGCGCGCAGTTACGACGCGGTCGTCAAGAATGGAACCGCGTCGCTGCAGATCGGGCTGGCGACCGACCTGCCGTCGGCCGTCTCGATGGTGTACGCGCAAGCCGTTGACAGCGACGGCACGCTGGGCCCGAAGAGCGCGCCTTTCGTCCTCAGCTCGCAGTGAGATCCGCTCCGCCGGCGGAAAAGCTCTAGCCGCCGTTCCAGCGCGCGAAGAGCGCGTTGTCGATCCCGAACTGATCCAGCGCCTTCCCGACCGTGTGCGCAACGATGTCGTCGACGGTCTGCGGCCGCGCGTACATCGCCGGAACGGGCGGCAAGATGATTGCACCGATTTCCGCCAGCTGGGTGAGTATGCGCAGATGTCCGAGATGCAGCGGCGTTTCACGCACCACCAGCACCAGCGGTCGCCGCTCCTTCAAGCACACGTCCGCAGCCCGGGTCAGCAGGTTGTCGTTGAAGCTGTGCGCGATCGACGAGGCGGTCTTGATCGAGCACGGCACGACCAGCATACCAGCGGTCTTGAAGGATCCCGAGGAGATCGAGGCCGCTAAGTCGCCTTCGCGGTAAACGACGTCGGCGAGCGCCTCGACCTCGCTGGCGAGCATCCCGGTTTCCAGCTCGATCGTCTGACGCGCTTGGTGGGAGAGGACGAGGTGGCTCTCCACCTCGGGCACCGCGGCGAGGGCACGCAGGGTCGCGATCGCGTAGACGCTCCCGCTTGCTCCGGACACTCCGACGATCAACCTGCGCATCGATCCCCCGATTCCACCTCCGTCCACAGATTCCGCATGCCGCGACGTCCCAACCGGGCACGTGGTGCACGCAGGGCGAAACCTGACGGGTGCTGTTGGTCGACGAGCGGCGGTTTGGGGACGCCGGCGGTATTTCCCCGGCTGCGTTTCTGAGCGAGCTCATCGGCCGGCGGGTACTGGGCGAGGGCGAGCGGCGCGCGATCGTGCGGCGCCTGGCGGCGACGCGTGAAGACGTCGCGCTGCCCGCGCACGTCCGCTCCAGCCCGTCGTTCGCCGCGCGCGTCGTTGAGGCGCTCGATACCGACGCCGTACCCGCCCCCCTGGAGACGCTGGTCGCGCATCTGCGCACCCTGACGGCATTCGCCGACGCGCTCGACGTGCGTGCAGCGCTGCGGGTCGCGCCGGCTGGTTCGATTCAGCTCGCGGAGGGACTCGCGCTCGACGCAGCGCTGGCGGCTGCCGACGACGACCGCTTCGCCTGGCGCCGTCTCGCACTCGAGGCGGGCGTTCCGTTCACGATTGAAGAGCTCGGGCCGCCTCAGCCGCCGGCCCTCGACTTGGCGCTGGTCGACGGGGTGATCGCCCTGCTCCGTTTCGCGGCGTCCCAAAGCGACGCCGATGCCCGTGCGGCATTGGCGGCGCCGCAAAGCGGCGTCGCGCCCGATGACGCGCGCACGCTCGAGAACACGGCCGGCGAACGGGCCCCGCTGCTGGAGGTCATTGCGCGCGGTGCCTCCGCACCGGCGGCGCAGTTTGCGCGCTCGCTCGCGCAGTTCAGCGCAGCGTACCGTTTACCCGATGCGACCGCGCACAGCGTCGTGTGCGCCGCGTGCGCTCTCTTTCCGTTCGACGACCCGCCGCTGCAAGGCACGCTGGAACGCATCGCGCGCGACTTCGATGCCGCGCGCGCGTTCGCCGACGCGTGGGAAGCGGCCGATTTGATCGCCGAATTCAGCGCCGAGTTGGCGGCGGCTCCGCGCCGCGTGCGACCGGTCGACGACCTCGCGCCCGCACCGGCCGTCGCCGACGAGGCGCCCGCGCCGGTCGTGACCCGCAAACTTTCGTTCAGCGCCTCCTCGCTCAACGCGTACGCCGAGTGCCGCCGCAAGTGGTGGTTCCGCTACGCCTGCGCCGCGGTCGAGGATCGCGGCTCGTCGGCGTCGTTCTATGGCATCGCGTTTCATGCCGCGCTGGAGGATTTTCACGGCGTGCACACGCGTTTCGACGGCGCCGACGCAAGAGCGCTGGGCGACTTTCTCGACTACTGCGTGGCGAACGCCTTCGATCGCCACCGTACCCGTTTCGATGCCGCGGTCGAATTCGAACTGCAGAAGCGGCGCGCGCGGCGCACGGCCAAAAAGTATCTCAGCTGGCTGCTCGAACGCGCGCGGCGCGCGCCCTTCACCGTGATCGGCTGCGAAACCGAAGCCGACGTCGAACTCGGCGGCCACCGGTTCATCGGCTACATCGACCGGCTCGACCGCGACGATGCGACCGGCACGGTGACGGTCGTCGACTACAAGACCGGCTCGATCGCGACCAGCGCGCCGGAGTACTTGGCCGAAGTGCGCGCCTTCCGCGAATTCCAGTTGCCCTTTTACTACTGGGCGCGCACGGCGGAGGGCGACGTCGTGACCCGTTTGGCGCTGATCCCGCTCAAGGATGCGCTGCTCGACGTCGCGCCGGTCGAGCTCGAGGTCGTCACGACATCGCGTCCGCCGCGCGCGAACGGTCCGACCGGCGAGATCGCCGTGTGGGAACTCGAGCGGGCGCGCGAACGCATGATCGACCTCGCCGGCGAGCTGGCGAGCGGGGCGCTGACCACGTTCCCGGCCACGACCGATCCCGACGCCTGCCGCTACTGTGCGTACGCGCCGGCGTGCCGCGAGCGGCCGCTAGCGCTCGAGGAACGTTTCGCGCGATGAGCTTCGTGCCCGGTTCCGGCGCAAGCGGCGATGCGGTAACGGTGCTGGCGCTCGAACGTGCGTTGGCGCTGCCCGCGGAGCACGGGCTGATCGCGTTTACCGGGCCGCCGACGAGCGGGAAGAGCGAGGCTTTGGCACGCCGTTTCGCGGCCTTGGTCGCGAGCGACAAAGGGCTGGCCGACGGGGCGATCATCACCGCGGCGCGCCCCGAGGGAGCGCGGGCGTTGGCGGCGCGCATCGCGGTGCTGACCGGCGCCGACGTGCGCGGCGCAACGCTCGATGCGCTGGCCTTCGAGCTGCTTCGCGCGCACCCGTTCGATACCGGGCTCGCGCTCGATCTCGAAGCGGTCGATCCGCTCGACGCCGAGGAGATCTTCGAGCGGGCCGCCGCGCCGCTCTTCTCCGCGGAGTGGAGCGATTGGCTGGGCGTGGATATCGATCCCGAGATCGCCGGCCTGCGCACGCCCGATCGCTTCGCCGATGCGGCGCTGCGCCTGATCCGTAAACTACGTGAAGCCGGGATCGACGACGAGTCGATGCTCGCCATCGCCAAACGCGGGGCCGCATCGTTCTATGCCAACCCGCCGAACCTCACCGCGCCGTCCTTGGTCGCCGCGACCAAGGACGAACATCGCGCGTCGTTGGCAGTGACGCCCTCGGAACTCGACCGGCAGCGGCGACGTGAACTCGACTTGGCCCGTATTTTGGCCCGGCTCTATCGCGCGTACGTGAACGAATTGGTCGCCAACGGCTGTTTGACTGCCTCCGACGCGCTGGTCGAAGGCGCGCATCTGCTGGAGAACCGCCCGGCGATCGCGCGCGCCCTGCGCCGCCGGCTGCGCGTGGCCTTCGTCGACGATGCGCAAGACCTCGGACCGGCCGCGCTCCGCTTTCTGCGCGCCCTCTTCGGCGATGCACTCGACGGGGTCACGGTGGCGGGCGATACGGATGCCGCAACGCAAACCTTCGCCGGCGCCCGCCCGGAGCGTATCTTCGGCCGCGCCGCGGTGACGGTCGCGCTCCCCGCGCGCTCGCTTCCGCCGCAGATCGCAGCGGTAATGCGCGCGATCATCGACGGCCATCCGACCGTCGCGCTGCCCAATGGTTCGGCCGTGCGCGTCCATCGCTTCGCCGATCGAGAGGCCGAAGCGGCCGCCGTCGCCGAGCGCGTGACCGCGCTGCTCGCCGGCGGCACCCCGCCGGGACGCATCGCGATCGCGCACCGCTCGCTGCGCACGCTCGGACTCCTCGAGAACGCGCTCGTCGCGCGCGACATTCCAATCGCGCCTTGCGGCGATCCGGCGCTGTTCACGCGTGCCGACGTGCTCGACGCGCTCTCACTGCTGTGGTCGGCGGTCGATCCCTTCCGCCACGACTGGCTCTTACGAGTCCTGCAGACACCCATGCTGCGGCTCTCGGATGCGTCGGTGGCCGTCCTGTGCGGCGAGCCGGCGAACCCGCAGCCGGCGCTCTTCGAGCTGCCCGAAGATGCGACCGAGACCGATCGCCGTTGGGATCGCAAACGTGACTTGCGGCTGGGGTGCAATGTCGTGTACGGCGAGCGCGACGCGGACCTGACGCCGCTCGCGCGCGAACGGCTGCAGGGGTACCGGCGCCGCCGCGAACGCTGGACGCAGTGGCTGCGCAACTCCGATCCCGCGACCGCCGCGCGCGCGATCGTTACCGACGGCGGTTCGTTCGCAGCCCGTGCCGGCGAGACCCCGGCCGCGACCCGCCTGCGCGCGACGATGCTCGAGCGCCTCGTCGCGCTGATCGCGCAGTATGTGGAGCGGCACCCGTTTGCTCCGCTGACCGCTGCGCTCGCGTATTGCGAGCGCATCGGTGCCGCCGAGAGCGGTCCCGAGATCGCCGACGAACGGCCCGACGCGGTCGTGGTCGCGTCCGCCGAGCGGATGCTGACGCGCCGCTTCGCGCACGTGTTTCTGGTCGATGCGCGGGCTGGGTCGTTTCCCCCCTATTACGTGCCCGATGCGTTTCTCTTCAGCCAGACCTACGGCATGATACCGAAGGAGAGCGCCGGCGACGCGCCGGCCGCGCGCACGGCGAAGTTCAGCTGGTACGAACATCATGCCAAACCGCGCGCCGCGTTCGTGCGGGAACAGCGGCGCCTGTTCGCCTCCGCGATGGGACGCGCCGATGAATCGGTGACCGTTACGGTCTGGGGCCGCCCCACTCGCGGCGTCGCCGCGCCGGAGTTCGCCGCCGAGATCGAGCGGCTGCTCGCCCGCATCTCATCCGAATCTCATTCTGGCGCGCTGAACGACTGGTAACGAGCGCGAAGACAAGCGCGTTCGGAGGTCATCGTGGTGCCCAGGATCGACACGTCTACCGACCCGCAGGTCGGTTATCGACCGGCTGGAGCGCTCGAAGCCGACGCACTGCAGCCCTACGCCGGCGCCTTCGGCATACGTCACGCGGCGCATCTGCTGCGCCGGGCCGGCTTCGGCGGTTCGCCCGACGACATCGCGCGCTTCGCGTCGGGGTCGATGGAGAGCGCGGTCGCCGCACTGCTGCACCCCACCGTACCGGACGTCCCGCTGACCGATTTCCCCGATCAGACGGCCCTTTTCGACCCCAAGCGTTCGCGCGCAACGGCGCAGCTGTGGTGGCTCGACCGCATGCTGCGTACCAACCGCCCGCTGCTCGAGAAGATGAGCCTGTTCTGGCACGGGCACTTCGCGACGTCGATTCAAAAAGTGCCCGTCCAGTACATGATCGGTCAGATCGATCTCTTCCGCAATCAAGGACTCGGACGCTTTCCGGCTCTACTTGGTGCGGTCACCCGCGACCCCGCGATGCTGATCTGGCTCGACAACCGCTATAACGCGAAGGCCCATCCCAACGAAAACTACGCGCGCGAAGTGATGGAACTCTTCGCGCTGGGGCTGGGCAACTATACCGAGGACGACGTCAAGGAAGCGGCGCGGGCACTGACCGGGTGGACGCTCGACCGCAACGGCGTCGCCGTGTTCGTGCCGGCGCGGCATGACGACGGCATCAAGACCGTCCTCGGCCGCAGCGGGAACTTCGGCGCCGACGACATCGTCGCGACGATCGTGTCGCAGCCGGTCCACCAGCGCTTCATCGCGCACAAGCTGCTGGAGTTCTTCGTCTACAGCGATCCCGAGCCGGAACTGATCGAGCAGACCGCGAGCGTGTACGCGCTCTCGGGTTTCGATATCGCGAAGACCGTCGGCGCGATCCTGCGCTCAAACGTCTTCTATTCGAGTCGCGCCTACCGCGCGCTGCCCAAATCGCCGATCGAACTGGCAATCGGGACGCTGCGCTGCCTCGGTGTCGCCGCCGTTCCGCCGAACCTGCCGTATCAGCTCGCGCGCATGGGCCAGGAACCGCTGAACCCGCCGAGCGTCAAGGGCTGGGACGGCGGCCCGACCTGGATCAATACCTCGACCTTGCTCGCGCGCTTCAACTTCGTCAACGGGCTGGTCGCCCAAACGGCGCCCGGGAAAAACGGGCAGCCCGCCGTCAGCGCGCCCAATGCCGACCCCGATGCGCTCGTCGGCCGCGTCGGCATGGATCCGGTCAGGGTCGCCGCGGCGCTGGTCAGCGGGGTTGTGCAGGACGACGTGACCTCGGCCGTGCGCGCGACGCTGATCGCGTACCTGCAGAACACGACGCCCAGTGCGGGCGTGCAGAGCCCGCTGCCGTTCGGTCCGGAAAACTATCAAGAGAAAATCCGCGGCGCGCTCGCACTTACGCTCAACCTCCCCGTCAACCAGCTCGCTTAAGCCAGGACGTCATCATGAAACGCCGCTCGTTCGTCACCTCAGCCCTCTCCGTCGCCTTCGTCGGCGGCAACGCGCGCGTCGCGCTGGCACAGGTGGCCGGCGCAGCGCCGCCGCTGCCCGGCTTCGGCGCGGCCAGTGCCGACAACGTCTTGGTCGTCGTGCAGATGGCCGGCGGCAACGACGGCCTCAACACGATCGTGCCCTACAGCGACGACGCCTATCATCGCGTGCGCCCGGCGATCGGCATTCCGTCGACGGCGGTGCTGAAGCTGAACGACCGTATCGGCTTCAATCCCGCCCTCAAGGGATTGAACGAACTCTACGCGCAGGGCAAACTCGCGATCGTCCAAGGTGTCGGCTATCCCAATCCCAACCGCTCGCACTTCGAGGCGACGCAGATCTGGGAAACGGCCGCTCCCGATCGGCCGCAGCAGTACGGCTGGCTCGGGCGCTACCTCGATCGCCGCTATCCGGTCGGTGCCAAACCGCCCTCACTGTTCGAGGCCGTCTCGCTGGGCGACATGCTGCCTGCGGCGCTGGTCGCCTCGCACGTCGAGGTTCCGGCGATCGGTGCGCTCGGCGCATTCGGCTACAACGCCGGCCGCGACTTGGCCGAGAAGCAGAGCGCCGGCGTGCTCTACGACGGCGCCCGGGCGGGGCAATCGCCGTATTTGTCGATGATCGCCGACACCGCGCGGGACGCCTATCACGGCGGCGACGTGCTGCGCACCGAAACCGCGGCCTTCACCAACAAGGCCACCTATCCGAAGGACGGCTTCTCGCAGCAGCTCGCGCTGGCCGCGCGCATGATCGGCTCGAGCGCCGGCTCGAAGATCGTGTTCGTCTCGATCGGTTCGTTCGATACGCATGCCGGACAGCGCGCGCAGCAAGACCGCCTGCTGGGCTATCTCGGTGACGGTCTGCTCGCGTTCTACGCCGATCTGGCCGCGCACGGGCTCGACCGCAAGGTGATGACGATGACCTTCAGCGAGTTCGGCCGGCGGGTCACCCAGAACGCCTCCAACGGCACCGACCACGGCAGCGCCATGCCGATGTTCGTGATCGGCGGCGGGGTCAAGGGCGGCATCTACGGGGATCATCCCTCGCTGACCGACCTCGACGCGGGCGATCTCAAGCACGCCATCGACTTCCGCTCGATCTATGCGACGGTGATCGAAAAGTGGCTGGGCCGCGACCCGGCACCGATCCTGGGCGGCGCCTACCCCTCAGTCGCCTTCGTGTAAACGATTCGGCCGTACGGGCCGAATCGTTCACTTTCGGGTAGGCGCGGAGGTCGTTCAAAGATTGCCGTCGGAGCGGACGGCAATGATTGCACGGAGCGGCGATGAGGCTGCGCTGGTCGACGCGGTCGCGGAGGTCGCCGTGCGGGCGGGAACGCTGATTCGGGAGATCGAGCAGGGCGGCGAGCTCGAGATCCGACGGAAGTTCGACTCGTCCGTACTTACCGGCGCCGACTTGCGCGCGAACGCACTGATCGTTGCCGCGCTCGAACATCTCACGCCGCACGTGCCCATCATCTCCGAGGAAGGCCGCCACGACCTCGGCAGCGCCGGCGTGCGACGCTTTTGGCTGGTCGATCCGCTCGACGGCACGCGCGAGTTCGTCGCCGGCAATGGCGAGTACACGGTCAACATCGCGCTGGTCGAAGACGGCCTGCCGGTGCTGGGCGTGGTGCACGCGCCCGCTCGTACGGTCACATACTCCGCCGTGCGGGGCAGCGGCGCGGTCCGCAGCGACGCGCGCGGAACGTGCGCGATCCACGCTGCTGCGGGCGGCGAACCGGTTGTCGTTACCAGCCGCTCGCACCGCGGCGCGCCGCTGATGGCGTTCCTCCGCGCGCTGCCGCCGCACACGACGCTGGCCTTGGGCAGCGCGCTCAAGATGTGCCTGGTGGCCGACGGCTCGGCACAGCTCTACCCGCGCCTGGGCCCGACCTGCTGGTGGGATACCGCCGCCGGACAAGTGATCGCGCACGAAGCCGGTGCGACCGTCACAACGCTCGACGGACGCCCGCTGCGCTACGAAGGCCGCAGCCTGATCAATCCCTCGTTCGTCTGCGCAGCATTGCCGCGCGAACGCTGGCACGACGCCGCCAACGCCGTCGCCGGCCACTGACCTACCGCGGCGCCTTGTGCATCGCCGATGATTTCGCTCACGACGCTCGGGCTCGACGCGTACGTTCGCGATGTTCTGCCGTTGACGGCGCTGCTGTGGGCGCGTTCGCGCAGTCTCGAAGAGTACGTCGGTGATTACCGTACTTTGGCGTCGTCGGCGTTCGGGCAGCGGCGGCTGCGCACGATCGCGCTGGAGTTCGACGGCCGCGTCGTCGCCTCGTGCAAACGATACCTGCGGACGCTGCGCTGCGAGGGTCGCCGCTATTCCGCGATCGGTATCGGTGC
>Ga0302325_10017030_pt1 | contig 15383 bp, 15 predicted proteins | sample Palsa_T0_2_FD_201948 | JGI IMG/M metagenome (GOLD analysis project Ga0302325, IMG submission 201948) | Peat permafrost microbial communities from Stordalen Mire near Abisko, Sweden - Palsa_T0_2 | ecosystem: Environmental > Terrestrial > Soil > Palsa > Peat permafrost | place: Sweden: Abisko...
GCCGAACCACGTCAGCGCGCAGCGCGGTTCGCCGCGCAGCTTGAACGCCATCGCCATCCCGGCGGCGACGAGCATCATGTCGGGCAGCATCGACACCATCCCGACGCAGCCCGCATGCCGGTCGCCGAAGTGGACGTTGCCGTCGCGGCCGGCCGTGATGCCGTCGGCCCGGCCCATGTACTGGGCGAAGATCCGTTCCGGCTGCACGCCGCGAATCAGATGCGCGGCGAGGTCACGGTGCAGGATGCACAGCCGGTCCTCGGCCGCCATCGCGAACGCGGCGCCCGCCGAGACCGCCTCCTGGCCGTAGCCGTCGTAGAACGAGCCGGGCACCTTGCCCTGGCGGTAAAGGCTCATCGCGCGCTGCTCGATGCCGCGCATCTGCAGCATCGCGCGCAGGAGCCCGATCCGGTCCTGCCGTGTGAGGTGCTCGGGCTCCGCTACCGGAGGGTCGGCTTGCGCGGAGGCCGGGGTCACGGTCTCGGTCGCCATCTTTTCAGTTGTCTCCCTGTGCTCGATCGGCCGCGGCGGGATCTCCGCTCAAGCGACCCGGTTTCAGACGCCGACCGGGGATCTCCCGGTGTCGTCCTTGGGGTCTTCGAGGTTACTGTGCTGGGGCTGCCCCCGGCGTGCGACGCAGGGCTCGATCGGGCGCGGTCAGGGCTTGAAGCGGTTCTGGCGCCCGGCCTGCCGGTTGGACAGCAGCCAGCCGGCGCCGACGCCGAGCCCGACGGCGAGCAAGAGCGCGACGAGCACCGGCACGTGGGCGTCGAAGAAGACGAAGCTGATGCTCACGTTGTGGATGTTGAGGATCACGAACAGCAGGCCGTACAGCACGAGCGCGCCGATCGCGACCAGCCGGGTGACGTCGCGTGAATCAAGCGGCCCCGTCAGCTTGCGCAACGGCCCCGCCGGTTTGCGGGGCGGTGGCGTCTCTTTGGGCTTGGTAGTGGTTGGCGGCACGGTCCTCCTCATTGTGACGCACGTTACGGGGGTTTAAGCGTATCGCCGGCCCGTACCCTTCGATGATGGACGCGGCCTGGATCGCCCGGACGCGCTGGCGCTGGCGGGGCGCCTGGATGTGGCCGGCGTTTGTCGTGATGGCGATCGCCGACGGGTGGATCGGCCGCGCGCTGCCGATCAACCCCCCAAGCCAGAGCGTCCTCTCCGGGGTCATCGTCGGGCTGATACTGAACCTGATCTGCATCGTCGTGCTCTCGGCCCCGGTCGGGGCACTGCTGCGCCGGGTCCGGCGAGATCTGCCGGTCATGATCGCGCGCAACTACGCGGGGCTGTTGTGCGTGTTGCTCGTGACCGTCGGGTTCGCCGCGGTCGGTTTCGCGAAACGCTCCACGATCGCGCACGACTCAGCCACGATGCACGACGCGGAGGTCCGCGCCGCCGGCTACATCGGCGACCACGCCCCGGCGCCGTTCGCCGCCCGCGCCGACCATCTGGACACGCTCGTCATCCAGGAGGGGTTGATCTACCGCGTCTGCGTGGACAACGGCGCGCAGACCCGGTACTACTGCGTGGTCGTACGGGAGGGTCTGCCGCTGAATCGCAGCGTCACGCCCGCGGGGTCGGAACCGAACGCGACGCTGGCGAGAGGGGACGACTGAGATGGTGAGAAGCAGGCTCTTGGCCGGTCTTGCGGCGTTCGGTGGGACGTTGGCGTTGGCGTTGGCTCTGCCGGGGGTCGCGAGCGCCGCGACGGGGTCGACGGCGGCGCGCGATGCCGCGTCGACGCGGGCGTTCATTGGTGGCGCGTTGGGGGTCGACGGGGCGATGCTCGCGCACGGGCCGGGCGAGCTGGCGGCTGGTATGGCGTATGTCTCGAGCGTCGACGGCGACTGCGGGGACGTGCGGTTGCACCTACCGCGGAAGCTCGGGGTGAAGCGGGCGTTCGTGTTCTGCGCCGACGCACGACGACTCAAGGCGACCAAGCTCGAGGAGATGACGCCCGCCGGCAGGCGATTCTCGAGGGACGCGCTGACGCTGATCGCCCGCGAATCGGCACCCGGAGCACTGATCCGCAGGATGCGCCCCTACGCGCCCGCGGCGGTGGCGACCGGGCTGCAGCGGCTGAAGACACTCAATCACCGCGTGGCGCAACTCCCCGTGGCACGCGTCGAATACAAGCTACTGCGTCAGCTGTTCGGGAAGGCGACGACCAGGGAGGGCTCCGGTGCGCGCGTCCGGTCGGTGCCGGGACATCTCGGTCGTGCGCCGCTCTAGCCGGTTCGGCCGGTGCGCGGCGCTCACCGTCGTTCTGGTGGCGGTGATGCTTGCCCTTGGCGTCGTGGCGGTCTCCGCGGTCGCGGCGCCGGGGCGGCGCGATGCCGCCTCGACGAAGGCGTTCATCGCGTCCGCGGAGCGCCTTGACACCGGTGAGATCAAGCGGGTCCCGGCGATCACCGCCCGTGAGGCCGCGTTCGTCACGCGCGTGTCATCCGCCTGTCCGACGGTGCTGGCGGGCGCTCCCACGCACGTGAGCCCCGCGCAGCGGCTGGCGTTGTTGCGGTTCGGGGTCGAACTCGGCGCCGCGCTTGAGATCGATGCGTTGCAGCCGGTCAGGGGACTCACGGACCGGATCGGGACGTTGCAGGAACGGCTGCGGTTCAGCGATCCGGTCCTGCAGTGGCAGGTCGGCGTCGATGCGTCCGCCACGCCGGCTTACCTGGCGATCCGGCTGCCCGACCTGTGCGCCGACGCGCGCGCCCTGGTCGCCAGCCAGTTCACCAAGCTCACGCCGGCGGGGAAGCGGTTCGTCCAGGACGTGTCGGCGGTTGTATTCGACGCCTCAGCGCCGCCCGCGAGCCTGTTGCGGCGGATGCGCGCCTACGCGCCGGGGCCGGTCGCCGCGGCGCTGAAGCGGCTGCCGGCGCTGCAGCGGCGGTTTGACACACCGTTGCAGCTGACGCGCCACTCGAACGCGATCATGAGCGCGTTGTTCGGAGGCACACCGGCGCCGCAGGCGATGTCGCGTGTCGTCGCCTCGTCAGGACAGATTGTGACGAAGTTGAGTCAACGAGGTCTTGTTTGGTGACACCGCGGCGAGTGACACTCCGGCCGTGGGCGAACTTCGCCAATCCGGTCCAGACGTGTTGGACGAAATTGCGAAAGTTCGCGTCGGCACGTTTGCCGGCGAGCATTGGGGGAGGGTTGCGGCTTTCCAGTTCGCACACCTCGGCGTGGGACGCAGCACTGTGCACAACTGGACTCGGGCGGGCTACCTGTACGAGGTGCTACCGACCGTCTACGGCGTCGGTCATGCCGCGGCGAGCCGCGAAGCCGAGCTCTATGCCGCGGTCCTGTGTGCCGGGCCCGGCGCCGCGTTGAGTCATCTGACCGCCGCCTGGTGGCGGGGTCTGGTCGAGTTCCCAGGCCCGGTGATCCATGTGACGACGCCACGACGGCGCGCGTGCCCGCCCGGTATTCGGCTCCACGCACGCCGCTCGCCGGTGCCACGGGTGCTGCTGCGCCGGATACCGGTTACGACGCTTGCCGAGACGCTGCTCGGGCTGGCGGCGTGCACGCCGGATCTCATGCTCGTGCGCAAGGCGCTCGCTCGGATCGAGTACGTCGACGGGATGCTCGACGTCGGGCCGCTGCGCGCGGTGTGTGGTCGCGGCCGTCCGGGTAGCGGACGGCTCAATCATGCGCTTGACTCCTACGATCCGCGTTTGGCACACGCCAACGGTCGCCTGGAGCTCGGTTTCTACGCGTTCTGCGAGCACCGCCAGCGCAAGGGGATCCCGCTGCCCGAGCTCAACGTCTCCATCGACGGGGTCATGGTCGACGCCTACTTCCGGGCGCACGCGTTGGTCGTCGAACTCGACGGCGACGCCAATCACCGGACGCCCGCCCAGCGCCGGCGTGACCGGCGCAACGAGGTGATCCTGCGCGGGCACGGGATCGAGGTCGTGCGCTACGACTGGGCGTTGGTGGAGCACGAGCCGCGCCTGGTGGAGCGTGACCTGCTCGCGACGCTCGCCCGTCGAGCGGAGCTCGTGCGTCGGCGAGCGCGGGGGTAGGGTTGCACCCGCGATGACGTACACGGCTCTGGTCACCGGCGCCTCGAGCGGGATCGGCGAGGCGACCGCTCGTCGGCTCGCGCGTGAACCCGACACCCGGCTGGTGCTGGTCGCGCGGCGTGAGGAGCGGCTCAACGCGCTCGCGGCGGAGCTCGGGGGCGCGACCGTCGTCGTCGCGGACCTGACCGACCCCGAGTCGCACTCGCGGATCCGATCGGTGCTCGAGACAGACCACGGCGGCGCGCTGCACATGCTCGTCAACAACGCCGGCGCGCGCTGGCACGGCGACTTCGGCGACGACGGCTGGGCCAACGTGGAACGGCACATGCGCCTGAACTTCGAGGCGCCCGTGCGCCTGACCGAGGCATTGCTGCCGCTTCTGCGCGCGACTGTCCCGCGGGCGACCGCCGACCGCCGCGTGTGCATCGTCAACGTCGCCTCGACCGCCGCCCGGGTCGGGCGCCCGGGTGCCGGCGCCTACTCGGCTTCGAAGTTCGCGCTCGCCGGCTGGACCGACTCGCTGCACAACGAAGAGCGCGCGCACGGCGTCCACGTCGGCCTGATCCTGCCCGGATTCGTCCTGACCGAGGGCTTCCCCGCCGAGGAGCTGATGCGCAGCCCGCTCAAACGACGGCTCGTCGCCAAGCCCGAGGCGGCCGCCGAGGCGATCATGGATGCCGGTCCGGGCGGCCGCGCCGAGCGCTACGTGCCCCGCTTCTACGCGGTGCCCGCGCTGCTGCGCGCCGTCGCCCCGTCGCTGATCCGGCGGGCGACCGCCGGCGGTGCGTTCACGACCGACCCCAACCCCTCGGGCTGAGTCGGATGCGGCCGGCAGTGTCGGTGCCTCGGAACCGTCGGACCAGCAGCCGGGAGCTCGCGACGCGGTACGGTGCGCCGTGCAGCCCGGCGCCGAGCACGCCCCCGCACGGCAACTCGCCGACACCTACCTGACGGCGCTGGGCGACGGCGACCTCGACGCGCCGACGGCCTGATCGAGCGGTTGCGGATCGTCTACGACACCGTCGAGGTGCGGGCCGCGTTCGAGGCCGACACCGGCGCGCGCTCGTGGCGTCCGTCTGACCCCGGGCGCCGCTGACGCGGGCCGCCGCACGAGGTGGGGAAATCACGGCGCCCACGCAGCGGCGAGAGCAGCAGCAGCGTCGGGCAGAGCGCCAGCGTCGCGGTCATGATCCAGATGCTGTCGTGGGTGCCGAGCGCGGTCGCGAGCGTGCCCGCGCAGAGCGCGCCGAGTGGGATCGCTCCGTAGTTGAGCAGCCCAAAGCAGGTCGAGACGCGGCCGCGGAGCTCGCGCGGGGTGTAGGTCTGGCTCCAGGTCGCGTTGAGCACGTTGCCACCGACGACGCCGGCGACCACCAGGAAGCCGCCGATGGCGAACAGCCCCGCACGCGGGCCGGGTCCGGCGAGCCCGATCAACAGAGCCGCCGGCGCCGCGATCAGCTCGCAGCCGATGAACGCGCGCGCTGTGCCGAGCCGTCGGCCAATCCGTGGCGCGAGCGCCGCGCCCACGACGCCGCCGAGGCTGGTCACCGCGATCAGCAGCCCGACCGGGCCAGACCCGAGCCGCGCGTCGCGCACCAGGAACACGATCAGGACCGACTGGTAGCCGACCAACGCGAAGTTCGAGAGGCCGCCCCAGACGGTGAGGACGCGCAGGTACGGGTCACGCGCGACGAACCGCGCACCCTCGGCGATCTCCTCACGGAGCGGCGCCCGCTCACGGGCCGCCGGTCGGTGCTCGCCGTCGCCCAGCGACAGCAGGCAGGCCGCCGACACGAGGAAGCTCATCGCGTTGAGGAGCACGCCGGAGACGGCCCCGACCGCGCTTGCCAGCAGGCCGGCCAGACCCGGCCCGCCGACATGCGTGGCGGACTGGCTGCCGTGCATCAGCGCGTTCGCCGCGGCCAGCTCCTCGCCGTCCAGCAACGACGGCAGGAACACCTGATAGGCGGTGTCGAAGCAGACCGCCGCGCAGCCGCCGAGCGACGCGCACATCAGCAGTTGCCCGAGCGTCAGCATGCCCAGCCAGGCCGCGATCGGCACGCTCACGAACGCCAGCACCGACACCACGTCGGCGGCGATCATCACCTTGCGCGGCGCCAATCGGTCGACCCATGCGCCGACGGGCAGCCCGATCAGCAACCACGGCAGCCACGCCGCCGCGATCAGCATGCTTGTCGCGAACGGTCCCGCGTGGAGGGTCACGACGGCGACGAGCGGGATCGCGAGCGACGACACGGTGCTGCCGAGCTCGGAGATCGTCTCGCCGAGCCACAGCGACCGCACGTCGGCGCGCGCGAGCAGCCCGCGTGGGCGAAGCCGGTCACGGAGCACGCTCATGGCCGCCCCGGCGCGCCGTTGGCGAACACGAACACGCTGGAGCGCTCGACGCCGTCGTCGGCCTCGCCGAGCTCGGTGTAGCGGGCCAACAGCGCGACCAGATCCTCACACAGCCGTGCCAGCTCGCCGTCGGTCAGCTTCAGCCAGCTGCCCGTCGAGAACGGCCCAGTCGGCCAGGCTGCGTGCTCTTCGTCGGAGGACGCGTACCAGCGGCGAACGAGATCGAACTGGTGCTGGAGGTTGAGCGACAGCGCCGCCTGGGCGACGGCGTCGGCGGAGGGATCTTCACGGAAATCCTCGGTGGACCAACGCACTCGGGTCGACATCGGACGCCACCAGCGCTCGCGGCGGTCACGCGCCAGCTCGGGTGCCTCCTCGATCAGCTGCGCCGCTGCCAGCACCTTGAGGTGGTGGCTGACATTGCCGACCGCCTGCCCGGTCGCCTCGGCGAGCATCGATGCGGTCGCCGGGCCGTTGACGGTGAACACGTCCATCAGCCGGCGTCGGAGGGGGTGCGAGAACGCTGCCAGTACGCGGGAATCGGTGATCTGCTGGGTGTCGGGCGTGTCGGTCATGGCGGTGACCGTACATGCACAACATCCATTGTGCAAGACTCATTGCACAATATGCCTTGTGCGATCGGGGCTGCTGCTGCGCCCCGCTCCTGCTCCCCGCGGCGGTCAGTCGGGGTCGGCGGTCGCCAGCTGATCGAACAGCTCGCCGAGCTTGTCCATCACGACCGCCGCGGTGTCGAGCTCGTCGTCGGAGAACTGCGCGAGCGCCGCCTGCCACATCGGGGCAAAGCGGGCGTGGCGCTCCTCGACCAGCGCGTGGCCACGCTCGGTCAGCGAGGTCATCACCTTGCGCCGGTCCTGCGCGGAGCGCTCGCGCACGACCAGGCCGGCCGCCTCGAGCCCTTCGAGCATCTGGGTCGTCGTCGCCGGCGACAGGCCGGCCATGCAGCCGAGCTCGCCGCCTGACAGGAGCTTGCGCTCGCGCAGGCCGAACAGCAGCTGAAACTGGGCGTTGGACAGCCCGGCATGGGAGTGGGTCTCACGGCCGCGCAGCCGTCGCACCGCGCCCATCAGCGCCTTGAACGACCCGGCCAGCGTCGCGGCCGCGACGCGCTCGGTCGTGGCGGCGTCGGTCGGCGCGCTCATGCGGCCACCGCTTCCGAAATCGCCTCATCGGGCACGGCGGGGGGGCCCGCCAGCCGTCGCGCCCGTCGCTCGGCGCGCATCAGCACGATCGACGGGATGATCGCCAGCGACGTCAGCCCGACCGCCCACCAGAACGCGGTCCCGTAGCTGCTCGCCGCGCCCGATAGCGAGTGCGCGTGCTCGAGCGAGCGCTGCAGCACGACCGTCAGCAAGGCGATGCCGATCGAGCCGCCGACCCGCTGCAGCACGTTGAGCTGCGGGGTCGCGTCCGACAGCTGCTCGCGTGAGAGCGAGGCGAACGCCGCCGACATCGCTGGCATGAACGCGAATCCGATCCCGAAGCCGCGAACCACCATCACCGCGCAGAGGAAGACGATCGAGGTGTGGGCGCCGATCAGCGCGAACGGAACCGTCGCGCCGGCCGTCAGCACCACGCCCAGCAGCGTCAGCGGACCACCACCGATGCGATCGGTCAACCGTCCGGCGACGGGCATCATCAACGCCGCGCCGATCCCCTGCGGGGCGGTCAGCAGCCCAGTGACGATCACCGACTCGTGCCGGACCGACTGCCAGTACAGGGGCAGCAGGATCATGCCGCCGAACAGCGCCGCCGCGACGCAGAACATCGCGATCGAGGCTGTCCAGAACGTCGGCTTGCGGTACAGGCGGACGTTCAGCAACGGCCGTGGCGCGCGCAGCGCGTGCCGCACGAACAGCACCACCAGCATCGCCCCGAGCACGATCGGCGCAATCACCTTGACCGATGTGAACCCGCTCGTCTCGCCGATCTCGGCCAGGCCGTAGACGATCGCCGGGATCCCGGTGGCCATCAGCGCCAGCCCCAGGTAGTCGAGGTGCTCGCTGGTCTGGGGGGCGACCCGCGGCAGCACCCGGATTGCCGCCAGCACCGCGAACACCCCGATCGGCACGTTGACGAAGAAGATCCAGTGCCAGCTCGCGAATGAGCCGATGTGCATGTCGTCGATGATCAGGCCACCGACGGTCGGTCCGAAGATCGGCGCGAGCATCATCGGGACCGCGGCCAGGCTCATCACTCGACCCATCCGCTTCGGTCCCGCTGCCTCGGCCATCATCAGCTGCCCGACGGGCAGGATCATGCCGCCGCCGATGCCCTGCAGGACGCGGAACACGATCAGCTCCGGCGCCGACGAGGCGAGACCGCACAGCGCCGAGCCCGCGGTGAACAGCACCAGCGACAGCAGATAGACGGGCTTGGCTCCGAAGCGGCGGGCCGCCCAGCCGGAGACAGGGATCACCGCCGCCAGCGCGAGCAGGTATGCGGTCGCGACCCACTGGATGTTGTCGAGCGTCGTGTGGAGGTCCCGATGCAGCGTGTCCAGCGCGACGTTGACGATCGTCGTGTCCAGGATCGACATGATCGATCCGAGCACCACGACCAGGCTGATCCGCCAGACGTAGGCGTCGATGCGGTCGGGGTTGGCCGAGGCATTGTCCATGCGAGCGCTCCGAATACTTAGGTGCCGAACGATTCGGTGCCTCACCGTAGCACCGGACCTGCGCAAACCCCCCTGGCCGTCTATCTTCCTCACCGATGACCTCGTTCGCCGAGCTCGGCCTCGAGCCAGACCTTCTGCGCGCGCTCGCGGACGTCGGCTACGAATCCCCCAGCCCGATCCAGGAGCAGGCGATCCCGTCGCTGCTGGAGGGCCTCGACGTGATCGGCCAGGCGCAGACCGGCTCGGGCAAGACGGCCGCGTTCGGCCTGCCGATGCTGCAGTACGCCTCGGCCGACGACGGTGACGTCCAGGGGATCGTGTTGACGCCGACTCGCGAGCTCTGCATCCAGGTCACGCAGGCGCTGCGGGCGTACGGCAAGCGCAAGGGCATCGACGTCGTCGCGGTGTTCGGCGGCGCACCGATCCGCAGCCAGCAGGCGCAGCTGCGCGCCGGCGGTCAGATCGTGGTCGGGACGGTCGGGCGCGTCAAGGACCTGATCAGCCGTCACTCGCTGGTCCTCAATGCGTGCCGGTTCGTCGTCCTCGACGAGGCCGACGAGATGCTCGACCTCGGCTTCCTGGAGGACGTCGAGCGGATCCTGGCCCTGACCCCGTCAAGCCGCCAGACGGCGCTGTTCTCAGCGACGATGCCGCCCGAGATCCGTCGCCTCGCCGACCAGTACCTGTATGAACCGGTCACGATCAAGGTCAAGACCGCGACGCTGACCGTCGACACGGTCGAGCAGTTCGCGCTCGAGGTCGCCGCCAAGGACAAGACCGAGGCGCTGATCAAGGTGCTGGACAGCGAGCGCCCCGATCAGGCGCTGATTTTCGTGCGCACGAAGATCCGCTGCGATCAGCTGTTCAGGACCTTGCGCGACCGCGGGATGAACGTCCGGGCGTTGCACGGCGACATGACCCAGGGCGCCCGCGACGGGGTGATGATCTCGTTCAAGAGCGGCTCGGTGCCGCTGCTGGTCGCCACCGACGTCGCCTCTCGCGGGCTGGACATCTCCGGCATCTCCCACGTGATCAACTATGACGTCCCGATCTCGCCCGACGTGTACGTGCACCGGATCGGCCGCACCGGCCGGGTCGGGCGAAGCGGACGCGCGATCACCTTCTACGAGCCCCGGCAGGCCCGTGACATCCAGGCGATCGAGAACCACGCCGGCGTCAAGCTGTCGCCGTGGGTCAAGGACGCCCGCGTCGCGCCGACCCCGGCACAGGCGCCGCCGCGCCGGCACTCCAAGCCCCACGTCTCGACCAACGGCACCGGCCCGCTGTCCAAGTTGATCGTCTCGGGCGGCCTCGCCGCCGGGATCGAGCCGTCGGACATCATCCACGCGATCACGTCCGCCTCAGCGCTCGACGGCGAGGCGGTCCGCAACGTTCGGATGCTCCAGCGGTTCGCGTTCGTCGAGGTGCCCGCCGCAGACGCCGAGCGGGTCGTCGAGCAGGCCGCCGGGACCGAGGTCCGCGGCCACGTGCTCCGCTTCGAGCTCGCCCGCACCTGAGCCACCCGGGCGCCGGACTGGGCGCTCCGCGTCCGCACGGTCTCGCCCAGACCGGCCTCGGCGTCAGCTCGGCGTCAGGGTTCGCGAGGCTCGCCGCAACTGACCCGACAGGGCCGTGTTGATGAGAGTGTCAGGCCCGTGAATCGGCGGGCAACCTCGAAATCACGGGAGGTTCTCCCTTGCGATTGCCCTCATTCCTGCGCCGGCGCCCGTCGGCGGCGCTGATCGTCTCATGCGTGGCGTTGTTCATCTCACTGGGTGGCGCCAGCTACGCGGCGATCACGATTCCCAACAACAGCGTCGGCGCCGCGCAGCTCAAGACCAACGCGGTCACCAACTCCAAGCTCGACAGCAACGCGGTCTCCTACAAGAAGATCGCGCCGAATGCCGTCGGCAGCGTCCGTGCGAACCTCGGGCAGCTGCAGGCGCGCGTCGGCGGCCAGTGCGCCGCCGGGACGGCGATCGGAACGGTCGCCAAGGACGGCAAGGTGACGTGTAACACGACGCTGCCGGCCGGCCTGGAGACGACCAGCAACACGGCGACGATCGCCGCCACCGCCACGTCGCCGACGACGGTCACCACGCTGTCGCTGCCCGCCGGGCCCAACTACCTGACGCTCGCCAACCCGACGGTGTCGGTGACGGGCACGGGCACCTCTCAGCGGGTGCAGATCAGCTGCACGCTGACGGTCGGGTCCAACACCCAGACCCGCCAGGTGACGGTCAACACCGGGACCGTGACGACCGCGACCAATGACTCGATTCCGCTGCAGCTGGCGGGCCCGTCAGGGACCGCGACGGTCGCCTGCAGTGCCGCCGTGTCGTCCGGCACGCTGCCGGCGACGAGCGTCACCTCGGCGCTCGACGCGCTGCAGATCGCGCCGCCCGCGACGAGCTGATCCGATCGCCGGGCGTGCGGCGACGGGCCGGCACGCCACGGCGCAGATCCCGATCCCGGGCGGCCACGGACGGTCGCCCGGGATCACGTACTGTCCTTCAGCATGAGCAAGCTCAAGATGAACACCACCGCGGGCACGATCGAGCTCGAGCTGTTCGACGACGATGCGCCCAAGACCGTTGAGAACTTCCGCAAGCTGTCGTCCGACGGCTTCTACGACGGCGTGATCTTCCACCGTGTGATCCCCGATTTCATGATCCAGGGCGGGGATCCGGATGGCACCGGTCGTGGCGGTCCCGGCTACACGTTCGAGGACGAGATCAACGACCACAAGATCGTCCGCGGCGCGCTGGCGATGGCGAACGCCGGGCCGAACACGAACGGCTCCCAGTTCTTCATCCTGACCACCGAGCAGGCCAGCTGGCTGGACGGCAAGCACACGGTGTTCGGCGAGGTGACGGCCGGGATGGACGCGGTCGACGCGATCGAGCAGATGCCGACGGGTTCCGGCGACAGGCCGGTCGATCCCCCGTCGATCGAGTCGATCCAACTGATCGACTAGGACCCCGGGCCGCGTCGGCTGACGCGGCCCACCGTGAGTGCGTAACCCGTAGCGGAGAGGAGCCGACAGTCATGGCAGACGTTCAGGAGCAGGCCGCAGACCCCGCCAGCAACGGGGCGGCGGCCAACACGATTTCGGTCGAGAACCCGGCCACCGGTGCCCTGCTCTCGACGATCCCGATCCTCGGTGCGGCGGAGCTGGCGCAGCTGGCCGCGACCGCTCGTGAGGCTCAGCCCCAGTGGGCGGCGATCGGGTTCGAAGGCCGCGGCCGGGTGATGCGCCGCGCCCAGAAGTGGATCCTTGACAACGCCGAGCGGGTGCTCGACACGGTCGTCTCCGAGACCGGCAAGACCTACGAGGACGCGCAGCTGGCCGACCTCGGCTACACGTCGGTGGCGCTCGGGTTCTGGGCCAAGCAGGCGGGGCGGTACCTGGCCGATGAGCGCGTCCCGTCGTGGAACAACCCGCTGGCGATCGGCAAGAAGCTCGTGGTGCGTTATGAGCCGCACGGGCTGGTCGGCGTGATCGGCCCCTGGAACTACCCGATCGTCAACGCGTTCGGCGACTGCATCCCGGCGCTGATGGCCGGCAACGCGGTGATCCTCAAGCCGTCGGAGGTGACGCCGCTGAGCTCGGTGCTGATGGCCGAGATGATGCGCGAGTGCGGTCTGCCGGACGGCGTGTTCCAGGTCGCCACCGGAGACGGCTCGACCGGCGCGGCGATGATCGCGCAGGTCGACTGCGTGATGTTCACCGGCTCCACGCGGACCGGCACCGCGGTGATGAAGGCCGCCGCGGAGCGGCTCATCCCCTGTTACCTGGAGCTGGGCGGTAAGGACCCGATGGTCGTCTGCGCCGACGCCGACGTCGACCGGGCCGCCAACGCCGCGTCGTTCTACTCGATGAACAACGCCGGCCAGGTGTGCATCTCGGTCGAGCGCTGCTACGTCGAGGAGCCGGTGTACGACGAGTTCGTCGCGAAGGTCACCGAGACCGTCCGCGGCCTGCGCCAGGGCGTCTCCACCGGCCCCGGCTCGGTCGATGTCGGCGCGGTGATCTTCGGACCGCAGCTGGACATCGTCGAGGCGCACGTCAAAGACGCGGTCGACAAAGGCGCGAAGGTGCTGACCGGTGGCCACGGGCACGCCGGGCGGGGGCGCTTCTATGAGCCGACCGTGCTCGTCGACGTCGACCACACGATGAAGATCATGCGTGAGGAGACGTTCGGCCCGACGTTGCCGATCATGAAGGTGGCGAGCGCGGAGGAGGCGATCCGGCTGGCCAACGACTCCGACTACGGCCTGCAGGCGAGCGTCTGGACCAAGGACGTGCAGCGTGGCGAGCAGCTGGCCCGGCGGATCCAGGCCGGCTCGGTGTGCGTCAACGACGTGCAGACCAACTACCTGGCGCTGAACCTGCCGATGGGCGGTTGGAAGACCTCGGGGATCGGGACCCGCCATGGCGCCAACGGGATCCGGAAGTACTGCAAGACCCAGTCGGTGCTCGTGACCCGTTTCGCGCCCAAGCGCGAGGCGTGGATGTTCCCCTATAACCGGCGCTCGACGATGCTGTTGCGGCGGCTGTTCAAGGTCCTGTACGGGCGCGGGAATCGGGACTGACCGCGCGCCCGCGCGGTCAGCCCCGACGGCGCTACTCGGTCAGTCCCGATGGCGCTACTTGGTGACCGGCGGCGTCGTCACCGTCAACGACTCGGTGCACTTGAGATGCACGCCGTCGGCGGTCGCGCAGATCAGCTTCGCCTTGCCGGTCGCACCCTTCCAGACGCCGGTGCCGCGAGCGACGGTGAGCGTGCCGGAGTAGCTCTGGGCGCCGAACGTGTTGTTGCCGGCGCTCGGCTGACCGCCGCCAGTTGGGATCAGCGTGTACTGACCGGCCAGCGTGCCGCCCTTGAACCACTGTGTGTACGGCGCGGTGACGTCGCCGCTGTCGTCGGTCGAGAACTTGTCGGTCTGGACCCCGCCACCCACCGGGCCGGGGCACCTGGCGGTGCCGGACTGCGAGCCGGTGGTGCCGGGCACGATCGAGACGTCGGTGGGGGCGGGCTGCAGCACGAGCGTGAGCTGGCAGCTCACCTTGGTGGTCACCGGCTTGGGCTTGGGGGCCGGCTTGGTCTTGGCCGGCTTCTTGCCCGACGTCGGCGTCTTGGCAATGGCGGCGGTCGAAATTCCAGCGGTGAGTAGGCCTGCCATAGCCATACCCAAGAGGCAGAGACGCTTCACGCTTTCTCCTGAATCTGAGGGGGAGGAACGAAACTTGCGGCGGCAGTGTCGCCCGCCAGCACCCGTAGAGAGGTGAAGGAGATGGGTAGCCGAAGTGAACATCTCGTGATCGCACGCGCCGCGCGCCCCCCGATGAGCCCGTTCAATGCTTGCTCGACGCGAACATTCCGATGCCGAACCCCTGTAGCGAGGTGACCTTGGCATAGCCGAGATTGGGCATCTTGAACAGCTCCTCGACCCCCTTCAGCACCGAGAAGTGGTTGAGCGTGTCGACCATGTCGAGCTTGTCGGGGGCGATCCAGGGCGAGATCATCAGCAGGCCGACTTGGCCGCCGCCGGGCGGCGTCCCGATGATCACCGGCCCGCACTCGCCGGGCGTCGTCGTGGTGCTGGTGGTGGTCGACGAGCTCGGCGCGGGCGTGGCCGGCGTCGTCGATGCGCTCGTGCTCGTCGACGAGGACGAGCTCGTGGCGCTGCCGCTCGTCGTGCAGTCGGCCGAGGCGCCGGTGGTCGTCCCGGTGTCGGTGGTGGAGTCGGTCGGCGAGGTGGTCGTGGTCGTGGTCGTGACCGTCTGTGTCGCGGTGACCGCCGGGGTCGTGGTCGTGGCGGTCGAGCTGGTGCCGGTGCTCGAGCTGGTGCCGGTGCTCGAGCTCGGCGCGCTGGAGCTCGAGCCGGTGCTGGTGGTGGACGTGACCGGCAGGTTCGGATAGGTCGGCTGACCGCAACAGCTCGACGTGTCCCAGTGGGGTCCTGACTGGGGCGCCGAGGCGAACGTGATCAGGATCAGCCCGTCCTGCTTGTAGGACGCCGACCGCTCGATCTCCGGCACGACCCGCCGCAGGAAAGCGTCGGCCTGGGCGAGGCCCGCCTTCGCGCCCGGCCGGCACGGCGTGTCGGAGCCGTCGTCGCACGGATCGGGGGAGATGTAGGAGAACGACGGCGTCGCGCCCGGGTTCTTCAGGTCCTTGGCGAGCTGGCCGATCCCGACGTCGTTGGTCTGGCACTCGCCGCTCGGGAGCAGCAGCCCCTGGAAGTAGATCACCGGATTCTTCCAGTTGACGTAGGTGCTGTCAGCCGTAACGCTCTGGTTGAGGCTTGGACTATTGAGCGCCGGGTGCGGGCAGGTGGCGGCG
>Ga0302325_10017032_pt1 | contig 15383 bp, 13 predicted proteins | sample Palsa_T0_2_FD_201948 | JGI IMG/M metagenome (GOLD analysis project Ga0302325, IMG submission 201948) | Peat permafrost microbial communities from Stordalen Mire near Abisko, Sweden - Palsa_T0_2 | ecosystem: Environmental > Terrestrial > Soil > Palsa > Peat permafrost | place: Sweden: Abisko...
TTCGGGCAGCGTGATGGTTCACCAGCGGAATCTCGCGCAACTTTCACGCGAGGAACTCGCCAGATATCGGCTGCATACCGTAGGAATGGTTTTCCAGTCGTTCAATCTGATTGCCAGTATGACCCTCACGGAAAATGTGGAATTACCCATGCGCTTTGCCGAGGTCGATCGGGGGAAACGTGACAGTCTGGCCCGCGAGGCTCTGGCGCGAGTCGGGCTCGAGGCGCGCAGCAACCATCGTCCGAGCGAGCTCTCCGGCGGGGAACAGCAGCGGGCCGCATTGGCACGGGCCCTCATCAACCGCCCTCAACTCCTGCTCGCCGACGAGCCCACCGGCAATCTCGACAGCCGCACTGGAGGCGAGATCCTGAATTTGGTCCGCGACTTCAACCAGCAATTGGGAATGACGGTCGTTATGGTGACGCACGAGCGCGCGTTGGCCGAGCGCTATGCCCAGCGCCTCATCTTCCTGGCGGATGGCAAGCTGGCTGGCGATGAATCGAACTCGCCAGTGGCCGCCGAGTCTCGAATCGCTCCTACCAGGGCGGATGGAGAGCGGTTATGAAGCTTCCCGATCTGACCGAACTTGCCCTGCGCAATTTGCGCGAATCTGTGCTGCGAAATTCGCTGACTACCATCGGCATCTCGGTGGGCGTGGCATCGCTGGTCGCGATGCTTTCTCTCGGAATCGGGCTGCAACAGCTGGCATCGCGTCGCTTGATGAAGTCCGGTTTGTTCGATACCGTGGTGGTCACCTCACGCCGCGATTTGCGCAACTTCGGCCGCGAAGAACAACGCAATGGCCCGGCCCCAGGCGAAAGCCGCATCCTTGACGAACCCACGCGGCAGGACATCGAGCACCTGCCTAACGTGCTAGAAGCCTATCCCGACATTCGCCTCATCACCGAACTGCGCTACGAAGACAAGCCCCATTTGACGATGATCGCGGCCCTGCCTGCTTCCGCCAAATCGAACGACGCCTTTGAAACAGTGCAGGGACACTTCTTCTCGTCCGACATGGCTCCCGAAGCGATTCTTCAGAAAGCATTCGCCGAAGAACTGCTGGGAAGGACTCCCAAGCCTGGTCTTGACGAAACCAACGTCGCCGAACTGGCCGCTCCGCTTCTGGGCAAGGAATTAATCATGCGCTATGCCCAGCGCGAGGCGCCGCCAGCTGCGCCCCCGACGCCTGCCAAGGACCGCAGTCCTGCGTCAGATAGCCAGAATCTTGCTGACGCAGCCTATTCTGTTGTTTCGCGCGAGCAGAAGCTGAAGATTGTTGGCGTTGCCGATCTCGATCCCGAGAGTATGCGCGGGCCAACCCGGGCGCGAGTGTTTCTTCCACTCCGACTGGCCGAGAGCCTGCACGTGATGCAGCCTAGCGACCTGCGGGAGATTTCCCGGGCCGCCACAGATCAGCCGGTGTATTCCTCAGTGAGTGTGCGAGTGAAAAACCCGAGCCAAGTGCAGAAGGTAGAAGACGCCATCAAGAAGATGGGCTTCAACACTTTCTCGATTCTTGATGCCAGCCGCAGCATACAGCAGTTCTTTAAAGTGCTGGATGTGTTTCTCGGAATTTTCGGCAGCCTCGCTCTGGCCGTCGCTTTCATCGGGATTGTAAATACGCTGGTGATGGCGATCCTCGAGCGCCGCCGCGAAATAGGCATTATGAAAGCCATCGGCGCCAGCGACGGTGACATAAAGAAACTATTCTTCGCGGAAGCGGGCGCCATGGGCATTCTCGGCGGCATCGTCGGAGTCGCTCTCGGCTGGGCGATTGGACAGGTCATCAACCTGGGAACGAATGTTTATCTCAGGCGCCAGTCCTTTCCACCAGAACATTTCTGGTCAGTACCTTGGTGGCTGGTGGCGTTCGCTCTGTTGTTTTCTTTCCTCGTGAGCCTCGCTGCGGGCCTCTACCCGGCAGGACGCGCAGCCCGGCTCGATCCCGTGCAGGCCTTGCGCTACGAGTAAACTGAATCGATGGATCGCCGGCTCCGAATCATAATCCTGTTCGCAGCTGTCGCTGTTTCGCTTTCGGCTCACGCTCAAAGCCGCATCGACTGCGGCGCGCTGAGCAGCAAGATACTGAAATTCCCAGTTCATTACTGCGTCTACCTTCCCGCCAGCTATGACGCCGGCCGAACCCAGCATCCCGCACAAAGATATCCCGCGCTGTACTTCCTCCACGGTCTCGGCGACAACGAGCAAACCCTCTTTAACAGCGGAGGATGGACGCTGCTCGACGATCTTCGCCGGCAGCACAAGATGGGAGAATTCCTCATCGTAGCCCCCGAAGGCGGGCGAACCTTCTACATCAATTCTGCCGACGGATCGGTGCGCTATAGTGACTTCTTCCTCGAGGAATTCGTCCCCCTCATCGAAACGAAATACCGGATCGGCAAGGGCCGGATGAATCGAGCGATCAGCGGCATCTCCATGGGCGGCTATGGTGCATTGCGTTTCGCTTTCTCTCATCCCGAAATGTTCTCAGCCGTCAGCGCGCAAAGCGCTGCCCTGATCACTGAATCTCCGCAAGAACTCGACACGGCCGCCCGCTCCGGTGCTCCGCTTGGAAAAATGCTGGCCGCAGTTTTCGGAAGCCCGATCGACGTGGCACACTGGAAAGAGAACAGTCCGTTCGTTCTGGCCCAGAGAAATCTCACCGCCGTGCGAAAGCTCGCTATCTATTTCAACTGCGGTAAGGATGACAACTACGGTTTTGAAAAGGGCGCGTCCGCGCTCCACGAACAACTGGAGAAGGAAGGCGTGAAACACGAGTATCATCCTTATCCCGGCGACCACAGCCTGTCCTATTTCCTGGCTCACTTCACCGAGGTCATGGAGTTTCATTCCCAGGCGTTCGATCTGAAATAAGCAGGGTCTGTCGGCTCTCGAATCGATTTCGCGGATTAGAAGAACTCTGTGTCTCGGCTCAGGGAGTCGTGGTGTCACGAGATCGCGAAGAGAAATGGGGGTTCACAAACACCAAACTCATCAGGCTCAACCGATGCACAAAAGGCTTATCGGCAAGAAACCGCTTCAGGGACTTGTGCGCCTCGAGGTGGTGCTGAAGGAGCAATGGGGCAAGAGATGGGCGATAACAAGGCTCAGGCAAAGCAGTCTTTGCGGTCCAGGCTTGCAGGGACGGCTGAAACAGCGGCGGGGATCACCGGAGCGCGGATACCGGGTGCAATCGCAGAAGCCTTGCCTGCCGTTATTCTTCAACCATCGGAGGGTTGAAGGCAATCGGAGCTTGGGCCGATGCTCACCTGTTCACGCTGTGATTTTACTTCGGACGTTAAAGGAATTTGTACCACGCTTTCGGAAATCGGCGATCTCGATGCGGTTCCGTGCGGGGTTGGCCTGTGCTGAGTTCACACTTCTTGCCGGGAGCGGCCCCACAAGTCGGACAACGGACAGCGAGTATCCACTTGGGGCTAACTAGGTTCCTTCTTCATAAAAAGAAGTTTCCCATAATGAACCTTGCTGAGCTGGTCAATGTTGAACGGTTTTTGTCCAGTTGTGGAAATTCCTGGAAGCTTGTCGAAGTTCAAGGCCCTCAATAAGAGCGTCTGGTAACACTCTTTGTGGACAATGCGGCCCTTTTCGTCTGTTAAGCACTCTTCTAGCGAACAAGGTTCACCGCAGATCTCGCACAGGTGCGGGCTTTCGGTCGAAGGGTTCATCTTTCGACCCACTGCCGGAGCGGAAAACGCCCTCTCAGGATTCTTTGCTTGCGATTGAAGATCCCCGGAATCCCGCTCTTGTGGTGAGGAAATTCTAGCACCGAAGTCTATCACCGGATGCACTCAATGGGGCAGCGGATCATAACAGAGGATGAAGCAATGCGAACAGGCCCGAGATTAAGAGCATCCCGACGAAGACACCGGACCTTCGCTTCCGGTCAACGACTAACAAGAGTCCGATTTGGACTTCTGGACAGGTTTGGAGATACCATCTTTAATTGTGGTCGTGACGTAGAGCACATTCACGAGGAGTTGGCGCGGCAGAGATAACTTCTCTCCAAGCGGTGCCTGGAAACGGGCGTAACCCCTTACAACGAACTTGCGATGGTGCTTTAGGTTATGGCTAAGTTGTTGATTGTAATACGCGGAGAGGTGGCCGAGTGGTTGATGGCTCCGGTCTTGAAAACCGGCATACCCGAAAGGGTATCGGGGGTTCGAATCCCTCCCTCTCCGCCAGACTTCCTTCCAAGCTCCATCCCCGCAACAATGAGAGTTGCAGAGCGTTGGGCTGGGCATCACACCTTCTTCGTTCCTCCGCTTTACATCTGATAAAATGTAAAGCGAACGGATAGACCCATGGAAGCTACTCTCAGCAGCAAGAACCAGGCGACGATTCCGAAGTTGGTGCGGGAATACCTGAAACTTAAACCGGGTGACCGGTTCAAATTCTTCCTTCAGCCCGACGGTGCCGTGGTTATTCTGCCGAAGATTCGGACATCGAAGCTCAAGGGTAGCGTGCCAAAGCTTAGCCGGCCCATATCTTTAGAGGACATGCACGCGGCAATCGAAGTTGGCGCGACGGAGAGTTTTCGCAGATGACCGGTCTCGATACCAACGTCCTCTTGCGCTATTTGCTTCAGGACGACCGAAAACAAGCGCGCCAAGCCAATCAGATCATCGATCGGCAATTGAGCGAACCGAACCCCGGATTTGTGAACCTCGCTACAGTTCTCGAAATCGTTTGGGTTCTCCGCAGCCTCTTGCAGCGGAGCCCTTCCCAAATCGCCGCTCACATTGAACATCTTCTCGCCGCAGACTCCCTCGAAGTTCAGAACGAACAACAGGTCTTCGAGGCGGCTTTCGCCCTCAAACGCGGCACGGGCGAATTCGAGGATGCCTTGATCGGTGCGCTCAATGTCTGGGCTGGCTGTTCCCACACGTTGACATTCGACCGAAAGACCGCGCGACTACCCCATTTCCAAGTGATGACCTGAGGGGCAACGACGACAGTTAAGAAGTCTACGCGCGCTTGAACTTGAACCACGAAAAACGCCACAGCAGAACCGTTCCCTAGCTCCCTCGAAAATAGCCGTAAGTCGTTGATTCCGCGTGGGGCACATTTTCATGATCCGTTGTGAGCCACGGATCATGAACAACTTAGCTACGACGATTGTCCATAGCCTTGCCGGTCGTGAGAAGTCAATCTTCACGCCGTTCTAGGCCCACAGGTCCATCGCCTGAAGATGCCGCCTATTTCGTGCGGATTCGGAATAGCCTTTCAAGTTGATGAACTTAGGACAGTCCTTTATTTCCCGTACGTGACGGAGCATTGTGGTGATCTCGCCTAGCCGATTGTCAATACGCGAGCAAGAGGTCATGAACGCCTGCTGGGATGACATCGATTTCGTTGACGGCATCTTCACCGTCAGTGAAAAAGCTGACTGGCGGATCAATCGCCGCCACGATTCCAACCACACGCCTGCGGCCCTCGTCCATGCGAAGATTTCGGCAGTTGTTCGCGGCGGCTACTCCTGATGAGTGGCTGTTGTTCCAGTTCTTCGCATTCTTCACCACCGCCGATGACCTCTGCAACTTCGTCATCGCACAGAATCAAGCCGGGATGAGATTCGGGACACGGTGAAATCAAACCGCCTGAAGCACAAAATCTTGTAATCGTTCGGGGATTGGACTACGATTGCGTCCGATCGCGAGTTCGCGCTTAGGCCCTGATTTCACAACCTTTGGGGAAAGCCAGAAGTCAGGGCTTTTGCTTGCGTTTGCTTGTAAGACCCCGCTGTGATCCTCATCTCTTAGCGTGTTTTCCTGGAGGCTTCTTTGGCTCGTTTTCTCAAAATCTCTCCTGCCCTTAAGAAACGCGCGGCGCAAATCAAACTTCTTCTTATGGACGTAGACGGCACGATGACGGACGGTAGTGTCACTCTGCTCTCGCAAACCGACGGCACCGCCCTCGAAATCAAGACCTTTAACGCGCATGACGGCCAAGGCTTAACCCTCGCCCAGACCTCGGGACTGCGCACGGGCTGTATTACCGGTCGCGAGAGTAATGCGCTTCTCCGCCGCGCCAACGAAATGAGGATGGAATTTATTTACATGAAACAGCCGATGAAGATGCCAGCCTATGAAGAGATCCTTCAAAAGGCTGGCGTCTCCGATTCTGCTGTGGCTTATGTCGGCGACGACCTTCCGGATATTCCCTTAATGCACCGTTGCGGCCTCGCCATTGCCGTGGGCGATGCGGTCCCCGAGGTGAAAGAGGCTGCGCATTACATCACGCGAGCCCTCGCCGGCCACGGCGCGGTCCGCGAAGCCGTCGAACTGGTTCTCAAATCCAAGGGCATCTGGGAAGCGATGATCGACAAAGCGCGTGCGTGACGTTGGACGATTCGTGATAGCCCGCATCATGGATCCGCAGCCGGGCATGGACGTGTATGACCCGTGTTGTGGGTTCCGCTGGTCTCCTTATTAAGTGCCGTCTTGTGGTGGATGAAAAACTGCGCGCCTCCAGAAAAAGACCGCAGCACCGTTGAAGTTGTAGGGCCAAGAGAGCGAAGCAGGCACATGGGCCATGGTCAACATGAACATGATCATTCATGACATGGAGGGCGAGATCCAGATCGGCGACACGTTCCGCAAGCCGAAATTCAGGCAGGGTAATAGGCTCCAGACGTTTGACCGCATCGTTGCGAACCCCATGTGGAACCAGACGGAGTTCAAGGCGAACTCAATGATGAGGATTATGCTAACGCTCCGGTCGATGATGTAACTGAGCAGAGAATCCATATTCTCAAATGGGGTCTCTTTGATTTTCTGCTCTAGCCTAGGTCGCGTTTTATCCGCGAGTCCTGCCTGATCATCTCCGTGAGCTTGAGCTGCAGTTCCCTCTGGGCGGTCTCGAACGATGCATAGAACCTCATGATCTGAGGGCCAATGTGTTCGTAAAGGTGATGAGACTCGAGCTCGTACTCCACGAAAAATAACTGGGGCTTGGGATTCGAGAAGTCAATCAGAAAGCCGTCTGGAATTCCTATGTTGCGAGACTCTCGGGCGCCGGTTCTGCGCTTGTAATCGAAATACACGCAGCTCCGGCCTAGAGGATATAGCTCTTGTTCTTGATGGTTGCGGCTTCCAGCTCCGCTTCGTTTTCGAAAGGGACCTCTTCAAAGCTTTTGTTCCCGATCAGAATTGATGGCATGCGTCAATTATGGGGAAATGCCGCAGAATTGCACGGTCGCGTCGGGCAGTTCACGCGTGTTCTTGGTGGGGCCATACAGTTCTCAAACTGGCGACCGTGAACGAGATTCCTCGGGGACGTACGGATACGGCTGATAGCCAAACACCGACCACGAACGGTTCGTTCCGGCGCCGTTGCGAATTGAGCAAGAGTTCACGGCGGAAAGAGCGTGGATCTTACAGGCGGCGGGAAGTCCGGGCAAACGGTTGCGGGGGTTGTACTCTTTGGAAAAACTTCGGCTACACCTCGCCCCGGACATCCCGTGTTAACCAAGTAGTAATGTGTATGACTTGGGCTTCGTTCGTGCTCGTTTCCGGCGTGGATTCACGTGTCAAGCCATCTGAAAAGGTAACCCAAGCTAAGCTTGTCGAGACATCTGAAAAGTAACCCGAGAGACCGAGCGGGGAAAAGGTCGGGAGCTGCGCGGCATCAACCTGTCAGCGGTGAACAGCTTGAAAGAAGGCTTCGGGGAGACACTGACATTACATCGCCTGGGACTCTTCGAGAAACTGGGCCGTAGTTTTAAGACGGCGAACGCGCTTGAGAACGTGAACAGCCTGCTCGGGATTTACACCGACCGAGTAGACTATTGGAAAACTAGCGAGCAGCGGCAGAGATCGGTGGCGGCGGCACTCTTGGAGGGCGAGCCGCGTTTGAGGAAGGTGGGGGGCACCAGCCTCTGAAGCAGCTCCGTTCCGCTATGCCGCAATTGGTCGGAAAACGAAACGCAGCGGTAGAGCTAAAATCGGCGGCGTGATGGCGGGCTCGGAAGCGGGGAGGCCGTATGTTTGGACTGTTTAAGTCGGAACCTTTCCGGGACGGACAACTCGGAGAACTCCGGCGATCCGGCGGGTGTTGGAAGGGCAGCTTGGTAGTAGCGCCTTGTGGAACATTCCGCTTGGCTTTAGCCGGGAGCCGTGAAGCGCCAGACCCGATCGCCTTAGAGCTGGCCAGAGAATTGCCAGACCGGTTCAAGTCGCTGATGCCGAAGATCCAGACCGGCCGATTTGAACACTACGCGCCGTATAAAGAAGCGGTTGATTCTGGCGAAGAGACCGGCAGTCTCTGCCCGAGCGTTGCGAGTCCGGAGGCAGTATGGCCACACGTCACGCCTGCCCATGTTCTTGTCGAGCCGATTGAAGGCGTTCCAACGGTCGAAATTGCCTTCAGGGTCGCATGGGACGTAGAACACACGGTCGGCGCCCGGTTTCAGAACTGGCAGTTCATCGAGCTAAATGGAAGTGTACGGGGACAATAAACAGCCAGGGTTACGGCCATGATAGGAATTCCAACTGAAAAAAAGATTGACTCCACGATTGATCACCCACGCGTACTGGATGAACACATCGATTACCGATCGGAACACCGAGACGCGTGGCATGGCTGACGATCGATCAGACCGCGCCGCAATCGCCGCGCTCCCCAACGGTCAGTGAGAGCACATTGAGACCACAAATCGGCGAACGAATCGGGAACGGAAAATGTGGCCAATCGAACCGGTATAAGGTCAGGAATCGGCTTGAGACTCAGGGCGGCTTAAGTCAGCGAACCAACGCGAATACAGTTCCACCTGTCGCCAAATCACTGCAAAAAACTATCCCAAGATCGATCAACTCGTAGGCGATAAATCCGATTCCATCGAGCACGGCTGCTATCCATAGTCTTCGAACGTAACAGTCGCCATGACTATTTTGTTATGGTCAAGGCAATCGTCGTGTTTCTTGTGAGCGAGCCGGAGGTCCCGGTCACGGTTACTGTGGCTGTCCCAATGGTCGCCGAGGAGGAAGCCGTGAGCGTGAGGGTTGATGTCGCGCTGCCGTTCGCCTTGGGAGTTACCGAACTGGGCAAAAAACTTGCGATGACACCCTTGGGCAGGCCGGTAGCACTCAACGCGGTTGCGGAGCTGAAGTTGTTCTGACTGGTGATCGTTATCGTGCTTTTTCCACTGCTGTTCTGAGTAATGGTCAGCGAACTGGGCGAGGCCGTGAGCGTGAAGCTCGGCGCGGCACTCACCGTCAGCGCCACGCTGGTCGTTGCACTCAGGCTCCCCGAAGTTCCTTTGATGGTCACAGTTGCGGTGCCGGTACTGGCGGTGCCGCTCGCCGTCATCGTGAGCACACTGCTTCCCGTGGTCGGGTTCGTGCCGAAGGCCGCAGTAACCCCGCCGGGTAATCCCGATGCCGCCAGGGTTACGCTGCCGCTAAATCCGTTCTTGCCCGTCACGGTGATGGTGGATGTAGCCGAATTGTCCTGAACCACGGTCAGCGAACTGGGCGAGGCCGTGAGCCTGAAGCTCGGCGCGGGATTGACGGTCAGCGCCACGCTGGTCGTTGCACTCAGGCTCCCCGAAGTTCCTTTGATGGTCACAGTTGCGGTGCCAGTACTGGCTGTTCCGCTCGCTGTCAGCGTGAGCACACTGCTTCCCGTGGTCGGGTTCGTGCCGAACGCTGCGGTCACGCCGCTCGGCAATCCCGATGCCGCCAGGGTGACGCTGCCGCTGAATCCGTTCTGGTCCGTCACGATAATGGTGGATGTACCCGAATTGCCTTGAATCACGGGTACTGAACTGGGCAGGGCCGTGAGCGTGAAGCTCGGCGCGGCACTCACCGTCAGCGCCACGCTGGTCGTTGCACTCAGGCTTCCCGAAGTTCCTTTGATGGTCACAGTTGCGGTGCCGGTACTGGCCGTGCCGCTCGCTGTCAGCGTGAGCACACTGCTTCCCGTGGTCGGGTTCGTGCCGAAGGCCGCGGTAATGCCGCTGGGCAATCCCGATGCTGCCAGGGTTACGCTGCCGCTGAATCCGTTCTGGCCCGTCACGGTGATGGTAGAGGAAGCCGAATTTCCTTGAACCACGGTCAGCGCGCTGGGTGAGGCTGCGAGCGTGAAGCTCGGCGCGGGAATGCCAGCGCCAGTGAGCAGGATGCTTTGTGTGGATGGAACGTTGTTGAGCGCGTTGTCGGTCAACACCACCGACCCGCTGAGTGTACCCGCCACCTGGGGCGAGAAGTCGATGGTCAGCGTGCAACTCCCATTCGCGGGCAGCGAGGTCGTCGTCGAGCAGTCGGTTGTTTCCTGGCTGCTCTCGGGGAAACTGCTGGGAAAGCTAACCGCCAAAAAATTCAGAGCGGCATTGCCGGCGTTTTCGACCGTAACTATCCGTGGACTGTCGGTACTGGTCGACCCTACCACCGTGCTGGCAAAGGCCAGGCTGGGCGCATCCGCGAAATCCTCCTTCAACACTCGACTGTGGTTGGAGTCGGCGATATAAACATTGCCGCTCTGATCCACCGCGACCCCAGACGGCGTAAACAATTGGCTGGTTACTATGGCGCTCTGAATGTAGCTTCCCGCCGACGGCGTCTCCTTTAACACCGTCTGCTTGGTAGTGTCGGTAATATAAAGGTTACCGTTCCCATCTACTGCGATCCCCCAGGGCATACCCAGGCCGGAGGTTGGCACCGTGCTTTGGGTATAGCCGCTCGCCGACGGAGTCTCCTTCAACACGCGGTCATTTTCGGTGTCGTTAACGTAAATGTTGCCTCCCCCATCGACAGCAATTTTTTCTAAGTCAGATGAGGGGATTTGAATCGTGCTGAGGGTGTAGCCACCCACGGACCACGTCGCTATATACACTGTACCGAGGTCATAGGTGAAATAGACGTTCCCGTTCCCATCCACAGCAACTCCCACAATTTGGGACCCACTGGTCGCAAGGTCGGCGACGACGCTCTCGGAATAGCCACCCGCAGATGGCGTCTCCTTCAGCACCCGATAATTATTGGTGTCGGCAATATAGACATTGCCGCTCCCGTCTACCGCGAGGTCGTAGGGATAGTTCAAACTGCTGGTTGGAATCGTACTCTGGGTGTAGCTGCCACCGGACAGTGTTTCCTTCAATAGCCGGTTGTTCAAACTATCTAAGATATAGACGTTGCCACTTCCATCTACCGCAACCCCCCATGGGTTCGCCAAGCCGCTCGATGCAACAGTGCTCTCGGTATTCGGCAGGAAGTTTACCTGCGGTCCCAAGCCTGCGCCCTGGAGGTAGCCCGTGGCAAGCACGTTTCTATTATCATCCTCGAGCACCACAGCGCCATTGCGGGTTCCGGAGAACTTGGGGGTAAAGGTCACGTTGATCGTACAGCTTTGTCCGGCGGCAAGCGCGGAATTCGCCGTGCAGGTTCCTGTGTTGGCGTTGGTAAAGTCCAACCCGGATGCGCCCTGCGTCAGCACGGCTGTCGATCCCAGGGTTGTGGCAACACTGGTATTGAAGGTAATCGTCATTGGCGGGCTTGTGGTTCCAATGTTTGCTGCACCGAAGTTGCTGTTCGGCAGCGAAAAACCCTGCGCGCTGACTCGCAGCGCTATGGAAGCGGTTGCTTGCTCAACGCCGGAGGTGGTGGTCGAGGTTCCGACGATGGTCACGGGGTACGTTCCAAGGGTAGCGGTGCTGCTCGCGGTCAGCGTGAGCACGCTGGTCCCGGTTGTAGAACTCGGAGCCAATGAGCCGGTTATGCTGCTGGGAAGGCCGTAAGCAACCAGGCTGACGCTACCGGTAAATCCAGTCTGGGGGAGCACCGTGATGGTGTTTGTCACGGATGTGCCCGGAACGATGGTCAACGCTGTAGGTGAAGCGCTGAGCGTAAAGCTGGGCGCGGGATTGATTGTCAGATAGAACGAGGCGATGAAAGACTGTGTGCCCGATGAGTTAGTGGCAAAAACGCTTATAGGGTAGACTCCGGCGGCGGCGGAGTTGCTCGCGTTCAGGGTGAGTACGCTGCTTCCGCTGGTTGGGTTCGTTCCGAAAGAAGCACTAACGCCGTTGGGTACTTGAGTTGCGGTTAGAGTTAAGTTGCCCGTGAATCCGTTGAGTTCGGACACTGTCACGGTGGTGGTGCCGGAGGAACCTGGAACCAGGGTCAGAGTGGAAGGCGATACGCCGACGGTGAAAGTTGGTGTGGGTGCGGAGGTGATCGTTTGTTGAAATTCGGGGTAACTTGTCGCGCCAAGATTGCTGCCTTCGAGTATCGCCCAAAATGTTCCAGGGGTGGCGGTGCTACTCGCGGTCATCGTGACCACGCCGGTTCCGGTTATGGGGTTCGGATTGAATGTTGCCGTGACACCGGGGGGAAGTTCGTAGGAGGACAATGTTACTGGCCCGGAAAAATTTCCATAGGGAACCACCGTAATGGTGGCTGATGCTGAGTCGCCGGGATACATGGTCCAAGGAAAGGGCGAAATGTTCAGGATAAAATCCGGCGACGCCATGGTTACAGCAACGGTGGTGGTTTCGCTCAGGGCACCAGAGGTGCCGGTGATGGTCAACACGAAACTATTCCCAGTGGTGGCGGAGTTGCTCGCACTAAGCGTGAGCGAATTACTGCTCGTTGTGGGATTCACACCCCAGCTCGCCGTCACACCGCTGGGCAGCGCGGAGGTTACGGCGAGATTCACGCTATTGTTGAATCCAGCATAGTCGGTCACCGAAATCGTGGTTGTAACGGAACTGCCCTGACAAAGTTGTATTGAAGCGGGAGACGGAGCAATGCTGAAACCCGGAGCATTGACTTGCAAGGCCAGAGAAGTGCTTGCGGTCATGCTCCCAGAGGTGCCGGTGATGGTTAACAGGTATGATGCGCGGATCGCGGAGTTACTCACAGTGAGCGTGAGTGCGCCGCTTCCGGTTACGGGGTTCGGAGTAAATGCTGCTGTTACACCACTGGGAAGACCAGAGATGGACAGATTCACGCTGCCAGTAAACCCACCCAAGTCTTGCACTGTAATGGTAGTTGTGCCGGAAGCACCCGGGCTGATGGTCAGGTTGCTTGGCGAGGCCGAGAGTTGAATGCCCCCCGTGGCCGTCGGAGCCAGAGCGTTGATTAGATCCTGGCCGTTTGGACTGCCCCATCCAGTCACCAGATCGTAGCCAGCAACGGCATTGAAACCCGTTGATCCTCCTACGTAATAGTTGTTCCCGCTGGTGATGTCGTGGAAGTCGCTTTCGTAAGTAGCCCCTTCGCCGATCCCATAAAGAGCGGGGTTGACAAAACCCACGACCGGATTGCCCGCATTCACGGCCTGTTGATTGACCAGCGCCAGGAATCCTGCCCAGCGGGGTGCTGCAAAGCTGGTGCCGCCCCAGACTCCTTGACAAACGCCCATATTGCAATCGTAATTGTCGAAATCGGCTTCCGCAGCCACGTCCGGCACATTGCGCAGGGTTGTGGACCCAGCGTCGGCGGCATTGGCCACGCCTGCCTGCCAACTCGGAATCGGAATGCCATCGGGACTGATGCCGCCGCCGCTCTGATCCCACGCCGTTTCCGCACTCCAGGGCCCACCAGCGCTACTAGTGGTCAGGTCGGTTCCGCCGACAGTCGTCACCCATGCATCTTCCGCCGGATAGTAATAATCGATGAAAGGATCGTAGGCTCCATAATCCCCGGAAGCGGCGAAAACACTCTGCCCCTGCGCGGCAAACTCTTGAAAGAGAATATCGTCCGTCGAAGGGTCATCCGGACTCCATGTCCAGGAGATACTCAGTTGCTGAGCCAGATTTTCCGTGGCGATGGCATTGAGTATGTCCACATCGGAGGAGCCAATGTAGACGCGAACCTGGCTCAACCCGGGGGCCATTCCAATCGCCTGCACTATATCCAATGTCTCTTCGGCATCGGTGCCCGAGACTGGAGCACCTGTGGCGCCATCGAGCAGCACATTGTTGACGGGGATGTTGTAGGTTGTTCCGCCGGCGGTTGGCGTATAAGCCAGGATGTAGTTGCTCCCGTTCGCGGTCGATGTAGCGGTTCCATCGAAGGTCGACGTGACGTCACCGATATTGTAGCCGTCAAACTCCACGAGTCCGACTGTCTGGCCATTGCCGGTGAGCGCCTCGCCGCCGTAGTAAGCTACCCGCATGTCGTTGGCAAGGTAAGCGTTCCCTGGACCGGAGCCCACTGCTGTATTGGCGAGAGCGTGGGCCGTGATCGCTTTTATGGCCATCGAACGCGGAACCGAAAAGTTGTTCAGGCCGGCAATATGCGCCACCGGCACACTCAGATTGAGCGAAGGCTCGCGATCCGGAGAGAACAAAGTGCGCCTCTCCGTGGGATGCTGGTAGACGTTCATCCGCACGTGGAACGTCTGCTCGACCTGTGCGACCGTGCCGGTGATGGGCACCGTCAGGCGATTCGCCGGCGTGAAAGAGACCGTAAAACCATTGGCCAGGGCAAACTTCACCACCGCCTCGTAATCCTTCGCCGTGGGGCTGAACTGCTCGGTGAACTGATCGACGCCGAGAAAATGGCGATACTTGGGGCTCGATGGATCATAGAGCTGGCCCAACAGCGTGGTCAGCTCTGCCTGGTTACGCAGCGGAAGCACGATGGTGAGCCGCATCTTCTGCGAGGCTGGCAGCGTGCCCACCAATGCCGCCTCCCCGCCGGAAACTGCGGGTCGGACGTGGTGGTGCAATACTTGCGGCAGTTGCTGCGCCTCACCGAAGGTGGCGAACAACAGTGCAGCGCACAGTGCGACCACTGGCCCCCGTTTTTGCGTGCGGCCCGATAAAAGAGGAGCGACAATGGCAAAGGCCGCTGAGGAGATCGCGGCAAGCATCGAGGTCATCGCTGAATCGCTCCTCTGATTCATAATTAGTATCGCAACAGGGATATATTTTTGGTTGGTTAGATAGGTTCCCATAACGGGGACTTGAACGAAGCCGCTTCGCGGCAGACGCTTTCGCGTGCCAGGTGCCAGCAGCAGTGGTGAGAGGATAAAGTTGGGTCATAAGGAGACAACCTATGACCCACCTTCGCAAAATGATGCTCGAAGTAATAGGGAGTGAATATCATTACCGACAAGCATCGGAACGAGCACAGCGTTAAGTTGTTAAGGGTCCCCGATGCCCCGCCGTGAGGATGATGCCGGCAGGTGGCGTCCGAACGGCGATGTGTATGCTGCGCCATCGCTATCATCACGGAAGCGGATCGCTCAGTTGCCACGCTGCTTCCTGCCGGCCGAGTAAGGAAGAGTCTTAGAGAGGGTTGATACTGCGGGGTTTGCTAAGCGGAAGCCATATGCACGGTTCGCCACTGTCCGGGCGAAGTCCCTTCCCATTCATGGAAGGCGCGGAAGAAGGAATTGGCGTCCTCGTATCCTAG